>ERZ761602.5630-NODE-5630-length-14669-cov-44.949637_pt1 | contig 14669 bp, 9 predicted proteins | sample MGYA00512165_ERZ761602 | MGnify/ENA primary metagenome ERZ761602 (study PRJEB28899, sample SAMN02445085) | bioreactor sludge metagenome | biome: EBPR sludge; isolation source: Thorneside wastewater treatment plant | place: Australia: Brisbane, Thorneside...
ATATGCTACGACGTTTATGATGCCATCCTCAAGAGGTGCTCGGCTTGACGCTTACCTCATATCGATAGGCAAGGTGGCGATGGATGCCGAGCCAACCAGTCCGTTGCTATCCGCCGAACCTCGTCACCGAATGCATGAATGGCAGCATCTCCGTAAAGGCCGGAATATCCAACGGTATCGGGGTTATCGTGGAGATCATCGTAACTCCAATATGCTCCAATCAAGTCGTGCATGCCATGTGAGTCGCCAACATAAACGCTGGAAGCGTGCTTTGAGACCTCTGGCCAATAAGCGTCCCTCATCATCCGGACTAACCCTTCCTCAGGTTCGCACTGGCCAGCAGCAATCTGTGAAGCGTGGTAATGCACCAATAACTCGACAGCCTGCGATCGGGATGGTAGAGACAGGCCAAGAGCAGTTGCCGCCATATCGAATTGCCCTTCTGCCTCCGCCCGAGTCGTGACGGGCTCCCATGCGAGATCATGTAGCTGAGGGTGGTCGTAGCCACACTCAATCAATCCAATCGCCAGTTTCTGAAGCTCCCCACCAGGGATGGTGGTCAGAACACGGCGTGCAAGCAAGATAGGAAGCAAATCAATATCAGGCACGACAAAGGGAGCTGGAATTAAGTGGAAGTCAAAGCGTGTCTGCGCAGAAGGCAATGCTTCGGGCAAAATAGCGAACAGGAAAGATGGCAATTGTGCATTCGACGTGATTGGGGGGAGTTCTCATATTTTTGGCCATCTTCTCCATCGAACCAATCAAAAATCAGGCGGGCTCCCCGTCGCGTTGCGGCCATGCGACGGGGGCGACGCGGCCGAGGAGGAAGGCGTAGAGCGCGGCGCCGAGCACGAGCATGGCGGCGGACAGGGTGAAGGCGAGGGCGAAGGATCCGGTCCGCTGCACGATGATGCCCGTGACGAGGGGCGAGACGACTCCGCCGAGGTTGCCGACGCAGTTCTGGATGCCGGTCCAGCGTCCCGCCGCCGGGACGCCCGCGAGGGTCTGGGTCACGGACCAGACGTTCGAGCTGTAGAATCCGAGGGCGGCGCAGGCGGCGGTGAGGAAGGCGACGCAGAGACGGGCGTCGCCCACCGACGCGGCCGGAACCATGAAGGCAGCGCAGAGGAGGAAGCCGACGATGAGAAAGGTCTTCCGCACCTTCGTCGGAGTTCCGCCCGCCCGGATCCAGCGGTCGGAGCACCAGCCACCCACGAGCGAGGTCGCGGCCATCGCCCAGAAGGGCAGGGAGCCGAAGACGGCCATGTCCTCCTTCGAGAAGCCGCGCTCCTCGACGAGGTAGGCGGGCAGCCACGAAACGAGGAAATACCACGCGTAGCCGAGGCAGAACATCCCGAGGGAGGTCGTCCAGACTTCCTTCCGCCGCAGCAGGACGGACCAAGCCACCGCAGGGGGGGTATCCGTGGCTGCGGACCCGCCGCGTCGGCGCTCCGAGGGCACGAGCCAGAGCCATGGGATGAGCCAGAGGAGGCTGCCGAGCCCGAGGACGAGGAAGAGCGCTCGCCAGCCGTAGTGCGCGACGACGAGACCGCCGAGGAGGGTGCTGATGGCGGGGCCGACTTTCGTCCCGGCGTCGATGAGGGCGTTGGCGAAGCCGCGCCGCTCCTCGCTGTAGTTCGCGGCGAGGAGGCGCGAGGTCGCGGGGTAGGCGACGCTCTCGCCCGCCCCCAGCATCAGGCGCAGGGCGAAGAAGACCCAGAACCCCGAGAAGATCCCCATCCCGGCGGTCGCGAGCGACCAGACGAGGAAGCCGACGGCATAGACCCATTTCACGTCGAAGCGGTCGACGAACCAGCCCGCGGCGATCTGAAAGAGCGCGTAGCTCCAGAAGAAGGCCGAGAAGAGCAGGCCCATGCGGGCGTCGTCGAGGCGGAACTCCGCCGCGAGGTCCGGCTTGGCGACGGAGAGGGTGCCTCGGTCGATGTAGTTGATCCCGACGGCGAGGACGAGGAGCGTGAGCACGGTGATGGATTTGGTCCGGGCCATGCGACAGGATGGGACGGTGTGGAGCCGATGTTATGGGGATGGCGGAAAAGCCGCCAATCATTTCAGGACCGGGCCTTGGCGCAAACGCGTTCCTCCATGGCGCGATTCTGAGCATTGGCGCGGGGGCGGATCGAAATCTACCCTCTCCGGGAACCGCTTCCACAGGATCCCTTCCGCATGCCCTTCCACTCGACAAGCGACAAACCATGAACAGGCACACCCCGAGATGGATCTATTTCCATCCGTCCCTGAATGGAAAAACGTGGCAGGTGCCCGACGGATCGACCATCCTCGGCGCGAACAAGACCATCGACGGGCGCGGCTCCGATGTGATCTGGCAATATGGCTACCCCGACAACAACCTCCCGATCACCCAGCCTCCGGTGATCGCGCCGCCAAAAAGCGGCCAGATCGTCGGGTTGAAAGGCGAGCTGATCATGACCGGCATCACCCATGTCGGCGGTCTCGGCTGGCCATATGCCTACCAAAAGCCGTGGTTCTCGAACGGCGCCACCGACGGACTGGAAATCTGGGGAGGCTCCAACTACTGGATTCACGACAATACGTGGAAACGAATGTCGGACGAGTCCCTTGGCGTCTATCACCACAACGGAGGCACCCCCGATCTGATCACCTTTTCGAAAAACCGATTTGTCGAGACCAAGACGGCGTCGTTGATCGGCAACGGCGAAGGATCGAAAAACGGGCGGATCACCATCGCCTACAACCTATACAGCACGATGGTGAATGGACGCTCCCCCGGCGAATTCCGCTGCATGGACGCGCATGTCTACAACAACGTGATCGGCTTTGTGAACGACGAGGGCATGCGGGTCGGACGGAACGGGCGGGTGGTCTCGGAAGGCAATCTCTTCGATCTCGGATGCGACGCGCCAGTGTCGGGTCCCCGCGTCATCCGCTATGTCCTGCCGGGGGAGCTGCCCCTCGGCGTGCTTCATTCTTCCGGCGACATCGTGTCGGAGGAAGCGAAAACATGTCCCCACACCGTAGACAGCGGCTACATCACGCCTCCGGCCGCGCGTCCTTTCGACATTCCCTACGAATACACCTTGATCGAATCGAGGGAGGAGCTTCTCAAGCTCGTCGGCACGCCGGAATAACGGCGGTGGCGGAAAGGAAGGGAGAAACGGAGCTTACGCATGAAGCGCGGGCACAACGGTGCCGGGTAGAGAAGTTCGTGAGAACTTCTCCCCTGCCGACACAACGCGAGGGAGGATGCGAAGGAGATCGGACTGGCTGATTTTCAAAGAATTCAGCATGTCCCATGAAAATTCGGCGTTGATCGCCGAATTTTCATGGGCTAATCTTTCCCGATGGAGCGCCCCGCCCTGCTGGAGGAAATCCGCGCCCAAATGCGCGTCTCGAAAGTCGTCGCCCTGCTGGGACCCCGCCAAGCCGGGAAAACGACCTTGGCCCGCCGTTTCTGCGAAGTCTCCGACCCGCCCTTCGATCCGGGGCTGAACTACTTCGATCTGGAGGATCCGGCCCATCTGGAACGCCTGCGACATCCCAAGCTGGCCTTGGAGCCGCTCCGGGGGCTGGTCGTGATCGATGAAATCCAACTCCGACCGGAACTGTTCGGCGTTCTCCGGTTGCTTTCGGACCGTCCTTCGCCGGACGCGCGTTTCCTCATTCTCGGCAGCGCCTCGCGGGATCTGATCCGGCAAGGGGCGGAGACGCTCGCGGGCCGCATCGGATTCGTCGAGATCGCTCCCTTCGGCCTCGCTGAAGCTACCGATGCCAGCCGCCTCTGGGTGCGGGGCGGCTTTCCGCTTTCCTATCTGGCAGAGAGCGATGCGGACAGCTGGCTCTGGAGGACGAACTACGTCCGCACCTTTCTCGAACGCGACATCCCGACGCTCGGCATCCAGATTCCCCCCGCCTCCCTGCGGCGTTTCTGGATGATGCTCGCCCACTACCACGGCCAGAATTTCAACGCCTCCGAGATCGGCAGGAGCCTCGGGGCCGCCGACACCACGGTGAAGCGCTACCTCGACATCCTCGCGGGCACCTTCATGGTGAGGCGGCTCCAGCCTTGGTTCGAGAACCTCTCCAAGCGGCAGTTGAAGACGCCGAAGATCTACTTCCGCGATTCCGGCGTGCTGCACCACCACCTCGGCATTCAGGACATGGCCGCCCTCGTCGTGCATCCGAAGCTGGGCGCCTCGTGGGAAGGCTTCGCGCTGGAGCAGGTCATCCGCCTGAGCCGCGCGACGGAGGAGGAGGTCTTTTTCTGGGGAATCCACAGCCAAGGCGAGATCGACCTGCTGCTCCTGCGGAACGGAAAGCGCCACGGCTTCGAGGTCAAATACACCGACGCCCCCTCCGTCACCGCCTCCCAGCGGCTCGCCTTGGAATGCCTGAAGCTCGACCGCATCGACATCGTCTGCCCCGGCGGCGCGAGCTATCCGCTCGACGACAAGATCCACGTCACCGGACTGGATCGGGTGGCGGAGCGGTTTGCGGGGGCGGCGTGAAAGGAGAAGTTCCGGGTGACAAGCAATCTGTCGCGTTGTTTTTGGCCGCGTCCGAATGGGCGGAAGCGGGCGGGAGCCACCATCGGGCATCCGCCGATATTTGAAATTGGCCCCTGACACTAACCCCGTGCCGGATCAGGCGAGGTTCAAAGCTCGATCCTCTCGTAAACCTCGGCGAGGGGAAGGGTGACTTCGATCTCGGGCAGGGGGACAATGGCGTCGATCCCTGCATGGTCCTCGCGGACGAAGCCTCCCGACGGCTTGCGGCGATAGACGGTGGCCATCGCTTCGTCAGGCTCGACGAAGACGAGGACCTTCAGGCTGGGGAGGGTCAGGTAAGCTTCGCGCTTCTCGGTCAAGTCGGTGCGCCGGGTCGATTCGCTCAAGACCTCGACGATCACTGTGGGCGAGTCCTGCCAATGCTGGGAGTCCTTGTATTGGGAGCACACGACCATCGCATCGGGGTAGTAGAAGCGGGTGTGGTCCACCAGCTCCACGCGCACCTTGGTGTCGCTGTTGAAGGGGCGGCAGGGTTTGCCTCGGAGAGCGAGGCCGAGGGACAAGGTGATGTTGGTGGCGATGGCGTTGTGCCGGTTCGTCGCTCCCGCCATCGCATGGACTTCGCCGCCGAGGTATTCGTGCTTGATGTCCGATAGGATTTCGCCTTCGAGATATTCCTCGACGGAGATCAGGGCGGGCTGGCGGAGGGCGGTCATGGTCGGAATCTACCCGATTTCTCCAAGCCCGGCAAGACCTTGGCCCGAAGCGGACCCTTTGCTTGCCCCGCACCTTGGCGCAAACGCGTTCCTCCATGGCGCGATTCTGAGCATTGGCCGGGGGCGGATCGAAACCTACCCTTTCCGGTAACCGCTTCCACAGGGTCCCTCCCGCATGCCCTTCCATTTCCGTCTCACGCCGTCCGCCGGATTCGCGCTTGCCCTCGCCTTCGCGACGGCGGCTCCCGCTCCCACGATGGCGGCCGAGGAGCCGCCCGCACCGGAGCCGCGCCCGCTGAGCTTCGTCAACGACATCGCGCCGATCCTGACGAAGGCCGACTGCAACACGGGCGCCTGCCACGCGAAGGCGATCACGGGCCAGCGCGGCTTCCGGCTCTCCCTGCTCGGCTTCGAGACGGAGGAGGACTACGAGCACATCGTGAAGGAGGGCCGCGGCCGCCGCGTCTTCCCGCCCGCGCCGGAGCAGAGCCTGCTGTTGCTGAAGGCGGCGAACATCGTGCCCCACGGCGGCGGGAAGAAGCTGGACCCGGATTCCGAAGGCTACCGGACCCTCGTCCGCTGGATCGGCGAAGGGATGCCCTACGGGGACGCGGCCGATCCGGAGATCGCGTCTCTGGAGGTCGAGCCCGCCCGGATGACGATGTCGCCCGGAGCCACCCAGCAGCTCAAGGTCACGGCCCGCTACAGCGACGGCAGCGCCCGCGACGTGACCGGGATGGCCCTCTACGAGGCGAACGACCGCGACATGGCCGAAGCCGACGGCGGAGGCCTCGTGAAGACGCTCGACCTGCCCGGCAAGGTCGCGGTAATGGTGCGCTACTCGGGGCTGGTCTCGGTCTCGAACATCTCCATCCCCCTCGGCGCTCCAGTCGAGGCGGTGCCGCCGTCGAAGAACTTCATCGACGACCTCGTCTTCGCGAACTTGAAGGAGATCGGCATCCCGCCCTCGCCCGTGGCCGACGACGCGACCTTCCTCCGCCGCGTCTCGCTCGACATCGCTGGCCGGCTCCCCTCGACGGAGGAGACCGCGGCCTTCCTCGCCAGCACCGACCCGGACAAGCGCGACCGGGCCATCGACGCCCTCCTCGCCACGCCCGACTACGCCGACTACTTCGCCAACAAGTGGACCGCGCTGCTGAAGAACAAGCGCGAGGAGGCCGCCGACATCACCGCGAACTTCGCCTTCCACGCGTGGATGCGCGACAGCCTGCTGGCGAACGCGCCCTACGACGAGATCGTCCGCCAGATCCTCGGCGCCACCGGCACCATCGTCTCGAATCCGCCCGTCGCGTGGTACAAGCGCGTCAAGGAGCCGAACCAGCAGCTCGAGGACGTGGCCCAGCTCTTCCTCGGCGTGCGGATGAACTGCGCCCAGTGCCACCACCATCCCTTCGAGCGCTGGAGCCAGAACGACTACTACGCCCTCTCCGCCTTCTTCACGCAGGTCGGCCGCAAGCCCACCGCCATCGCGGGCGAGGACCTGATCTTCCACAAGCGCGGCCTCGCCCAAGTGGACGACAAGAAGACCGGGGGCAAGGTGAGGCCCGCCGGGCTCGGCCAGACGCCGCCGGAGATCCTGCCCGACGAGGACCCGCGCCTCGTCCTCGCCGACTGGATGGGCGGGAAGGAGAACCCCTTCTTCGCCAAGGCGCTCGTGAACCGCTACTGGAAGCACTTCTTCAAGCGAGGCCTCGTCGAGCCCGAGGATGACCTGCGCGACTCGAACCCCGCAACGAACCCCGAGCTGCTCGACGCGCTGGCGGCGCACTTCATCGAGAGCGGCTTCGACCTGAAGGAGATCGTCCGCGCCATCGCCCGCAGCCACGCCTACCAGCTCAGCGAGCGGCCGAACGGGCACAACGCCATCGACCGGCAGAACTTCTCCCACTTCTACCCGAAGCGGCTCCCCGCCGAGGTGCTGCTCGACGCCATCGACGGGCTGACCGGGGCGAAGACCGACTTCGCCGACCTGCCGCCCGGCACCCGCGCCATCGCCCTGCCCGACAACAGCTACAACCGCGCCGCGCCCTTCCTGAAGGTCTTCGGCCGTCCCGAGGGGGCCAGCGTCTGCGAGTGCGAGCGCGTCCAGTCCTCCAGCCTCGCCCAGAGCCTGCACCTCATGAACTCCGCCGAGGTCAAGGGCAAGCTCTCCGCCGCGGGCGGGCGGGCCGAGAGACTGTCCAAGCCCGAGGTGCCCGTCGCCGACGGCGTCCGCGAGATCTACCTCGCCGCCTTCGGACGGGAACCCAGCGGCGAGGAACTGAGCGTCGCCGAGGAGTTCCTGAACCAGCCGCGCACCGACGCGAAGAACCAGCCCGTCGCCCCCGCCCTCGCCAAGCGCATGGCCTACGAGGACCTGCTCTGGGCGATCATGAACACGAAGGAATTCCTCTACAACCATTGATTGATCGAGAACCACCACCGAGACCATGCGCCGCCCTCCGTTTTTTGCCGCTTTGCTAGGGTTCGTCTGCTTCCTCCCGGCGATCTCCGCGATGGCCCAGCTCGTCGTCCTGCCCGCCCCGCGCCTCCTCACCACCATGCCCATGGGAGGAAAGCTAGGCAGCACTGTCGAGGTGACGATCACCGGGGAGAATCTCGAAGACGTCACCGCCCTGCTCTTCTCCACCCCGAAGATCACCGCCAAGCCCGCGACCGGACCCGACGGCCAGCCGATGGAGAACAAATTCCTCGTCACCATCGCGCCCGACGCCCCCGTCGGCGTCCACGAGGCCCGCGTCCTCTCGCGGCTCGGCATCTCCTCGGCCCGCGCCTTCTCCGTGGGCGAACTGGACGAGATCGTCCGCACAGCGGCGAACAACAGCGTCGAGACCGCCCTGACGCTGCCCCTCGGCACGATCTGCAACGCCACGATGACGAAGCGGGCCATCGACTACTACGCCTTCGAGGGGCGGCAGGGCCAGCGCGTCGCCGTCGATTGCGCCGCGGCGGGGATCGACTCGCGCCTGACCCCGGTCGTCATCATCGCCGACGCCAAGGGCGCCGACCTGCTCGTGAACCGCACCGGAGGCGTCATCGACTTCACCCCGCCCGCCGACGGCACCTACCTCGTCAAGGTGAACGACCTCACCTATCAGGGCGGCGAGCGCCATTTCTACCGCCTCGCCCTACGCGAGAGCACCGGCGACGGCCCCGCCCCGCAGCAGCCCTCCACCACCCGCGTCGGCGCCGTCTCGTGGCCGCCGCAGGGCCTCCCCGCGCACGCCCCCGCCGCCGAGACCGAGCCCAACAACCGGCCCGGCGAGGCGCAGAAAGTCACCCTGCCGCTCGACATTTCGGGCAGCTTCTTCCCCGCCGCCGACGTGGACAGCTACGAGTTCGAGGCGAAGAAAGGCGAGGTCTGGTGGGTCGAGGTCGCGTCCGCGCGCCTCGGGCGGCCCACCGATCCCTTCGTCCTCGTGCAGCACGTCGCGAAGGGCGAAGACGGCAGCGAGACCCTCGCCGACGTCGCCGAGCTCTACGACATTCCCAGCCCCGTGAAGGTCTCCTCCAACGGCTACTCCTACGACGGCCCGCCCTACGACGCCGGGTCGCCCGACGTGCTCGGCAAGGTCGAGATCCAGCAGGACGGCCTCCACCGCCTCTCCGTGCGCGACCTCTTCGGCGGCACCCGAAACGACCCGCAGAACACCTACCGCCTCCTCGTGCGGCAGGCCCAGCCCGACTTCGCCCTCGCCGCGTGGGCCGTCCACATGACCCTGCGCAACGGCGACCGCGCCGCCTTCTCCAAACCCATCTCCCTGCGCGCCGGGGGAGCCATGGTCTTCGAGGTCGTCGCGATCCGCCGCGACGGATTCGACAGCGAGATCGAGCTCGCCATGGAGGGCCTGCCCGAGGGCGTCTCCGCCGGGGGCCTGAAGATCCCCGCCGGGAAATCGGTCGGCCACCTCGTCATCAGCGCCGACGCCACCGCCAAGCGCGGCCATTCCCTCGCCACCCTCGTCGGGCGGGCCAAGATCGACGGGCAGGACGTGACCCGCCCCTGCCGCGTCGCCTCGATGGCATGGCCCGTGAAGGACGCGAAGCAGGAGATCCCCAGCCCGCGCCTCTTCGCCGACGTGCCCGTGTCCGTGAGCGACGCCGAGCCTTCGCCCATCACCCTCACCGCCGCCGAGGACAAGGTCTGGGAGGCCGAGGAGGGCGCCACCCTGAAGATCCCCCTCAAGGCCGAGTGGCGCGGCGAGTTCTCCGGCACCTCGATGAAGCTGAAGGCCTACGGAGCCGGATTCGAGGGCGTGAAGGAATTCGACCTGCCCGTGAAGGCCGGAGCGGCCGAGGCCGTGCTCGACCTTGCCGCCCTCAAGACCGCCCCCGGCGACTACACCCTCGCCTTCTACGGCAGCGCCGTGGCCAAGTATTCCTACAACCCCGAGGCCGTGAAGGCCGCCGAGGAGGAGAAGAAGAAAGCCGAGGCCGAAGCCGCGAAGATGGCCGCCGAGGCCAAGAAGCTCGCCGGAGACGCCGCCAACGCGCCCGTCGAGAAAAAGCCCGAGATGGACACCGCCGCCAAGGCCGCCGCCGACAAGCAGAAGGAGGCCGAGTCCATGATGGCCAAGGCCACCGCCAAAGTCAAAGCCGCCAGCGACGCCGCCGCGCCGAAGAACATCGTGGACATCTACGTCTCCGCCCCCATCCGCGTCTCGGTGAAGCCGAAGGCGGCTCCGGCGGAGGGAGCTCCGGCCACCACCGCGCAGAAATGAGACTAGCTCCGACAAGGATCTGGATGTTAGGCGTTGCTACGCGTGTCCTATGAATGAAAAGCGAACAATCCACCATCTGCCCGCGACGACGTATCCCGAGCATTCTCGCCGCTCTCCGCGCAATCACATTCTCGATTACTCGTTTTGTGAGCGAGTGCCAAGCAATCCACATCCGACACCCACATGGATAAACGACTCCGAAAATATTACTACGCGGCCACCATCAACCTCTTGCTGTGGCTTCCTCTCGTTTCCATCTTCGTTTTTCCCCGGCTCACGCTTGATCCAATTCAGAACGACGTTGCCCTAGGCATTGTTGTCGCGGGAGCACTCTTGGCTGCGATGCTCCAGCACTGGACCTATTACGACATCTACAACGCGAAGACTCGACTCAGCACGTCTCTTCCCAATGACCGCAACGCCTAACCATGCGCTGCAGCGAACCGACCAAACCGTTTTCAGAGCTGGCATGAGACGACGCCTCCATCTCCTTTTGCTGCTGTGTCAGGGTGGCCTCGCCGCCTCCCTGTGCGCGGAAGGCCCCGACTTCTACCGCGACGTCCATCCCTTCCTCAAGGCAAACTGCATTTCCTGCCACAACAAGACCACCGCCAAGGCCGGGCTGAACATGGAGACGCCCGAGCTCATGATCGATGGCGGCGACTCCGGCCCCGCCATCGTACCCGGAAAGAGCGCCGAAAGCCTCATCGTCGAGGCCTCGGCCCACGAGGGCGGCTTCGAGATGCCGCCGGAAAACAACAAGTCCGGCGCGGTGAAGCTGACCGAGGCCGAGCTCGCGGTGTTGAAGGCATGGATCGACCAAGGCGCGAAATCCGGGACGCAGGCCGAGCGCCAAGTCACATGGAAGCCGCTCGCGCCCGGCGTCGATCCCATCTACAGCGTCGCCCTCACGCAGGACGGACGCTACGCCGTCTGCGGGCGCTCGAACCGGCTCTTCCTCTACGACCTCGCCACCCGGCAGTTCGTCGCCGAGATCGCCGATCCTGTGGAGACGGGCGGCAGCGCCCACCGCGCCATGGTCCAGTCGCTCGCCTTCAGCCCCGACGGCACCCGGCTCGCGAGCGGGAGCTTCCGCGAGGTGAAGATCTGGAAGCGCGAACCCGTCCCGGTCGCCGAGGCTCCTGCGGTGGAGACGCCGCAACCAGCCAGCGAGACTCCTGCGACGGAGGCTCCGCAGCCGACCGAAGAGACCCCTGCGGCGGAGAGTTCCGAATCGGTCGCCGAGGCCCCTGCTGCGGAAGTTTCCGAACCGACCGCCGAGGCCCCCGCACCGGAAACTCCGCAACCGAGCGACGAGGCCCTTCTCAAGAAAATCGCCGAGGTCGGCAAGGTCGGGATCGTGACCCACGCCCTTTCCGCCGACGGCGGCACCGTCGTCACCGGATGTTCCGACGGCTCCGTGCGCGTCTGGGAAACCGCCACCGCCAAGCCCCTCGCCGAATTGCGCGGCAGCGCCGAACTCGCCCGGCAGATCGCTAGCCACGAGTGGACCATCGCCCGCCAGACCCTCGAACAGGCCTTCCAGAAAGCCGAGACCACCCGCATCGAGGCGCAGAACAAAGCCCTCGACGAACTGCTGAAAAAGGCCAACGACGCCATCGTCGCGATGAAGGCCGCCCTGCCCGACAAGCAGAAGGCCGTGCCGCCCGCTCAGGAGGCCAAGGCCGGAGGCCAGAAAGCCGTCGACGACCTCCTCGCCAAGATCGCCGAGGCCCCTGACGGCAAGCCCGACGCCGCCTTGGACAAGCAGCTCAAGGAGGCGCAGGCGAATCTGGCCAAGCTCGCCATGGCCGAGACCTCCGCCCTCGCCGCCGCCGCCGCGACCGAAGACAACATCAAGGACGCCGAGGACGAGGTGAAGCGCATCGACGAGACCAAGGCCAAGAACGCCCAAGCCCTCGCCGACGCGGGCACCGCCAGCGCGACCGCGAAGACGGCGCAGGACGAGGCCGCCGCCGCCCTCGCCGCCGTGAAAGCCACCTTGGCCAAGCCCGCCGCGAAGCCCGTGGCCGTGGTCCTCTCGCCCGACGCCAGCCGCGCCGCCGCCGTCTTCGACGACGGACGCCTCACCGTCTGGGCCGTGGCCACTGGCACGGCCGTCGAGGACCAGCCCGGCCCGGCCTCCCCCGACGCCACCCTCGCCGCGCGGGCCGACGGAGCCTTCGCCGCGACTGGTCCCGACGGACAGACCCGCCTCGCCGGAGCGCCCTTCCGCTGGGTCCTCGAACGCACCCTCGGCGGGGAGGCCGAGCCCGGCCTCTTCATCGACCGCGTCAACGCCGTGAGATTCAGCCCCGACGGCAAGCTCCTCGCCGCGGGCGGCGGCGAACCCTCTCGCAGCGGTGTCCTGACCCTCTTCGATGCCGCCAGCGGCAAGGCCACCGCCACTTGGAAAGACCGCCACGACGACATCGTCATGAGCCTCGACTTCTCGCCCGACGGCAAGCTCCTCGCCTCCGGAGCCGCCGACAAGATCGCCCGCGTCACCGAGATCGCCTCCGGCGGGCAGGTCAACCTTTTCGAGGGCCACACCCACTACGTCATGGGCGTCGCCTTCCGCGCCGACGGCCGCGTCCTCGCCACCGCCGGAGCCGACGGCGCCGTGATCTCGTGGAACATGGCCCTCGGCGAGCGGAAGAAGAAGATCGAGGGCTGGGCCAAGGAAGTGACCTCCGTGCAGTACATCGGCGCGACCAACCAGATCGTCACCTCCGCCGGAGACAACCGCGTCCGCATCGTCAACGACGAGGGCGGCGAAGTGCGCTCCATCGCCGGGCTCCCCGACTTCATGCAAGCCGCCGCGAGCACCCCGAACGGCGCCACCCTCGTCGGCGGCGGCGAAGACAGCACCCTCCGCGTCTGGAACGGCGCCGACGGCAAGGAGCTGGCCGCCTTTGCTGCAAAGTGATAGGATACAGCAATCCCGATGGCGAAGCGTCCTACAACCAAACCAGCCACCCGGCCCAAGGGACGGAACGTTCGCACGTTCCGCTACGGCAAAGCATTCCCATCCCTGTCCATTCGCGAAAATTCGCGGCCATCTGCGGCCATTCGCGTTGAAAGAATTTCGGGAACGCGAATGATCGCGAATGAAACACGAATCACCGCAAATCGACCCGCTGCCATCTTCCCATTCCCGCTTCCGGCCACTGAACACTGAACCCTGCCAAACTTCCCTCCCCATGACCCGCTCCCCCCTCCACTGTCCCGGCCCCCTCAGCCGCCGCGGCTTCATGCAGATCGGACTCGCCGGGATGGCGACGCTTTCTTGGCCGGGGCTGATGCGCCTGCGCGCCGCCAACGCCGCCCTGCCCAAATCCGAGAGAAAGGCCGTCATCATGGTCTGGCTCCCCGGCGGCCAGTCGCACCTCGACACCTACGATCCCAAGCCCGACATCGGCAGCGAATACCGCGGCCCCTTCAAGACCCTCTCCACGAACGTGCCCGGCATGCAGCTCACCGAACTGCTGCCGATGAACGCGAAGATCGCCGACAAGTTCACCCTCCTGCGCTCCATGCACCAGAAGGCCGGCGGCCACCCCGCCGGCTCCATGCAGATGCTCTCCGGCGACAGCGACGAGCGCGACAAGCCCAAACCGCGCCTGCCCGACTGGATGTCCGTGGCCCACTACCTGCGCTCGCAGGAAGGCAAGCGTTCCAACCCGCTCCCCAACTACATCGGAGTCAATCCGCCGCTGGAATACAACGGCCCCGCCTACCTCGGCGATGCCTACGCGCCCTTCGCCGTCAGTGACGACCCCAACCGCCCGGACTTCCAAGTGCCGAACATCGGCCTCTCCGATCCCGCCGAGGCCCGCCGCCTCAGCGACCGCGTCCTCCTGCGCAAGAACCTCGACCGGCTCGAACGCGCCTTCGACAAGGAGGGCGAGCTCGGCGCCCTCGACGAGTTCGAGACGCAGGCCATGACCCTGCTCACCAACCCGCAGACCCGCGACGCCTTCGACCTCGGCAAGGAGGACGCCGCCACCCGCGACCGCTACGGCCGCAACCGCTGGGGCCAGCAGCTCCTCCTCGCCCGCCGCCTCGTCGAGGCCGGGGTCGAGATCGTGACCAGCAGCCTCAGCGGACCGCTTTGCGGACGCGTCAACAACTGGGACGACCACGCCGTGAACCATCACCAGTTCGAGGCCCTGCGCTTCCGCATGCCCAACTACGACCGCGCCGTCTCCGCCCTGATCGAAGACATCTACGCCCGCGGCCTCGACCAGCGCGTCCTCGTCGTCGTGACCGGGGAGTTCGGCCGCACGCCGAAGATCAGCTTCGACCGCAGCACCGGAGCCGGCGACGCGAGCGCCCCCGCCGGCACCCTCCAGCCCGGACGCGACCACTGGCCCCGAGCCTTCACCAACGTCTGGGCCGGCGGCGGCATCCAGACCGGCGGCGTCATCGGCGCAACCGACAAGCGCGGCGAGGACGTGATCGAGCGCCCCTGCGGTCCCGGCGACTTCCTCGCCACGATCTACCACCACCTCGGCATCGACTCGTCGAAGATCACCATCGACGACCTCAACGGCCGCCCCACCCCCATCGTCGACCACGGCAAGCCGATTCCGGAGTTGATTGCGTAGGGGGAGGTCGTGAGTGGTGGACCCCTCAAAATGAAAAGGGTCTAGCAGCCTGTCGGACTTGAACCGGTTTCGGATTTGTCGTGTGGATGCGTCACC
>ERZ761602.5631-NODE-5631-length-14669-cov-10.589503_pt1 | contig 14669 bp, 12 predicted proteins | sample MGYA00512165_ERZ761602 | MGnify/ENA primary metagenome ERZ761602 (study PRJEB28899, sample SAMN02445085) | bioreactor sludge metagenome | biome: EBPR sludge; isolation source: Thorneside wastewater treatment plant | place: Australia: Brisbane, Thorneside...
GCTATAAGGGATAAGTGATACCTATTTCTTGTGTTGGTTACGGGGTATGGAAAACAAAAAAGTCCCGCAAAAGCGGGACTCTCTGTCAAAACAAAAAATGCAAGTTTACACGCCTTCGCGGATGCGATTCTTGGCGAGTTCACTGGCGAAATCGATAAACACTTTATGGGCTGCAGTAAAGGTCCATTTGTCTTCTGCATGCTTCTCAACAATATTTCTACGCGAAAGTGAATTCACAAAAGTGCGGCGCGAATCTTTATCACGCAGCTGCTTGTTCGAATTGATCAATTCAGCATAAGTGGAATTTTCAAAATAACGATCCAGACGTTCATGATCCCATTCGCTGAATTGAATTTCATCAAGGAAATTCCTTCCGTCGCGATCGAGCTCATAACACAACACCCCAAAGAAAATACAAATGTCGCGCGACAACATCTCATTGCTTTCACCTGAAATCAGGAAGCAATATTCTGCAGAAGTCCGCAATTCATAATCGAAACTGGCTTTGAAGAACTGCGTATAAAACTCATCGTTTTCCCGCACAACCTGATAAAGGGGTTCTGAGGGAAGAACAAATTTTCCATCGAGCAATTCTTTTACAACGTGCTTATGTCCTTTAGGATATTCCATGACGGTCGATTTTTACTTTGGGTACTTTCATAATTACATCGGAAGCTTTTATTGTTGTGTATTCCGCTTTCTCATCAGCTTCCATAATGAGATCGTCTTCAAAAATGAGTGTCACCATCGAAAAGAATTTTTCCTGATCGATCAGGTGAAAATCCTTTTTCACGGTATTCTGGCACCAGCCGAAGAAATCGTCGATTGGTAATTGCGATTCCATGCGAACGCGATACAACTCACGGTTGAAAATCCATTTCTCCTGGAAGCTGGGCTCATCTGAAAAATAAACCGGCTCATCGTCCATGAATTGTTCAACGTATTCCTTGGCATTAAGATAGAACGAGCGATTGTAAGCGCGCTCCATTGTGGTTTTAAATACTTTGGGAACGCGCGCGGTATAGGGTTTTTTCAGGAATTCAATCCAGCCGGTAAGAATAACAGATTCGGTTTTGATGCGTTCGATCAATGGCAATAGCTCATTGGTAAGCAGTTTCGACTGACGAATCAAATCATCGTTGGTCTGCACCAAAAAGGAATACAATTTTTCAAACTGACCACGAATCAATTCATCGGTGGTATCCAGTCGTTTAATGTTTACGTAGTACGCAACTTCATGCAACTGATTGGTAACCGAAGTCGTTTGATTCACATCCAGAATTTCATTGAGCGGAATAATATAATGCTCAATCCATCCGGAAGCACGGTGTACCTTTTCGCGATAATCGATTTTTTCGAGGTTCGATTTCAGTGCGCGTGTTTCAGAAAGCAGTTTGGTCGTGTTTTTCTCAATGGAATCCACAAACAAGCGTACCTCAGAAAGCAGGTCTTCGATTCGTTTGATAAGAATTTCCTTATCACCGTTAATTCCTTCTTTGATCTTGCGGAAAAGCGACAAAATCGAAAATCCATATTTCTCGATTGTTTCGGGAAGTACAGGTTTGAATTCGTTTTGTACAAACTCGATCAGCTGGAAGATAACCGGACGAATCTCGAAATCGTCGTTGATTGAACGAAGTATTTTGTACTCGCTCAATTTATCGCGCACATCGAATTCGTATTTGGAAACGATGTTACGCAATGATGTGTCGCGGATATAACCTTTCTCCATCTGTTCCACAAAGAGCTCGTTAAGGAGATCGAAGTGATTCCAGATAAAGTAGAGGATGGTCCGCGGTTCGGCTTTGAGTTGGCTCATGGCGCGGGTCCTTATTGGTTATCCATTTCTGCAAGCGGCTCGCTGTAAATGGCGTTGAGTCGCTCGTTGATGTTGATCTTGCCCTTGTTGGGGTAGATGAAATAATACTTACTGAATCCGGGCACAGGATCCGGGGCGGCGAAAATCGGAATGAAGTTGTGTTCGCGACAGAATTTTACCAGCTCCGGACGGTTTTGCTTATCAATGGTTGCAACCTCGTCGATGAACAATGTGATCCGGTTATCGTGCTCGTTAATGGCAAGACGATTAATGATCGACATGATGATCACCAGACGAATCATACGGTCGGTACCATCTGATTCCACCTGATTGGCAAGATCCACCTTCTTAATGGTCCCCTTGATCTCCAGATGCAATTCGATGTCGAACAATTCATCAAAATGCACTTTACGTGAATTATCGAGGTAATTGTTCAGGATGCGCAGGTTTTCTGTCTGATCGAAATCAAGCATCATCTGACCGTTGATCTCCTGAATTGAACTGATTGCGGCAAGTTCACCCAAGACCCTTTTGTTATCCAGTAACTCGATCTGCAACGATTCGATATTCGAAATACGTGTTGTTGCGAGTGTCTTGTTGAATTTGGTATAGATGAATTGTTTGAATTCCTCAAAACGCTTCATCATTGTGTACGCCGGGTTGGCAAACTGGGTAGAAATTGATTGGAGGAGTCCGTCGATCGATTTCTCTTTATCATGCAAACAAGCAACCTCTTCTTCGAAATAACGGATGAATTCAGATTCATCGGCAATTGAACTCTTAAGTACATGACGCAAGGCATCAAACGCTTTATCCTTGGTCACTTTTAATTCAAGACGATCGTTGTAATGCAACTTCATCTTGGTATAAATGTTCTCCAGCGAATCGGTCACTTCACATTCAACCGGCTTAAGGTTGAGGAATTCCACTTCCTGCTTGCGCTCACGCAATTGATTCACACGTTCTTCGGTCTTTTTGCGGTCTTCACGCATAGCCTGTAACATGTGTTCCTTCGTAAGAATTTCCTGTGTGAGCTCTTTCAATTCACGCTCAAGTGCTTCCTTACTTTCGCGCAGACTTTCTACTTCCAGGCGGAATGTAGATAATTCCTTTTCGATCTGCGGCTTGGTCTTGAGCATACGCATCTTTTCACGGATCTCTTCGATCTCGTTTTTGATGCTTTTCAATTCATCGTTAACTTTTTCAGAATTCTTGGTGGTATCAAGAAGACGTTTGAACTGCTCTTCTTCACGACGTAATTCGTACAATTCTTCATTGATCTCATCAATCGATTTAAATTCCTTCAGTGACATCCCGCTGATATCGATCTCCCCATCAAAAATCTTAAGATTCTTTGCTGCACGCTTTACCTTATCCAGAATTTTTCCTGAAGGAAGCGATGTGATGCGTTCCGATAATACCGTATTCAGTAATTTGCGTGTATCGGCATCATCACTGATCTTATGAATGAGCAGATCGTTATAGTTACGCTGCTGATTTTCTTTCTCGCTGATTGATGCAGCAAGCACATCCAGACGCGCTTTGATCTGGTTGGATGTATAACGCTGACTCTCTACCTGTGTGATCTGCGATTCGATTTCCTTGCGACTCTTCTCCAGATTCTCCAGCGAAGCGTTCAGGAATTCCATATCCTCAATAGCACTGATCTCATCCAGAGCAAGACGTTTATCATCCATCAGACGTGTCTGATTGTTGATGTCGCTTTCTTTCTGACCGATCTTACGGTTAAGATCCTGTTCTTTCGGACGCAGGTATTCGCCGATCTCAGTATAAAGATCATTGATTTCCTTGGCCTTCTTATGAATGCGTTCTTCCATCTCCGGAAGAGTAGAAACATAAGACTCGTTGAACTGATAGGTCAGCTCACTTAGAATTCTTGATTTCGATTCGTATTGGTTTACGATCTCGCGAAAATCGAGGAATTCTGTTTTTACGTTCTTAATATTTTTAATCTCATCATTTAAACGAAGAAGATCGATAATGTCCTTTTTGTTCTTCTGAGAGAAATTGAGCACTTCGTTTTCACGGTTATCCGCAATGATGAGTGCTTCCTTCAAGGTTTTGTTGGTGATCAGCTTGGAATTGATCAGGTATCGGTAAACTTTGGAGAAGTTATTGGAAAGACCATCGGACTTCACATTTTCTTCCAGCCAAACAATAGCGTCGTTGTCGTTACCACGACTGTAAACGAAACTGAAAACTTCAGATTTGTTTTTGAACTGCACCAGGTCAAGACCTGCTTCGATCATTCGTTCCTGAACCTCATCAAACTTCAGCAATCGCTGTTGCGCACCATCTTCGCGGAAGAAAAGATCGTCGCGGTATTCGGCAGGGAAATGATAATATTCCAGTTCACCTTCGGTATCGCGTTTCACCAGAATACAATAGGCTTTGTTCTTGTAAATTTCAAAGATGGTATAACTCTGGTTGGGAGTCGGAAAATAGTGGTGGATCGTCTCCTTATCGCCCTTACGCTGACCCGAGAAGGTCATTTTATTTCCGTCGATAATAAACAGAAAGTTCAGCGCATAGATAAGCGTACTCTTACCAATGTTGTTTGGTCCGACAAGTTGTAATGAGTCGCAATCGTCGACCCGAACTACAGCTTTTCCGTAAACCTTTGAATTAAGAACTGCGATTTTACGTAGCATTTCGCTTGAAATTTGATTCTAACAAAGATAGGCAAGCCCCACCCCCGGAACGGTTGAGAACATGAAGGATTTCTCAACACCGGAGCTCCGACTGTTAATAAACCCGTATCCCTTTATCAGCAAAGGATTAAGACTGTGGAAAAAGAAAAATGATGGGAATAAAAAAGGGCAAAAATTGTTGAATACCTGCCTTTCTTTTATCAACAAATGAACAATGTGAAAGGACTTTGAGGCTCGAATCAGATCCGGATATCCATCCAGTTTCGGAGGATCTTTTTTCCATGAGGGGTGAGTACAGATTCAGGATGAAACTGCACAGCATGAATGGGTAATTTCCGGTGACGCAAAGACATGATATGTCCACGCTCATCTTCGGATGTAATGATCAGTTCAGCAGGCAGTGTTTTTTCATCCACTACCCAGCTATGGTAACGACCAATCTCAATCACAGGAGGGAGTCCTGCAAAAAGAGGATCGCTGAAATCGGTAATAGAACAGGAAGTAGAGACTCCATGCGCAACTTTATCCAGCTGACGAAGTTGTGCTCCAAAATGAATGGCGATTGCCTGTAGTCCAAGACAAACACCCAGAATTGGTTTTTCATTTTGATAGCGTTTTATCACATCCATTAATATCCCCGAATCCTTGGGAAGGCCTGGTCCGGGTGAGAGAACAATCCTATCGAATGATGCTGCGAATTCGACATCTACTTCATTGTTACGACGCACTTCAACTTCAGCACCGAGTCCTTGAAGGTAGTGCTCAAGATTCCAGGTAAAACTATCGTAATTATCAAGTAAGAATATTCGCATGTTTATCGCTTATAAAGCACAATATCATTGATTTTACACCACCATCTTCCATTTTGATCCTGCTGTGGCAATGCTCCGATTTTTAACCGGGTAATTCCGCCACCCAAGGCCTTGCCAAAGTAAAGCAATTTTCGATCGACATTGATACGAATACGACCTGAAAACAATTTCGTGCATTCGCAGGAAGTGCAATTAACAGAGCAGGCAAACCCATATTCACCAAAATCACCGTTAACTTTTAGGTAGGTTTCAATACGTCTCCCGGTGGCTGTTTCTGTGAGTGTGTCGGAATGCCATTCACCTAAAAAATCGGGACAGGCCTTCTCAATATTTTCTTTTTTGCAGGAAGAGAAAAAACTCAGAAAAATGAGGACTACAATTCCAAAATATTTTTTTCGTTTTAAATGACCAATCATAAACCGTGTTTTTGGTTGGTCAGCAAAGTAGTTCTTGTCCAAATTATTTTTTCATTTACCACCTCGCTTCTGAATTTACAATCCTGCACTTCACAAATTTTGCAGGATGAAGGGATACAAGGATCAGTATGAATAAAAAATTCAACTTCCGCCTGAACTTCCCGTTCAATAATCTGCGATAATTCCTCGATGCTATCGTGCGAATGTTTTAAATCGAAATACCAGGGTTGGGTTACATGGCAATCGATATGGTAGGTCGTTCCGTATTTGATGACACGTAAATTATGTACATCGATCCATTCCGGTTTTCGGTTCCTGTTCAATACTTCGAGAATTTCATCAATCACATCCAGATCAGCTTCATCCATTATTCCTGCCAGTGAACGCCGTACAATGCGGTAACCCATGTAAACAATTAACATTGCCATAATAATAGCAACAACTGAATCAAGCCAAACATATCCCGTAAAAAAGACAATGATCAATCCCCCGACCATGGCAGCAGATGTATATCCATCACTTTTGAGGTGTTCACCATTGGCAGTTAGTGCAAGCGAACGGGATTTTTTTCCGCGCATTACCAGAATAACTCCAAACAAATAATTCAATCCTCCGGTTGCTACCGACAATCCAATACCCGTTCCCAGATCATGCAAATGTGCAGGATGTACAAGATTGAAAACAGACTTAACCAGAATACCCAATCCTGCAAGCAAAATCAATGCGCCTTCAAATCCTGCCGAAATGAATTCAATTTTACCGTGTCCATAGGGATGCTCCTCATCGCGTGGTTTGGACGAAAGCCATAATGCAAACAAAGAAAAAGATCCTGCCAAAACATTAACAATACTTTCCAGAGCATCAGTGAGGATGGTATTACTGTGGGTAAGGTACCATGCCAGAAATTTCACCGCCATAATACCGGTTCCCAATACTAAAATCAGGAAGGAAAGTCGGACATTCTGCTGCTGGTGGCCACTCATAAAGTAAAGATAAAGCATTAAAAGCACTGAAATGCGCACACTGAATTTTTAACCGGGATATTTTGTTTTACGTCAGCATTACCAATGGTCTGCAGGATACATTAATTAGAGGAAAGTCTTAACAAAACAATGGACTACGGCATCCCTCAGGTGGATTTCCCCTCTTTTTTTTCAACCGACAAACATTAAATCCCAAAATGCAATATCTTACCAAAAAAAATCGTGTATGCGTTACAAATTATTTGGTAAAAGCGGACTTCGTGTTTCGGAATTATGTTTAGGTACAATGACATTTGGTGAAGAGTGGGGATATGGTGCAAACAAGGAAGAAAGCCGAAAAATATGGAATGCATTTCTGGATGCAGGCGGAAATTTTATTGATACGGCCAACCGATATACCGAAGGAACCAGCGAAAAATTTATTGGCGATTTCATCAAAGAAGGTGATCGAAGAGATGAATTGGTCATCGCCACCAAATGCACTCTGTTTACACAGCCTAACCGCATAAACGACAGTGGTAACCACCGCAAGGGAATGGTGCAGAATCTGGAAAGCAGTTTAAAACGGTTGCAACTCGATTATGTAGACATTCTCTACGTTCACGCTTGGGATTTCACCACAGCCGAAGATGAAGTTTTACGCGCGCTGGACGATCTTGTACGTTCAGGCAAGGTGATGTATATCGCAGTATCCGACACACCTGCATGGATGATTTCGCGTTGCAATGCGATTGCAGAATTAAAAGCATGGTCGCGCTTTGCAGGAATGCAGGTTGAGTATTCGCTGATTACACGCGATGCCGAACGTGACCTTTTACCCTTGGCAAAATACACCGATATGGGAGTAACCGCATGGGCACCACTAGCCGGAGGCGCATTAACGGGAAAATACCTCGGCAATAATAACGACCCGAAACGATTAAAAGAAGGTTCACGCCGACTTAATGAAAAAAGCATGGCCATTGCTCAAAAAGTAGTGGATATTGCCAAAGAAATTAATTGTCCGCCGGCACATGTTGCGCTCAATTGGGTTCGTAAAAATTCAGCACACATCATTCCTATTATCGGATCGAGAAATGTTCAGCAATTCAGTGAAAGTCTGGGTTGTTTCCATTCAACGCTTTCCGATGAACACATGAAACAATTGGATGAGGTCAGCAGCATTGAACTCGGCTTTCCACACGACTTCTTAACGCAGGACGGAGTAAAAATGGTGATGTACGGTGGATTGTACGATAAGATCGACAGAAGCAATCTGAAGCTGTAACAGATGAATGTTAAGAAGTACTTAATTGCTCATATTTTCGTAATAGGACAGCCAATCCATTATTCCATTTCGAATTTAGGAGGCGCCTTAAGTAGTTCAAAATGAATTTTATATACAGCAAAGCAGAATAGCCTCTACTCGTTTTACAGTATCAATCTTATTAAAACAGCAATCAACATTTAATTAATTAAAAATCAATAATTTACACCAATTTTAGTTGGCTAGAAAAAAAATAAATAAATATTCTATCAATTCTATAGATTTTTAGTAATTTTACATTCATGATTGAGTTCAAAGATGATACAATGGGGATGCTGTATACAGATATATGCAGAAAAATGAAAAGTTGCTGTTAGTGACTATTCCATAATTCACCTATTTCTTAAATCAGAAAATCTTTGAAAATGTTCAACAACAATGACAATATCCTAAATCAACTTAATTTACTTGTGATCAATATGAATCAACGAGGACAAATTGAGTATGTGAGTCCATCAGTAAAAAAACTATTAGGCTATGAACCGCAAACGTTGATAGGAAACGGATGGTGGGAACTAACTCGAAAAAATAATACTGAACGTATTGCCAATCAAACCGAAGCCCTATCGCTTTTCGCCGTTGAAAAACATAATGGCGCGGTAAGCTTTGAAAGGGCCTTGCTTACATCGAATGGGGAAACCAAATGGATATTATGGAATGTTTTGGTAAATACCGATAAAACACTTGTGGGTGTTGGACAGGACATCACCTCCAGGAAAAAAGCTGAAATTGAATTAACAGCAAAAAACAAAGAACTTCTGGTTAAAAACGTAGAAATTACAGATAGTATAAACTATGCAAAACGTATTCAAGATGCATACACCCAGGATCCTTTGGTATTACGATCACATTTCACAAATTCGTTCATTCTATATAAACCACGGGATGTAGTAAGTGGTGATTTTTATTGGTATCACAAAAAAGGCAATAAACTATTTGTTGCCGCAGCAGATTGCACCGGACATGGTGTTCCGGGAGCGCTAATGTCGGTTATTGCGCAAAACATTATTAAAGAAGTAGTAATCAAACGGAACCTTGAAGATCCGGGTGAAATCCTTCATGCTATAGACAAAGAACTAAGCATAATATTAGAAAACGAATACAACAAAGCAACTACCAGCGATGGGATGGATATAGCTTTTACTGTATTCAATTTTGATACCAATATCTTGGCATTTGCAGGAGCATACAGACCTCTTATTCTATTAAGAAAAAATGAAATCATCGAATATAAAGCAAGCAGATACCCAATCGGTTTTTTTGACTATACTATAAAAAACTTTGAAACCAATACAATTTCAATCTCAGAAGGTGATGAGATTTATCTTTTCACTGATGGTTATATCGATCAGTTTGGAGGAGAACAATCGAAAAAATTTAATCGTAAGCGATTTTATGACCTTCTGCTTAGCGCGCAGTCAATGAATTTTAACGAAAGAGAAAATTACCTTGAATATGCATTAAACAATTGGAAACAACAGAATGATCAAACAGATGATATTCTCGTAATTGGAATTAAAATTTAAACTAAATCTAACATTATTCACAATTAAATCTTAAAATTATGTCATTACGATTAGGAGACGTTGCTCCAAATTTCACCGCCGAAACAACAAAAGGCGAAATTAATTTTTACGACTATCTGGATAAAAGCTGGGGAATATTATTTTCGCATCCAGCTGACTTTACTCCGGTTTGTACTACCGAATTAGGTACTGTTGCCAAACTTAAAACGGAATTTGATAAGCGAAACGTAAAAGTTATTGCATTAAGCGTTGATCCAATTGATTCGCACAACGAATGGATAAAAGACATCAATGAAACGCAACTAACAACAGTCAACTTTCCAATTATAGCGGATCCCATTTTTGAAGTGTCAAAATTATATGATTTTGTGCATCCGAACGTTTCAGATAAATTTACGGTACGCTCAGTAGTGGTGATCGATCCGGATAAAAAAATCAAGCTATTAATCACCTATCCAGCATCTACCGGAAGAAATTTTGATGAAATTCTGCGTGTGATTGATTCACTGCAGCTTACTGCCAATTATAGTGTAGCAACACCGGCAAATTGGAAGCACGGTGAAGATGTAGTGGTAGTACCTTCAATCAAAACTGAAGAAATTCCGGAAAAATTCCCGAAGGGTCACAAAATAATTACTGCTTATTTAAGGACAACACCACAACCTAATCTTTAAATAAAAAGCTTAGCTCATATCAGAAATTCAGAAACAGGAAAATGTAAAAACCACAACATTCATCCTTAACAATCAGGCACACCCCACCATAACTAATGAATTTTTAACCTTTTCAGTACATTTAAACAACCTAAACGAATTACTAAAAAATCATTCAAAACACTTTAAAAAATCAATTATGGCAGAAACTAAAAAACAGACTGCATTAGGAGATGTAGCTGCAAGGCAGTTGGCAATTGCGACTCGCACTGTACCGCAAATGATTTCCATTACACCACGCTGGTTAACCCATTTGCTGCATTGGATTCCTGCTGAATCAGGAGTATACAGGTTAAACAAAGTAAAAGACGGGAGTACAGTTGAAGTTGATTGTTCAGCTCGTGACGAACGTGAATTACCGCACACGTTTGTTGATTATGTGGAAAACCCTCGCGAGTACAATCTTAGCGCTGTTAATACGCTAGTAGATGTGCATACTCGTGTTTCTGATCTTTACAGTAAACCTTATAATCAAATTAGCGAACAATTACGTTTAGCTATAGAAACAATTAAAGAACGCCAAGAAAGTGAGCTGATTAACAATAAAGAATACGGTCTATTAAATAGCGTTGCAGCATCACAAAAAATAAAAACAAGATCTGGAGCTCCAACACCAGACGATTTGGATGAACTGATTACTAAAGTGTGGAAAGAACCCGGTTTTTTCCTGCTGCATCCATTAGCCATTGCAGCATTTGGAAGAGAGTGTACACGCAGGGGCGTTCCTCCCCCGACAGTTTCCCTTTTTGGATCTCAGTTTATAACATGGCGTGGTATTCCACTTATTCCATGTGATAAAGTACCTATTGAAAAGGGTAAAACAAAAATTCTCCTCATTCGCACAGGAGAAAGCAGGCAAGGTGTAGTTGGTCTTTATCAACCTAATTTACCGGGTGAACAAACACCGGGACTTTCGGTGCGTTTTATGGGGATAAACAATAAAGCCATTGCATCTTACCTTGTTTCGCTTTATTGTTCTTTAGCTGTTTTGGTGGATGATGCAATTGCTGTTCTTGAAGATGTTGACATTACAAATTATCACACCTACAACTATAAATAACCAATTTTACTATTTATAAAAGCTTGTAATTGAAATTTAAAGCGTATGGAAAGTTATAATCCGAATGTTTTTCCGGATGAAAGTATGTTGGAAAAAATTGCCAATGATCTTTTTAAATCAGTACCCGGGAATTCACCAAATACAAATGAGAATCAAGACCAAATTCATCACCAATTTGAACACAATGATGCTTTGAAAAAAAGTGACGGGATAAACGAACTTGGAAAAATTTCACCCAATCTCGTAAATCAAAACAATTTTGGTTTAGGCAAATTACCAACATCAATTGCCGGTAGTGGAATTTCACCTTCTGCCATTCATCATCCTAGTGAATTTAGTATTGATGATCCGCAATCAAGTTTACCTGACCCACACTTTTATAACGGTCAAATTCCAAAAGCGGTGGCGGGAAGTGGAAAGTCTCCTTCACTGAACAACACGGATTTCAATTACGAGCAGTTATCTTCGCATCAAAAACTTCCTTTTGAAACTGATCAGCACTTTGACAAAGAACTAAAAGAAGTATTAAATCAAATTAATTCAGCTACTCCTACCTCGCAAATTCCGCACGTTTCAGCATTCGGAATCAACGAAAAATCCTATTATTTTTTAACCGGGCAAAATCCATTTCAATACTCAAATCAACTATTTGGAAATTCAAATAACACTGGAAATACACATGGAATTACAGGTTATTTCAAATCTACATTTGATGTTAATTTGGTGAAAGCGGATTTTCCAATCTTAAAAGAACGGGTCAATGGAAAACCTTTGATATGGTTAGATAATGCAGCAACAACTCAAAAACCAAAACTTGTAATTGATAGAATTAACCACTTCTATGAACATGAAAACTCAAACATCCATCGCGCAGCGCATGAATTAGCCGCCCGCTCAACCGATGCTTATGAATCCGCTCGACAAAAAGTTCAGCACTTTCTGAATGCGGGTTCTATAAATGAAATTGTTTTTGTACGCGGAACCACAGAAGCTATCAATTTAGTTGCACAAAGTTGGGGTGATCAAAACCTTAATTCCGGAGATGAAATCATAATTAGTAATTTGGAACATCATGCTAACATTGTTCCATGGCAAATTTTAGCTGCTAAAAAAGGGTTAAAACTGCGTGTAATACCTGTTGATGATGACGGTCAAATTTTGATGGATGAATATGCAAAATTGTTTAATCCGAAAACAAAACTGGTATCATTTACCCATGTCTCAAATGCATTGGGCACTGTTACTCCTGCTCAGCAAATGATTGAAATGGCCCATGCGAATGGAGCAAAGGTTCTGTTGGACGGAGCACAATCGGTTTCGCACATGCGTGTTGACCTTCAAAAATTAAATCCGGATTTCTTTGTGTTTTCCGGTCATAAAGTTTTTGGTCCGACAGGAATAGGTGTTCTATATGGAAAAGAAGAAATACTTAATTCAATGCAACCGTGGCAGGGTGGCGGAAATATGATCAAAGATGTAACATTTGAACATACCGAATATCACAATGCGCCAGGCCGTTTTGAAGCCGGAACAGGAAATATTGCAGATGCAGTGGGATTGGGTGCGGCTATTGATTACGTCAATAAAATCGGTATTGAAAATATCAATCATTATGAACACGGACTTTTGCTATACGCAACTAGCCTCATTAAGCAGGTACCAGGAATTCGCTTGATAGGAACAGCAGTAGATAAAGCAAGTGTTCTTTCATTTACATTAGATGGTATTTCAAACGATAAAGTAGGTCAGGAGCTAAATAAAGAAGGAATTGCCGTAAGAACAGGGCATCACTGTGCACAACCCATCTTGAGGAGATTTGGTTTGGAAAGTACTGTTAGACCATCTTTAGCTTTTTATAACACTTGCTCCGATGTTGACGCTCTTGTTTCAGTATTGCATCGTCTCACTACTAAACAAAAATGAATCAAAGAGCCTCTGCCATTGTACGTATTTATAGAAAATGTAAAGAAAATTTAGTGGATTAACACTTCATAATAATTGCATTGCCAACTAATATTTCTTTAAAAAATTGAAATAGACCAACAATTTAATACCTAATGATCCTATCAATTAGACTACTTGATAAACCTTCTCTTTTCAACACAAAAAATTATTCGTTTACTTATAAAATTAAGACATGAAAAGTATTTACCTGAGCGATAGCGGAATAAAAGTTTCGCCTTTAATTTATAGCTTTTGGAGAGCTCTTGATGATCCCAATGGGTTATCTTATGAAACAATTGAGAATAAGGTAAAATCATGTCTTTCCTTGGGAATTAATACATTTGATCATGCAGATTTTTATGGAGATTTTAATGTCGAAAAACTTTTTGGAAAAGCGATAAAACGACTTAAAATTAGTCGTGATAAATTAGTTATTTCCTCGAAATACGGCTTCAACCTTGTACATCCCTCACGCCCATCTACCCGAATCAAACATTATGACAATTCACCACAACATATTCGGAAATGTGTAGAACAATCACTTAAAAACTTTAACACTGATTACCTTGATATCTTACTCTTAAGTCAATTTGACCCTATTACGGCAACTGATGCAACAGCATCTGAATTAACCAAGTTGGTAATATCCGGAAAAGTGCGTCATATTGGTGTTGCAAATTTCACAGTTCATCAGCATCAGTTGTTACAATCGCGTCTGGAAATCCCAATACTTACGAACCACATAAAATTGAATGTACTGGAAACCGAAGCGCTTCAAAATGGAACTATTGACTTTATTAAACAGCAATATAGCAAACCTCTTGCCTGGGCTCCATTAGCAGGTGGCCGAATCAAAGATAAAAACGACATAAGCACTTTGAACGTGAGACAAACATTATCCCGCTTAGCCAAAAAATATAGCACTGACGAAGAAGGATTAGCTATTGCATGGCTATTAAAACTTGAAGCGTTGCCTGTTTTGGGGAACACAGATTTGAATAAAATCAAAAGAGCTGCAAGTGCGGTTGATCTGAAAATTGATCGTCAAGATTGGTATGAAATTTATTTTTCATCACAAAACACTATATAACAGCAAAATTTCTTCGCTTATATATGATTTGCCAATTTCTGCGCGATCTTATTTTCATTAGCGGGTATTAACTAAATTATGTACTCGATAAAAAATATTCGATTTAAAGATTTTTCTTTATCTCAAAGAAATGATTAATCAACAAAACAAACCAGAATTTAATGAGGCCTTAAAATTCTGGGCAAAACTGGGATTCATAAGTTTTGGCGGACCGGCCGGCCAAATATCGATAATGCATGAATATTTAGTTGACAAAAAAAAATGGATCAGCGATGTACCTACCCCATAATTCCAACAGCATAAAAATATAAATTCTTTTTCATTTTAT
>ERZ761602.5632-NODE-5632-length-14664-cov-21.691355_pt1 | contig 14664 bp, 10 predicted proteins | sample MGYA00512165_ERZ761602 | MGnify/ENA primary metagenome ERZ761602 (study PRJEB28899, sample SAMN02445085) | bioreactor sludge metagenome | biome: EBPR sludge; isolation source: Thorneside wastewater treatment plant | place: Australia: Brisbane, Thorneside...
CGACACGCCGTTCGACTGGTTCAAGCAGAATGCCTCGCGGCTCGGCGGCATCAATCAGAACATGGTCGTGTCCTGGCCGGCGCGCATCAGGGACAAGGGCGCCCTCCGCGAGCAGTTCATTCACGTGATCGACGTGGTGCCGACGATCCTTGAGGCTGCCGGCATCAGCGCGCCGGAAATGGTCGATGGTGTCCGGCAGGCGCCCATCGAGGGCACGAGCTTCCTCTACACCTTCGACGCCACCAACGCCAGGGTGCCGTCGCGCCACAAGACGCAGTACTTCGAGATGTTCGGGCAGTGGGCGCTGTACGATGAAGGCTGGCTGCTGAGCACGGAAGTGAACCGCGCGCCCTGGGTGGCCTTCGGTCCGGCGAACCCAGATCCGCTCAACAACCAGGTGTTCCAGCTGTACGACCTGAGCAAGAGCTGGAACCAGGCCGACGACATCGCCGAGAAACACCCGGCGAAGGTGACGGAGATGCGCGCGAAATTCCTCGCCGAGGCGCAGAAGTACCACGTGCTGCCGCTGGATGCCTCGATGGCGGCCCGCATCGTCGCGCCGCGCCCGAACATCACCGCCGGGCGCACCGAGTTTGTCTACACGCGGCCGATGGTCGGCCTGCCGCAGGGCGATTCGCCGGGGCTGCTGAACTCCTCGTACACGATCACGGCCGACATAACGGTCCCCGCAGGCGGCGCCGAGGGCATGATCCTGACCTCCGGTGGGCGTTTTGCCGGCTACGGCTTCTACCTGCTGAAGGGCAAGCCGGTGTTCCTGTGGAACATGGTCGACCTCGAACGCATCAAGTGGGAAGCCCCCGACGCGCTGCCGCCCGGCCGGCACACGATCGAGTTCGATTTCCGCTACGAGGGGAGCGGCACCGGCACGCTGGCGTACAACAACTTTAGCGGCCTCGGACGGCCCGGCGTGGGCACGCTGATGGTCGACGGCAAGAAGGTCGCGACCAAGCGGATGGAGAAGACGCTGCCGATAATCCTGCAGTGGGACGAGAGCTTCGACATCGGCTCCGACACGCTGACCGGCGTGAACGACGCCGACTACAAGCCACCGTTCCCGTTGACCGCCAAGCTCGACAAGCTGACGGTCAAGGTCGACCGGCCGCAGTTGTCACCCGAGGACATCAAGAAGCTCCAGGCGGCAATGATCGAGAAGGCGAAGAGCGACTAAGGTGGCGGTCGCCGGCCAGGGGCGCAGACCGTGCACGTGCAGCACGCCGGTCTGCGCTCTTCTCGTTCGGCCGAGGAACGAGGGCTGGGAGCGGCTGGTTCGGGGGCGGGGCGAGCCAGGAGATGAATGGCCCGCGCGAGAAAGACGCTCGCCGGCTGATGGCACGGAATCCCTGCCGACTTCGCGGTAAACTGCTGTGAGGCGTAGGTTCCATTTCCGGATGAAGGGGACAGAAATGAATGTGAGCAAACCCGAATACACCCGGGTCGCCCTTGCGCTGGCAGCCGCGCTGGCATTCGCGCCGGCGTTCGCGCAACAGAGTAGCCCCGAGCGGAACGCCTACTTCGGCGAGACGCACCTGCACACCAGCTGGTCGGTCGACGCCTGGGTGATGGGCAACCGCATCACCGGCCCGGCCGATGCCTACAAGTACGCGAAGGGCGAGACCATCAAACACCCGCTGGGCTTCGACATCAAGATCGACACGCCGCTCGACTTCATGGGCGTGACCGATCACTCGGAGTATGTCGGCGTCACCAGGCAGGCCAACACCCCGGGATCTTACGTGAGCACTTTGCCTGCCGCGCAGCCGATGATCATGAAGGATCCGAACAGTTCGGCCGAGCAGAACGCGGTCTTCTCGTATCTGCTCAAGCTGGCCGGAAGCGCGCCGGTGAAGTCGCTCATGTCGCCGAAGGTCACTTCCACCGTGTGGAAGGAAAACGTCAAGATTGCCGACGAAGCCAATCAACCCGGCAAGTTCACTGCGTTCTGCGCGTACGAGTGGACCTCCATGCCGGACCAGCGCAACCTGCATCGCAACGTCTTCTTCCGTGACTGCGGCAAGGTGCCGGACTATCCCTTCAGCGCGCTCGACTCGAAGCTCCCCACGGAGCTGTGGAAATGGATGGACGCGCAGCGGAAGGCCGGCAACGAGCTGCTCGCGATCTCGCACAACGCCAACGTGAGCGACGGCTGGATGTACCCGGTCGACATCGACAATACCACCGGGCGGCCGATCGACGCCGCCTGGGCGGCGGCGCGCGACCGCAACGAGCGCCTGATCGAGATCAAGCAGGGCAAGGGCCAGTCGGAGACGCATCCCCTGCTGTCGCCCAATGACGATTTCGCGAGCTACGAGATGTACCAGACCATCCTCGGCCTGCCGGACGACGTCGGCCGCATCGACCGCATCACGGGCAGCTACGCGCGCCAGGCGTTGAAGGACGGCCTGGCGATGCAGGACCAGCGCGGCTACAACCCGTACAGGTTCGGCATGGCCGGCGGCTCCGACTCGCACAACAGCGCCAGCTCCTACCGCCAGGACAACTTCTTCGGCCTGCACGCCGACGCGGACGGGACGGTCGAGCGGCGCTTTGCCGGCGTGCTGATCGGCGGCACCATGGACGTGCGCCTGGAAAACCCCGGCGGGCTGACCGGCGTGTGGGCCGAGGAGAACGCCCGCGCTTCGCTGTGGGACGCGATGTACCGCAAGGAGACCTTCGGCGTCAGCGGTCCGCGCATCAAGGTGCGCTTCTTCGGCGGCTGGGGCTACGGCAATGACATCGTCAACGCCGGCGACTGGGTGAAGCAGTCCTACGCGGGCGGCGTGCCGATGGGCGCGGACCTGCCGCCGCTACCCGCGGGCGGCAAGGGCACGGCCCCGAAGTTCGTCGTCTGGGCAGTGAAGGATCCGACGTCCGGCAATCTCGACCGGATCCAGATCGTCAAGGGCTGGACGCAGAACGGCCAGAGCTTCGAGAAGGTCTATGACGTCGCGTGGTCCGGCGACCGCAAGCCCGACAAGTGGTCCGGCCGCGTGCCGGCCATCCGGAGCACGGTGGACCTCGAAAAGGCTACCTACGCCAACAGCGTCGGCTCGACCGAACTGAAGACGGTGTGGACCGATCCCGAGTTCGACGCCAGCCAGCATGCCTTCTACTATGCGCGCGTGCTGGAGATCCCCACGCCGCGCTGGACCCTCATCCAGGCCGTCAAGACGGGGCTGCCGCCGCCCGACATCGTGCCGCTGACGGGCCAGGAGCGCGCCTGGAGCTCGCCGATCTGGTATGCGCCGTCGGCCGAGGCGCGCAAGAACGCTCCGGCGGGCATGACCGTCAGCGAGCTGAAGAAAAAAGGGGGCAACGCGCTGAATGATGCGCAGCTCAAGGCGCTGATCGTCGGCAAGGCCTTCTGGCTGCGCAACAACGTGACCGGAGACCAGTTCTTCCAGAGCTTCACGACCGAGGGTCAGACGATCGTCCTCCGCGTCGGCACGAACGCGACCATGCCGAGCGCCTTTGGCAACGTCGTGCGCGACGGCTACAGGGGGACGACCTCCGCCTACCGGATCGAGGGGGGCAAGGTTGTCATCCCGGTGTCGCAGGCGCCGTACTCGTTCACCTTCTACAAGGAAGGCGCCGCCTACTACGCCGCGCGCAGCAACGAGTTCGGCTACGCCAACTACGAGATCATTCCGGCACCGCAGATCGCCGCGAACCCGCTGACTGCGCTCTCCAACCAGTTCTCGATCGAACTGGGGCTGACGGAAGGGCAGAAGAAGCAGATCGTCCCAGTGCTGAAGCAGGAGTTGCAGCAGTTGGGCGAACTGAAGAAGAACGCCTCTCTCAGCGGCCTGAAGAAGGTGGAGGCGGTGCGCAGGCTCGGCGTCTCCTTCGACGAGAAGATCTCGCCGCTGCTCAATCCCGAGCAACAGCAGAAATTCCAGACCATGCGCGAGCAGATGCGGCGACGGATCATCGAGGAGGCAACCGAAACGGCGCTGCAAAAAGTTAAATCGCAAGCGTCAGCAATGTTCTCCGACGTGCACAAGTAGCGATGACGATACTGGACAGTGAGTCGGGGCGGATCCTGCCCGCGTGCGGTGCGACGGTGGGGCAGCGTCGATGACGGCAGTGTTCAAGCGGGCTGCGGCAGCGGAAGCGGCCACCGGGGTCATCCGCGTGGCTTTTCCGCCAATCGTGGTCAGTCCGCTCTGCGGTGTGGCCGTCGCGGGATTCGCCGAAGTGGTCAGCCGATTTGGCGGTATCGCGCTGACCCGGATGCTGGTCTGCGGGACGATGGCGGCGCGCTGGGGCAGCGGGCGAACGAAGTGTCTGTAGCCGACGAGGCGCAACCGCGGCGTGTCGCGGCCGGCGTCGTCGTGCGCTGGCTGCGCGAGCCACTGCTGCAGTTCCTGCTGCTCGGAGCGGTTCTGTTCGGCGTCTTCAGCCTGACGCAGTCCGAACGCCTGGCGACCGCGCCGTCAAAGGAGATCCGGCTGTCGCTCGACGAGATCACCCAACTCGCGCAGCTCTACCAGTCGCAGTGGCGCCGCCCGCCGACGCCGCAGGAACTCGAGCGCATGGTCGAGAACAAGGTCCAGCAGGAAATTCTCTACCGCGAGGCGCTCGCGATGGGCCTCGACAAGGACGACGAGATCGTCAAGCGCCGCATGGCGCAGAAGATGCAGTTCCTGGCCGAGGACGTGGCTGCCGCGCGCGAGCCGACGACGGCCGATCTCAGGAGCTGGTTCGACCAGCACAGCGCCAGATTCGCGCAGCCGCCCCGGCTGAGCTTCCGGCATTTGTACTTCTCGCCCGACCGGCGGGGCGCCCATGCTCGGGCCGATGCCGAGCACGCGCTGGCAAAGCTGGCCGGCCAGCCGGTCGACGCGAAGATCGCCAACTCGCTCGCCGACCCGTTCATGTTCCAGGACTACTACCGTGATCGCGCGCCCGACTATCTCGGCAAGGAATTCGGACCGATCTTCGCGCTGGCGGTGGCCAAGCTTCCGCCCGGCGCGTGGCAGGGGCCCGTCGAGTCCGGCTTCGGCTGGCATCTGGTGTTCGTAGACACCGTGGTTGCCGGGCGCATACCGCCATTCGAGGAGGTCGAGTCCGACGTCAGGACCGCGTGGTTCGGCGAGCAGAAGGCGCTTGCCTGGGAGAAGGCGTACAAGGGGATGCGCGCAAACTACACGGTGCTGCTGCCCGCGCCATCGGGCGAAGCGGCGAAGTGATGGGTGTGGTCGGCCTCGCCAGATACGTCGTCGCGGCACTTCTGGTCCTGCTCGCCGGACTGCCTGCGGCACAGGCGCATGAGTCGCGGCCGGCGTACCTGGAAATCAGGGAGACGGCCCCCGGCCAGTACGCGCTGCTGTTCCGCACGCCGGTGCTGGCGGGCAGGCGCTTGCCCCTGCTGCTTGGCCTGCCCGAAGGGGTGAAGGACCTCAAGGCACCCGTGACCCAGGAGCTCACCGACTCCCTCGTCGAGCGCCGCTGGATCGAAGCCGGGCCGAATGGGCTCGCTGGCGAACGGGTCGAGATCAAGGGCCTGCAATTTACGATCACCGATGCACTGGTCCGGGTCGAACTGCTGGACGGCCGCACTGTGCAAACCATCGCCCGCCCTTCGCAGCCCTGGGTCGAGATCGCTGCCACGCAAGCGTGGTGGGAGGTGACGGGCACCTATGCCGTCGAGGGCTTGCGGCACATCCTGTTCGGCGCCGATCACCTGCTGTTCGTGCTCGGCCTGCTGCTGATCGTCGGCAACCGCTGGATGCTGGTGAAGACGATCACCGCCTTCACCGTCGCCCATAGCATCACGCTGGCCATCGCCACGCTCGGTTACGCGCAGGTCCCGGCGCTGCCGCTCAATGCCGTCATCGCCTTGAGCATCCTCTTTCTCGGGCCGGAGATCGTCCGTGTCCGGCGCGGCGAGACCAGCTTCACGATCCGTCATCCCTGGGTAGTGGCGTTCGCCTTCGGGTTGCTGCACGGATTCGGCTTCGCCACCGCACTGACCAGTGCTGGCCTGCCGCGGCAGGACCTGCCGCTGGCGCTGCTGTCCTTCAACGTCGGCGTCGAACTGGGGCAGCTCGCTTTCGTCGCCCTGGTGCTGGCGATCGAGCGCTCCTTCCGCGTCCTGGAAGTCCGCTGGCCGCGCTGGGTGGAGGCGCTCCCCGGCTATCTCGTCGGGACGCTCGGTGCGTTCTGGACGATCCAGCGCGTGGCTTTGCTGATCGGAGCTTGGCGATGAGGCAGCGACGCCAGCGTCTGTCGCCGCGAAAGGTGGCCCTGCTGGCGACCGTGCCGGCGACCCTTTGGGCGCAGGCGGCGTTGGCGCACGTGCAGCAGGGCGGGGTGTCCGGCTTGCTGGCTGGCTTGCAGCATCCGCTCTCGGGGCTGGACCACGTGCTGGCGATGGTGGCCGTCGGACTGTGGGGAGCGCAGCTCGGCGCGCCGGCGATCTGGGTGTTGCCGGTGGCGTTTCCACTGGTCATGGCGCTGGGCGGCGTGTTCGGATTTCTCGGCCTGCAACTCCCCGGTGTGGAAATCGGCATCGCCGCTTCGGCGATCGTGCTCGGAGCCGCGGTCGCTTTCGAAGTGCGGCCACCGCTGGTCATCGCGGCACTCGTCGTCGGCTGCTTCGCGATCTTCCACGGCCACGCGCACGGTACCGAGCTCCCGCCGGGCCAGAGCGCCTTGCTTTACAGCATGGGATTCGTGATCGCGACCGGATGTCTGCACGCGCTGGGCATCGGCATTGGCACTGTCCACCGCTGGAGCTGGGGGCGACGACTGCTGCGCAGCGCCGGAGCGGCGGTCACTGCGGGCGGCGCCTTCTTCATGTGGAAGGCGTTTTCATGAACGGCGTGATGGCGTTGCGAATGCGTGCGCGGATCATCCTCTTCTGCGTCGTGGCATTCGCCTGCGGCCCTGCCGAGGCGCACCTGAACGCGACCGGCATGGGTCCGGTGTACGACGGCCTGCTGCATTTCATGAGCAGCCCCGAGGACCTGGCGGCCGCTCTGGCCCTGGCGCTGCTGGCCGGGCTGCGTGGTGCGGCCTACGGCCGCCGGGCGATGTTCACGCTGCCGGCGGCATGGTTGCTCGGCAGCTTCTGCGGCTTGTCCGCGGCAGCTGCCAGTGCCGGCATGCTGGCGTCGTCGCTCTGGCTGGTGCTGCTCGGTGGCCTGGTCGTCGTCGACGCGAAGCTGTCCTTGCGCTCGATGACCGCGCTCGCTGCCTTGCTCGGCCTCGTTCATGGATACCTGAATGGAACGGGAATGGGCTTCTCGGTGGTGGCGATGGTCGCCGCTCTCGGCCTCGCTGCTGCGGTGTTTGTTCTGGTCGTCCTGGTCGCCGCTCTGGTCGTCCAGTTGCGCGCACAATGGGCACGAATCGCCGTGCGCGTGGGAGGAAGCTGGATCGCCGCGAGCGGCCTGCTGATGCTCGGCTGGTCAATGCGCGGGGTCTAGAAGACTGCCGGAATACCCTGGCCGCCCGGCGCATCGATTGGCCGCAGCTGCCATTTGTGGCGCGCGCCGCGGACCCCTCAGCCGTCGATCAACGACCTTGCGGCGCCGCGTACGCGCCGGTTCCGGCCGCGCAGCAGGAAGCGGCCGGGATCGACGGCGTTGACCAGATCGTCGGCAAGCGGCGGCGTTTCGCCGGCGACCAGGCAGGCGAGAAGTTCGCCGGCGAGCGCCGACCAGACGATGCCGCGGGCGCCGAAACCGTTGATCACGTAGAGGCCCGCCAGCCGTGGCATTTCGGCAAGCGGCCGCGCCGGCCGGTCGGGGTCGACCGCCGTCGCGTCGGCGACCGCGCCAATCATCGGCAGGCGATCGGGCGACAGCGGCCGGAAGCCGACGCGCCCGGCCAGTTCGGCTGCGGCGATGTGGCTGCCGTAGCCGGGCAGAATGAAATCGAGCTTGGCGAGGTTTTCGGCGTGATCGGCGGCGCGCAGCGTGGCATCGCCGTCGCCGATGCTGAAGGTGGCACCGGTGCTGCGCAGGCCGTCGATCGCGGGGGTCACGTAGCCGAGGCGGCAGACGACGATTTGCGGTACCGACGCCGCATCGGCGACGAGATGCGAGACCTGGCCGCGGGCGGCACGCAACGGCAGATGCGCAGTCGCGGCAAAGTGCCGGCCGGCAGCGGCGTTGGCCAGGATCAGCACCGGCGCTTCGGCAATCAGCGCGCCGGCGCCGTCGTGCGCGCGCCAGAGGCCGGCATGGCGGTCGATCTGCGCGACCTGGCACGCGTAGCGCGGCGTGATTTGCGCCGCATGGCGCGCCAGGTTGGCGCGGCACAGTGAAGCGGGGTCGACCCAGCCGCCACCGGGGAACCACCAGCCACCGTTGGCGACCGGCCAGCCGGCAAGTTCGCTCGCTTCGTCGCGTTCGACAAAGCGAAGCTCGCCGGGCGCGGGCTGTTGCCGCTCGACGACCCGCCGCTGGGTGGCTTCGTGGCCGTCGTCGCGGGCCAGGTGGAGGACGCCGGTCTGAGCCCAGCGCAGCGGCTGGCCGGCGGCGGTCAGCGCCGCGAAATGCCGGCGGGCGTGCTCGAAGCTCGCCCGCGTCAGTTGCGCCAGGCGGTTGTCGTCGAGCGAGGGAAGCGGCCGCAGGACACCGGCCAGATTGCCCGAAGCGCCCTGGCCGGGGGCGTCGGCAGCGTCGATCAGCGTGATCTTCCAGCCGCGCGCGGCCAGGCGTTCGGCGGCGCTGCTGCCGGCCAGGCCGGCACCGATGACGATCGCGCGACGGTTCATCGACCGGCCGGTCTGCGGCTTGGCTCGCTTACTCCGGCCGCATCTGCGGGAACAGGATCACGTCGCGGATGTTCGCCGAGTCGGTGAGCAGCATCACCAGCCGGTCGATGCCGATGCCGCAGCCGGCGGTCGGCGGCAGTCCGTACTCGAGCGCGCGGACGTAATCGGCGTCGTAGTACATCGCTTCCTCGTCGCCGGCGTCCTTCGCCCGGGCCTGTTCGAGGAAGCGCGCGGCCTGGTCTTCCGGGTCGTTCAACTCGGAGAAGCCGTTGGCGATTTCGCGGCCGGCGATGAACAGCTCGAAGCGCTCGGCGACCTCCGGGTTGCGGTCGCTGCGGCGCGCCAGCGGGCTGACCTCGGCCGGGTAGTCGATGATGAAGGTCGGATCCCACAGCCCGGCCTCGGCGGTCTCCTCGAAAAGCAGCAATTGCAGCGTCCCGAGACCCGCTGTGGTGCCGACCTCGACCTTCATCGCGGTCAGTTGGTCGCGCAGCCAGGTGGCGTCGCCGAGTTGCTCGACGCTGAACTCGGGATGTTCCTTGCGGATCGCTTCGATGATCGTCAGGCGGGCGAAGGGCCTGGCGAAGTCGAGCGTCCGGCCTTGATATTCGAAGACCTCACTACCCAGCGCTTCGCGCGCGCTGTGACGCAGCAGGCCTTCGGTGAAGTTCATCAGGCGGCGGTATTCCGAATACGCCTCGTAGAACTCCATCATCGTGAATTCTGGGTTGTGGCGCGGGCTGATGCCCTCGTTGCGGAAGTTGCGGTTGATCTCGAAGACCTTCTCGAGGCCGCCGACTACCAGGCGCTTGAGGTACAGTTCGGGCGCGATGCGCAGGAACAGCTCCATGTCCAGGGCATTGTGGTGGGTCTTGAAGGGTTTCGCCGACGCCCCGCCGGGGATCGGGTGCATCATCGGCGTCTCGACTTCGAGGAAGCCGTCATTGACCATGTAGCCGCGGATCGATTGCACGATCCGGCTGCGCACGGCGAAGGTGAGCCGCGACTGCTCGTTGGTGATCAGGTCGACGTAGCGCATGCGGTACTTCTGTTCCTGGTCGGTCAGCCCATGGAACTTTTCCGGCAGCGGCCGCAGCGACTTGGCGAGCAGCCGCACCTGCGAACATTCGACGGTCAGCTCGCCGGTGCGGGTGCGAAACAGCGTGCCGACGGCGCCGACCATGTCGCCCATGTCCCAACGCTTGAACGCCGTGTAGGCTTCCTCGCCGATCTGGTCGCGGCTGACGTAGGCCTGGATCCGCCCCGAAAGATCCTGCAGGGTGATGAACGAGGCCTTGCCCATCACGCGCTTGAGCATGATCCGGCCGGCCACGCGTACTTCGACCGGCGTCGCGGCGAGCTCTTCGCGGGTCTTTGCCTCGTACAGTGCATTGGTCTTGCCGGCGGTATTCTCGCGCGCGAAGTCGTTCGGATAGGCGCTGCCGGTCTGCCGCCATTCGGCGAGCTTGGCACGACGTTCGGCGATGATGTGGTTCTCGTCGTGTTGCGGCGAGGCGTTCTGATGGGTGTTGGTGTCAGGCATGATGAACGGCTGTCTCGCGATCACTTCTTGGGTGGGTTGGCCAGGGACTGCGTGTCGGTGGCCGCGCGCTCGATCAGGAAGTTGCTGATGGCCTTGGCCTTGCCGGCGTCGGTGGGTAGTCCGTACCAGCGCGAAAAAGCGGTTCGCGTGTCGCCGGGGGTGTCGCCCGCCGGCGGCAGGTAGAAGAACCCGCTGGCCAGTCCGCTGCCTGGGTCGAAGACGACATAGAGTATTTCGTCGAGGCAGCCCCTGGAACTGCAGGCCGAGGTCAGCAGGTAGCGGCTATTGTCGATAACGACCACCTCGGAGGCCTTGCCGGCGGCCAGACGCTTGGTCCACACCGGCAGATCGACTCCCTTGACGGCGCTGCGGTAGGCCTTGGCGAAGTCCGCCTTCGACTTGAGCAGCGCTTCGGGCTGTTGGCCGACATAGCTCTCCAGTGATGCGGCGAAGGCCGGAGTGAGCGGGGCGGTGGCCAGCGCGGTGGCCAGGCAGATGCAGCGGGCGAGTTTTTTCACGGGTCATACTCCCTGTTTGAGGCTGGCTTCGATGAACTGGTCGAGGTCGCCGTCGAGGACGCCCTGGGTATTGCCGACCTCGACGTTGGTCCGCAGGTCCTTGATCCGTGACTGGTCGAGCACGTACGAGCGGATCTGGTGACCCCAGCCGATGTCGGACTTGGCGTCTTCGAGCTTCTGCTGCTCGGACTGCCGCTTGCGCATCTCGGCTTCGTATATGCGTGACTTCAGCATCGCCATCGCCTCGGCGCGGTTGCGGTGCTGCGAGCGGTCATTCTGGCACTGGACGACGATATTGGTCGGCAGGTGGGTGATCCGTACCGCCGAATCGGTCTTGTTGATGTGCTGCCCGCCGGCACCGGACGCCCGGTAGGTGTCGATACGCAGGTCGGAGGGGTTGATGTCGACCTCGAACGAGTCGTCGATTTCGGGGTAGGCGGTCACCGAGCAGAAGCTGGTGTGGCGGCGGGCATTCGAGTCGAACGGCGACTTGCGCACCAGGCGGTGGATGCCGGTCTCCGAACGCAGCATGCCATAGGCGTACTCGCCGGCGAGCTTGATGCTGGCGGTCTTGATGCCGGCGACCTCGCCCTCGGACTCTTCGAGCACTTCAACCGTGTAGCCCTTGCGTTCGCCGTAGCGCACGTACATGCGCAGCAGCATCGCCGCCCAGTCCTGCGCTTCGGTGCCGCCGGCGCCGGCCTGGATGTCGACGAAGCAGTTGAGCGGGTCGGCGGGGTTATTGAACATGCGCCGGAACTCGAGCCCGGCGACCTCTTTCTCGATCTTGTCGATATCGGCAGCGACGGCGTTCAGCGTCTCGTCATCGTCTTCGTCGCGCGCCATGGCGAACAGCTCGCTGGCGTCACGCAGGCCGTCGCCGACACGATCGAGCGTCAGGACGACGTTTTCGAGCGATCGCTTCTCGCGGCCAAGCGCCTGCGCGCGCTCGGCGTCGTCCCAGACCCTCGGATCTTCGAGTTCGAGCGCGACCGCCTTTAACTGATCAGCTTTCTGATCGTAGTCAAAGATACCTCCGCAGTTCGGTGGCTCGTTGACCGAGGTCGTCGAGCCGGTTGTCGATGATGTTGAGTTGTTCGGCTTCCATGTCTTGTCTGTTCGCTTGAAGGAGGAACCGCACATTATATACGTGCGGCGCATCGAGGCGGGCGGCCAAACCCGCGCTCCTTTCAGGGCTGCGCGGCGAACTTGAATTCACAGGTTCTTGATCCGGCGGAGCTTCAAGGACATCCCGGAAGCGAAGTTCACCGCGTCTGGCCGCTGAACCGATAGCGACAACCCGGCACCAGCACCAGCTTCGCTTGTAGAGGGGGCCATTACAGGAATAAGATTCGACTCCTATCCCATCAAGATAACGATGGTGGCAGGGCAAGGATACTAACAACTCGCCCTCAACCGGCGCGGCTGGGGGAGAATGCCATCAATGCTTGAGAAACTTGAACGGTTGGCCAACGAGGTCGCGGCCCTCCACAGCAAGCTGATCCTTCTGGTGGGAACTCCGCATGCTGGCAAGACTGCATTGCTGCTCGCGTTTGGCAAGCGGGTAGCGACTGAACCGATGAATGTCGGTTCGGAGCTGGGTGGCCGTCTGGCGGCAATCCCGCAAAAACAGCGCCATCTGCAGACCAGCACCATCCTGCGCGAACTGGCTGATCAGCACGCCAGCGGCGATCTGCTGTTGATCGACAACATCGAGATCCTGTTCGACCGGACCCTCCAGCTCGACCCGCTTGAGCTGTTGAAACGGCACGCGCATGCGCGCCGCGTCGTGGCGGTCTGGCCGGGCGAGTTGCAGGGCGATACAAGAACAGGCCGGCTGACCTACGCCGACATGGGGCACCCGGAACGTCAGGACTACGGCCTTGCAGGCCTGGTCCCCTTCGCAATTCAGCCATAGGGAAGCGAGCAGGGCATGCGCTACGGCGATCTCATTCAATTCGAACCGATCGAATCGGTCATCCAACTGCTCGACGCCAATCGGCCGGACGAGGCGAGGAAGCTCGTCGCCACCTACGTCATGTCCGACGACATGGCCGAGCGGATCGCCAGGCAGATGATTCCGCAGATCTCCTTCGATGAGTCCGTCGACCACATGGGCGTGCTGGTGGTCGGCAACTACGGCACCGGCAAGTCGCACTTGATGTCGGTGCTGTCCCTGGTCGCCGAGGACGCGGCCTACCAGCCGATGATCCGCCACCCCAAGGTCGCCGAAGCGGCGGGAAAGATCGCCGGCAAGTTCAAGGTGCACCGCATCGAGATCTCCAGCCAGATGTCGCTGCGGGAGATCATCACCCAGGAGCTCGAGCTCTTCCTTGAGAAGAATGGAGTGAGCTACTCGTTCCCGGCGGCCAATAAGGTGGTCAACAACAAGGCCGCATTCGAAGAGATGATGGCCGCGTTCGCCGAGGCTCACCCCAACCACGGCGTGCTGCTGGTGGTCGACGAGTTTCTCGATTACCTGCGCTCGCGCAAGGATCACGACTTGGTGCTGGACCTGTCGTTCCTGCGCGAGATCGGTGAAGTCACCAAGCACCTGCGCTTCCGCTTCGTGGCCGGCGTGCAGGAAGCCATCTTCGACAGCAACCGTTTCCAGCATGTCGCCGACAGCCTCCGCCGGGTGAAGGACCGTTTCACCCAGGTGCTGCTGGCTCGGCAGGACGTCAGCTTCGTGGTCGCCGAGCGCCTGCTGAAGAAGACCGCTGACCAGCAGAACAAGATCCGGACCTACCTCACCAGGTTCGCCAAGTTCTACAGTTCGATGAACGAGCGCATGGACGAGTATGTGCGTCTGTTCCCGGTTCACCCCGAGTACATCGGCACCTTCGAGCGCTTGATCTTCACCGAGAAGCGTGGTGCGCTGGTCACCTTGCGCGACCAGATTCAGGCCGTCCTGAATGACGAGGTTCCAAACGATCGTCCAGGATTGATCGGCTACGACAAGTTTTGGGAGACCGTGACCTCGAACTCGGTGCTGCGCTCCGACCCCGGCATCGGCCCCGTCCTGAAAGTGTCCGAGGTCCTGGCCGAGCGCGTGCTGAAGGCCTTCACCCGCCCGACATACAAGCCCATGGCGCAGCGCGTGATCGCCGGCCTGTCGGTGCATCGGCTGACCACGGGCGGCGACATCTACGTCCCGGTCGGACCGACCGCTGCCGAGCTGCGGGACACACTGTGCCTGTATCAGCCGGGCATTGAAGACCTGGGCGGTGACCCCGCCGACGATCTGCTCACCGCTGTGCAGACCACCCTGCGTGAGATCATCAGGACGGTCAACGGCCAGTTCATCTCCAAGGCCCCGCTAGGAGACAAAACCGGCGAGCAGTACTACCTCGACCTCAAGAAGGATGTCGACTACGACGCGCAGATCGAAAAGCGTGCCGAGGCACTGTCGGATGACGCGCTCGACCGCGCCTACTACGGCGCCGTCAAGCAATTGATGGAGCGCACCGATGAGAGCACCTACGTCACCGGCCATCAGATCTGGCAGTACCCGATCGAGTGGCAGGACCGTCGCGTCGATCGCAACGGTTACCTGTTCTTCGGCGCTCCGAACGATCGGCCTACCGCCCAGCCCGAGCGCGATTTCTACGTCTACTTCATCCAGCCCTTCGAGCCGCCGCGTTTCCGCGACGTGAACAAGTCGGATGAGGTGTTCATCCGGCTCAAGGGGCTGGACGAAGCCATCAAGCGCCATCTGGCGTATTACGCGGCGGCGCAGGACCTTGCCTCCACCGCCAGCGGCGGCGCCAAGGCCGTCTACCTGGACAAAGCCAAAGGCGCGCTGCGCGACATGAGCAAGTGGCTGCAGGAAAAGCAGATGACCGCCTTCGAAGTCA
>ERZ761602.5633-NODE-5633-length-14662-cov-5.781132_pt1 | contig 14662 bp, 12 predicted proteins | sample MGYA00512165_ERZ761602 | MGnify/ENA primary metagenome ERZ761602 (study PRJEB28899, sample SAMN02445085) | bioreactor sludge metagenome | biome: EBPR sludge; isolation source: Thorneside wastewater treatment plant | place: Australia: Brisbane, Thorneside...
GATTGGGCGAGATGAGGCGTTGGTTGGTGAAGGCAAACCCAAACGCCATAAAAAAAGGAATAATCAAAAAGCCCAGCATCAGGAAGGCTGCGGGGGCGATCATAGCCCAACCGGCCCTGGCCTCCTGGCGTCGCATAAGGTTGAACTTTTGGGTGGTGGTTTTGCGGGCAGAAACGGCCGTAGGTTGCACAGATCCCGATGTACTCATTTTTGACTCCTCTTCACAGTTGCCATTTGTTGGCTGCCAGTAGGCCACAGGTTACCCCATGACCTACTGATCAACCGCTCAACAAACGTGGCTGAATCAGCCAATCCTAGGAGGGATTACACGTTTGGTACAAACTACTGATTGGCAATCGCATCATTCTGAATGTCTGGTCCAACAGCCGTCCCGTCAAACCCGTAGCCATTGTTGGCTTCGATGTCGGCGTTGATTTCATCAGCGGCCGCATCCAGCGCTTCTACAACGTCTGCACCGTTGGCAATGTCGGCCAGCGCCTTCTCAAACGTGAGCGCGGCAGACAGATAAGCTGGCGTCGGGGGACGCAACGTTGCCTGGGCATTACTCAGTTCAAAAAAGACTTCCAGCGGGCCGCCGGGGGCATAGTTTTCCGTTAGGGCGGCCGCGCTGCGGGTGGCTGGTACCAAACCGATGCCATTGGAGAAGGCAGCCAGATATTCATCCTGAATGGCAAAGGCGATAAAGGCGTTGGCCCCATCTTTATGCTCGGAGTTGGCCGACACGCCAAACTGCCAGGAGCCAGCGCCGATACGGCTGCCGTTGCCAAAGTCTGGTGCGGGCAGGAAGAGCATGTCGTCGCCAAATGCTTCGAGGGCACCCAGCGCGGCCCAGTTGCCATTCCACTGCAACGCGTATTTGCCGTCGATGAAGCCAGTGTCGCGGTCCGCGCCGTCTTGTGAGGTGCCAGGCACCAGACCCCGCTCGAACAGACTCTGCCACCATTCACCAAAAGCAACCGCTTCATCGCCATTGATAACGCCTTCGGCCGTCGTAAAGGTAGAGCGGTCGAGGATGTCGCCACCAAAGCTTTGCATCAGCGGGGAGAAGGCGTAGGGGTACCATTCACCAGTCCAGGCCATGCCCACGTCCAGCGCAAATTCAAAATCGCCCGTAGCCTGCAACGTTTCCAGCGCGGCATCCAATTCTGCCAGATCCCACGGTTCGTCCAGGGTGGGAATGCGAATGTTGTTGGCTTCTAACACAGAGCGGCGGGCAAACATGCCGATGGCGGCATCCCACAAACCAACGGAATAGACCTGGCCATCCCACATTCCAATGGCACCGGGCAAGAAGTTATCCAGGCTGCCTTCGGGCAGTTCCAGCGGGGACATATAACCAGACCAGGCCCAGTTGGGCATCACCGGGCCATCCACGTCGATGATGTCGGGCAGGTCACCGGCCAGGGCGGCGGCGACGATGGATTCATTGTAGCTTTCCTGGGGGAAGTCTTGAATTTCGACAGCCCATTGATCCTGGGAGGCGTTAAAATCTTCAACGATGCCCAGCAAGATATTGCGTTCTACTTCATTGCCAGCGCCGTGGTACCACATGGTGATGGCCACCGGGCCTTCACTGGGGGTAACGGCCGTTGCCTCGCCAGTTTCGCTGGTTTCAGTAGTTTCGGTATCGGCCGTATCTTCAGTTGTTGTCTCTTCAGCGGCGGTGTCGCTGCTATCGGCCGTTTCGCTGCCACCGCAGGCAGCCAGGAACAGGGCTAATACAAGCAGAAATAAAACGGACAACGGCCGTTTATAGGTAGCATTCATTTCTCTCGCTCCTTAAAGCAGATGCTTGGTTTGGCGCTTGCCTTCAACAAAACAAGCGTCTTTGGTTAGAAAATATAAATTTTTCAGCAAAGAGAGTTGGGGAAATTTGGTGCTTCTTCTATAATGACCTCCTTCTTGCGGTAATCGGCATGGCGAAATCGGTTCTTGGTTGGATGGATCTCAAAATGCCGGTTACCCTCCTTTTTCCACCAGTCGTAACAAATCAAGTCGATGCACGCTCAATGAGGGGACAATCCAACAGCTTTTGCTCGGGCGGCGCTGGCAAGCTTTGGTCATCCTGCGCCTGTTTAATCAGCTGGATCAAATGATCCACACCCCAGCTGCCCATCTCGTAGTGGGGCAGGGCCATGGTGGTGAGACCCGGTTCCAGGTCGGCAGCCACCAAGTCTTGATTGTCGAAGCCAACGATAGCGACATCATTGGGAATAGATAAATGGAGGGAGCGCATGGCGTCGTAGGCACCCATAGCCATGCGATCGTTGTAGCAAAACAGAGCGGTCGGGGGATTTTCGATCTGCAGCAACGTTTTGGCGCCAACGAAGCCAGACCTTGAAACACTTTGCCCCAGAAAGCAGGTCAGCGCCGGATCAAACGGAATATTGTATTCGGCCAGCGCCTGTTTATAGCCAGCGAGCCGGCCAATTGTGGCCTGCACACCAGAGGTATCACACAGATAACCAATACGCTGGTGTCCTTTTTGTAGCAGGTGGCGGGTGGCATTGTAGCCACCTTCATGTTCGTTAGGCACCACGGAGGGTAAGGACCGGTCAGCGACGTAGCAGTCGATGAGCATGGTGGGCACTTCGCGAATATTGTCGGGGGGGTGGACTTCGCGGTGGTACATGGTGGCGTAAATGATGCCATCTACCTGGCGATCCAACAGGGTGTCTACGGCCGTTTGCTTCATCTCTTGATTACCACCGGTGTTGACCAACAGCAGCAGGTACTCATTTTCCCAGGCGCGTTCCTGGGCACCCTGGATGATGCGGCTGGCGTAGGGCGTGCTGGCGATCAAGTCGGAGACAAAGCCAATGGTGTGGGTACGCTGCGAGCGCAGGCTGCGGGCCATGATGTTGGGCCGGTAATCAAGCGTCTCGATCGCTTCCATTACTTTGGCGCGCGTTACTGGGCGAACGGCCGTATCCTCATTAAGAACACGTGAGACCGTCTTAAACGAAACCCCGGCTAATTTGGCAACATCTTTAATCGTGGCCATGCCTAAACCTGACTTACTCCTATTTGACAACGTTGTCAGGAAGTTTACGCGAGAATGACAACGTTGTCAATGGGTAAAATGCTGCCTGGTAGCACCGTTCTCAGCCCTCGCCTGAACTGTCTACCAAAACAATGAAATACATGGCCAAAACCTTGACGAAATATGGACATATCATGTATACTACTTTCAATATATTTTGAAAGTTCGAGGATCGCCTGCTTATGTAATTGGCAAAAAGTTTTTCAAAATAAATGAGCGTGGAATTTGCCAATTACTTGAGTAAACCGCACAAAATGGCACTTTTTCTTCTAAAAACTTTGTGCGGTTTACTTAACAACTGCATCAGGAAGCGGAAGAAAATGGGGTCCGTTCGGCAAGAGCGGCCCACCCAAGAGGATAACGCCATGACAACGATGACTGATTCAAATCGGGAGCGGCTTGCCGCCAGAACCAGTGGCGCTGGGGAACCCACCACGTTTGATTTTTTAGGCCAATATCTCAAAGAGAGCCGTCGTTCCGCCCTGCTTACGGCCAAAGAAGAAACGCTCCTCGCCGAGCAAATTGCGGCGGGGCGCGCGGCCGATGAGCAGCTGCAAAAAGCGATCCCCGCGGAAGAGCGCAGCTACTGGCTGTGTGTGAAGGAACGTGAAGCCGAGGCGCGCTCGGCCCTGGTGCGGGCTAATATGCGGCTGGTGATCAGCATTGCCAAAAAGTACCGGGGACAAGGGCTCGATTTTCTGGACCTGATTCAGGAAGGGAACGTGGGGCTGTTAACGGCCGTTGAAAAATTCGACCACACCCTGGGCAACCGCTTTAGCACCTACGCCACCTGGTGGATTCGCCAATCGATGACCCGAGCCATTGCCAACCACGGTCGTACCATTCGTATCCCCGCCAACAAAACCTCCAGCATCCGGCAAATTTACCTGGCTAAACAAGAATTGGAACAGGAATACGGCCGTCCCCCCCGCCCCGAAGAGCTGGCCGAATACACCGGCATGTCGCCCGAACGGGTCAACAACCTGCTGCGCATCACCATGCCCCTGCTGTCGCTGGCGCAGCCCGCCGGGCCAGAGCCAGACACGGAACTGGGGGCCTTTGTGGAAGACAGCTTGTCGCCCCAGCCAAACGACGCCGTCGCCCAAAAAATGCTGCAAGAGCGGATCGAGCATATGCTAGACGGCCTGAGCAAGCGCGAAGCCAGCGTGTTATGCCTGCGCTACGGGCTGCGCGGCCACGAGGCCCACACGCTGAAAGAGGTGGGCAAGCTGTTCGATTTGTCTCGTGAGCGTATTCGCCAGATCGAGAAAACAGCGCTGAAGAAGCTGCGCCAGCCGCAGTTTGGCGCAGATTTGTTCCACTATTTGAATTGATGTGGTGGGGGAAGAAAAGTTAATAGTGATAAGTAAAAAGTGAAAAGTAATTCTACTTTTCACTTTTTACTTTTTACTTTTTACTCTCTCACTTCTTGTTGATGGACCCGGCAAAATTCTGTGCCCGCTACGGCACTGTTGCGGCACGGACGGCCGCTTTTGGTGGTGGCCTGGCATTGATGAGCGGCAACCTCAACCACGCTGGTTGCTTTTTCTGTCTGGGCTGGGGGAACGGCCGCTTCGGCAGCAGCCACTGCCTCTGCCTCGTGTACCAGGTTCATCAGTGCCTCAAACTCCGCGTAAAACCCTTCCATGATCACATCAGGGTCGGGCACCAGGCCGACATCGGTAGCCACGCCCATGTGCACTTTGTTAGCGTAGCTGATGATGCTGATCCCCAGCGAGACACGCCCCGACTGCGGCACCCAGAACATAAGCTCCTCAATTTGCTGCCCGGCCAGGTACAGCGGCATGGGCGGGCCGGGAACGTTGGTCATAACGGCCGTTGTCTTCGAGCCAAACATGTTCACCAACGTACCTTGCAGCTCCTGCGGCGACATGCCCATGGCGCTTAAAATGCCCAGGGCTACCGGCGCTTCCTTGGAATTTTTCAGGGCCAACATTCGTTTACGCACTTCATGCAGCCGGTCCAGCGGATCACCAATGCCGACGGGCAGCGAGAGGAAAACGATGCCAAACTTGTTGCCCAATGTGCCCATTTCCTGGGGTGTGCGCAGGTTGACGGGCACGGCGGCGCGGAAATTCAGCCCATCCACCGAGGCACCTTTGCTAAGCATGTAGCGGCGCAGTCCCCCCGTCATGGCCGAGACGAGCACATCGTTGACGGTGCCCCCGGTGATGTTTTTGATCTTTTTAACGTCGGCCAGGGCCAGCGGTTGGGACCAGGCGGCCCGTTTGGCCACCCCCAGCTTGCCTTTGAACAAGGTTTTGGGGTCTGGCGAGCGCAGGAAAAGACGACCAGCAGCAACGGCCGTATCCGTCCCCTTAAGTGCCAATTCCATGGCATGGGCTGGATTGACCAGTGCTTCCAATCCTTCAGAGGCCACCTTGCTGGTGGTTTGCCACACCGTTTCCAGCGCTTTGGCCCCTTGCTGCACCAGGGCATTAAGCGAGCCGCTCAGCCCGTTGTCCGCCGTCCCGCCTGTGCTCGCTTCGCTGCCGGTGGGCGGCGGCACGTCGGGCATCATCTCGGTGAGCGAGAGCAGCACAAACACCAGGGCCATGCCGTCGGCAATGCAGTGGTGCAACCGGCACATGATGGCGCAGCCCTCGCCATAATTTTCGATGAGGTGGAACTGCCACAGGGGCTTGCTGAAATCCAGCGGCGTGCTCATCAGGTCGCTAACCAGTTCCTGCAAGGTGGCTTTGTCGCCAGGTGAGGGTAGGGCAACCCGGTGCAGATGAGCGTTGAGATTAAACGTGGGGTCCACTTCCCAGTAGGATTGGCCAAATGGCAGCCGCGACTGAACGACGCGCATGCGGAAGCGATCGAAGGTGAGCAGCTTGTGCTCGATAACCGCTTTAAGATGGTCAAAGTCGATCATCTTCTTGAAGGTGATAATGCCCGACACCATCATGAGGTTGGTGGGGTCTTCCATGCGCAGCCAGGCTGCATCGACGGTGGTTAAGGGGTGAGTCTTGGGCATACGGCCGTCTCCTTAAACGATTGCTCAATGCACAGTCGTGGCAAAAAAATGGTGTGTTTCTTACTCTGGGTAACACAAAAATGTGTCATCTCCAGTATAACGCAGCCAGAGAGAGCTGACCATCTTTCGCAACGGCCGTTTCTGGAGCTGCGTTTTGTTAAGGAGCGGTGCCGTTTTGCGGCAGAAAGCCGATGATAAACGATTTCCCGGCGACCAGATCTACCCCCACAAAGTTTTCCTCAAACGGTATGAAGCCGGGTGCTTCTACCACCACGCGGATGTTGTCTGTGTCGTGCACAATCATGGGCAGGGTAAACTCCCCCCGGCTATCGGTGGTGGTTGTTTGCTCGTACCCGTCTTGAATTTCTGGGAAGTAGGACAAAACCACTTCATAACGCACGGTGGCTCCAGTTACCGGTGTGTCGGTGCTGGTGCTGAAGTCATAAACAAAGCCATCAATGGTTGTGGTCCAGGTGCCTTCGCGGGTGGGCGTGGCAGTGCCGCCACTTTGGGAGAGTGCCGGGTCCGTGGCGGCGCTGTCGCTGCAGGCCATTACCATCAACCCGAGCCAGGCCAGTAAGATGATTATCTTTTTCATGGATGCTTGCTCCTGATGCTGTGTTGCTGCCGCGGCCGAACTGCGCCGCAGGCAGTCCCGCACCCCTCATTGCTGGACTGTTAATCAGTTATTTTAATTGAAGTGCGCCATCCTAATCAGTGTACTTTGTGCCCATTCGCCAATAAGTTAGGCGGGAATTTTGGGGTGGTTTATACGGCCGTCCTTGCTCTACAATTGCCCCATGTCTACCCTTACCCACAACGAAAGTGCCAGCCGGGGATATGCGGTCGCCCTGGCCAGCGCGGCGATTTTGTCGACAACGGCCGTTTTCATCCGCTACCTCACCGAAACGTACCAGATTCCGCCGCTGCTGCTGGCCTTCTGGCGCAGCTTTTTTGTGGTGCTCACCCTGCTGCTGGCCCTGGGTCTGTCTCGCCCGGCGCTGCTGCGCCTGCCGCGCCGCCAACTGCCTTACCTGGTAGGTTACGGCCTGCTGTTCACCGTGTTTAACGGGCTGTGGACGTTGTCGGTGGCGTTGAACGGGGCGGCGGTGGCTACCGTGCTGGTCTATAGTTCGGCGGCGTTTACGGCGCTGTTGGCCCGCTGGCTGCTTAAGGAGTCGCTGGGGGCAGTGAAGGTGGTGGCGATTGTGCTCTGCCTGGCGGGCTGCGTGCTGGTGGCCAATGCACTGGACCCCGCGGCCTGGGACCGCAACCTGGTTGGCATTCTCACCGGGACGCTGGCAGGGCTGGGCTATGCCATCTACAGCCTGATGGGGCGCACGGCGGCGCAGCGCGGCCTGAGCCCGTGGACGACGCTGCTGTACATGTTTGGCTTTGCTGCGCTCTTTTTCCTGGTGGTGAATTTGCTGCCGGGGGAGATGGTGTTGGGCACGGCCGTTGCCCCCACCGATATCTTCTGGTTTGGCACTGCCTGGGCAGGGTGGGGGGTGGTGATTTTGCTGGCGGCTGGCCCCACCGTGGCCGGTTTTGGCCTGTACAACACCAGTTTAGGACTGCTGCCTTCCAGCGTGGCCAATCTCATTTTGACGACGGAACCGGTATTTACGGCCGTACTCGCCTACATTTTGCTCGGAGAGCAGCTGTCCGGTTTGCAAATTGGGGGCAGCCTGTTGATCCTGGGCGGGGTGTTATTTTTGCGGTTAGGCAGTGGGCGTTCAAGAACAATGCTAATCAGTTGAGGAAAGTTAAATCGTGCCAAAGTTGCCAGCAAAACGTTTTCTGATTGCTCTGTTGCTTGTGGCGTTTTTTGTCCGGTTCGCCTGGGTTTTATACTCGCCAGCTTTACCGGATCAAGACTTCACCGCGTATCATCTTCTGGCGGTGCGGCTGGCCAGTGGGCAGGGTTTTACAGGCACGGCCGGACCGACCGCGTTTCGCCCGGCCGGGTATCCGCTGCTGCTGGCCGCAGGCTATTTTCTGGTGGGCAGTTCCTTCAGAGTGGGCCAAATGCTCAACGTTATGTTGGGTACGGTGACGGTGTTTGCCACCTACGCGCTGGTGCGCCGTGTCTTTTCAGAGAGGGTAGGGCGTCTGGCGGCGGTGTTGGTGGCGCTGACACCGAGCTTGATTCTGTACACGGCCGTCCTGGCCAGCGAAAATATGGCTACCCCCTTTGGCTTAATCTCTATTTTGCTGGTTTATCAGGCCTTTGCGAAAAACCAGTGGCGCTATTTACCGCCAGCGGGCGTGTTTATTGGCCTGGCCGCGCTGGCCCGTCCGGGTTTTTTATATTACCCGGCGGTGGTCTTTTTCTACGCCATTTTTAGCCGCAGTCCGTTAACCCGCACGGTAAAGTTTACGGCCGTGTTTTCGCTGTTCATGCTGTTGGCAATTGCCCCCTGGACCATCCGAAATTACCTGGTTTTTGGTGAGCTTATCCCCATAGCGACCAATGGTGGGTTTAACCTGGCTATCAGTTTTAACGATGAAGCAACAGGTGAGTACATGGGGGACATTACCGAACGCACCTTGGGCTATGCATATGATTGGCAGGCATACCGGTTAATCGGTGTAGATTGGACAGAGCCGCAAATTGATGCGGCTTTATCAAATGCAGCCCGGGAATTTATTAAAGAGCAGCCCGTTCAAGCCATTCTGCTCATTCCGGCTAAGCTGCGCTTTTTTCTGCTGGATGACGTTTCAGGCGTATTCGAGAACATTTCGCGGCCCGCCCGGGCAACACCCGCCTGGGTATGGTCTTTGTTGAGAATGGTGGCCCAGGTTTACTACCTGGCGGGTCTGGCGTTCGCAGTAATTGGTGTGTGGATGGGTATTTTTCAGAAAAAGTATCCGTCTGGCATTTTATTGTTGTTACCCATTTTGTACTGGTGTGCTTTACACGGCATATTTTTAGGAACGGATCGTTTTCATCTGCCCATCTTACCGTTCATTTTTGCCTTTAGCAGCCTGGGTGCCTGGAGTTTGTGGGAAAGGTATTCTCAAATCGCCCAGAGGGATAAGTTCGGTAAGGAAGGGGCGTAGAGAATTTGGCGATGAATCGGGCCGTTCTCAACGTCAGCCAACGCGCTGAAGGTGTTAAAAAGCATGAAAACCACGGCTGCCAGCGAAACGAGTAAAGGTCGAAGCATTCTTCGCCTCATTGACTATGCTGCTTTTGCCATCTTGACGCTTCTCTTGATGATCATTGTTGTGTCATCGGGGATGGCCAATATTCAAACCGACGCGATTGATTATTACGCCATTGTGCAAAGGCTGAGCCAAAACAGCGGCAATCCCATCGTCAGGAATCTACATTTTGTAGAGCAGCGGTCGCCAGGTTATCCCCTCCTGGCACTCGTCCCTTATTACTTGATTTCGGCTACCGTTGAGCCCTTCGTGCCTGAGCAAACAATCGTTGCCCCGTCTGCCCGCCCAGAGGTGCCGCCGCCAGCCCCAACGGAAAGGATGCTTCTACCGGACGCGCCGCTTTTATTCAGGGACATTTTCTTCAAGAATTTCTATATCAAATCGCAAGACAGCTGGTTTGAGTGGCCGATCATTGCGGCCATGTTGTTGACGAGCTATGCATTTTTCTTTACCGGTTTGATTTTTGCGGTGAAATCGCTGGCCCTGGAACAGAAATCTTTCCTGGGAGCAAGCCTTGTTCCTTTAACGATATTTACCTCAAGCGTTTTCATGCACAACCTCGTTAACACGCCTGCCTACGCCACGCTTACCGCCTTTGGTCTGAGTAGTTTATTTGGCACCTTTTTTGTGCAGGGCTCCCTGGAGAAACAGGCCCGCCCGCAGCTTTGGGCCGGTCTGTTTATGGGGCTATTGGTACTTACCCGGCTGGAAACGGCCGTCATCGCCCTAACCATCTTTGTGGCGCTGGTGGTGGTTCGGGATTTTACTTTTGTCAAGAACTATGTGTTGGGCGGGGGAACGGCCGTTGCGGTTCTCCTGCTATACAACTTTTCTCAGTTCGATAATCCGTTCCATATGGGAATTCTCGCTGGCGACGTGAACCTGATTGCGTTTGATTGGGGGTACATGTATGCCCACCTGTTTGATGCGCAGTCAGGGATTTTCGTTTGGTCCACACTTGCCTCACTCGGACTTTTGGGCCTTTTTCTAGATGGGCAGCGCTATTCCAAAATCTTGGGCATTGGTTCGCTGGCGCTGCTGGCGTTGGTTCTCGTACGAATGCCCATCATGTACACCTGTGTTGGGGAAGGCACCAGAATCATTGGCGGACTGCCCATTTTATGCCCAAACAACATGACAGAGATGGCCACGCTCATCCGTTTTGATGCTAACCGGTACATCACGGTATTGTTTCCCTTCTCGTTTCTGGGGTTACGGACGCTGGTTATGTCAATTCCGCAGTTGTGGCGCGGTTACAAAAGGAATACCCATGAATAAATCTGAACTACTTGATTGGTTGAAGGCAGAGCATCAGCAGTGGGAAGCATTGCTCAACCGGATTGATCCAGGCCATATGGCGCAGGTGGGCGTAACCCCTCAATGGTCCTTTAAAGACCTGATCGCCCACCTGATCCCTGACGGGGTGCGCTCCATCGACCAGCTCCAGGCAGGCCAACACAATGACGCAGGAACGCCACCCCCGCCATGGCCAGGACATCTACAAAACGACGATGAAATTAATGCCTGGATTTACGAAACCAATCGCGCACGGTCGGTGCAACAGATTTTGGAAGAGCTTGAGCAAACGTTTCAGCAGCTTTTTGCTCTCGTTGAAGAATTACCGGAGCGCATCCAGGTTGAAACCGTGCACCAGGAAGGCCGCAAATATTATTTTGTGCTGATGGGTGATCAACGCATTCAACCTGGTTATATTTTTGACCATTTCCACGATGACCACGAGCAAGATGTGTTGGCTTGGTTAGACCAAATAGAAGGTCGCCGTTGATTAATCAGTCGGGGTTCCGATAGGTATGCTTTGCCTTGGGAAGGGGTTCAGCCTGACAGGGAAGGTCCCTTGTCAGGCTGAGGTTTTGCAGTTTATGGTTTGGGGTGGTAACCGAAGATCGCTTTGGCTTCCAGAAACTCCTCAAAGCCAAAGAGGCCGTATTCACGGCCGTTGCCCGACTGCTTGTACCCACCAAACGGCGTATCGTAGCCGCCCGGTGCGCCGTTGAGATGCACCATGCCGGTGCGCATCTGCCGGGCCACGCGGCGCGCCCGCTCCACATCGCCCGACTGCACGTAGCCAGACAGGCCGTAGGGTGTGTCGTTGGCAATGCGGATGGCGTCCGCCTCGTCTTCGTAGCCGATGATGACCAGCACCGGGCCGAAGATTTCCTCGCGGGCAATGGTCATGTTGTTGTTTACGTGGGAAAAAACCGTCGGCTTGACGTAGTAGCCCCGCTCCAGGCCATCGGGCAGGCCCACGCCGCCACATTCCAGCGTGGCCCCTTCGTCAATGCCTTGCTGGATGAGCGATTGAATTTTGTTCCACTGTGCTTTGGAAACCACCGGGCCGATCTCCGTATCCGCAGCAGTCGGGTCACCTACCCGGGTATTGCTGGCGGCTTCGCGGGCGATGGCGGCGGCTTCGGCCATGCGCGACTGGGGCACCAGCATACGCGTGGGGGCGTTGCACGATTGGCCCGTGTTGCGGGCGCAGACGCGGAAGCCTGCCGCGACTACCTTTTCCAGGTTGGCATCGTCCAGGACGATGTTGGCCGATTTGCCACCCAGCTCCTGGGCGACGCGTTTGACCGTGGGGGCGGCATTTTGGGCTACCAACACGCCCGCGCGGGTGGAGCCAGTGAACGAGATCATGTCCACGTCGGGGTGTTTGGCCAGGGCGGTGCCGACGCCGGGACCATCGCCGTTGACCAGGTTAAAGACGCCCGGTGGGGTGCCCGCCTCGTCTAAAATTTCGGCCAGGATGATGGCATTCAGCGGGGCAATCTCCGACGGTTTTAGGATCATGGTGCAGCCGGTGGCCAGGGCGGGGGCAACCTTGGCGACGATCTGGTTGAGGGGCCAGTTCCACGGGGTGATGAGGGCACAGACGCCGACAGGTTCGTAGACGACGCGGTTGCGGCCCAAATCTTTTTCCCATTCAAAGTCACGCAGCACGTGCAGGGCGGCCTCGAAGTGCTTGAGGCCGGTAGGCACCTGGGCGGCCTGAGCCAGTGACAGCGGCGCGCCCATCTCTTGCGAAACCACCTCGGCCAGTTCGGGCATACGCCGTTTATACACCTCGATGATTTTTTCCAGCAGGGCGATGCGTTCGGCCGGGCTGGTTTGGGCGTAGGTGTCAAAGGCGCGGCGGGCGGCGGCAACGGCCGTATCCACGTCTGTCTGGTCGCCCAGGGCAATGGTGCCGATCACGGCTTCGGTGGCCGGGTTGATGACGTCGGCCGTTTGTGGGCTGTGTGGCTCAACCCACTGCCCATCAATGTAGAATTTGCGCTGATTCTGCATACCTTCTCCTCTTTTGGTTAATGCGTCTATTTGTTCGGTTGAATAGCGAGATGAGGGGAAAATTTACCATAGGCGAGGGGGAAAGGCCAACGAACGGCCGTTTGACTCAGCAATTATCAATTGGGCTTTACCGCCTGGGGATGTAGTCTAAAAAAAATTGTTTGGGTCATGTTTTATCGAGGTGTTCCGCGAAATCCTGTAAGGAACCCATAGCAAGAACTTTGCCCAAACTAAGCTCTGTGATCTCTCCTGCGGGCGGGATGCTTCGGAGGACCTCAGCATGACAACTAACCTTGAATTGTCATTCTGAGCGAAGCGAAGAATCCCGCAAGGTACCCAGGACAAGAACCTTACCCAAACCAGGATTTTGTCGATTCTCAACGGATGGAATGTTTTTGATGACTGGTTTATTACCCGAATTAATTTTTAAACTACAAAATCCCCAGGCTAGCTATGGAAACGTGCTGAAGCGTGTTAAAAACAGCTCAATTTTTCTGCGGCAGGTGGAGCTGAAACCACTGCTCGGCCGAATCGGTGGTGATGGGATTGCTTACTTGCCGGGCAATCTTTTCCTGGGCAGCGCGGATCGAGCGATCGATGGCGGGGTTGGCGATAAATTCGGTGTCCGGCAGGCCCAGGCTGGTCATCAGCCGGGCGATCTGGTCGCCACCATAGGTGCGCAGCAGGGGGCCATCGAGCGCCTCGTGGAAGCAGACCGTGCTGGGGCAGGGCAGGCTGGCGGCAAACGCGGTGATGCGATCATCAAAGCCGGGCAGGGGGTGGTGCTCGGCGACGAGAACGTTGAGCGAGAAGTCACCAGCGGCGGTGGACCGGGGCGGCGCGGTCGGAGCGTCGGGCAAGGCGGTGGCCAGGGCGAGTGAGACGCGCCCGGCGGGTTGGTAGGCCGACAATTCTTGCAGCTGGAATCCTTCCGAGGCGGTGATGTAGGTTTTAAGGGGCGTGGCCTGGGCAGCCAGCAAACCAGAAAGCGCCCGGAAGGTCTCGGGGAAGTGGGCGATGAGCAACAGACGCGTGGTCTGGCGGTTGAGCGATTCGAGGAAGGCGAGCAGGCCGAGGTATTGCAGCTGGCGGGTCTGCCAAATTTTGTCTGGCTCGCGCTTAACAGGGTTTTGTTTACCGAACAGTTTTGCAAACATAGGACCATCCACGCCTCACCGGGCCATCAGCGCAAACACACCCCAGCCCAGGTAATCACGCGTGTAGGTGGCGTAGCGCTGCGGTTCTATGGTCAGTTTGGCGCGAACCTCTTCGGCAAACGGGTCGTTGGGATTGGCGTCTAGCCAGCGGCGCATGGTGAGCCATTTGGCCGCCTCGTATCTGTCCCAGCCGTTCTGGTCAGCCAGAACCATTTCAACGACGTCGTAACCAAGGTGGCTGAAAGACGCCAGAAGTTCGGGAAGCATGAGGAAGTCGGCGACTGCGTTGGCCTGACACCCTTTGGCCACATCTTCCGTTGGCGGCAACTGCCGCCAGTAAGGCTCGCCGATGAGGATGATGCCGCCAGGGCGCAGGCTCCGCGCCAGAAGTTCGATCGTGCCGCTGGCTCCCCCGGCGATCCAGGTAGCCCCGATACAGGCGGCCACATCGACCTTCTCGTTAGCGACGTAACCCGCCGCATCGCCGTGGATGAACTGAACCTGATCGGCGACGCCAAGTTCTTCTGCACGTCGTTTGGCCTGCTCGGTGAACAACGGGCTCATGTCGATGCCGGTGCCGCTGGCGCCGTGATCACGTGCCCAGGTGCACAGCATCTCCCCCGAACCACTGCCGAGGTCAAGCATCCGTGCCCCGGAGGCCAGACGCAGGGCCGTGCCGAGCGTGGCGAGCTTTTCCGGGGTGATCGGGTTGTGAATGCGGTGAGCACTTTCAGAGATGGTGTAAATTCGAGGAATATCCATTGGTGAAAATCTCCTGGGTCTTCAGGATTTCGTGGGGTCTGGCGTGAAACGTGATGCGTGAAACGTGATGCCACTCTGGTCACGATTCACGTTTCACTCATCACGGGCTGTAAACCCCCTGAATTCCCAAAGAGCCAAATTTACTTACCGGTGTGCATCAATTGGGTCGCGTGGCGCAGTGGCTGTGGGGCAACGTAT
>ERZ761602.5634-NODE-5634-length-14659-cov-3.799712_pt1 | contig 14659 bp, 15 predicted proteins | sample MGYA00512165_ERZ761602 | MGnify/ENA primary metagenome ERZ761602 (study PRJEB28899, sample SAMN02445085) | bioreactor sludge metagenome | biome: EBPR sludge; isolation source: Thorneside wastewater treatment plant | place: Australia: Brisbane, Thorneside...
AGATGAAGCTGCAACGCGGGGCGCTGCCGGGCGAAACGGGCGACAACGACAATCTGCGCGCGCGGCGCTATGTGGCGAAATACACCATCAACCCCGCCATCGTGCATGGCATGGCGGACGAGATCGGCAGCGTCGAGGTGGGCAAGCGGGCCGATCTGGTGCTCTGGTCGCCCGCCTTCTTCGGGGCAAAGCCCGAGATGGTGCTGCTGGGCGGCAGCATCGCGGTCGCGCAGATGGGTGATCCGAACGCCAGCATCCCCACGCCGCAACCGGTTTACACCCGCCCGATGTTCGGCGCGCTGGGACGCGCGGTCGAGCGCAGCGCGGTCACCTTCGTCAGCGCCGCCGCCATCGAGGCCGGGATCGGGACAGCACTGGGCCTGCGCAAGGATCTGGTGGCCGTGCGGGGCTGCCGGGGGGTCACGAAGTCCGACATGAAGCTGAACGACGCCACGCCCCGTATCGAGGTCGACCCGGAAACCTATGTCGTGCGCGCCGATGGCGAGGTGCTGACCTGCGAGCCGGCCGAGGAATTGCCGCTGGCGCAGCGCTATTTCCTGTTCTGAGTCGGGCGCCATGACGCGGCCACCGGACAGCCAGCGGACCACGGCCAGCCAGAGCCGCGTCATGCAGCCCCTGCATGACGCCACGGCCCTGTCAGCAGTTGTTGCGTCAGCCTTTATGCCCTATCTTCCGCTGCATGGGAGGGAACCAGCCAGCCAAGGGGGTTCCGATGGCCTTTGCTTTCACCAACACCGACTTTCCGCCGCGCCTGCGCGCCCAGATCGACCGTTTCTTTGCGACCATCGGTCAGGGCTTCAACGCCTATGTCGAGGCCCGCTCGCGCCGCGACCAGATCGAGCGCCTGACCATGATGTCGGACGCGCAACTGGGGGCGCTGGGGATCAAGCGCGACGAGATCGTCGCCTATGTCTTTCGCGACCAACTCGGTCTGTGACCACACGACCGCCCGGTCGGCCGCTATTGCAGCGGCAGGCCGAGCGGCTTTGCCGCACCGCGTGCCAGTGCGACGGGGGCATGCGGTGTGCTGCCCTCGATCTCGTGACACAGAACCTCGATCATCGGGCGGCTGCGCCAATAGGCCGGGTTGTCGCGGATCGGCGCGGGCAACAGACGATGGTCGAACACCCGGACCTGGGTTTCCACCACCTCGGCACGGGTCCAGCGGCCCAAGCGGCCCTGCACATCGTCCACAAGGATCTGCCTGAGCGCCCGTTCGCGCGCCTTGAGGCGGCCGACAGCCTGCCATACCAAGGGTTAATTTCGTGTTGACGAGGATTGCGCCGTGACCGATCTGCCTCCTGCCTTGCGTCTGCTGACCAAAGCCCCCGCGAACTGGCGCGCAGAGGTGCTGCTTGCGTATGACCAGCGGCTCCTGCGGAGAAAGCGGCTGGAGACGGTCACGGGCGAGGGGTTCCTCGTCGATCTGCCTGCGGTGACGAATCTTGATGATTTCTGGGGATTTGAACTGGCCGACGGGTCGGCAATCCGGGTCGTGGCCGCCGCCGAGGAGGTACTGGTCATCACCGGCGACCTGCCCCGGCTGGCCTGGCATATCGGCAACCGCCACACGCCTTGCCAGATCGGGCCCGACCGGCTGGTGATCCGCGCGGACCACGTCATCGAGGCGATGCTGCGCCAGCTCGGGGCCCGGATCCCCCGGTCGGTCGAGCCCTTCGCCCCCGAAGGCGGCGCCTATGGCACGGGCCGGACGATGGGCCACGATCATGGGGGTCACGACCATGGGGATCACGACCATGGGGATCACGACCATGGGGGCCACGACCATGGGGGCCACGACGCGGGTCCGGACTTCGGCTGGCACCACCATGGCGATGGCCAGTTGCACCGCCACGACAGGCCAGGGTCCCCCCTGCCCTTTGGCCACGCCAAAGCGCGATGACCCCGCTTCTGACGCTGGTGCAATGGCTCTCGCCGTCGTTTCCGACCGGGGCCTTTGCCTATTCCCACGGGCTGGAAACGGTAATTTTCCAAGGGGTTGTGCACGATTCCAGGACACTTGGCACCTGGCTGCAAGAGGTCCTCGGACACGGCGCGGGGTGGCAGGATGCGGTCCTGCTGGCGCAGGCGCAGACGCCAGAGGCCGACCCCGAGGCACTCGACGAACTGGCGCGCGCGCTCGCCCCGTCGGCCGAACGGTTGGCCGAGACGCTGGAGCAGGGCGCGGCGCTGGTGCGCACGCTGACGGCGATGGGCCACCCGCCGCAGCCCCCGCGCGCCCTGCCGGTGGCGCTGGGGGTGGCGGCCCGCGATCTGGGCCTGCCGCCCGAGACGGTGATTTCCCTGTTCCTGCACTCCTTTGTCGGCAATCTCTGCACGATCGCCGTACGCCATGTCCCGCTGGGGCAGAGCGAGGGGCAGGCGCTGCTGGCGTCGCTGTCGCCGGAAATCGCCGACCTGGCCACGCGCGCCGCGCAGGCCAACCTCGACGACCTTGGCGGCTGCGCGCTGGCCGCCGATCTGGCCGCCATGACCCACGAAACCCTCGACATCAGGATCTTTCGCACATGAGCACCAACGGCCCCCTGCGCGTCGGAATCGGTGGCCCGGTGGGCGCCGGGAAAACCTCGCTGACCGAGGCCCTTGCGCGTGCCCTCGCCCCTCGCTGTTCCATGGCGGTCATCACCAATGACATCTACACGCGCGAGGATGCCGAGTATCTGACGCGTGCCCAGGTCCTGCCCGCCGCGCGCATCCGCGGCGTGGAAACCGGGGGCTGCCCGCATACGGCCATCCGCGAGGATGCCTCGATCAACCTCGCCGCCGTCGCCGACCTGAACGCGGCCTTTCCCGATCTGGACCTGATCCTGATCGAATCGGGTGGCGACAATCTGGCGGCGACCTTTTCGCCGGAACTGGCCGACCTCAGCATCTATGTCATCGACACCGCCGCCGGGCAGGACATTCCGCGCAAGAAGGGGCCGGGGGTGACAAGGTCCGACCTGCTGGTCGTCAACAAGACCGATCTGGCGCCGCATGTGGGCGTCGATCTGGCCCTGCTGGAATCCGACACCAGGGCCGCGCGCGGCGCCCGGCCCTATGTGCTGGCTCAGGTGCGCAAGGGGGTTGGCGTCGACGCGATCATCGCCTTTCTTCAGCGCGAAGGTGGCCTGCCCCTGACCTGACGCGGCATGGTCGAGGCAGCGATCACCAGCGCAAGCCCGACAAAGGCCAGCAGCGGCAAACGCTCGCCGCGAAAGACCATGCCGAAGACCACGGCGAAGCCGGGCATCAGGAACATGGCCAGCGCGGCCTTGTTCGCCCCAGCCCGGCTGACCAGCGCATAGTTGAGCAGGTTCGGCGCCACCGTTGCCAAGACGACCAGCGCCGCCAGCAAGCCCAGCACCGAGGCCGACGGGTCAACCTGCGGCGTGCCCTCGATCAGCAGCGCCAGCGGCCAGACCGTCACCGCACCAACAGCGAACATCCCCGCCGACAGCACCAGAGGCGGCATGGCGCGCCGCCTGCGAAACCAGACATTCCCGGCCGCATAGCTGAGCGGCGAGATCAGCGTCAGGGCCGTGCCCAGACCCGCCTGCCCCAGCCCGTCCGCCAACAGTCCCGGCCCGGCGATCAGCACCACCCCCAGCAGTCCCGCGCCGATGCGCAACGCCTGTTCCAGCGTCGCGGGCTCGTCCTTCAGGAACAGGGCCGCCAGACCCAGCGTGAACAGCGGCATCGTGGCATAGAGCATCCCGCCCATGCCGGTCGGAATGTACTGCATCCCGGCAGCCATGCTGACAAAGGGAATCGCCACCACCAGCACCCCACCCACCAGGATGGTCATCAGGTCATGCCCGTCCGGCCGTCGCGCGCCTCCCAGCAGTCCCGCCGCGATGAGCAGCAGCGGCAGGCCCAGCGCGGCACGCAGCGCAGCCAGCGTCCAGGGCGGAAAATGCGCGACAGTCAGCGCGATCAGCAGCGGCGAGGCCCCGAAACCGGCGGCGCTGAGAACCAGAAGCAGGGGGATGGGCATGCGGGGCTTCCTCGAGGCTGGCGCGCTTCGACCATGACACGCAGCCAAGCGCAAGGGCCGACAAGGTCAAACCCCGCCCCGCGTCCGCCGATTGATCCAACTGCGCCCCGCTGCTAGCCTGCCGCCGTCCCCACACCGGAGCCCCCGATGACCACCGCCTACCAGCCCCTGCCCTTGCCCGACCGCGTGCAGATGCCCGATACCCAGTCCATCGCCGCTGCCGAGGCCTTTCTGGACTACATGCGAAAACGCCATTCGGTGCGCGACTATTCGACCCGCGCCGTGCCCGAAGCCGTGATCCGCGCCTGCATCCTGGCCGCCGGGACCGCGCCTTCGGGCGCCAACCAGCAGCCCTGGCACTTTGTCGCCATCGCCGACCCGGCGATGAAGGCCCGCATCCGCGAGGCCGCCGAAGAGGAAGAGCGCGCGTTCTATTCCGGCGGCGGCGGGGATGAATGGATTTCGGCGCTCGAACCCATCGGCACCGGCGCCTCGAAACCCCACCTGACCGACGCGCCCTGGCTGATCGTGGTCTTTGCCCAACGCCATGGGGTGCGGCCGGATGGCACGCGCTACAAGCATTACTACGTCCCCGAAAGCGTCGGCATTGCCACCGGCATGCTGATCACCGCGCTTCATCACGCGGGCCTCGTTTGCCTTGAACACACCCCCAACCCGATGAAATTCCTCAACGAGATGTGCGGACGCCCGGATCATGAAAAGCCCCTGATGATCCTGCCGGTCGGCTGGCCCGCCGATCACGCCACCGTCCCCGCCGCCGCCAAGATCAAGAAGCCGCAGGCTGACATCCTGACGGTCCTCGCCTAGCGCGCCCTTCAACTTGCCCCGAACACTCCCCTTTCGTGCCACGCCGCCCCGGGGCGCCGCGTTGCCCGAAGGGGGCCGTTCCCCTCCTGCGCAAAGCCGTTTATACCGGCGCCATGCATTCGCCCGCCGCCCCCCGCCCGACCCGTGACCGCGACCTCGCGCGCTGGATCTGGCGTGACCATATCCGCCGCTGGTGGGGCTGGCTGATGCTCGCCGTCGTCTGCATGGTTCTCGACGGGGCCATGGCAGGCGCGCTCAGCCTCATGATGCGGCCGATGTTCGACGAGGTCCTCGTCGCCCGGCGCGAGGACATGGTCCTTTGGGTTGCCCTGGGGGTGGCTGCCATCTTTCTGGTGCGCGCGCTCGCGTCGCTGATCTTTCGTGCCGTGCTGGCTTATGTCGGAGACAAGGTGATCACCGGCCTGCAAACCCGGCTCGCCGCGCATCTGCTTACGCTCGACCAGCATTTCCACCACAACCACCCCCCGGGGCACCTGATCGAGCGCGTGCGCGGCGACACCCACGAGCTCAGCATCCTCTTCGATCGCATCCTGTTGGCCGGCGTGCGCGACATCGTGACCGTCGTGGCACTGATAGCGGCGGCACTGTACATTGACTGGTCTTGGACTTTGGTTGCCCTGGTCGGCGTCCCGCTGCTGATCCTGCCCGCGGCGCTGCTGCAACGCCTGGTTCGCCGGATGGGCACCCGCGCGCGCACCGCCGCCGCCGACGCCTCGACCCGGCTCGACGAGATCTTTCACGGCGTCGGCACCATCCAGCGCAACGGGCTCGAGCAGCACGAGACCAATCGCCTCGCGCGCGTTCTCGCGCGCTACGTCAAGGCCCGGCTGCGCACCGCCTCCGGGCAGGCCGCGATGGGTTCGCTCAGCGATGTGGTTGCGGCGCTGGGTTTTGCGCTGGTGCTGATCCTGGCCGGCGGCCAGATCATCGCCGGAACGCGTACCGTTGGCGAGTTCATGGCCTTTTTTGCCGCCATAGCGCTGCTGTTCGAACCGATGCGCCGCCTCGGGGCGCTCAGCGGCGCCTGGCAGACCGTTCTGGCCAGCCTCGAGCGCATCGATTCGCTTCTGGCTCACCGTCCCAGCGTGACCCAGCCGCAGGGCCCGCTGGCCCCGACGCCCTCGCACGGGGGCGAGACCATCCGTTTCGAGGATGTGACCTTCGCCTATGACACCGATCCGGTGTTGCACGGCCTCAGCTTCACCGCCGAGGCAGGGCAGACCACCGCGCTCGTGGGCCCCTCGGGCTCGGGAAAATCGACCATCTTCACCCTCCTCACCCGCCTCGCCGATCCGCAATCGGGACGCATCACCTTGGGCGGGCAGGATATTTCGCGCATGGACCTGCGCGACTTGCGCAATCTCTTTGCCGTGGTGGCGCAAGACAGCGCGCTCTTTGACGAGACCTTGCGCGACAATATCCTGATGGGCGCCGAGGATGTACCGCAGGCACGGCTCGATGCGGCGATCCGCGATGCGCATGTGGCCGAGTTCCTGCCCCAGATGCCTCAGGGTCTGGACACGCGGGCGGGGCCGCGGGGTTCTGCCCTGTCTGGCGGGCAGCGCCAGCGCATCGCCATCGCCCGCGCGCTGGTGCGCGATGCGCAGATCCTGCTTCTCGACGAGGCGACCTCGGCCCTTGACGCGCAATCCGAAGCGCTGATCCAGGAGGCCCTGGACCGCCTCGGACCGGGGCGCACAACGCTGGTGATCGCCCATCGGCTGGCGACGATCCGTCACGCGCATCGGATCCTGGTTCTCGACGCGGGGCGCGTCGTCGAGGCGGGGACACATGCCGAATTGTTGCACCATGGCGGCATCTATGCTCGCCTGCATGCGCTTCAGGCTGACGACACGCCCTGACCAGGCGGGATCAGTGAGTCCAGACCTGGCGGCGATTGGTGGCGAAATTCTCGCCATAACCACCAAGGCGGATGTTGGCGGCGCGGTCCTTGGGCTGCTGCACGACATACTCGATGCCCTGCGCCACGGCATAGGCCTCGGCCTCGGCCTGCGAGGCGAAGCGCAACCGGACCTGCGCCTGCGTGTCGCCCGAGCCGGTCCAGCCCATCAAGGGGTCGGTGACCCGGCCCTCGCCGGGTGCGAATTCAAGCACCCATGCTCTGGTGCGGGCGGTACCGGATTGCATGGCATTGCGGGCGGGGCGATAGATGCGGGCGCGCATGGCCTGACTCCTCACTGATCTGCCGTCTTATCGGGAATTCCGCCCGCGCTGACAAGGGGTTTCCGCGCTGCGGCGCCGCCCGCCGATCCCCCTTGAAGCGGAACAAAATAGGCACAATTCTAGGGGTTCAAACCCGGTGGAATCGCCCATGCACAACAATCGCCCCGACCATCTGTCCGACCTCCCGATGACGGCGCAACCGAGGCGCGAAAAGCTTGAGGGCGGGCGCAAATTCGTGATGCAGACCCCGTTTCAGCCTGCGGGCGACCAGCCGACGGCGATTGCCGAACTGGCGGCGGGCGTCAATGCAGGCGAGCGCAATCAGGTGCTGCTGGGGGCGACCGGCACCGGCAAGACCTTCACCATGGCCAAGGTGATCGAGGAAACCCAGCGCCCGGCGATCATCCTTGCCCCAAACAAGACCCTTGCCGCGCAATTGTACGGCGAATTCAAGGGGTTCTTTCCCGATAATGCGGTCGAGTACTTCGTCAGCTACTACGATTACTACCAGCCCGAAGCCTATGTCCCGCGCACCGACACCTATATCGAGAAGGAAAGCCAGATCAACGAGGCCATTGACCGGATGCGCCATTCGGCCACGCGGGCGCTTCTGGAACGCGACGACGTGATCATCGTGGCCTCGGTCAGTTGCATCTATGGCATCGGTTCGGTCGAGACCTATTCGGCGATGACGCAGGATCTGATCGTCGGCGGACTTTACGACCCGCGCAAGGTCATCGCCGAGCTGGTCGCCCAGCAATATCGCCGAAACGACGCCGCCTTTTCCCGGGGGGCGTTCCGGGTGCGCGGCGACGTGATCGAGGTCTGGCCCGCCCACCTCGAGGACCGCGCCTGGAGATTGTCGTTTTTTGGCGAGGAACTTGAGTCAATAACCGAGTTTGATCCGCTGACAGGTTCGAAAAGTGATACGTATGACAAAATAAGAATCTATGCGAACAGCCACTACGTCACCCCGCGCCCGACGCTGCAACAGGCGATCAAGGGCATCAGGGACGAGTTGTTCCATACGCTCAAGCGTCTGAACGCGAACGGGCGCCTGCTCGAGGCGCAGAGGCTTGAACAACGCACCAACTTCGACCTCGAAATGCTGGAAGCAACCGGGGTCTGTTCGGGGATCGAGAATTATTCACGCTATCTGACCGGGCGCGCGCCGGGCGAGCCTCCGCCAACGCTGTTCGAGTTCATCCCTGACCATGCGCTTGTTTTCGCGGATGAATCCCATGTAACCGTGCCGCAGATCGGCGGCATGTACAAAGGCGACTTCCGTCGCAAGTCGACGCTGGCCGAACACGGGTTCCGCCTGCCCTCGTGCATGGACAACCGGCCGCTGAAGTTCGAGGAATGGGACGCCATGCGCCCGCAGTCGGTGTTCGTCAGCGCCACCCCCGCCGCCTGGGAACTGGATCAGGCGGGCGGGGTCTTTGCCGAACAGGTGATTCGCCCCACGGGCCTTCTGGATCCTGTGGTGGAAATCCGCCCGGTCAGCATGCAGGTGGATGACCTTCTCGAAGAGGTTCGACGGGTCGCCCGCGACGGCTTGCGTGTGCTGGTCACGGTGTTGACCAAACGTATGGCCGAGGACCTGACCGAATACCTGCACGAGCAGGGCGTGCGGGTGCGCTACATGCATTCCGACATCGACACGATTGAAAGGATCGAGATTCTCCGCGATTTGCGGTTGGGCGCCTTTGACGCTCTGGTGGGGATCAACCTGCTGCGCGAGGGGCTGGACATCCCGGAATGCGGGCTGGTGGCGATTCTGGATGCCGACAAGGAAGGTTTTCTGCGTTCGGAGACGTCATTGATCCAGACCATCGGCCGCGCTGCGCGCAATGCCGATGGACGGGTCATCATGTATGCCGATCGGATAACCGGCAGCATGCAGCGCGCGCTCGACGAGACGAACCGCCGCCGCGCAAAGCAAATGTCTTACAATGAAAAGCACGGCATAACCCCACAGACTGTCAGAAAAAATGTCGAGGACGTGCTGGCGGGGCTGTGGCAGGGCGATACCGATCAGAATCGCGTGACCGCCAGTCTGGACAAGGCGATGGTCGGGGCGAACCTTGCCGCGCATCTGGAGGCCCTGCGCGCCGACATGCGCAAGGCCGCCGAGAATCTCGAGTTCGAGGAGGCCGCCCGCCTGCGCGACGAGATCAAGCGTCTGGAGGCGGTGGAACTGGCGGTGGCGGATGACCCGCTCGCCCGGCAGTCGGCGGTTGAAGAGGCGGTCGAGGACGCAGTCAAGATGCGAGGGCGGTCAACCGCCGGCAAGGCCGGAACGCGCGCGAAAAAGGGCAAGCGGTGAGGCGCATCGCCGTCGTGCTGGGCGCCGCGATCTGGCCGGGGGAACAGCCCTCGCCGACGCTCTCCCGACGGGTGATGCACGCCGTCACGCTCTACCGGGCGGGCGAGGTCGACGCGATTCTGGGTTGCGGCGGCATCGGACGCCATCCACCCAGCGAGGCCGAGGTGATCCGCCGCCTGTGCCGCACGGCTGGCGTGCCCGAAAGCGCCCTGCTGAGTGAGGCGCTCAGTTCAACAACACGCGAAAACCTTTTGAATGCAAAGCCTATTCTCGAACGGCTGGGGGCCAGCGCTGTTCTTGTAACCGACCCCTATCACGCGCCGCGCGCACGTCTCATCGCCCGACAGATCGGCCTGAAGGCGACAATTTCCAGCCCCGACTGGCGCCTCATCGGGCCGCGCCAATGGCTCCGCCATATCCCGCGCGAGGCTGTCGCGATTCTGGCAACCCTGACCGGCTACCGATAGGCCGCGACGGCAACCTGCCGCACCCGGTTGCCATACCCGTAGATGTCGACCTGCACCCAGGCGCCGCCTTGCAGGATCATCTGCCGCGACGCCGGATCGAGCCCGTAGTTCATCACCGCCTGTTCCAGCGCGGCGCGCGCATCGGCATTGTGAAACCAGGCATCCCCGGCATCGCCCGCATCGCGGCGGTTGAAGCGGTGATAGTTCGCCCGGTCCTGCCGGATGATCTGCCACGGCTCGGTCAGCCGCACGCCATTGGAATTGTAGAGATCCTGCTGGCCAATCCAGGCCGTGTAGGTCCCCATGTAGGTCTGCGCCGCAGCCGGAACGGCCAAGGCAAGGGTCAGAGCGAAGGCAAGGGACAAAGGTTTGCGCATGGAATCCTCCTTGATGCCGGGCGTGGACGCACCCGCCGCTGTCGGAACGACCGCTTTTCAGCCCGCCCCATGTTCTCTGCCACTCCGTCAGCCGCCGCGCCATGATCAGGATCATGCCGTTCATCACATTGCCGAGACCGCTCGAGGGTGAGCGCCGGAGGGGATCCGCGTCGCCCCGTCCTTGCGCCTGCGGGTGGCGTTCGGTTATAGAGAGAGCAACAAAATCTTGTAGAAATCCCGCACGAGGCCCCCGGTGAGCGACGAGACCGATACCCCGATCGACGGCGGCGACAAGCGCCCGGCCCAGCCCGTGGTCTCGATCACGCAGGAAATGCGCACCGCCTATCTGGATTACGCGATGAGCGTGATCGTCAGCCGCGCGATTCCCGACCTGCGCGACGGGTTGAAGCCCGTGCACCGGCGCATCCTGTTCGCCATGCACGAAACCGGCAACACCCACGACAAGTCCTATCGCAAGTCCGCGCGGCCGGTCGGCGACACCATGGGCAAATACCACCCGCATGGTGACGGGGCGATCTATGACGCGCTGGTGCGGATGGCCCAGCCGTTCTCGATGTCGCTCAAGCTGCTGGACGGGCAAGGGAATTTCGGTTCTATGGATGGCGATGCGGCTGCCGCCATGCGCTATACCGAAGTGCGCATGGACAAGCCCGCCGCCTTCCTGCTGGCCGATATCGACAAGGATACGGTCGATTTCCAGGACAATTACGATGGCAAGGACCGTGAACCGACCGTCCTGCCGGCCCGTTTCCCGAACATGCTGGTCAACGGCGCCGGCGGCATTGCCGTGGGCATGGCGACCAACATCCCTCCGCACAACCTGGGCGAGGTGATCGACGCGACCAAGGCCCTGATCGCCAATCCGGATCTGACCTCGGAAGACCTGATGGCCTATGTGCCCGCCCCGGATTTCCCGACCGGCGGTCAGATCATGGGCCGTTCGGGCGCACGCAAGGCCTATCTTGAAGGGCGCGGCAGCGTGGTGATCCGCGCAAAGACCCATATCGAGGATATCCGCAAGGACCGTCAGGCAATCATCGTCGATGAGGTGCCCTATCAGGTCAACAAGGCGCAAATGGTTGAAAAGATTGCCGAAGCCGTGCGTGACAAACGCATCGAGGGGATCAGCCATGTCGCCGACGAATCGGACCGGATCGGCATTCGCGTGGTGATCGAGTTGAAACGCGACGCCACGGCCGACGTGGTGCTGAACCAGCTGTTCCGCTTCACCACCATGCAGGTCAGCTTTGGCTGCAACATGCTGGCGCTGAACGGCGGTCGGCCCGAGCAATTGACGCTTCGTGATTTTCTCAGCCATTTCATAACTTTCCGCGAGGAAGTTGTGACGCGGCGCACGGCCCACGAACTGGGCAAGGCGCGTGAGCGCAGCCATGTGCTGTGCGGTCTCGCGGTCGCCGTCTCGAACGTCGACGAGGTGGTGGCGACGATCCGGGCCTCGGCCGATCCGGCGGATGCGCGCGAACGGCTGATGACCCGGCGCTGGCCCGCCGCCGATATCGCCGATTACATCCGGCTGATCGACGATCCCAGCCACACCATCAACGAGGACGGCACCTATAACCTGTCGGAAATCCAGGCCCGCGCGATCCTCGACCTGCGGCTGCAGCGCCTGACGGCGATGGGGGTCAAGGAGGTCACCGACGAACTCGAGGACCTGGCGGGCAAGATCAAGGACTACCTCGACATCCTGCGCTCACGCGCGCGGATCATGGAGATCATCACCGGTGAGCTCGACGAGGTCCGCGCCGCCTTTGCCGTGCCGCGCCGGACCGAGATCATCGACTGGGCCGGCGACCTCGAGGACGAGGACCTGATCGAGCGCGAGGACATGGTGGTCACCGTCACCTCGGGCGGCTACATCAAGCGCACGCCGCTGGCCGAATTCCGCGCGCAGAACCGGGGCGGCAAGGGCCTTTCCAGCATGGCGACCAAGGAAGACGACGTGGTCACCACGCTCTTTGTCGCCAATACACACACCCATCTCTTGTTCTTCACCACCGATGGCATGGTCTATCAGCTCAAATGCTGGCGCCTGCCGCTGGCCGGTCGCACGGCAAAGGGCAAGGCGATCGTCAACATCCTGCCCATCGCGCAGGGCGTATCGATCGCCGCCCTGATGCCGGTCGACGAGCCAGAGGAAAACTGGGAAAAGCTGCAGATCGTCTTTGCCACCTCCGAAGGGGATGTGCGGCGTAACGCCTTGAGCGACTTCACCAATATCCTGCGAAACGGCAAGATTGCCATGAAGCTGCCCGAGGGGGTCAGTCTGGTCAACGCCCGCATCGCCGACGAGGCCGACGACGTGATGCTGGTCACCGCCCTGGGCCGCGCGATCCGCTTTCCCACGACCGACGTGCGGGTGTTCAAGGGCCGCGATTCCACCGGCGTGCGGGGGATCAGACTGGCCGAGGGTGACCGCGTGGTGTCGATGGCGGTCATCCGCCACTTCGAGGCCACACCGGAAGAGCGCGCCGCCTATCTCAAGCAGCGCCGCCTGATCGCCGGAGCACCGGACGAGGCCGAGACCGATGACGAGGAATCCGTCGAGGCAGGGCAATTGTCGCCGGAACGGTATGCCCAGATGTCGGCGGCCGAGGATCTGATCCTGACCGTCACCATCGGCGGCGCGGGCAAGCTCAGTTCCAGCCACGATTATCCGGTGCGCGGGCGCGGCGGTCAGGGGGTTTCGGCGATGGATCGCGCAATGCGCGGCGGGGCGCTGGTGGCCAGTTTCCCTGTCGAGTCCGGCGATCAGATCATGCTCGCCACCTCGACCGGCCAGTCGATCCGCGTTCCGGTCGACCAGATCAGCTTCCGTTCGCGCGGGGCGGGCGGGGTCCGCGTGTTCAATGTGGATGCGGGCGAAGAGGTGGTGTCGGTCGCCCGCGTGGTCGAACAGGGCGACGAGTGATCGTCGTTCATCTTTTGTCAATTCGCATGTGATGGCATGGCCGGAACCCAAGGGGACTCCCGGCCATGAATCTGTATCACTGCATGATCGACCTGAAATCCGACGCCCGCGCGATGACCTTCGCGCTCGCGCTGGAGGCTTGGCTCACGCTCTTGCGCGACGCGGGGCGCATCGGCCCCTGGCGCCTTCTGCGGCGAAAGCTGAACCTCGCCGGGGACAATTGCGCCGACTTCCTGCTCGAGATCGAGGTCGAGGATCTCGCCCAACTCGATTCGGCGTTCCACTTCCTCGGGCAGGCCGGTGATGATGCGATTCGACGATACGAACAGGTGCACCAACAGATCGCCCGCGTCGAATTCGGCCTGTACCGCCCCTATCCGGACCCCGAACGGGCGGAGCGGCTCGCGGTATTGTAGCGTGTCTCTGTGCGAAATTCCGCGATAGCTGTGGAATCTTGTGGAATGGCGCGAATGCGCACAGCATGGCACTCAACAGGCCTTCCTCGTTGAAAGGTCTCTCTCATGTCCAACCTGTCGCTTCTCGCCGCGCGTATCCTGCTCGCGCTCCTGTTCATCATTGCCGGCCTTGGCAAGCTCGCCGACGTGTCGGGTTTTGCCGGTTACATGGCCTCGGGCGGCGTGCCCGCCTTCCTCGCCTGGCCTGTGATCGCCCTCGAGGTTCTCGGCGGTCTCGCTGTCCTCGTCGGGTTCCAGACCCGGATCGCAGCCCTTGCGCTGGGTGGGTTCTCTGTCCTTGCGGGACTCCTGTTCCACTTCGACCCCGCGGACCAGATGCAGATGACCATGCTGCTCAAGAACCTGGGTCTGGGTGGCGGCTTCCTGCTGCTGGCGCAGGCCGGTGCCGGCGCCTATGCGGTCGACGCGCTGACTGGCCGCCGGGCCGCGGCCTGAGCCATCCGCCCGATGTCGTCGGGGCGGCCGCATCTGGCCGCCCCTTTTCTTTCGTCCGGGTGCCCGATATGTCTGGGCCATGACAGACACCTTGCACATCATTGGCGGCGGCATGGCCGGATCCGAGGCCGCATGGCAGGCCGCACAGGCTGGCATTCCGGTTGTCCTGCATGAAATGCGTCCCGGCCGCGGAACCTTCGCGCATCAGACCGGGCTCTTCGGCGAGATGGTCTGTTCGAATTCCTTCCGATCGGATGATGACGAACAGAACGCCGTGGGCCTGCTGCATTGGGAAATGCGTGCCTCGGGCAGCCTGATCATGCGGACCGCCGATCTGCACGCGCTGCCTGCAGGCGGTGCGCTTGCCGTCGACCGCGAGGCTTTTGCCCAGGCGGTGACAGCGGCGCTGCGCGCGCACCCCCTTGTGCGCACCGAAGCGGGCGAGATCACCAGTCTGCCCCGGGACGGGCACTGGATCATTGCCACCGGTCCGCTGACCTCGGATGCGCTGGCGCAGTCGATCCGCGCCGAAACCGGAGCCGAGTCGCTGGCCTTTTTCGACGCCATCGCG
>ERZ761602.5635-NODE-5635-length-14658-cov-3.063412_pt1 | contig 14658 bp, 12 predicted proteins | sample MGYA00512165_ERZ761602 | MGnify/ENA primary metagenome ERZ761602 (study PRJEB28899, sample SAMN02445085) | bioreactor sludge metagenome | biome: EBPR sludge; isolation source: Thorneside wastewater treatment plant | place: Australia: Brisbane, Thorneside...
CCCCCGCCGCCTGTCGACCCCTGTCCGGCGATCGCAGCGGCCGGCCCAGGCTTCGCCTCCGTAGCGGCCTATGCCAACCGTACCAGGGCACTTCGGCGGGACGGCACCGCAATCTGCTGGGGCAAGGAATACTATGGAGGCGAGTGCCTCGCGTCCCAACCAGGTTCGGCGCCTACGCAGTATCCGACCCCAGTCGAAAGCCTAGGACTGAGTTGCCTTTCATCGCTATCGGAGGCCGATGAATCGGGCGCCGCGCTCACGGCCAGGGGCGAGGCCTTGCTATGGTCAGACAATCTCGGCGGAGAATTGAATCCCACAGAGCCGTTTCCAAACGAAGCGGGGATGCCGATTCACCGAATTGCCGGGCTCGGTTGGCTCAACGCGATTCGGACCGGCAAGCGCGGCGCCGCAGCGATAGATCTGGAGGGTAGGATCTGGCGATGGGGCTTCCTTTGGAACCGGATCGAAGAGCCGGAACGTGTCGCCGTTCCCGGAACCGTGCTGGCGTACGACCTTGGAATCGGGCATCTCTGCGCGGTCAACGACCGAAATGAGGTTTGGTGCGTGGGGAGCAACTACTGGGCGCAGCTCGGCGACGGAACAACGACAGAACGGTTGGCGCCTGTCCAACCATCGGGTCTGCCGGCTGCCAGCGGGATTGCGTTGGCAGGGGGTCACTCGTGCGCCATCACGACCGAGGGTGCCATCTGGTGCTGGGGCTGGGATACGGGCGGATTCGGTCGAGGCGTCGTTCCCGGGCAGGATGAGTTTATTGCCACTGCAGTTCCGACATCGCCACTCCCTGCGGCTGTGAAGGTAGACATCTCGCCTAGCGGTGGCTGCGCGGTGACCGTAGACGGCGATCTTTACTGCTGGGGACATACCGGTGGACGGTTCTCCCAGGATCCTGACATCGACTTCCTTCCGGACCCCACGCTGGTGCCCGAGCCCGGGAAAGTCGTTGACGTTGCGGTTGGTGCAGCGCATGCCTGCGTCGTTCGCGTTGACGGAGCTGTCTGGTGCGCCGGTGACTCAGCAATGGTGGGCTCCGTCCGTGCGCCCGACGACACGAGCTGGGGTCCGATTGCGGCGCAGTAGCGACCTCCTCGACCCGACCGAGGTTCTCACGATAAACGAGCTCTACGATCTGCCTCACGGCTACGGCGACGATCCCGCCGACTACACCGTGCCGCCTGGGCGCGGCTGCGATCCGATCGAGCCGCTGAACGGGATGCCGTGGAATGGCGGGCCCGAGGGGCCGACGATGATCATCCAGCACAACGGGGAGGGCCTCGGCTGCAACGCGCTCGCGATGCACATCATCCCGCGGAGTGGCCCCGTCTCCCCGTCGCTCTCGCTCACCATCGCCTGCAACAGCAACGGCGCGGGGGGCTTTGGCGTAGGCGAGATGAACGACCTGTATGACCTGCTCCGCACGGTGGAGGGGAGCCAGCTTTGGCCCACAGGTGATCTATGGGACGAAGCGTAGCCGTGGGCGCGTTCCTCCTTGCGTGCGCCTTCGCGGCGAGCGCTTGCGGAGACGCCGACGCTACGGGCGACACCACACCGCCTCCGCCCCCTCCCGTTGATCCGTGTCCTCAGATTGCGCTGGCAGGTCCCGGCTTCAAGTCGGTGTCTGCGGACACGCGGATCGCGATGGCGCTGCGAAAGAACGGCACCGTGGTATGTTGGGGGAACCAATCTAGCGGCGACGAGTGCCTGGGTGAGCTCAACGGAACAACCGATTGGTATTACGAGCCGGTCGAGAGCCTTGGCCTTTCGTGCGTCATCGCGCTGGTGATGTCGGACGAGTATGGCACGGCGCTGACCGCGCGAGGGGAAGGGCTCCTCTGGTCGCAGAACGCTGGGGGCGATCTCAATCCGACGGAGCCTTGGCCGAACGACGCGGGAATGCCGATTCGAAAGGTTGTTGGACTGGGCAAGCTTGAGATGATACGGACCGCCCTACGTGGGGCTGCCGCCGTGAACGAGGCCGGTGATCTCTACCGCTGGGGCTTCCTCTGGAACCGGATCGAAGAGCCGGAGCTTCTCGAGGTCCCCGGCATCATCACGTCCTTCGACGTGGGCCTGTCTCATCTCTGTGCGGTCAACGATGCGCACGAGGTGTGGTGCGTCGGAGAAAACGGCTGGGGGGTGGTGGGCGACGGCACGCAGATAGATCGGGCGCAGCCCGTGCAGGTGCTGGGGCTACCCGACGCGTCCGCGGTGGCGGTCTCGGGTAGCCATACCTGCGCGATAACGACCGATGGTGCGGTGTGGTGCTGGGGATGGGACCGCGGCGGCTTCGGTCGAGGAGTCGTGCCCGGTAGCGACGACTTTATTCTGCAGCCCATTCCGTCGACGCCCTTTCCGCCGGCCGTCATGCTCGATCTCGATCCCGCTTCGGGCTGCGCGGTGACCGTCCATCAAGACCTGTACTGTTGGGGCAAGAATTGGTACGAGCGGTTCGATCCGGACCCCGATGTCGAGCTCCTCACCGAGCCGACGCTCGTGCCAGGCGCAGGGAAGATCCTAGAGGTCGCGCTCGGCATCATGCACGTGTGTGTGCTCCGCGTCGACGGTACGATCTGGTGCGCTGGGGAGCCAACGTATCTTGGCTCGGTCCGGGCACCCGGCGACACGAGCTGGGGCCCGATTGCTGCACAGTAGGCGACCGAACGGCGGGAGCGACGGCCAGACGATCATCATCCAGCACAACGACGCGCGCGCCGCCGGATGACAGCCGCCGCTGCTGCGGCCGCGAGGCCGACCCAAGCCAGCGAGCCTGCGGGGCTCGCAGGCGTCGAGCACTCGCAGCCGTCCTCGGACCCCGCGGCCTCGTCGCAGTCGTCGCCCAGGCCATTGAGCGGCTCGGGGCTGCACGAGCCGTCGCGGCCGGGCGGGTAGACCGCGCAGATCGCCTCGACGTCGTCGGGCTCGAGCGAGCGCAGCGTGATCGAGCGCGGCGGGTAGTCTTGCTGCATCGTGGCGTCGGCCACGGGTGTGTGCGCGAGCCCCAAGAAGTGCCCGACCTCGTGGGTGAGGATGCTCAGCAGATCGACCTCGACGTCGGTGTCGGTCACCGAGAACGCGGCGTTCTCGCTGTTGAGCTCGATGTCGGCGTCGCGGATCTCACCGGTGTCGAGCGCGTACGTGACCGTGGTGAGCGCGAGCGCGCTCTTGCCGTACGCCCAGCCGTCGTCACGAAAGACGATCAGGTTGGCGTTCTTGGTCTCCGAGTCGAACGTCTGCTCCGAGCAGCTCACCGGGCCGAGATCGCTCGCCACGATGCTGGGCTTGCCGCCGCCGCAGTCGGCCTGCGACCAGGTCTCGAACGCCTGCGCGACGATCTCGCGCGTGGTCGCCAGGCTCACCTCGGACGAGGCGTCGCGCTGCACCGAGAACCCGACGCACGTCGATGGCCAGAAGATGGGGATGCCGCAGTCGTTCGACTGCGCCGGCTCGCAGACCTTGCCGACCTCTTCGCCGCACACCGCGGTCCGGCAGTAGGCATCGGCGTGACCAGCCCACAGGGCTACGGTGGCCGCGCTCGCGACCCCGGCGGCAAACGCCGCGAAGCGGATGTGGCGCGTCACTTCTTGATGGCCTTCGCCGCGGCCTGGATCGACACGGTGGCGTCGCCGAGCGTCTTGCCGACGAGCTTGGCGCGCGCCGGCTCGCGCGGGCCGCGCTTGTCGACGAGGCGCCCGGTGTCGGGGCTCGACTTCAGCCTGACGACGCCGTCCTTTTCTTCGAGCGGGTAGTGGCCCTGCGCCATGCCCGCGATCGTGATCGCATCGCCCGACTTCGCGAGGAAGACGACGGCGCGGCCGCCGATCGTGAACTGCGCCTCGCCCGCGACGTGCTGGCCGATCTTGCCGACCTTGCCGCCGAGCGTCCGCACCCAGACCTCGTCTTGCTTGGTGCCGGTCACGGTGTCGTGCACCACGAGCTTCGTGTACGTGACGATGCGCTTCGAGCCGCCGACCTCTTCCCACCGAGACGAGCGCTCGATGGCCTCGACGACGGCGACCGTCTGTGAGAGCTCGACCAGCTCTTCGAGCGTCAGGTTGACCGCGGTCGTCGCGGACGCCTCGTGGGTCGGAGCCCAGTCCCCGGCCCGCTCCGAGAGGAGATCGAGCCCGAGGGTGCCGCCCACGGCCAGGGCACACAAGCCAGCAAACCAAGCGCGCATGGGCGTCGAGCGTAGCAGATTGCCGAGCCTGGGTAGGTACTCGTGCTCACGACGAGGCCCGCCGTGATTTCAGCCCCCCGGGCCCCGTCACGAGGACGTGCGGGGGGTGATCTGCTAGGAAGGTCGCGAGATGGACGACAGCCTGACCATCGGGACCTTTACCTTCCGTTCGCGGCTCTTCGTCGGAACCGGAAAGTACAAGGATCTCGTCGAGACCGAGCGGGCCATCACTTCTTCCGGCGCCGAGGTGGTCACCGTCGCGCTGCGCCGCGTCGATCTGAAGGCACGAGGCGAGGGCTCGCTCTTCGCCGTCCTCCAGCGCACGAAATCGACGATCCTCCCCAACACCGCCGGTTGCTACACGGCCGACGACGCCCTCCGGACGGCGCGCCTCGCGCGTGAGCTCCTCGGTACGCCTCTCGTGAAGCTCGAGGTCATCGGCGATGAAAAGACGCTGTTCCCCGACAACGAGGCGACGCTCGAGGCGGCGCGCATCCTCGTAAAAGACGGCTTCACCGTCCTGCCGTACTGCATCGACGACCCCATCGTGTGCAAGAAGCTCGAGGACGCGGGTTGCGCGGCCGTCATGCCGCTCGCGGCGCCGATCGGCTCCGGCCTCGGCATCCGCAACCCCTACAACCTCGCGATCATCCGCGACCAGTCCAAGGTCCCGCTCATCGTCGACGCCGGCGTGGGCACGGCGAGCGACGCCGCGCGCGCGATGGAGCTGGGTTGTGACGGCGTGCTCATGAACACCGCCATCGCCGGCGCGCGGGATCCGATCCTCATGGCCCAGGCGATGCGCGACGGCGTCGCCGCCGGCCGCGCCGCCTTCCGCGCCGGCCGCATCGAGCGGCGCCTCTACGCGTCGGCCTCTTCGCCCATGACCGGGCTCATCGACTGAGGCCGCGTGACCGTCCCCGGCTCCGCGATCCTCGTCTTCGTCGCCGCTCTCGCGGTCGCGCCGTTCCAGTGCCCGAGCGCACCCGACCCCGACAAGCGCCGTGAAGAGACGCCCGGCGAGGCGCTCCACGATCTCGCCAACGAGTTCGGCAAGGCCGGCGATCGCGAGGCGCAGATCCGAACGCTCAAGTACTTGATCGAGAAGTACCCGCGGAGCCGCCACGCCGTCGAGGCGCACCAGGAGCTCGAGGCGATGGGCGTCAGCTCGCCCGACCCGCGCGATCTCGCCGACCCGGCCGGGGCCACACCGCCCGCGTCGGCGTCCGCCTCGCCGGATTGACCGGCCCCTGGGTCGCAGCTTCTCGCCGTTTGGGAAGCTGATACCTTCGGCGCATGATGCACCCCGCTCGTCTCGTCGGCGTGATCTCGATCCTGCTGGTAGGGGCGGCCTGCGGAGACCCCGAGATCGTGAGCCAACCGACGGGGGGCAGCAGCGGCGAGGGGGCGAGCGGCCAGGGCGGCGAGGGGGGCAAGACCGACTTCGCGACGTCGTCGATGGCGACCACGTCGACGATGGGCGGGCCGTGCGACGGCGTCGTCTGTGATCCAGGGCTCATGTGCGAGCCTCAGAACAACATGCCGTCGTGCGTGGCGATCACGTGCCCCGAGGCCATGTGCGGACCGACGGAGGAGTGTCAGATCTTGCCGAACGGCGGAGCGATCTGCGTCGACATCTCGTGTAGCGACGACGTCAACTGCCCCGTCGACCAGTTCTGCAACGGGACGATCTGCGTCGACGACACCTGCATCGCCGGCGCTTCGACCTGCATGGGCGACGTCGTCTACGAGTGTCCCTCGAACGGGAGCGCCCTCGAGCCAAAGCTCACGTGCGATGGCGGCGCGTACTTCGTCAGCGCTTGCGTCGACGACGGGATGGGCAAGGCGTTCTGCGGCTGCCAAGACGACTGGGATTGCCCGGCGAATACCGTCTGCGACGTCGACCAGTGCGCCGGCACGGGGGTCGAGCCCACGTGCTCGCTGCCGCCGGTGCCGTTCACGCAGCTCTTGCCGTCCCCCGAGATCGTCTGGGGCGGCTCCGGCGAAGCGAGCCGGCTCGCCACCGGCAAGCCGTACGAGAAGTCGGCGCAGGTCGTCATGACGCCGCTCGTCATCAACCTCGACGACGACAACGGCGACGGGCAGGTGAACGAGCGAGATTTTCCCGAGATCGTCTTCATGACGTTCTGCGACTCGCAGTTCACGACGAACGGCGTCCTGCGTGCGCTCCACGGGGGCGGCCCCCAAAAGGGCGCCGACTTCTTCGCGGTGTGCGGCGCCGACGTGTGGCAGGAGGGCGACGCGCTGCCCACGAGCTGCGCGACGGCCGCCGACAACTGCAGCCTGGCGACGCTCAACTCGACGGCGGCGCTGGCGGCGGGCGACATCGACAACGACGGCCTCCCCGAGATCGTGGCCATCACCGAGGGTCGAGGGCTGCAGATCCACCGGGCCGACGGCACGATCGCGCTCACCACCGCGGGCGCCCTGTGGCCGTCGACGGGCTACTCCAACCCCGCGCCCGCGATCGCCAACGTCGACAACGCCGGCTATGCCGAGGTCGTCGTCGGGCGGTACGTCTTTACGTTCGGTGACGACGGCAACGGCAACCTGGTCTTCGTCGACCAGTTCTCCGGGTCGCTCATGAGCGGGACTCAGGGGCAGGGCCCCGTGCCCTGCGTCGCGAACCTCGTCGGCGACACCCGACAAGAGATCGTGGCCGGCACCACCGTCTATGCCATGCCGCAGCCGCCCGCGGGCGCGACCACGATCGCCGACTGCGCGATGTTCCCACCGTCGACACCCGAAGAGACCGCCTTTTGCAGCGGGCAGCTGCTCGTGGCGTGGGACGGGCAGACGGTGAACGGCGCGGCCGCGATCCCCAACGCGCAGCGCGACGGGTTCTGCGCGGTGGCCGATATCCTCGGCGTCGATCCGGTCCTCGCCCCGAGCCCCACGAACCCGCTCGATGGCAACCCCGAGGTCGTCCTCATCAACGAGGGCACGCTCCTCGTCCTGGAGGGTGCCACCGGGACCCTCCGCAGGAGCATCTCGCTCGGCGCGGGGACCGACGGCGGCGCGCCCAACGTCGACGATTTCGACGGCGACGGGTTCCCCGAGGTGGGCTCTGCCTTCGGTACCTCGTACTTCGTGGTGGATCTCCAGGACACGACGACCGAGTGCCCGGCGTGGCCGAGTGTCCTCGACGACGCGATCTCGCTCACCGGCCCCCAGAGCAACCCACCCCGAACGCCGCCGATGATGGGGTGCGCGACCGACGCCGACTGCGAGGCGGTTACCCCCGGCACGACGTGCAACGAGACGACGGCCGAGTGCATCTGCCTCCACAACGGTTGGAAGCGCAAGACCGAGGACGACTCCAGCCGCGTGACGGGCTCGAGCGTGTTCGACTTCAACGGCGATGGCGGCGCCGAGGTCATCTACAACGACGAGTGCTTCTTCCGCATCTACGACGGCCTGACGGCCAGCGTGCTGTTCAAAGAGGCGAGCGAGAGCCGGACGCGCATCGAGTATCCGGTCGTGGCCGACGTCGACAACGACGGGAACGCCGAGATCGTGTTCGCGACGTCGAACGAGTCGGGCTTTTGCTCCGTCGGCGGCAGCTACGACTACAACAACGGCATCGAGGTCTGGGGCGATCCCTCGGACACGTGGGTCAGCGCCAGACGGATCTGGAACGAGCACGCCTACCACGTCACGAACGTGACCGAGGGCGGGTCGATCCTCGCGCCCGAGCCCGAGAGCTGGAAGGTCTACAACGGCCGCATCTACGACACGTACCGCTCGAACCCGCGCTCGTACGGGATCGCCCCCGACCTCGTGGTCGGTGCGGTGCAGTTCAGCTCGGTGGGCGACAGCTGCGGCGCCCTCGGCGACGTCATCGACATCACCTTCGAGATCGCGAACGTCGGTGATCTGCGCGTCGGCCCCGGGATCGTCATCCAGTTCGAGGGTACGTGGAACGCGCTTTCCCTCACCGAGACGCTGTACGCCGATCTCGCCACGATGACCCCCCTCGAGGTGGTGCTCCAGTCGAGCCTCGAGCCGGGCGATTCCATCCTCCTCACCGTCACGTACGACGCGACCCAGAACACACCCGGTACACTGCCCGACGTGGTCAACGTCATCGCCGACGCGACGTCGGCGGCGAGCGAGTGCAACGAGACGAACAACGAGCTCGCGGAGCCCGTCGTCGCCCCGAACGCGCTCGCCGATCTGCGCATCGAGCTCGGCGCGGTGACCGGCAACTGCCCGCCGACGGTGGCGACGACCGTCTTCAACGACGGCACGGTCGCGGTCGTGGGCGTCATCGTGCGCTACTACGCCGGCGACCCCAACCAGGGCGGCTCGCCCATCGTCGACGTCCCGGTGCCCGGGACGATCCCTGCCGGTGGGTCGGTGATGCTGAGCCCGACCCTGATGGGTTTCCCGAGCTCGGCGACCGGCGTCACGATCTTCGCTATCGTCGACCCCGACAACGCCATCCCCGAATGCAACGACGGCAACAACAAGGACGCGGCCGCCCAGCAGGTCTCGTGCGGCCCCTCTTGAGAGCATAGGGCGCGGTGGAGCCGTCCTGGAGCGACCTCCTGTTCCTCGAGTCACTCGCCCGGACGGGCTCTGCACGCGCGGCCGGCCGTGATCTCGGGGTGGCGCCGTCGACGATCTATCGCCGCATCGCGGCGCTGGAGCAGACGGTCGGGTTTCCGTGCCTGGATCGCGGCCGAGGGATCACGCCCGCCGGTCGCGAGCTGGCGGCCCTGGCGCGGGCGACGAGCGATTCGCTCGGCGAGATCGCGCGGCGCGCCCGTGAGCGGCGGATCGAGGTGCGCGGCACGGTCACGCTGACGACGATCGACGGGTTCACGCCGCTCCTCGCGGCGCCGCTCGCCGAGATGAGCGCCGTCTATCCGTCGCTTCGCGTCGACGTCCAGGTGTCCGAAGGCGGCGGACCGAGCCTGAGCCGCCGGCAGGCCGAGGTCGGCATCACGTTGATCCAGGCGCCGCCGGCGGCGCTCGTGCGGCGCCGCCTCTTCGCGGTCGAGTGGGCGATCTACGGGACGCGGTCGGTCGCCGCCGATCCGGCGAGCGCGCGGTGGGTGGTGCTGGCGCGTCCCCACGACAAGTCGTGGCTGGGGGCGTGGGAGGCCAAGCATGTCCCGGTTGCTCGTATCGCGGCCGCCACGGCGTCCCGGCGCCTGCTCGTGGACCTCGTCGCCGCCGGCGTGGGGCTCGGGCTCTTGCCGCGCCGCCTCGCCGAGAACCACCCTGGCCTCGTCGAGGTCGCGATGCACAAGAGCTCGGTGGCCGCCCTGACGAGGCCGGCCTGGCTCGTGTTTCACCCCGAGCTCCGCCGGGATGCCCGGGTGGTGGCGCTGGTCGACAAGCTCGCGGCCCACCTGGCCGGGTGACTGTCGCATCCGTGCGAGGCACTCTCGCATCCTTGCGACATGAGCCCGCGGCTCGCCGCGCGTAGGACGGGCTCATGAAGACGCGACTCCTCCTCCTGTTGGGCGTGGCGGCGGCCTCGATCGGTTGCCGGGCGCATCCTTGTGGCGATCGCTCCGCGGAGCTGCCGTCGGTGCTCGAGGGCCTGCCGGTCGTCGAGGACGGCGGCAAGGTCTGCTACGCGAGAGAGAACGAAGGCGAAGCGACGATCATGTACTGGGGCGGCAAAGACGTGCGCAGTCAGGTCGCGGTGAAGCTCATCGCGAAGATGAGCAGCGCGGGGTGGTCCCAGTACGAGCCGAGCGGTCCGTACGCGCCGCCGCCCGACCCCGACATGTACCGCTTCCGGAAAGACGACCAGCGCGTCCACGTCCGCATGAGCCTCGGAGAGACGCCGCGGTTCGGAGCGAAGCTCCCCGCCGAGTCGCTCACGCTCAACGTCAGCCACGAGGTGGTCGAGCCCAAGGCTTCGCGCGGCAAGGGGCGCTGACGCCTGCTCGCGGCGTCGCGCTGCGTTCGCGCGCGCCTGCGTCACCGCTGTCGCACGTTGGGGAACCCCACGCGCCGGTCGGTTCGCTCTTGGCCGTCGCACGGGGGCGCCTCGATCACGGCGAGCTGCGCGGCGTCGGCGCCGCGCGCGACGAGGGCGGCCTTGACCTTCTCGGCGCGCTGCTTGGCGAGCGCGCGAGGCTCGTTCAGCGCGCAGCGGCCCTCGACGTCGCTCATGAGATCGGGGTTCTCTTTGTAGAACGCGGCGAGCGCGTCCAGGCTGGGCGCCGACTCGACCGAGAGCGCGGTCGAGCCGGGCGCGAACACGATCTTCTCGAGGATCGCGATCTCTCGCCGCGGGATGATCATGAGGCAAACCCGCGGTGCGGGGCACCCCGGCTGATCGCGCCACTCGTTCGCGTGCGCGAAGGCGTCGGGACACCGATCGTGCATGTCGGCGACGCCGTCGCCGTCGGTGTCTTCGGGCGGGGCGCGAAAGAGCGGCGGCTCGGCGCTCCCGCCCGCCGCCGCGGTGGTCGCGGGCGTCGGCGCCGCCTCTTTCGCGCCGGAGCACCCGGCCGTCGTGGCCAGCACGGCTGCCACCCAGCGCGAGCGACGGCGGAGGATCGCAGCTCTGTCAGGGTCGTCGTCGCGGCCCGGGCTCACCTCGTCGAGGGTACCAGAGGATGCACGTCCTGCTAGTCGACGCGCAGGCCGTAGAAGTGGGTCGTTCGGCGAGAGACGCCTTCGAAGTCCGGGAGGGTGAGGCGCGCGATGGCGCGCTTCACGCAGCGCGGAAACCCGGCGCCGCTCGGGCCGTCGAGGACGGTGACGCCGATCGCCTCCCACGTCCCGCCGGCCGCGACGTCGGCCTCGAGCATGACGCTCACGCGCCCGACCTCGGGATCGGCCGCGCGCGCGCAGGCGCGAACGAGGGCGTCGCCGCGCCCGAAGACCACCGGCAGGTAGGCTGTCGACAGATCGCCGTCGTCGGTCGTCGGGCGGACGATCGCGAGGCGGTGCTTCGCGCTCACGTCGGCCCCGCGGAAAGGCTCGAACGCGATCGTGTCGAGCGCCGCCGCCACGCACCGCTGGATGGACAGGTTCTCGGGGTCGAGCCCGGTCGAGAGGGCGACGCGCACGACGCGGCCCTGTGCGCCGATCGTGACCTCGGCATCGATCGCGCGCGGGTGATCGTCGCGGGCGCCGAGCCGGCCGTGTACGCAGGCGTTGGTCTGCGTCAGGCGCTGCGCGATCGCTCGGCGGACGGCCTCGGGCGTCGGCCGGCCCGCCACGTCGATCGGGGGCGGACGCGGGCGATACTTCGGCTGGATCATGGCGAGCTCGTGCTCATCGAGGCCACTCGAGCTCGCCCAGTCGCGAAGGGCCGACGAGTCGATGTCCCCGATCACGTCGTACCGGAATGCGGCGTCTATCGCCCGCGCTGCTTCCAAGCCGAGATCGGCCGCGAGCAACGCGCCAACCGCGCAGAGCCGGAGGGCGTCGCCGCCGACCTCCGCCGGCGGATCGTCGTCGACGAAGCGCGGCGCGCGCACGCCGCCCGCCGGGCTCTCCGGAAACTGTCCGGCCTGCCAGTAGGCGTGGAGCCGGTCCAGGTTCCGGGCCCGCGCCGCCCGGAGCGCCGGCGGCCAGTCGGACACGTCACGCGCCCGGAGGCGCCCCTCGACGTAGGCGAGATGCGTCCGGACCCGGTCGATATCGGCCGCCTCCGGCGCCGGTGCCTCTCCGTACGCGTCGACCCAGCTCGCGTCCCCGCCCACGTCGTTCACCCGATCGTCGGGCCCCCGATCGTCGGGCCCCCGATCGTCGGGCGCCGGATCGGCATCCGCGAGACAACCCGAGAGGAGCAGCACTCCGAGACAGCGCAAACGTCGCATGACGATCCCTGTGGCGAGGACCTGACCGAACGTGACCGCCCGCACTACCCCCCGAACGCGAGGCGCACGATCGTGGGGAGCACGTCGGCGGCACGCGCCCGCACGCGGTGCGACACGATCTCGCTGACCTCCGACTCGCCCGGGTTGATCTCGACCACGGGCAAGCCCATGCGGCGGGCCGCGACGACGGGCTCGGCGATGTACGGAAACACGCTGGTCGTGCCGACGCTGAACACCAGATCGAAGCCCCGCTCGAGCTCGCGCGCATAGACCTCGACGGCGGGGATGGGCAGCATCTCACCGAACAGGACGACGTTCGGGCGCTCGATCGCGGCACAGGCTCGGCACGTCGGGGGAATGGGGAGCGCGGCGTAGTCGACGACGTCGCGCTCGCCCGGGCAGCCGGTGCAGATCAGGCGGCGCACGGTCCCGTGGATCTCGATGACGTTCCGTGAGCCGGCGTCGCGGTGCAGACCATCGACGTTCTGGGTGAGGACCCACGTGCGTGGCACCCGGGCTTCGACGGCGGCGATCGCCATGTGCCCCGCGCTGGGCTTGGCCCCGCGGCAGGCTCGTTCGATCTCGGCGATGTGTCGCCAAGAGATGTCCGGGCGCCGGGCGAACATCGCGCCGCTCAGCGCCACCTCGATGGGGAGGCCCTCGTCGGTCTCACGACCCTCGTAGAGCCCGCTGATCCCCCGGTACGTCGGCAGGCCCGAGTCGGCCGAGACGCCCGCGCCGGTGACGAAGAGGATGCTCGTCGCCTCGCGCATCAGCGCGGAGACTTCTTCGAGCGACGGGTCGGCCACGAGAGATGGCGTATCACGTCGCTCGGGGGGGCGGCCATTCGTGCACGGGCGCGCCCTCGGCGGCGCGAGCGGCGTACGCCTCGGTCAGGCGGGCGCAAGCGGCTTCGCGGGAGGGCGACAGGCTCATGAGCCGGTCGAAGGTTCCGCGTTGCCAGGCGGCGCCGCTCTGCCCGCTTCGCGCTCTCTTGCGCACGATCTCGATCGCCCGGGCCGCGTCGCGCGCGCCGACGCCGTGGGCGGTGAGCGCGCTCTCGGCGCGGTCGCACAGCTCGAGCACGACGTCCGAGGCGCGCCGGATGGTTGGAAGGGCGCTGCGCCTCGGCCAGAACAGCCGCGCTTCGAGTCCGCTACGGGCCGCCTCGTGGAAGTTGCGACGCGCCAGATCGAACGGAATCGACGCGAGCCACGCGTCGGCGTCGTCGCGCAAAGCCAAGGTCGCCCCGACGGCGAGCGCCGCGTTCGCGGCCATGTCGACCGCCGTCGGGCCTGATGCCATGGCGCGCAGCTCGACGCGCAGGTGGCCGTCGCCCGCCGGATCGTAGACGGCCCGATTCCAGCGCCACACGGTGCTCTGGTGCAGGCGCAGCTCGCCGAGCGCCGGTACGCCGCCGTCGGTGACGACGCCGAGGGGGTCTTCGGTCCCGACGACGGGCAAGAGCGGCGGGTGCATCGCTACCGCCTCGGCGAAGAGCTCGAGCGGCCCCCGGCGGACCCAGCCGTGGCCGAACGAGACGCGCGCGGGGCGCCAATCGTCCTCGCTCGCGCCCGGGCGGTCGTCGGTCGCCTGTCGGAAAAGCGCGATGCGCGTCTCGTCCCAGAGCACTCGACCGAGAAACAGCGGCGAGTTGGCGGCGACCGCGACGAGGGGCGCGGTGACGAGGGTGGCGGCGTTGAACGTGGCCGCGAAGTCCGCCGGTGTGCACCGCAGATGGACCTGGAGCGACGTGTTGGCGCCCTCCGCCGTGACCTCGTCGCAGGTGGTCTCGATCGCCTCACGCCCCCGGATCACGAGCCGGAACAGGCCGCCTTGGGCCTGCTTGATGGCGGTCGAGAGCGCCCGGTACCGCCGCTTGTCGCTCATCATCGAGCCATCGAGGTGCGCTTCGGCGATCGTCGGGAGGATTCCGATCGCGACGGGGCGTCCGCCGAACGGCTGGGCGGCGTGGCCGACCGCCGCGATTGCTTCTTCGAACGCCCGCTCGAGCGCTTCGAACGGTGCGCCCGAGAGCGCGACCGGAGGAGCGTTGAACTCGAGGTTGAAGCGGCTCAGCTCGGTGGTGAAAGCGGGTCCGAGGCGGGCGAGGACGCTGTCGGCGCTCGGTAGGGGCGCGCCGTGCTCGTCCACCAAGTCGAGCTCCACCTCTGCGCCGATGGTTATAGGGCCCTCGCCGAAGCCGGGGCGCGCGAGCACGCGCTCGAGAGCGACGAGGCTGGCCTCGAGCCGCCGAAGGAACGCACGCCGATCGTGCTCGGTGAACGACTCGCGATCGATCTCGAGGCCCATGACCATTTTCGTCGGGGCACACGCCATGCCAGGCTCTGTCGCGTGCCTGCCCTGCGCGTCGTCCAGATCACCGAACGAAGCACGGTGCCCGATGCGGAGGTCATCGCGCGCATCGACCGAGCCGGTCACACCGGGCGCAGGCGCGCGGGCGATTTCGTGGTGGTGCTCCGGGACAAGGGCCTCGCGAAGGTAGAGCGCGCGCGTGCGGCCGCGCACTTGCGCGCGGCCACCCGCGCGGCGGGGTGTCTCCTGTTCGTCGCCGGCGACATCGAGCTCGCGCGCAACGTCGCTGCCGACGGCGTGCACCTCGCGTCCGACGAGGTCGACCGGATC
>ERZ761602.5636-NODE-5636-length-14657-cov-4.078071_pt1 | contig 14657 bp, 11 predicted proteins | sample MGYA00512165_ERZ761602 | MGnify/ENA primary metagenome ERZ761602 (study PRJEB28899, sample SAMN02445085) | bioreactor sludge metagenome | biome: EBPR sludge; isolation source: Thorneside wastewater treatment plant | place: Australia: Brisbane, Thorneside...
CGACTCGGGCACCCGCCACATTGCCGTGGCGTTTCGCGTGCCCGTCGTCTGCATCATGGGGCCAACCTCGCCCAAGTACTCCTGCGGCCCCTATGAAAAAGGCGAAGTGCTCCGAGTCGACGTGGATTGCGGACCCTGCCAGAAACCCGTGTGCACAACGGATCACCGATGCATGACGCGCATCACCACGGAATGGGTCGCGTCGACCGCGATGCAGTACCTCGCATAGCGCAAGCGCAATTTTTGACCCTATTTTCAGGGTGTTCCAGCCCGGATTCTTCACGCGCCCAAGCCTTATTTGCGATAGCTGAAACGCAGGAACTGGATTATGAAGTCTCCATAACCAGGATCTGGTTACACGGCGTGCCTGTGAAAAGTCCTCTCGGGGCTTTCTCGCGAGCATTTCTCACTGCCTGGTACGCGTCGAGCGAAAAAAGAAACTTTGATGCGGTGAGAATTGCAAGCTAGAATACCCCGACCCGGAGAACGCCTTGAGTACGATTACCTTTAAGGCCATCGGGGGCGGCGCGGAGATCGGCGCGAATTCCTATGTCATCAGCGCCGACGGACACGATGCCCTCCTCGATTGCGGCTTGCATCCCAAAAAAGAAGGCCGAGAAGCCTTGCCCGAGTTCGGGCTGCTGGAACGCGCACCCGAAGCGGTGCTCGTATCGCACGGTCATATCGATCATTGCGGTTCCGTTCCCTACCTCATGCGCGACTTTCCGTCGCTACCCTGTTACGCAACAAACCCGACCATCAGCATCATGGATCGCATGCTGCACAATAGCGTGTCGGTGATGAGCAAGATCGCAATCGAACGCGGCATCAGCGAATACCCGCTCTACACCCATAGCGACGCCGACGCCGCGCTCCGCCGATGCCACGGCGTGCACTTCGAGCGCGAATTTGATCTCACGTGGGACAGCCCCTTCCGCGCAAGCTTTCATCACAGCGGCCACGTGCTCGGAAGCGCAAGCGTGCTGCTGCGCGCAAACGGTCACACCCTGCTGTACTCCGGCGATGTATGCATGACCCACCAGGAACTCATGGCCGGCATGTCGCTGCTCGATAAGGAAATCGCCGTCGATACGCTCATCATTGAATCCACCCGCGGCACGCACGAGCAGGGAAGCGAAATCACGTTTGAAGGTGAAGTCAAGCGCTTTGCGGTAGAAGCTTCGAAGGTGCTCCTTGGCGGCGGCGCATTGCTGGTGCCGTCGTTCGCGCTCGGCCGCACCCAGGAACTGCTGAATGTCATCAGCAGACTCCAAGCCACCGGCGAAATACCAGACGTGCCGGTGTACGCGTCCGGTCTTGGCCGCGCCATGTACGAGATCTACAGCAAGTACTCCGATTTGCTGCGCCCGGACGTGGTGCTGCGCCCCTTGCAGGAATACAACCGAATTGGCGATGTATGGGACGGCGCCATTCGGCGCGAACTGCTCCGCAGGCCATGCATCATCGTCGCAACGTCTGGAATGATGGTGGAAAACACACCCTCCGCCTTAATCGCAATGGAAATGGCGCGCGATCCGCGCCACGCGGTTTTCTTCGTCGGCTATCTCGATCCCGATACCCTCGGCGCGAAGCTCTTGCGCGCAAACGTGGGCGACGCACTCGCATTCGAGCTCGACGGTCCGCCAATCAAAATACACCTGACCAACCGGCAGGCCTTCAATTTCAGCGCGCATGCGCACCGGGAAGACCTCTGCAAGCTGGTCGATCATATCGCCCCCAAGAACGTGATATTCGTTCACGGCGATCCCGATGCAACCGCCTGGATGGAAAAAAACACGAGTTCGCTGTATCGAAAATTTATCCCGTCGATCGGCGAAACCATAACCCTCGAATCCTGATTCGGAATTCGGATTAGACCATGGCGCGCCGCCGAAATCCGCTTGTTTCTGGCATCGTCTCTGTTGCCTCCATCTCATTCTGCGCCATCATGTCGATACTGCCGCTAGCCGTATGCCGCACAATAGGAAGGGTACTTGGCGCGCTCCTGTACGCAATCGTGCCGCGCGTCGGCGGTGTCGCGCTCGACAACGTGCGCAACGCATATCGCGACACCATCACCGAGGCAGAGGCGCGCCGCATCGCGCGCGGAGCCGCCATCAACGTCGGCATCGTGGCCGCCGAATTCGCGCACCTGCCTCGCCTCACGCCCGAGAACATCGCGCGCTGGATCGACATAGAAGGGCGCGAACATCTCGATCCGGATCGAGAAGGCTTCTTTCTCGTTGGCGCGCACCTTGGCAACTGGGAATGGATGGCAACAGTCGTGCAGAGCCTCGGGTATCGGGTTGCCGAAGTCGTGCGCCCGCTCGATGCACCCGCGCTCAACGCCTACGTCGATCGCATTCGCACCAGCACCGGCATCAAAACCATCGACAAGACCGGCGGCGGACAGGAAATGCTGCGCCTGTTGAAAGAAGGCTGGGTCTCCGGTGTGCTTGCCGATCAAAGCCCGCGCGAAAGCGCCGTGCCCGTAACCTTCTTCGGCAGACCCTGCTGGGCCACCGTCGCGCCCGCAATGGTCGCCCTGCGACAACGCGTGCCGATACACGTAGTCACCATGACGCGCAACAACGATGGCCGCTACACCCTGCGCTTTTCGCCCCAGGTCTCTCTCGAACGCTCCGGCGACTTCCGCAAAGACCTCGTAACCATCACCCAACGCTGCCAGGACATCCTCGAACAGCACATCCGCGCCCACCCCGAACAATGGCTATGGCTCCACCGCCGCTGGAAATCACGCCCCCGCCTCGAACAGGAATGGCAGAAAAGAAACGAAAACCAAAAGCAGTAATATCAACCGGCCAACTACAACCATCTATCAGAAAATCAACGGTAATCACTCAGTCCAAACAAAATCTAGAATGCCGCGCGTATTCCTTTTTTGGAGTGCGCCAGCAAAGCGACAGCGGCGCTGGCGCTTTGGCTTACCTCAAGCTACGTCATGTCAAATCAACATAAGAAATACTACTGATTCTGCAGCCAACAAGAATTGCAAAGTGCACAAGCCCGCATGCAGGTTTCTCAAGGAAGCTTGCTTCCGATTCACGCACGAAAATTCAAGGAAAGTTGGCACCGCCAATCGTCCTCACGCCAACGACCATACGATTAACAAACCGGGAGGGCCCGCGTCCTCGCGGGCTGCCTAGCCCCACAGCATTCCCCTAGCCCACAATCCACGATTATCAAAGCCAACCTGCCAAACCTTAAAGTCTCAACGGGATTCCAGCCCGCCGCGGCGGGCAGTCCGCCGCGGCGGATTGACCCGCCGTAGCCGCTTCGGCAAAGGCAGGTCGACTCCGGGAATCATCCCACCAATTTCCTTCGGCACTGAAATGGGGAACAGAAATCCAGCCAAAAGCGCCACCAATATCTGCAAGATTCTTTCTCCAAATCTCCCCAAGAACTGAACCACTACGAGGAATGGCAAATGTAAGGCTGAAGCCCAAAACTGGCGGGTGGTGAATGGTCACGATGAATCGCAGTTTGGATTGTCAATACATACCCAAGTAAAATCGATCTGCTCCTTCCCACCATGTCCCGTAATACGTCGGAATCAATTGGGCGTGCCCAATGATCTTCCAAGCATCGGGCCCAGCCAATTCTGAAGCGGATTCAAATGCAGGAACTAAACCGCATTGTCCGAAACTGTACAGAACGCGATTCACCGGCTTGTCAAGCCTACTAATACTAAGGCCTGTCTTGTTCAACGGGTAGCGCTGTAGATCAATCAAGACACATATGGGTCTTTGCGGGTGGAAACCATATGGGAAGCGGTTGATGTAGAAGTACCTGTCGTTTGAGACCCGCCCTAATTTAATGTCAAACTGAATCGGTGGGCGCAATCGGTTTGTCTTGTTGTTGATTTTTGGAAAATATGGTTTCAGCTTATAAAGCGCATAATCGGCCCCGCGGGAATCGTACGGAAACGATCCCGTATCACGTAAATAGAAGGCGAGGGCCTGAAACATGCGCTCGATTCCAATTCGCGCTTCAAGATATTCAGGCAATGTGTCATAGGGAATTCTAAAGTCTCGCCGTTCGCAGAACGCTATAGTCTGCTTGGCGCTCGTCCAATGCTCTTCACCGCGCAGCCACTGTCTCGGATCATCAATGCAAATGTCTATGACCTCGGCCACGTATGCGGGCATGGATGCCCCCGGCAACCCCAGAAATTCGCTTGCGGTCGGGTGACCATCCCGCAGTACAACCTTAAAATACTGTGCGGAAGAAGTGATGTACTCGCAAATCGGTCGCCCGCCTGATTCGTCGATACGCGCAAGTATCACTATCGGGTCATCGGTTAGCGCGATACGCGTATTTGGGGTATTGATATACTCATAGGGACAGTCAAGCATCTGCCGAGATTCATGATCAAACGAAGGCGCCTTTTCGGTAATCTTAACCAGCAGATCAAGGCTTTCTATGTACCAAACACCTTCGTTGGATTCTTTCTCGATTCCCTTTGTGTAATCGAGAAGCCCATATAGCGCGTGAGGGGCACCTTTCGGGTCATATGGTAGAAACCCCTCTTTCTCCTGATAGTTCATAAGCGCAGCAATCATCAAGTCTCTGGTTCTGCCAATGGGTCCTAACGCGATTGCAGAGGTACAGGCGAGATTCGTCAAAGCAAGCATGGTAACAAAGCAACAAATGCGGAAGAATGCAAGACAACTCCCGCTCCCTTCACACAAACGGACTCGCTCGAGAATATGCGTTTTCATCTTCATTACCTTTCAGGTTTCAACCTTAAGCTGGTAACGAGCAAAAGCAATGCGGACTGAAACCGACCACACGCCTTCATGTCGATTGATCGTCAAACACAGAAACACGTCTCGTTTCGGCGGGGCGCCTGTTCCTGACGCGAATCCTACGCTTTACCGTAATCTGCACGTAAGTCTGAGCGAAACCCAAATATGACGCAATCGAAAACTGCGGCAATCCTGGGACAGAACCCCCCCACAACTAATCCGCGGCCACCGCCAAGATCCTGTGCTATAGTCTCCGCAGGCCAAGGAACGTAGGTGAGCCATGCGATCTTCACGCGCTAACACAGGGAAAGATCAGGAACTCGTCGATCTCGAATCATTGGCATTCGGCTTCGGCGTCGACATGTTGGGCTTGGCCCAGCGCCTGAAAGGCCAGGTGCCCGATCCCGTGTCCAACGCCCTGGCCGAGCACGGCGCCAACATCGGCGCGAACGTCCTCGAGGCGCACGCTTCGCCCTCCTCACAACTGCAAAGCTACGCCGCCGCACGGCAATCGGCCCGGCAGGCGACCTATTGGCTAAGACTGGTCCATGAATCGGGCGCGGCAAAATCAGTGAAACTGGACGCCTTGATCAAGGCCGCGACGGACCTGACGGCCGCGCTGAAGACCGCCAGCTCCCGCGCGCGCCAGAAGGCCGAGACAGCCAAGTTCCGTTAGCACAGGGGGTTAGCTCAATTTTCGCCCGGGATCGCGCCATGCCGCCAATCGATGGCCACCGGAACCTCTACGCCTGTTTCGTGTTAGATGAGATGTGCTTGAGGTACTGGCGCGCATGAGCGAAGTCTCAGATTGGGATCTGGTCGCACGCGCGCGCGCGGGTGATGCCGAGGCGTTTGCACTCCTGGTGCGGCGGTACGAGGCCCCGCTCATCCACTTCTGTATGCGGATGGCCGGTTCGCTCGAGGACGCGCAGGACATCGCGCAGGACAGTTTCGTCCGGGTTTACCGCTATCTGGACAGGCTCCGCCCGGATGCAAAGTTTTCGACCGTTCTGTTTGGCATGGCCCGGAATCTGACGCTAAACTTTCTGCGCGATTCCGGCAGGCGCGGCAGAGGCGTCACCGTCTCGCTCACGCGTGATGACGAATCGGAACAGTCAATTGCGGACGGCGCGGCCAGGCCCGATGAATCGGCACGGCTGCAGGAAATTGAAGGTTTAATCGGTCAGGCCCTGAACCTGATATCGCCGGAGCACCGCGAGGTGCTGATTCTCCGGGAAATTCAGGGGATGGACTATGAAACGATCGGCGAAATTATCGAATGCCGGTCGGGCACCGTAAAAAGCCGCATCGCGCGTGCGCGCGAACAGTTGCGGTTAAAGCTCATAGAGCTTGGTGGTGAATCGCTGTGAATGAAAAAGATCTACAGAAGTTGCAAGATGAGTTGTCGGCCTACCTCGACGGGGAAGCCGACGACCCCGCGCATATCGCGCGCCTCATCGCGGAAGACGCGGATGTAGCGCGGGTATATGCCGGCATGCAGCGCCTTTCGTCGCAAGTAAAGTCGCTCGCCGCGCCGGAAGTCCACCCCGCGTTCGCAACGCGGGTGATGGCGCACGTGCGCGAAGCCGAGCCGGTCCCTTCCGCGCCGCGCCATGTATGGCGTTGGTCGCTCATTGCAGTTAGCGCGGCTGCCGCGCTTTTCGCCGTGACGTTCGCGCCGTCCTTTTTCACCGATCCGCAGCTAGCCCCCTCCGATGAATTAAACGGGCAGGTCGCGCAGGTGCTCGAGATGCGCGCAATGCCGGAGAACGCGCTGTTAATCGCGCTGGAAAGCGAGCCGATGGATTCCGAGACGCGCGGCGGCTGGGAAGATGACGCCGAGAGTTACATGAACTTCGCCCAGGACGCCACCCTCGAACAAGAATATGTCGATCTTGTCGCAACGGTCGCTGCCTTGACGCACGATGATATGCCGCTCGACGATGACGGCGACGTTTACGAAGCGATGGAATCTTTGAACGACGCCGAGCGCGGCGCGCTGCGTCAATTGCTCTCAGATTATGCCGAAGGGGGCTCGCAACTGCTATGAGGCTTAACGCAACAGTCCTGGTGGCCTTTCTAGCAATCGCCGCGATTGCCCTGCCCGTGTTCGCCCAGCCCGAAGGCGGTCCTCCGCCACCACCGGGACCGCGCGAAGAAGGCGGCCCGCGTCCGCCTCGCCCGGACGATCACCGCCGCGACGGAAATCGTCCCGATTCGAATTCAATGAGTGACGACGAGATTCACGAATTGGTCAGTACGATCATTATGGTGCGCATCTCGCGCAATCTTGAGTTGAATGACGAGCAGACCGTGCTTCTCGTGCGCAACCTTCAAGACATGCGCGAGAAGATCTCCGGCTTGTATCGCGAACGCGAACGCACCTATAAGGAAATGCGCGCGCTATCGGAGAATACGGAAGCGACTGACGAGGAATTGAGCGCGAAACTCGAACAGATGATGGAACTCGATCAGAAACGCTCGGACATCAAGCGCGAAGTCTTCGAACAGACCGCCGAGGGCATGTCGGTTAAGCAAAAGGCAAAGCTCTACGTCACGCTGCAGGAGTTCGAGTGGCAGATGCGCCGTCTCGTTCAGCGCGCGAAGGAAATGACTGACGAAGAGCTGCGCAAGATGCGCGATGAATGGGGCGAAGGCGGCAGGAACCCGGGCGATCACCCGCTGGTGCAGCAGTTCATGAAAAATCGCCGGCCCGATGGACCGCCTCCCGTAAAGCCGGAAAAAGAAGCCGCGGAAGCGCCGAAGCCGTAAGGCCCCGCCTTCTTTACGAATCTTCCAGCAGCGCCTTTAGCAAGCGCTGCGCCGTCGTTATCACCGCGTTGTCATCTCCGGAGTCTTCCACCGCGCACGTAATCGACGGCGTGTCTTTCCATGCAAAGGTAACGCGATTGCCGAACGCGTGCGTGAGCATTTCGCGCCGGCCGCGTTCAAGCTGACGCCCTGTTTCCAGCTCTACCGTTACGCCAGCCTTTCCGCCGACTATGCGCTTCGCGCCAACATCGGCGCCGAGCGCGCGCACGCGCATGACCTCCAGCAACCTGCGGACGGGCGTGGGCGGCTCCCCGAATCGATCCTTGAGCTCAGAGAGCATCTCCGCGACTTCGTCTTCGTTCTGCAAGCCCGCGATACGTTTGTACAACGTGATCTTCTGCGATTCCGAAGTCACATACGACTCGGGGATATACGCCTCCGAAGCGATCTCGAACAGTGGCAAGCGGCGCATGCGGCTGGGCTCGCCTTTGATCTCCGCGACAGCTTCCGCAACAAGCTGCGTGTACGTGTCGAAACCTACCGTGGCGATGTGGCCATGCTGATCGCCGCCAAGCAGACTGCCCGCGCCGCGAATTTCCAGATCGCGCATTGCAATGCGAAACCCAGCGCCCAGCGTCGAAAACTCTTCCAGCGCCTTCAATCGCTTCTGCGCGTCTTCACTCAACGCGCGATCGCCCGGCACGAGAAGATACGCGAACGCGCGGTGCTTATAGCGGCCGACGCGACCGCGCAACTGGTACAACTCCGCAAGACCGAAGTGATCCGCCTGATCGATAATGATGGTGTTCGCATTCGGTATGTCGATGCCGGAACCGATGATCGTCGTGCAGACGAGCACATCGAACTGTTTGTGGATGAACCCGGTCATGACGCGTTCGAGTTCTTTTTCGTTCATCTGTCCGTGGCCAACGCCGACCCGCGCCGTGGGCACCAGGCGCTGCACGAGTGTTGCCGCGCGATCAATCGTCTGCACGCGGTTATGCACATAGAAAACCTGGCCCTCGCGCGCGATCTCCCGTTTGATCGCCTCCTGAATCAGGTTCTCGTCGAAATCGGCGATGCACGTGTGAATCGGAAGCCGATCATTGGGCGCCGTATTGATCACGCTCATGTCGCGCACGCCCATGAGCGACATGTTCAGCGTGCGCGGAATTGGTGTCGCGCTGAGCGTCAGCACGTCCACCATTGTGCGCAACTGCTTCAGGCGCTCCTTATGCGCAACACCGAAGCGCTGCTCTTCATCGATGATGACAAGTCCGAGGTTCTTGAACTGAACATCTTTTGAAACGATCCGGTGCGTGCCAATTACAACATCCACCTCGCCGGATTTCATCTGCTCGATGACGACCTTCAGCTCCTTCGGGCTTCTGAACCGGCTGAGCATCTCCACCTTGATGGGATAATCCGCGAACCGCTCCGCAAAATTCAGATAGTGCTGTTCCGCGAGCACGGTCGTCGGCACCAACACCGCCACCTGCCTGCCGTCCATCACCGCTTTGAACGCCGCGCGCATCGCGACTTCCGTCTTGCCATATCCGACATCGCCGCAGATCAACCGGTCCATAGGACGAAGCGACTGCATATCGCGCTTCACATCGAGAATCGCGCGCATCTGGTCTGGCGTTTCGTCATACTCGAAGGCGTCTTCAAACTCATTCTGCCAATGCGTATCGGGCGGATATGCGTGCCCCTCGCGGCTGTCGCGTTCTGCGTAGAGTTTCAGCAACTCTTCCGTCATATCGCGCACTGCCTTCTTCACGCGCGATTTGGTGCGCGCCCACGTCGCGCCGCCAAGCTTGTCCACCTTCGGCACCGCGCCATCGCCGCCGGTAAACTTCTGGATCATGTCGATGTGCGTTACGGGCACATAGACCTTGTCGCCGCCGGTATACTGCAACGCGAGGAAATCGCCGGCCTTGCCTTCGAATCGTTTCAGGCCGAGGTAGCGGCCGATGCCATGCTGATCGTGAACGATATAATCGCCTGATTTCAGATCGCCGAAAGTGGTGAGTGCCGTCCCCGCTTCAAAGCGACGCCGCGTGCGCCGCACGTAGTGCCTGCCGAACATTTCATGTTCGCTGAGCACTGCCAGTTTGGACTGCTGCACCACGAACCCGCCGCGCAAGCGGCCAATATCCACGCGCAAATCAAATGCATCCTGACCGGGGCGATAGCCTTTCTCTTCCAGCAGTTCGTAAAGACGCTTCCGCTCGCCGGTGGTCGCGCATAACAGCACAACGCAAAAGCCGTCGCGGTCCCACTGCTCGATCTGTTTCCAGAACGCCTCGCTCTGCCCCTGCCACCCGGTGATCGCGCCCATGTTCAATTGAACACGTTGCACGCCCTCCTCCGTGGCAAAAGGGACCTGCGCAATGCGCAGTTGCGCGCGCCTTGCGAAATACTTCTCCGCATCCTCCGCCGACATGATGTAGGGATTGTCGCCCAGTTGCGCGGCGATCTTTTTGGTTTCCTCGCGGATGGCGAGGGGTTCGTCCAACACGATGATGGCATCGTCCGGCAAATAATCCGTGAGCGGCACCAGCGATGACTGCGCAATCAGTTGCGCCTTTTCCGAACGCGGAAGGATCGTTACCGCCCGCTCGTGGCCCACGCTGCGCTGTGTTTCCGGTTCGAAGCGCCGGATTGATTCGATCTCGTCGCCGAAAAACTCGACGCGATAGGGCAACTCGCTCGATATCGGAAAGACATCGAGGATGCCGCCGCGCACGCTCATCTGGCCGCGTTGCTCCACCATGAGCTCGCGGTCATACCCCAAATCCGACAACTGTTCGATCAGGGCTTCAAGGTCGCGCTCATCGCCCACCGCAAGCGTCACGGTATTGCGCGTCAACGTGTCCCGCGCGACAACGTACTGCAACAACGATCGAATCGGCGCCGCGATGCGTACCGGCTCGCCCGCTGCGCGCGCCGTCAATATGCGCTTCAGCGTGTTCATCCGCTCCGCGACGATATCATCGGCGGGGGCCATTGCGTCGGAAGGCAACACTTCCCATGCCGGAAAGTGCATGCAGCGTTCGGGGTCGTCAAAGGTGAGGAGGTCTTCATAAGCCGCTTCCGCTTCCGCGCGGCCATGCGTGACGATGATCAGCGAGCGATCGCCGGCAGCCTGCAGCGCGGCCAAAGCCTTGCCGCTGCCCCAGGGCCCCACAATATCGGTGATCGAGCCGGACTTCAGCTTTAAATCAAGGCCAGAAAGTTTTGGAAGCGGTTTGGTGAGCGCCATGATGATTCGTTTTTTTTCTGCCGGCTACAGCGCGATGAGGATCGCGCCGCGTACGGTTCAAAAGTATCGTAGTAGAGACTTGTCCAAAACAAAAAACGGGCGGACCCTTTCGGATCCGCCCTGCAAAGAACCAGCGCTTGGGTTAGCGCGAGTAGAAACCGATAACGCCCGCGGTATCCGCTTTGAACGGAATCGTCTCCGCATTCGGCGTGGCCGTCATGCGGCCTTCAAAAGCATTCGCCGCCCGGTCGAGATAATCCGGCATCACCGCCGGCGGGTTCTCAACACCCGCGATGATCGCCGGAATCTTGCGGCTCGTTTCGCGCACGGCGATCGTCATTCCCGGCTTCACGCGGAACGATGGGCGATCCACTTTCTTGCCGTCGATGCGAATGTGACCGTGGTTGACCAACTGGCGCGCACCGGGAATCGTGTTTGCGAAACCGAGGCGGTACACGACGCAATCGAGACGCGACTCAAGCAACATCAACAGATTCGTGCCGGTGACGCCGCCCATGCGCTGCGCTTCTTCAAAAGTGTTGCGCATCTGGCGTTCCAGCAACCCGTAATGCATGCGAATCTTCTGCTTGTCCAAAAGCTGTTGCCCGTACACCGAAGACTTCTTGCGGGCGCTCTGGCCGTGCTGGCCCGGAGCATAAGCGCGGCGGATGGACGGGCACTTGGGGCTACCCCAAATGCAGGAGCCCAATCGGCGGCAAAGTTTGTGTCTCGGTCCGGTGTACTTGGCCATAACCCTTTATCATTCCTTTAGTTGGCTTTGTTTGCCCATTCCAGGGCCTTGTTGTGCTTGGACCGCCCAAACAGACATACCCCAACCGGATACGGCGGTCGCCAAGTCCGATACTGTAGCGCATTTCCGCGCTCCATGTCAAACACCAAAGCGCCTGCGGAACGGGAAAGGATTTGTGTGGTGGCGCTGGGGCCGGCATCTCGGCGACGCCCCCCCGTTGGCGTTTATTGGCTACTGTCGCACGGGCTTTACTCGGTAGGCCGCCTTCTTCCAGATGCGGCGGGGAGGATTTACCACACATACTCGAAGGACACAAAGAATTCGGGGGAAGTCCTAACCACGGGGAGCACTTGGGAGGAGGTGCTCCAGCGCACCGCCGATCCTGTTGAATGAACAAGCGAGATGTCCGTGCATTCGTTCTTCTACCCCGGCGGGGGGCGGGAAAGACTCACTCGCGCTCATCGGTCTTTGCCGTGATGTTTTTTTTCGGTTGTTTTGTGGGCAGAAAATTCTCTCCGGTCACCACGCGCCTGCCCGTTTTCTGCTCAAGATCGAGACGCGCTTTCTTGGCGATTCCCCCGCCTTTTTTTCCTGCGTCTGCGTTCTCAGTCATTCCGGTGGCGTCTACGCTCTCGGCTATTTGACGGGTGGAAAGCTCCGCCAAGGCGGTAAAGATAAGCTCCGCCTCGCTCATGTGATCCCGCAGGTTTTGGGCCTTGAGTCCCTTGATTTCCTTGTGTTCTTTAACGGAAACGCCGCTCCATTCGTTATGGATGATATTGGTCAGAATCGCGAATTCCTTTTCGCCCTTGATCTCGTGGTTCTTCCAGTAGTCCGTAAGCTTGTTACGGGTTTCCTGGCCCATCATGCGCTGTTGAATCCATTTTTCGCTCCGGCCGTGCTGCCGCCAGTATTCTCGCGCGCGGTCGAGGGAGCGGGCCGGATCGTTCATATCCTGAATGCGCTCGTAGCCAACTTTCGCCAGCCAGAGCTTGATCGGCTCGGCCCTGGGACTGGGAACGGACTGGATAATGCGCAGTAGGGTCTCCGGATCGGCGCAATCTGTAAACCGCATCTTTCCGTCCTCGGCAACAAGTTTCAACCGGTTACAATTTGTAACCGATTGGCTGCCTTCCTTCTTCAGGCGGTTTTTCAGGACTTTCCAGTAGTTGCGCGCAGCCTGGAAATCCCGTTGCTGAATCAACGCCGCGATGATGTCCACGACGGAAAACAGCCAAGTCTCGGATTCTGTGTCGTACACCCTGCGAATCCGGTAATTCTCGAATACGGCTAACGCCTGATCCTTGGTCATGTTTCATCTCCATCGGACGCACAGTGGACTCAACAAACGCGATCTCGTCTTTGGCATGCTGAGCCCAATGTATCACACGCAATTTACGCTGTCCTTTGCAGATTCCACAGCTTTGCGTATTTGGTGAAGACGGAAAAGGCGGCCAGGCCGCAGAGGACTGCGCCGTGGTGGCCGTCCTGGAAGCCTCGGCGGAGAATGTACATCTTAATGAATCGGGCGGCGGGGCGGAGGGTCAGATCAAGCAGGGTGGCGCGTTTGCCGCGGTCGTAGAGGTCTTGGGCGGACCAAGTCGTGAAGCGTTGGAAGGTGGCGAAGTATTCTTCGAAGTTGCGTTTGTCGTCGTGGTACATGACCTGGTCGATACGGCCGAGGGTGCCGTCGATGTCGATGGTGGCGTGGACGCGTTGCTCGCGGTAGCGGCCTTTCTTTGTGCGGAAGAGGCGGACGTTGTAATCGCGGTCCCACCCGCAGTGCTGGATGAGTTTGCCGAAGAACCACGACATGCGTTTTATCTTGTAGCCGTCGTTGCTTGCTGGGTCGGCGATGATTTCCTTGATGCGCGCTGTAAGTTCTGGGGAGAGCCATTCGTCGGCATCGAGCACGAGTGTCCAATCCGTCTCGATCTGAGGAATTGCCCAATTACACTGCGCCGCCTTGTTTACGTATTCGTGCACAACGACGTGGTTCGAATACTGTCGCGCGACCTCGTCCGATCCGTCCGATGTTTTCGGGTCGACCACGCAAAACACGTCATCCGCCCAGCGCACGCTTTCGAGGCAGCGCGGCAGCCGGTCGCCAGCATTGGGAATGAGAATAAGAACGGTGACGGTGCTCATGTGCGACTATGTTCGCAGCATCCGCGCGGCCAATCAATTCGCGCCGCGTGGTGGCCCCAGCACGCGTATGTTCCATGGGCGCAGGCTTTTGCTCTCGCGCCTGCGCCCATGTCTGGCATCACGCAAACGCGGTGGCGATGTTCGCAAGCATTTTTTCCAGTCCGATGCGCGCAGTCTCTTTCGGTTCGAGTTTCCAATATTCTTCGTTGAAGATCTCGAGCGAGAGCGGGCCCGTGTAGCCGATGGCATAGAGATCTTTCAGGCATTGCGTAAGCGGAAGGATGCCGTCGCCGGGCATGACGCGATCGCGATCGCGCAATTCGAACTGGCCCGGCGTCGCGGGCACGTCGTTCCAATGAAAATCGGAGATCAACTCCGGTTGCAGATGTCGTATGCCGTTAAAGCCCGAACCGCCGCGAAAGAGATGAAACGTATCCGGCAGCACGGTTGCGCTGGGTTCGTCGCTGTCGATGGCGATACAGCACGCTTCGCCAAGGCGATTAAGCCCCTTCAGGAAGCCAATGAACTCCATCGTAACCTTAATGTCGTAATCGTCGCGGCCGATACGCAGGAGATCGCGGTAACGGTCCGTTGCCCAGGCAAGGTCGAAGTTTTCGCGGTCGGGAAACGGCAGCGCGGCCACGTGTAACGAGCCGACTTCCGAAACCATGCGCATGCGGTCGCGCGTGACGGTGAGCGATTTCTCCCACTCCTCCTGCGTGGCCGGCATGCCATCCCAAAGTCCGATCACGTTGGGAACGAACAGGCCGCGATCCTTGATCTCCTTCGCAACGTCGGAGAGTTTATTGCCGCCCTTCTCCAGCTCTTCAAGGTCATTCATCCATAGTTCGATGCCGTCGTATCCCGCTTCCGCGGCGACGCGTATTTTTTCAAGCGCGGGCGTGGGGTCCGCGGCAGGCGATTTGCGAATCGTGCTCGCATTCAGCACCAC
>ERZ761602.5637-NODE-5637-length-14652-cov-13.929849_pt1 | contig 14652 bp, 15 predicted proteins | sample MGYA00512165_ERZ761602 | MGnify/ENA primary metagenome ERZ761602 (study PRJEB28899, sample SAMN02445085) | bioreactor sludge metagenome | biome: EBPR sludge; isolation source: Thorneside wastewater treatment plant | place: Australia: Brisbane, Thorneside...
TGCGTCCCCTCCTACATAGATTTGATAAACAACTGCAAACAATATTAATATCAAGAAATATATTTTTTTACTATTGCTACGAAACAAAGAGCCAAACAAAGCAAGAAGCAACAGTAGATTGTTAGATTTAATGAAGTCCCAACTATATACTAACCCATCATTTATTCTAATCAAGAATGGTACTTGATCAACCTTTAGGTAATAAGTGTTTGGCAATATATCACCGTAATAAAGCCAACGAAAAATGGTTTGAGAAACAACAAAAAAACCTAAAATTAACCCTGAAAAAAGAATTGACTTAACGCTTGAAAAATCTTTTGTGTATACACTTAAAATAAAATAATAAACTAGGGTAATTGCACTATATATCAAAGCATCATTCCTCGTTAGGAATGCGAACCCGAAAAAAATAAATGAAAAAAACAATTGGCTTTCATTTTTAGTACGCAACCAACAAACAGATTGAAAAAACGCTAACAACAGCAATATGGAAAGCAGACCTGTTTCCATCCCCATCAATGACCAATAAGATAGTGGATAGTAAAATAAGACTAAGACAAACACACCCGTGGATAAAAAATTATTTTCTTGAATTTTGTTAAAAAGGGATTTAGCAACTATAGCTACACCTAGTACTGTGAAAGCACCTAACAATTGAACACCTAATACAGCTGTTTTTTTATCTAACAAACTAGTGAATACGGACATAACCAAAGTCATTAAAAAATTAGAATAGCCCTCAACAAATTCACCTGAATTCCAGACTAAACCATTTCCATGAGAGAAATTCCATGCATAGCGCATAGAAATCATCGCATCATCAAAAAGGGAATAATAACGTTTACCATCAATAGCAACAAAAGAAGTATTAAAAACAAAAAAGATTGCCCAACCTATATAAAGCGTAGCAATTAGTAAACTAAATTTTTTTTCAAAATTTAATCTATAGTTCATTAACTAAATTCATTACTAATAATAATTCTCATTACAAATTCCATTATAAACTACTTTAATCTCTAGACAAATCCTTTACCTATTACTCAACTGCAATAACTTTTCATATAAATTGCAAACTATCTTTCAAAAATTAGTGCTAAAATAAAAAAACACAAGTAGTATCATTGCGGGCAAGAATTGGAATAATATTCAAATGTATCAATTTGTTAAAGTAACTGTTTAAAATGTGAAGGGTAATACGATTGAGTCATTTTGAACGATTTGAAAGAAAGATTCTACTCCGCTCCTTAGGGGTTATTATCCTCGGCGGTGTGGTTGTATTTATCATTCGAGTCGTGACTCAAAATACAAATTCATTAGTTCTCGTCCTTGCAATTGCCGTTTGGCTCATTTTGAGTTTTATCGCTTCGTCACGGCTCAGGCGGAGGGATGAAACAGTCCCTGCTTATAAAAAACGAATCAAATATATTGAAGAAGAGTAAAATATTTATTATTAATCCAAACAAAGGAGCAAAATGTTAAAACAAATCCCCATTTCAGAATTAGAGTTAGGCATTGACGAAATTAAAGATTCACCAAAAGATAATGGCGTTTTGGAAATGATTGTCCGCAGACCTGAAACCGAAACCAGAGAAATTATCAATTTTGCTGAAATCAATTTGGAAACTGGGCTTGAAGGCGATAATTGGAAAGCGCGTGGCAGTTCCGCCATGCCCGATGGTTCCGCTGACCCTGAAGCTCAAATCACATTGATGAATTCGCGCGTCATTCAATTGCTTTCAGGCGATAAAGAAAATTGGCAATGGGCTGGCGACCAATTATTTGTAGATATGGATTTAGGCATTGAAAATCTTCCGCCTCATTCTCGCATTCAAATTGGTTCAGCGATTCTTGAAATTTCTGCTACGCCTCATACGGGATGCAAAAAATTCTCAGGTCGCTTTGGTGTAGAGGCATTAGCCTTTATCAGCACACCGTTAGGTAAAGCCTTGCGCATGCGTGGCGTCAATGCCAAGGTGATTCAAGCAGGTAAAATCAAAGTTGGTGATGCTGTTAAGAAATTATGATCACCCTTTCACCTATTGGAACAGTAAAAAATACCCGCACAGAAATTGAAGATGACAACTGGGGCAATGTCACTTCAATTATCGAATTAGATTCCAAGTTTGATGAAGAAGCCTTATATGAAATCGAATCTTTTTCACATGCGGAAATCATTTTTTATTTTCATTTGGCAGATGAAAATAAAATCGAGACAAAATCAAGGCATCCACGAAATAATAAAGATTTGCCAAAAGTTGGGATTTTTGCCCAAAGGGGAAAGAACAGACCGAATAGAATAGGATCAACTATCGTTAAGATAATGAAGCGTGATGGGAATCAGTTACATGTTCAAGGGTTAGATGCAATTGATAGCACACCCATCTTAGACATCAAACCTGTGATGAAAGAATTTTTACCACGAGAAGAAATTCATCAACCAGAATGGGCAAGTGAATTAATGAAAAATTATTGGAATACTGGAGAATAAGATGCAATACCGCGAACTTGGAAGAACTGGTTATAAAGTTTCAACAATTAGTTTTGGAGCATGGGCAATTGGCAGTACATGGGGAACTGTGGATGATAAAGAATCGATGGCGGCATTACATAAAGCCTTAGATTGTGGTGTAAATTTTTTTGATACTGCCGATGTGTATGGAGATGGTCACAGCGAAAGATTGTTAGCACAACTTCGTAAAGAGCGCAGTGAAAAATTTTATGTTGCTACCAAAGCAGGGCGTAGATTAAACCCGCATGTGCCGAGTGGATTCACAAGAGAAAATTTAACAGCCTTTGTAGAACGAAGTTTGAAAAATTTAGAAACTGATTCTTTAGATTTAATTCAACTTCACTGCCCACCCACCGAAGTGCTTTACATGCCCGAAGTGTTCGGCATATTAGATGATTTGGTGAAAGCAGGCAAATTAAAAAATTACGGTGTCAGCGTTGAAAAAGTAGAAGAAGCCTTAAAAGCGATTGAATATCCAAATGTAAAAACGATACAAATTATTTTCAATATTTTTCGTCAACGCCCGAGTGATTTATTTTTTGAACAAGCTATTAAAAAGAAAGTCGGTGTTTTGGCACGGCTTCCGCTTTCATCAGGCATGTTATCTGGCAAGTTTACAAGCAATTCAACATTTGAATCAACAGACCATCGCGCATTTAATCGTGATGGTGCAGGCTTTGACAAAGGCGAAACTTTTTCAGGTTTAGATTATGAAACAGGTTTGCGTGCCGTTGAATCTTTACGAAAAATTATTCCAAGCGAAATGACAATGGCTGAATTTGCATTGCGTTGGATTTTGATGTTCCCCGCCATCACTTGTGCAATCCCCGGTGCAAAGCGTCCATCACAAGTGGAAGAAAATGTTCGAGCGGCAGATTTGCCTGAAATTCCAGAAGCAGTTATGCGTCAGGTTGAAGCGTTGTATAACGAACAAGTCAAAGCGCATGTGCATCATCTTTGGTAATAGGAGAATCGATGAAAGCAGTCCGCTTTGTAGGTGTAAAACAAGCACTTGAAATGCAAGACATTCCCATTCCCGAAATTGGTGAGCGAGATATTTTGGTCAAGGTCAAAGCCGCAGGGATTTGCCATTCCGATGCACATTATCGCGGCGGCATTTCACCTGTAAAGCCTGTTCCATTAACATTAGGTCATGAGGTAGCAGGTGTGGTTGAAAAAATTGGCAAGCAAGTTACAAATGTAAAAGTCGGTGACAGAGTTTGTTTACATTACAACATCACCTGCGGAGATTGCTATCACTGCTCCACAGGTAATGACCAATTCTGCGAAAAAGTTTTGATGTTGGGCCATTACACCAATGGTGGCTATGCAGAATATATTGCTATCCCTGCTCGCAATGCTATCCACTTACCTGATGAAATTCCATTTGAACAAGGCGCGACTTTGATGTGTGCTTCTGCAACAGCATTTCATGCGTTGAAAAAGTCTCGAATTAGAGCAGGTGAACGAGTTGCTATCTTCGGCGTTGGTGGATTGGGTCAATCTGCGATTCAATTGGCAAAAGCATTTGGTGCGATTGAAGTTTTTGCAATTGACATTAACCGAGAGAAATTAAATCTAGCAAAAAGTTATGGAGCTATTCCAGTCAATGCGAGAGATGTAAATCCAGTAGATGAAATAAAAAAATTAACGAACAACAAAGGCGTAGATGTCGCTATCGAAATGATTGGGCTGAGTCAAACGATGAAGCAAGCGATTCAAATTGCAGGCGTGATGGGACGCGTCGTGATTGTCGGTTTATCCAGCCAGCCGATTGAGGTCAATACTTATACTGAAATCCTCGGCAATGAAGTTGAGTTAATCGGCTCGAATGACCATCATCTGGCTGAACTTCCATTGTTAGTAGATTTGGCTCGCAGAAAAATTTTGGATACATCAAAAATTGTCACCAAAACTGTTCCATTAGATGCCGAAGAAATTAATCAAGTGTTGGATAATTTAGAAAATTTCAGCAGTGATGTGCGAACTGTGATTGTGCCTTAGTTTCGGCGATATAATTAAACTATGACAAATCAAAACCCTGTAATTACAATTAATTCTAAAAAAATATTATTCTCCTTATTAGGCATTATCATCATCTTAGTTGGCTTAAGCATTTGGGGACAACGCATCCGCTATTTCGGCGTAGCTGATATTCGTGGCGCATGGCATGAGTTTTTGATAGACCAACTCATGCAAAATTTTTACATGGATGCGGAAGGAAATATCCCAACCTTTACAAATGCACTTTTATTATTTGTTTCATCACAAATTCTTTTATTAATTGGTTTTTGGAAATTCTCAGCAAAAGATAAATTTCGTTTTCACTGGATAGGATTAAGTTTAATCTTTTTATTTCTCTCGATAGATGAAGCAACTGTTTTGCACGAACAACTCATCAAGCCGATGCGGGCGATTGCAGGAGCAGATGGATTCTTCTATTTTACATGGGTGATTCCAGGCGCAATTGCTGTAGCATTATTTGGTCTGATTTATCTATTTTTCTTTTTACATCTTGATAAGAAGTTCAAATTTCTGTTTTTTATCTCACTTGGAGCTTATATCGGCGGGGTCATCGGCGGGGAAATGTTAAGTGGATATTTTGCCGCCAATCTCGGTCAAAGAAATTTCACTTATTCGGTCGTTGCCAGCATTGAAGAATCCATTGAGTTAATTGGCTGTTCGTTAATTATTTACTCTTTGCTCGAATATATCAAGCAGTATTTACCAGAAGGAATGATTTTCAAAGCAACATGATACCTGAAAGAATAATCTCACTCGCAGAATTAAAAAGAAACACTGGCGAACGTGGTTCGCGCATGTGGATTGCGAAAGATGGCATCGTCTATGATGTGACCGATTGCCCAAAATGGAAAACGGGCTTGCATGAATTTTTGCATTTTCCCGGTCAAGATTTGACGTATGAATTCCCAGAAGCACCTCATAAAGAAGAAGTCTTTCAGCATGATTGTGTTATTGTTATTGGAAAGTTAGAAAGTTAAGATGGGAAAAACCTTCGCCACTTTATGCGGACGAATTATTCGCGATGCAAGTCCAGAAGAATATCCGTCAACAGAACATCGCAAGAAAAAGATTATGCTTTGTTCACAATCATGTTTGGATTCGTTTTTAGAAGAACCCACCATCTTATGCAAGGTACATTTGAAATCAGAAAAAACTGCTCAACAAATTCAACAAGAACTTGCGTCTGTTTTAGATTCATGGAGAAAATTTTATGATTCTTCCAAGAAAAGCGATTGAATACGAACGTTTTGAATATCAAAAATGGGAACATCACGATGCTGAAACCATTGTAGAAACGCCCGTTTCATTAACCGTCAATGGCAAAGAATGGATTTCGTTTATGTGTACGCCAATTCATTTAGAAGCCTTGGCTATTGGTTTTCTATTTAATGAAGGCATCATCAAAAGCATGGATGAAGTTGCAGATGCACGAGTCTGTGAACATGGTGATAATGTTGATGTGTGGCTTCATCATTCAGCAGAACAACCTACAAATTGGCGCAGAACATCGGGTTGCACGGGCGGCGTCACCGCGGTGGATTTGTTAGCGAAACCCAATGTGTCACTTGCAGAAAACAGTTTCCACGTCACGCCTGAAGCGATTATGAATATGGTTGAAAAATTATTTGAGTCGCAAGAGTTATATCGCGAGACAGGCGGTGTACATACATCCGCATTAAGTGATGGCGAAAAAGTTGTGATTGCGGCAGATGATATCGGCAGACATAACACGCTCGATAAAATTGCAGGCTTATGTTTGATGAAAAATATTTTTCCACAAAACAGAATTTTGATTACCACTGGAAGAATTAGTTCTGAGATGTTACAAAAAGCGGCAAAGATTGAAGCCCCAATTTTGATTTCAAGAACTTCACCATCATCACTCTCAATCGAAATGGCAGAACGCTACGGAATCACATTGATTGGGTATGCGCGAAAACATCGCTTCAATGTGTATTCAAACAAACAAAGAATCACATAGAGTGCGACGCACTCCGGCGCATGATAAAATTCACGCCTTATGAATTTTCAGCGAAAAATTTCAACGCTTCTCTTAACTACGGTTTTGCTTGTTTCTTGCACCTCAACAGAATCTCCCCCGACAGTTTTCCCCACGTATAATCCATTTTTACCAATTGAAAATACCACGCCACAAACCATAGACTCGAATATTTCCCCTTCACCATCACCTACCATCACACCAACGCGTGAACCAACGCCTACGCGTGCGCCTGCCAATGTGCCACCATTCTTTGGCACAACGAGTCAAATTCAAACCACACCCACCCCAGACCCTGCTCGTGTGTTACCAACACCACGTCAAGATGCAGATGAATATGTAGTGCAATTTGGAGACACATTAGGTGATATTGCCCTGAGATATGGAATTAGTGTGCAAGCCCTCATGCAAGCCAACAACATGACCGATGCAAATACATTAGCAGTAGGTCAAGTGTTGATTATTCCAGCGCCAAATCCGATTGGTTTAGGTTCATCTCTTAAACTGATACCTGATTCTGAAATGGTGTACGGACCCGCTACCATTTATTTCGATATTAATGAATTTATCCAAAGCCAAAATGGTTATCTCGCTAATTATGTTGAAGATGTAAATGGAACAATTTTAAGTGGTGCGGAGATCGCCCAACTTGTGGCAAGTAATTATTCAGTCAACCCGCGTTTATTACTTACAATTTTAGAATATCAAAGTGGCTGGGTTACGAATCCTCTGCCGTTTAACACATCCTACCCAATGGGTTTGATAGATGAAAATCGCTACGGTTTATATCGTCAATTGGCGTGGGCAGCAAACACACTCAATCGCGGATATTATTTATGGAAAGTAAATGCACTTTCAACTTACATCTTAAGTGATGGTCAAGTCATTCCCATTGACCCAACTATCAATGCTGGCACAGCCGCCGTACAATATTTCTTTTCGCAGTTATCTGATATAGGCGCATGGCAAATTGATGTCGGCGCATCAGGAGTCATCGTCACCTATTTTGTTTTCTTTGGCAACCCATTTGGATACGCTATTGAGCCATTAATCCCTGCCGACTTTTCACAACCAGAAATGCAATTGCCATTTCGTGCTGGCGAAAGTTGGTATTTCACCGGCGGACCACACGGCGGTTGGGATGCTGGCTCGGCTTGGGCGGCATTAGATTTTGCACCACCAAACAATACAGACGGTAATTGCAACGTCAGCCCGTTTTGGGTAACAGCCATGGCAGATGGATTAATCATCCGCGCTTCTGATGGCGCAGTAGCACAAGATTTAGATAATGATGGCTACGAACAAACAGGTTGGGTGATTTTATATATGCACGTTGCTGAACAAGACCGCGTGCAACCGAATGAATATATTTTTGCAAATGAAAATATCGGTCATCCATCTTGTGAAGGTGGCATATCAAACGCCACACATTTACACATCGCCAGAAAATACAATGGCGAATGGATTTCAGCCGATGGCTCACTTCCATTTATTTTAAGTGGCTGGGTTTCCAGTGGCGATGGCGTGCAATATAACGGTTTTCTCACGCGTGGCTCACAAGTCATTGAGGCGTGGGATAGCGCCAATGATTTCAACTTAATCACACGCTAATTTATACAGATATAATTCATTCAACATGCCTCGTATCGTAATTATTCTTATTATCACTTCTTTGATTATTTCAGCCTGCGGAAATTCATCCGTTTGGGGAGTTGCTCCAACCCCCACACCTGAATCAGCAATTCAACAAACGCCTCTTGTTGACCCTTTAGCAGGTTCAAGCGACCCCATCATTTTCCCCACTTCTACCACGCCACCGCAATTTGAAACACAATCTGCCTACACACCTACACCACAAATCATCTCATTTGAAATTACGCCGACCAACACATCCGCATTAAATGACTCTGCACCATTTTTGTATTATGCCCAAAGTGGAGATATGCTCTCCGCGGTGGCATCAAGATTCAACGTGAATGAAGCGGAAATTATCTCCGATGCAGATTTAACTCGAACGACGTTAATTGATAATGGCGTGTTGCTCGTCATCCCAAATCGAATCAACGAGCAGACCACGCCCAATATCCAAATCATGCCTGATGCAGAAATTGTCTATTCCCCGACTGCCTTAGATTTTGATGTAGAAGAATATGTCAAATCACAAAATGGCTATTTAAGTAATTATAGAGATTACTTAGGTTCAGAAGGTTGGATTGCCGGTTACGATGCGATTGAAAAATTAGCCATTGAAAATTCAATCAACCCGCGTTTGTTATTAGCCGTTTTAGAATTTGAGGCACGTTGGGTACGTGGCGAACCAATTGACTTGTTGCGTACAGAATTTCCGATGGGCTTTAATGATTATCGTTACAAAGGCTTGAGCGTGCAAATGGTTTGGGCAATCAACAACATGTCCATTGCATATTACGGTTGGCGAGCAGGGACATTAACTCATTTAGAATTTCCAGATGGCACAAAACTTCGTTTAGACCCACGCTTAAATGCTGGCACAGTTGCAATTCAATATTTATTTTCAAAATTACACAGCCAAAGCCAATGGGCACAGATTATTAATCCAGATAGCGGATTCCCCGCCATGTATGAAGAAATGTTTGGTGACCCGTGGCTACGTGCAAAATTAATTGACCCATTGTTCCCCGCCGCATTAAATCAACCTCCATTGGTGTTCCCATTTGAACCCGGCGTAAAATGGAGTTTCACCGGTGGACCACACAACGGCTGGGGACAAATTAACCCAAACATTTATGGCGTATCTCATAGTGTATATTCTGCAATTGATTTTGCACCCGCCGCTGATAAAACTGGTTGTATTCCTACCAACACATGGGTCACCGCCGCGGCACCCGGTTTGGTCGTTCGTTCTGAAGATGGAATCGTAATGGTTGACCTTGATGGCGATGGTTACGAACAAACCGGTTGGAATTTATTATATTTACACATTGCTACCAAAGACCGCGTTCCCGTCGGCACTTGGCTTGAAACCAATGACCGTATTGGTCATGCTTCATGCGAAGGCGGTGTTTCTACAGGCACACATTTACATTTCGCTAGAAAATATAATGGTGAATGGGTTACAGCCGATGGACCGATTCCGTTTGTATTAAGTGGTTGGCGAGTGGTCTCTGGCAATGCACCTTATAAAGGCACGCTTGTGCGCGGTGATGAAACCATTACATCCGATTTACAAGCTCAGGCTTGGTCAAATATTATTCGTGAAGAAGATGAATAAAATCCAGACAATCTTTTTGATTGTTATCCTTACAATCACATCTTGTAGTTCTCCCTCACAACCAGATTCAACGCCCGCCTCATCCGCACCTCAAACTGGTGATGTGATTCCGCAACTTGATTCTACGCCTCAACCCACTCGTCCTGCATATTCGCCAGGTCAATTGGTAGATTACACAGCCCAAACAGGTGATACACTCCCCGCCTTGGCCTTACGCTTCAACACATCTGTAGATGAAATATTAGCCGCCAACACATTTATTCCACGCGATGCAACCACTATGCCACAAGACATGCCGATGCAAATTCCAATTTATTATCGGGCATTGTGGGGAACAACTTTTCAATCTATCCCCGACCACGCCTTTGTAAATTCACCGACCAGTTCGGGCTTTAATACCGAAGCGTTTGTTCAATCACAAAATGGTTGGTGGAAAAATTATCGCGCCTATGTTGCCGGGCAAATTCGCACTGGCGCTGAATTAGTAGATTATGTTGCGATTAATTACAGCATTAATCCGCGTTTGTTGCTTGCCATTTTAGAGTATCAAGGCGGCGCATTGACTCAAGATGCTCCACCAGTAAGTAGAAAATTACTAGGGCTAGAACGCCAATTTTGGGAATCACATTATCTTCAACTTGTACTTGCCGCCAATACACTCAACAATGGATATTATGGTTGGCGAAATGGCTCTTTGCTTGAATTTGAAGATGCTAGTGGAAATTTATTTCGTCCAGACCCGTGGCAAAATGCAGGTTCAGCCGCGTTGCAATATTATTTTTCAAGAATGTATGCAGGCAATGAGTTTGCGAATGCCATTAATGCTAATGGTTTCTTTGAAACCTACGCCAATCTTTTTGGTAATCCATGGAATGATTCTTTTGAATTAATCCCCGGTAGTTTAACGCAACCAGAATTGAGCTTGCCTTTTCCAAATGCTCAAACGTGGAGTTATACCGGAGGTCCGCACACAGGCTGGGGCACGGGTGAACCGTTTGCCGCGTTAGATTTTGCTCCACCCGCTGAAAAATCAGGTTGTGTAAAAGCGAAGCCAGAAAATTATGTCTCTGCTGTAGCAGATGGTTTGGTAGTTCGCTCAAGCATTGATGGCGTGGTATTAGATTTAGACAAAGATGGCAATGAGCGCACAGGTTGGGTTATTTATTATTTGCATCTTGCTACCGAAAGACGTGCTGTTGTTGGGTTAAATTTAAATGCCGGTGATTTAATTGGGTATCCCTCTTGTGAAGGTGGAAGTTCAACAGGAACGCATGTGCATATTGCTAGAAAATATAACGGCGAGTGGATGCTTGCTGATAGCGCGATTCCGTTTGTATTGAATGGTTGGGTTGCACATAATGGAAGCCGTGCTTATTTAGGCACATTAACCAGAGGAAATGAAGTTGTGATTGCCTGTGAATGTGGTGATGCGTTTACGTCAGTGAATGCAGGTTTTCCATAAAAAAATACCGCGACTTTAGTCGCGGTATTTTTTCTTAGGCACGATTTGTAAAATATCGAAACAATATAAACACGCCTGCCAGAATTAATGCAACTGCCCAAACATAATTGGCAAAATCTAACAAAGAAGCTAGACCAAACACGCCCATCACTGCTAAGATAGCCGCGGGCCAGTATGCCCATGTCATTTTTGCTAGTAAGGCGACTAACAAAAATGTAATAGCAAGACCCAAAAAGAAAACGCCGGCAGTTTGAAATTCACCAACTTTTTCAGCAACCACTGTAATCGTAGCAATTGTAGATAACACACCAAATGGAATCAACGCCCACCATCTTTCGCTTGGATTTGTGAGATACAAGACAAAAAATGTTAATCCAATGCCACCTAATACAATCGCACCAGAATATTCTTCAAAATAAGTAGAGCCAAAAACCAAAAGTGAAAGTGCGGTCAACACACCACCGGGGATTATTGCCCACCAACGTCCATCACGGTCAGTGAAGTAGACATACCAAAACGAAAGCGCAATGCCGCCTAAAAAGATTCCGCCACCAATATCTTCGAGTGACTCAGGGAGCAAAATCAATGTGCCGAGTGCCAGCAAGGTAAAACCTGGAAATGCTGCCCACCAGTTATTGCTATCACCAAACAACACAAACAGAAATGCCAAGCCAGCAATGACAAACACAGCACCCCAAAAGTAACTTGTGACATTTTCCAAAAATCCCATGGTTTGGGCGAGTGCCAACGAACCGCCCAAAATCAGTAACAAACCAAAAATAATTCTCGTATCAAATCGTTTCATACTAAACCTTTCACTATTTTATTTTTATCGAAGCCGCGCCAGCACTGATGTGAATATCCATTGCATTTGTGGCGGTTTCATAATCCGGTGATTGATAAACACCATTCACTTTCGGAAAACGAGTCTTATCAATACTCAGATCTGCCGCGCCGAGTGAGGCACGAATACGCGCGGAAACATTTTCAGGGATAGTTAATGTCAACGAAGCGGCACCCAAGTCAAGGTCAGTTCTGAAGCGACCACGTTCAGGTAATATCAAATCAATATCACTGGCGCCGGCTTTTATCTTTAAGTCAAGCAAATTCATATCGCGCAAGGCAATGATTGATTTATTCGCGCCGATATTAAATCGCAATGAAGTGGGGATATTTTGATTCAATGCTACATCCCAATTGTATTGATGATTTGAATTCCAAAATGGAAAATCCCAAAAGTTGGATGCGCTTCGAATCTTAACATCTAATTTGTTTCCGCTTCGTTCAGCAGAATGCTCCATGCCACCGTCAAATGTGCCATGCAACAATTCATTTGGATTTGCGCCGCTGTGAACTTTCAATTCACCCGCACCATGATGAATTCTCAATTTTGATTCGCTTGCGCCGTCTAATCCAATGCTAGCCGATTCAGTTTTTACATCTTGTTTCCAAAACACACTCACCAATGCCCATACACCTAATAGAATAAAAGTAAGGGGCCAGAAAACGCTGGTAAGCGAATTACCATTTGGAAGCCGAATGCCCATTGCATTGGCGAGCATGAGCCCGCCCAGCAAAAGTAACCCAACACCCCAAAGTAAAGAATTGTTTTTCATGTTATTCACTTTGATTTTTATTTCTGAAGGTGCGATACAAACCACTACCCAACACCCACAGACCAAGCAATATCAACAAAATGGCTGGACCATAATTGCCGAGTAAATCCCATCCACCAAGGAATGCAGAAAAAATGAGAAATAACACAGCACTGAAAACCATCATGTTGAGTCCACGTTTGAGGTTGTGGGCGGTGTTATCGCCTAGCAAACCTGCGAGCAATGTACCAACGCCGATAAAGCCTGGGTACAACGTCCACATGTAAGACCATGAACTATAGTCGCGAGTCATTTCTTGATAATAGAAAATTCCGCCCGTGCCAGCCACAATTGCGGCAGGTACAGCCAAGCCCGGCGCACCAAGCACCAAGCCAACAATGAAAATGACACCGCCAATCAACAATAAGTTAACGGGCCATTCTGTATATTTTTCAAAAAAATTGCTGAAAGCTGGCACAGTTTGGTCTAACAAAAACCATACGCCAATCAAAACCAAAATTACGCCCAATGCAAGTTGTGAACGATTTCCGCTCATAATTTATTCTCCTGTAGAAAGTTTTTATTTAGTGTATAACTTTTTTGCTAAAAAAGAAAGCCTGAAAAAATATACGCAGGCTGAAAAAGAAAGTTGCTTTTACTTTCCAAATGCCTCTACAGCGGATTCAAATAGATGAAAAAGACCTTCGCGTGCTGGACTCAAATCGTGAGGCATGACCCACTCCCCGCCTGCTAAAGAATCACTGATAGAAAACGCCGCCAGCCCTGATTTTTGATTTGCCTGCGCCACTGCCAACATCGCCGCCGCTTCCATGTCTACCGCCAACATGCCTCTGTTTTGATACGCATTTACCTCACTTTTCATCTCTCTGAAAGGCGCATCCGTCGTCCATGTGACTCCGATAGTATGTGCATATTTTTTTGCAGATAAAGCTTGACTCAAACTTTCAAGTAATTTTTTATCTGATTCTACAATTTCACTTTCAGGAAGATAATGGCGTGAGACGCCTTCTTCACGAATCGCACCAGTAGATAAAACTAAATCTCCTGTTTTCAAATTTGGTTGCAATCCGCCAGCCATACCAAGGATTAAGAATTGTTTCACGCCAAATGCACAGAATAAATCTACAACCGTGGCAGTGACTGGTGAGCCCGCTCCAAAACCACCAAATATGCCAATTTGATTTTCAAACTTTTTTAAGAGGAACAATTCCGAGCCAAAGATTTTTACTTTTTTCGTGCTGTATTTACGAGTTACATACTTTGCTACATCATTTTGATAATAAAGAATCAAAAGTTTAGGCGGCGTGATTTCAGGCACATGCTTGTTCGCTTTCAAATAGGCAAGATAGTCTTGAGCAGTGAATACAGGGGAATCTTTCATTTTATTGCCCGATTTCCTATCAATAAAAAGGAAGCAAAAATAATTTCGTTGATAAGTGTACCCCAAGCCGCACCGATGAGACCAAAATTAAATATTAGATAAACATACAAAATAACCGCAAGTAATAAAGAAAGAAAAGTAATACGCAAGACACGATTCTCTTTGCCTGCCATAATTAATTGCAATGAAAAATATACACTGAATGTGTATGGAATCAACACAAAACCAATGATTTGTAATGTTGGGATTGATTCAGAATATGCAAAGCCATAAATCAAATTAATCAACAAATCTGCAAAAAAGAAAATGACGATGCCTACGATGATGCTCCATGCCAAAAGGAAAAGAAGCGAGGTTTGCAATGTTGATTTTATTTCTTGTGTTGAGGGTTTTGCCATAGAAGGCATGAT
>ERZ761602.5638-NODE-5638-length-14651-cov-3.990408_pt1 | contig 14651 bp, 12 predicted proteins | sample MGYA00512165_ERZ761602 | MGnify/ENA primary metagenome ERZ761602 (study PRJEB28899, sample SAMN02445085) | bioreactor sludge metagenome | biome: EBPR sludge; isolation source: Thorneside wastewater treatment plant | place: Australia: Brisbane, Thorneside...
GCGATGGACAAGCAGGTCCCGCCGCCGCTGGAGCTCTAGGGCCCGTTCGCGTTCGTGTCCACAGGGTGAAAGGGCCATAGCATGCTGCTCATCTCGATCGTGTTCGTGGTGCTGATGGTAGCGGGCATGCCGGTGGCGTTCGCCACCGGGATCGCCGGCTTCGTCTTCTTCGTCGTCGACGGGGCCATGCCGCTGTCGGTGGGCGTGCAGAAGATCGCGTCGATGAGCCAGAGCTTTCCGCTGCTCGCCGTGCCGTTCTTCGTGCTCGCCGGACACCTGATGAACGAGAGCGGCATCACCAGCCGCTTGCTGAAGGTCTCGATGGTCGCGGTCGGCGCTTTGGCCGACGAGGTGAAGGGCGAGATCGCCAAAGCCTATGTCGTCCTGAAGGATGGAAGATTTGCGGACGAACGCAGCATCATCGAACACTGCCGGCGCTCGCTGGCGCCTTACAAGGTGCCGCGCGCGGTGCAATTCGTGGCCGACCTGCCCAAGACGAGCACCGGCAAGATCACCCGGAATGAACTCGCGGCTTTCGAGAGGAGTGGTGTCTGATGGTGGATCTGTTTTCGCGCTATGAGATGACGATAGACGGGCGCCCCGCGACGGCGGCACGCAGCCTCGAAGTCTTCAACCCGGCGACCGAGGAGGTCTTCGCGCAGGTGCCGGACGCGTCTTCGGCGCAGCTCGACGACGCCGTAGCCGCCGCAGGCCGCGCTTTCCCGGGCTGGAGCGCACTGCCGATCGAACAGCGCCAGAAGTATGTGGCGATGATCGGTGACGTCATCGAGGCGAATGCCGAGGATTTCAAGCGCCTGCTCACGATGGAGCAGGGCAAGGCGAGGAGCGGTGCCGATTGGGAAATCGATGGATCGGCCTATTGGTGTCGCGCCATCGCAGAGCAGTCGCTGCCGGTCCATGTTCTGGAAGACGGCCCAGATCATCGCGTCGAGGTGCACCGCGAGCCGCTCGGTGTGGTGGGAGGGATCACGCCCTGGAACTTCCCGCTGCTGCTTGCGGTATGGAAGATCGCGCCTGCGCTTGTTGTCGGCAACACGATCGTCATCAAACCCTCGCCCTTCACGCCTCTATGCACGTTGAAACTCGGGGAGCTGTGCCGCGCGCTGCTTCCGCCGGGCGTGTTCAATGTCGTTTGCGGTGGTGACGACCTTGGGAAATGGATGACGGCGCATCCCGGAATCGCCAAAATCGCGTTCACGGGATCGACGGAGACCGGTCGGAGCATCATGGCAAGCGCCGCTTCCAACCTGAAGCGGCTGACTTTGGAGCTTGGCGGGAACGATCCGGCGATCGTGATGCCGGACATAGAGCCGAAGGCGCTCGCACGCGAACTCTGCTGGGCGGCATTCCAGAACAGCGCACAATTCTGCGTCGCCACCAAGCGGCTCTACATCCACGACGAGGTGTACGACGCGCTTGCAGCTGAAATCGTGGACTATGCACGGACGATCAAGATAGGCGACGGATCACAACAGGGCACCGATCTCGGTCCGATCCAAAACCGCCCACAGTATGAGAAGGTGTGGGCGCTGATCGACGAGGCGCGCGCATCCGGGCTGCGCTTCCTCTTGGGGGGAGAGCGTCCGGAGGGGCTGGGTTATTTCGTCCCCCTGACGATCATCGACAACCCTCCCGACGACGCGCCGGTGGTGACCGAGGAGGCGTTCGGTCCCGTGCTTCCTTTGCTGCGCTTCACCGAAGTCGAGGATGTCATACGGCGTGCCAACAGCAGCCACTACGGACTCGCCGCCACGATATGGTCGCGCGATACCGAGCGCGCGCACGAGATCGCGCGGCGCCTTGAGACGGGGACGGTGTGGATCAACGAAACGCACGTATTCTCACCCACGATCCCCTTCGGCGGCCACAAGCAATCCGGGATCGGTCTAGAGAATGCGTTGGAAGGTCTCGCAGAATATACCAACTCGAAGACCATCACGGTCCGGAAACTCCCCACTTGAACTCCCGGCGCTGATCCGATTGGCGAAGCTGCGTGTATGATGGAAGGTACTATTGCTCGCTGATATAAAGCATCCGGGCACTCACCTGAGCGCGCTCTTCTACTCTCTACGTCTATTGAATTGATCGATTGCCCCTTAAAAGCCTATAAAGCATCGGTTGTGCTGCTGAAGCAGCCGTTAGGTGGAGATGCTGCATCCAGTCGCTGCCCAAAAAAGCGACGGACAAGGGGAGGTATCCGATGGCAAGCTTGGCCAGAGAAACAGAAACGCTTCTGTCCATTCAGGAGGGGATTCTGTCTTGCAAGGATTTTTCCACGCTTGAGCGGGACGTCCTTGCGCCCGCTGCCGACTTTCTCGACGCTCTGACGAGTTGCTTCATGCAATTCTGGGTCAGCCCTGCCGGGGAAATCCGTTTCGGGCGAACGGCAGCCCATAATGTACCTGAACGTGCGCACGAAGGCTATCTCGCGCATCACTTTCGCGAAGACCCCGCGATGAAAGCCGCCAGCCGAAGTTTGCGCAATACGCCGCATGTGTTCTGTACTTCGGAAATATCGGACTACGCGCAGCTCACCAGCAGTCCATTCTACAATGATTTTTTTCGACCGAATTGCATTCACCATGTCATGGTGATGACCCAGAAACCGCAGAGCGATGACGGTGACACGCTGATCTTCGGCTTCCATCGACCGAGGGGAGACCGCCCGTTCACGGATATTGAAAAGCGCCGCTTGCAGAAGCTGGCCTCTGCTCTTGGCTGTTCGGCGCGGCTTCTGTGTCTGCAGGATGGTTTCGTTATCCGCGAGCGCGCCATCGCCGAATATGACTCGGCATTTCCGGGTCACGGCCTCGTGTTCCTCGACGAGCACATGACGGTGACATACGGAAACCGGACCGGGCTGGCGCATATGGCGATGCAGGATGTCGGAGGGCGGATACGATTGGATGCACTCTCCCGCGCTTGCCTCAGAACCCTGCGGATCGGCAATTACGCCGATGCCGTTTCTGTCGATATTTCAAAAGCTGACGGCATTGTCGCTTCCGTTCGGACCCGGCGCAGTCCCGAGGGGCGCCCATTCTTTATCGTGCATACGAATCGGCGGAATGACGAGGCGATGTTCGCAATTCGCTGCCGCGAATACCAGCTCAGCCCGCGGGAGGTTGATATCACGCGGGCGCTTGCCGCGGGGCTTTCCAACACCGAGATCGCGGAGCGACTGTTTATCAGCACCCGCACGGTGGAGAACCATCTGCGTTCGATCTACGCCAAGGCGGGCGTAAACCGTCGAACCCAGTTGCTCAGTCAGCTCAACGAGCTGGAATAGCGGAGAGCCAGTCGATAATCCGTGCCAGCGCATCGCGGCCGGAAGACAGGGCGCCGGCAAAGGACAGGAAGCCATGGATCGCACCTCCGAAATGGAGGTTGCGGGAGGGTACGCCCGCTTCCGAAAGCCTGCGGTGATAGGCGAGACCCTCACCGCATAGCGGATCATATCCCGCCGTCACAATCAGGGCTTGCGGCAAGCCGCCCAGGTTTTCCGCAAGCATCGGCGAGACGAACGGGTTTCCCGTGTCCGCAGCGTCCGCAAGATACATGCCGCGAAGCCAGTCGATATCCTGCTGCCCGAGAAAATACTCCCCGCCGCCATATTGCGCGCGCGAGACGTAAGGGGGCGAGGTCGTGAGGTCTACACACGGATAGATCAGGATCTGCGCATCCACACGCGGCCCATGATTGTCGCGCGCGTGAAGAGTGAGCGCCGCAGTGAGATTGGCGCCGGCGCTGTCGCCCATCACGACAAGCGTTTGCCCGGGAAGGCGCTGCACGTCGCACCAGGCCAGCGTGGCCACGCAGTCGTTGAAACCGGCCGGAAACGGGTGCTCGGGCGCGAGCCGGTAATCAACCGATACCACTGTCGCATCCGTACCCGCCGCGATTGCCCGCGCGATTGCATCGTGTGTTTCTACGCTGCCAAGCGCCCAGCCACCGCCGTGGATCAGCAGCACCATCGGACCCGCACCGTTTCGGTCGGGTCGGTAGATCCGGATCGGCACGGCCGCTCCGTCTCCCGCAATCATCAGATCCTCGCTGGCGACATGCGGCGCCTCCGGTGCGAGCTGGGCGGTGGCAACCGCAAGCTGCTGGCGTGCCTCGGCAACCGACAGGCTCCAGAGCGGCGGTGCGCCCGACGCCCGCATAGTATCCAGAAGCGCCGCCACATCAGGATCGAGTCCGGCCATCGTGCGCCTCCTCCCTAAAAGCGCTTCTTCGCCGAAAGACCCCACTCGCGCGGGCGCCCGTAATAGCCTTCGGTATGACCGAAACTGGACTCGGCCGAAATGCCGCCGCCAAGATAGGTCTTGTTGGTCAGATTGGTGACGAAGGCCGCGATCTCCAGACCGAGGTCGTCGTTCGAATAGGTGATCCGCGTATTGATCAGCGCGAAGCCATCCTGCACGAGCGTTTCCACATTGGTGGGATCGAGATAGGTGCGGCTCTTGTACGTCAGGTCGCCTCGGAACGCGACGCTGCTGCTGGTTCCCACCGGCACCGTATAGACGATGCTCGCATTGCCCGTCCATTTCGGGACAAAGGGCTGATGCGTATCGAGCGAGATGTCGCTCACCCCGGCTGCAAGGCTCGTGTATTTGAAATCCGTATATCCAAGCCCGGCTGAAAGCTGGAGGGCGGGGACGGGCTGCGCCTGCAATTCCAGCTCGAATCCCTTTACTTCCGCGTCTCCGGCATTTCCGAGGTCGAGCACGAGAACGCCGGCCTCGTTGGCCTTGACCCGCGAAAGCTGGATATCGGTGTAATCGTTCCAGTAGGCGGCGGCATTGAAGCGCAGCATACGGCCCAGAAGATCGGACTTGAAGCCGAGTTCGTAGGCGGTCACCTCCTCGGGATTGAAGGGCACCGGCGGCGTATTGTCCACCGTCGGGCGGCCGTTGAAACCGCCGCTCTTGAACCCTCGCGATACCGACGCATACGCCATGAACTGCGGCGAGAAGCGATAGTCGATCGACGCCATCGGCGTGAACGAATCCCAGCTCTTGCCCACGGTTGTCAGCGGGATGATCGGTACGCCCGATGCAACGCGGATGTGCCGCAGCGTATAGTCCTTGCTCTCGTGCGTATAACGCGCGCCGACTGTCAGGTTGAGATCGTCGGCAAGCGTGTAGGTCGCCTGTCCGAAAGCGGCGTAGCTCTTGATGCGGATCTTGTTGAAGATATCGAAATCAAGATCGAGCGCGACGTTCACAGGATTGCCTGCGCCGCCGGGCGCGGTTGGGGCTTCGGGCGGAGACCCGTCGATCGGCCCTGGAAGTGCTTCGAACGCGTTGAAAAATCCGGATGCGAGGATGACGTTGTTGGTATCGCGCCCGTATTCATTGAAATAGAAGCCGCCCACGACCCATTTCAGCCGTTCGTCCGCAGATGTGCCGACGAGCTGGAGTTCCTGGCTGAACTGGTGCTGCCGTTGCCGGTTGTCGGTTGCGATATAGTCCATGGGTCCGCCGTCACCATCGCGGCCGAAATGCGCCTTCATGTGGCGGTAGGCGGTGACGGATTTGAGAGCGATCGTATCGCTCATGTCCCAGTTGAACGTTCCCGAAAGGCCCCACATGTCGAGATCGTTGCGGTTGGGGCCAGTCCCGTAGGTAGTGAAGGGCTTCGGTGAGATCAAATCCGTCGACATCGGTATCGGCGATGCCACGAAGATGTTCCACAAGGTCGCGACGACGGAAACGTCCTGATCGAACGAAAGCAGTTTTTCAGGCACGGCTTCCTGCCGCCAGCGCGAGTAATCCGCTGCGATATCGACCGTGATGTCGTTCGACGGCGTGAAGCGCAGGTCGAGCCGCGCCGCTGTCTGGCCGATATCGCCGGGGCGGGAAACCGTGTCGCCAGTGAAGTAGTCGACGCGCTTGCCGTAACCGTCGCGGTTCTGCGACGAGGCGGAGAGTTTCATTGCCACCTGATCGGGAACAAGCGCGGTTTCAAATGATCCGCGCAGGTCGATGCGGTTGAAGCGGCCGGTCGTCACCTCGATGAAACCACGCGTCTCGCCGCTGGGCTTGGCCGAGGTGACGTTGACGGCACCGCCGATCGTGTTCTTGCCGAACAATGTGCCCTGCGGTCCGCGCAGCACCTCTACGCGCTCGACATCGAGCAGGTCGAATGTGCTGCCCACCGAGCGCGGATAGTAGACGCCGTCCACGTAGACGCCGACGCCGGGATCTACCGTGAACAGGAATTCACTCTGCCCGACACCGCGGATGAACACCGAGAGGTTCGCTCCGCCGCCACTTCCGCCCGCGGCCGTGTACATGGAAACGTTGGGCACGAAGCCCGCCACATCGGCGAGTGCGCTCGCGCCGCGCGCCGTCAGATCCTCGCCGCCGAGTGCGGTGATGGCGATCGGTGTGTCCTGCAGCCGCTCCTCGCGCTTGCGCGCCACCACGACGATCTCGGCAAGGCCAGCCGATTCTTCGGCCTCCGGCCCGGCTTGCGCCCGGGCAGTCGATGGCGCCGCCAACCCACCGAGAATGGAGGCCCCAAGGCAAAGCGAAAGCATACGGCGGGCAGCGAACGAGCGTGCAATCATCGGACAGTATCCTCCCCCAGAACAGTCCTTGCCGGCCTATGCTCTCTTGGCGGTTGCCGGCTTTGGACGCCTAGATTCATGAAGCCCGGCCATCCGAGGAACAATGACGAGAGACACTCAATTTTCTGCCTGGAGCGGCGGTCTCTGCTTGTCGCAGTACCGCGTATTCGGTTGCGTCCGCGATCAACTTTCAATCGGATTTTTGTTGCAATGCGGCATAAATATGCTGCTGCAGTCTTTTGATAGATTTCCGTATGTGCTGGCCTCCAAAATGGAAACAATCTGTTTCGCAGTTCGATCTAACCCCGCGCCCGATTCTGCGGTATCCGCTGAGGGCCTTGGGGAAGGATGGGACACACGGCCGTTATTGCCGTGGCCGATTTCTCGCCGGACATCGAGGCCTCGGGTGTATCGGGAGGCTGGTAACGATCATGACGGACGGCGCGCTGGGTTCAGGACAGGAGAAAGGGCCGGTCGGCAGTCCGTTTGTCGATGCTTCGGGCGCGCAGGATGCGATGGTTCCGTGCTGGGACGCCTTCAAGGTCTCCAAGGAGCAGATCGATGGCGAGATTGAGCGGCTGAAGTCGCTCCCCCGGCCCGCGAACGGCCGGCGCCGGTCGTACATCGTTCACCCGCAATCCCAGCGCAACAGCATCACGCCGGGCCTTCGCGCCGCCATCGAGGTGGTTATGCCCGGCGAGGCGGTGGAGCTGGCCGCCAGCAACGCCTCCAGCGTCGGCATCTGCATCGGAGGCGAGGGCAGGGCTGTCGTCGACGGCAAGGCCTTCGACATGACGCTCCACGACACGTTGTCGGTGCCGAACATGGCCCCGCAGGCCTACGCCAACACGGGCGACACGGCCTATGTGCGCCTCGTGTTCAGCGATGCGCCGCTGCTCGAGTATCTGCGCGCGCTCTATGTGTCGGATGGTGCCGTGGCGGCGGAGCGCGAGTCTGCGCTGCATCACCGCGATCCGATGGCGGACTTCATCTACCCGATGCCGACCGGTGGCGGCGCGCTGAAGACGTACCACGCCTTCATCGACCCCGAAGTGGTCGAGCAGGACGCGCACCTGTGGAAGTGGGGGGAGGTCAAGGCCTTCCTGAACGGCATGGACAAGAATACGAAGGACCTGCGCGCCGCGATCATCACGATGTACTGGAATCCGGCGACCGGCCGCACGCACGGGTCGACCAATACCATCACCGCCTGGATGAGCGGCGGCGTCGATCCGAACTGGACCGGCAAGAAGTGGGACATGGCGCGGTCCCATCGGCACAATGTCACGGCGATGAACTATGCCATCGCCGGCCAGTGGAAGACGATCGTCGAGCGCGAGGAAATCACATGGGGGCCGGGAGATCTGGTCCTGACTGCGCCCGCCTGGGCCATGCATTCCAACGGACGCTTCGACCGGGAGGCCTATACGTTCGCGATCCAGGACAATGCGCTGCTCGCCGCCATGAACAGCACGATTCTGCAGGAATATGTGAACCGGCCCGTCGTCCATCTCGGCGCGCGCCCCGGCTTCGAGGCATAGTTTCAGGAGTATTCCAATGGGCGGCGCCACGCATTTCCTCACGCCCGGCGATGGCGCGAGCCTCGTCGACGATTGCCTCTACGGATGGGGCGCCGATCTCATCGTCGTCTACCTGCGCTGTGATCCGGACAGGCTGCAGGCTCTGCTGCCGCCGGGCCTGAAGGTCGCGGACGGCCTGTGCATGGCCTATGTCGGCGCCTTCCAGTCGGCGAGCGAGGATCGCCCGGATGCGATGCTGCTCAATCCGGCCGGCACCGTCTACAACGAGGCGGCACTGAGCATCGCGTGCACCTATGGCGACAGGAAGGGATATTTCCCGGCGTTCGTGTGGGTCGACAAGGAATGGTCGCTGATCCGCGGCTGGCTGAACGGATATCCGAAGAAGATCGGCGCGATCACGATGGCGAGGCCGCACGCCTACAACCCGGTCACCGGCGGCGGGCTTCGCGTGGGCGCGGTGACGGGCGGCATCTGCTCGCGGCACGGTTTCACCCTGATGCGCATGGGCCTGACGCTGACGCGCGCCGGCGAACCGGGCGACCTCAAGTCGCGCCCCTCGACGTTTGGCCATCGCCACTGGCCGTCGCTGCACCCCACGCAAACGGCGGTTTCCGAGCTCGTGGAGGTCAACCGCACCGATCTGAAGATCGGCGATGTCTGGCTCGGGGAGCCGTTCTTCGAACTGGGCAACGCGCCCGATGAGGCGCTGGACCATTTCAGGGACCACGAGCTCGTCGCCGGCGCGACATATTCCTATGGCTTCCGCATCGGCGGCGCGACGCGTCTGGAACCGATCGCGCGTTAGGGCGGAAAAATCCCGGCCGGCGAAGGCCTGCCGGGATCAGCCAGCGCGCAGACCCGCCTGCGCCAACTGCGGCTTCACATCCCTGATCCAGCGCTTGACGCCGTCCTCGTAGCTGAACCAGCTGAGCAGGACGCCATCGATGCCGCCCTGCGAGAGTTTCTCCAGACGTGCAGTGATCTGATCGGCGGTTCCGACCAGCTCGTATCCGCCATGGCCCGCCTTCAGACGGAACTTCATCATTTCCATCACGTCCTTGGGCATCAATTGGGAATGCATGTTGTGCATCTTCATGAAGCCGTCGAGCGCGCGGTCGTCGCCGTGCTCGACCACGTAGTAGTTAAGGCGGTCGCGCGCGTCCTGCTCGGTGTCTCCCTGCACGACATAGGCCAGCGTCCAGACTTGCAGGTCGCGGCCATATTCCTCACGTGCGAGCCTGCGGTAGAGGTCGGTCTCCTGTCGCATTTGATCGACGTCGTCCGACTTGACGATAACAAACGCCATGTCGGAATATTTGGCGGCGAATTCCCGGCCGCGATCGGAGCCGCCGGCGTTCATGATGGGCGGAAACGGCTTCTGGATCGGCTTTGGAAGGCTGATGCCCTTGCGGATCGTGTAATAGGTGCCTTCGAAATCGAAGGCGTCGTCGCGGCTCCACAATTCCCGCAGGATCTCGATCCATTCGGCCGCCTGCGCATAGCGGTCGTGATGGTCCTTCATCGCCGCGCCGAACATGTCCAGCTCGGGCTTGTTCCAGCCGGCCACGACGTTCAGCCCAAAACGGCCGCCCGAGATCCGGTCGATGGTCGCGCACTGCTTGGCCGCGGCGATCGGGTGAATGGTGGGAACGTGCGAGGTTGCGAAGACCGCGCTGCGCGTCACCTGGCTTGTCGCCGCCGCCCATGTGTAGCTGTCCATCGCGAGACCGCTGCGATGCGCGGGCTCTTCCTCGATGTAGCCGCGCCAGCGCGAATAGGGGACATTCGCCTCGAACCCGGCGTCTTCGGCGAGTTTCGAAACGAGGACCGACTCGTCCCAGTCCGCATCGGGCGTTTCGGGCGCATTGGACATGTTGTTGCCGATGCCGTTCAGCCCGAACACGCCGAGTTTCAGCGGATTGTCATTGAAGATCGGGTTGGTGTCGGCCCGCGGATCGTCCTTCCAGCTTTTCATTACTCGCGTCGCTCCCAAGGTTTGAGCGGAGCCTGAGCCGGGACGCGATTTTTGACAACAGCGTCCCGGAACGACTGGCTTTCCGGAATGGAAAAGGTGCGCCGACAAAAGGCGGATGAATTCCGCGCACCGGCGTTGCAAGGCCCAACGAAAAATCAGTGCGGCCCAGGTGCCGATTTGGAAAGAATGTCTTTCGGGTACGTGCCTACACGCCGCCGACCCATCGCGCATAACCTAGCCGAACACGCAACAGCAATCGAAGCGAGCAATGAAGATAGGAAGCTGTCTTTACGAAGGGCGACCCCGGATCCTCCGGGAGGATAACGGGCATCTCGTCCTGCTTCCCGAGGATATTGCAGGCAGCCTCAAGGCGCTGCTTGTCGAGGAGCGATTGAGCGAGGCGGCCGCGGCCCACGGCGAGGCGGTTTCCGCCGACAGCGTCGTCATGCTGCCGCCGATCACGGACCCGGACAAGATCCTCGCGGTGGGTTTCAATTACCGCGGGCATCTGACCGAGACCGGGACGCCGCTTCCCGAATATCCTTCGCTGTTCGTCCGTTTTCCATCGAGCCAGGTCGGCCATGATCAACCCGTGATCGCGCCGGCGATCTCTTCGGAACTCGATTATGAAGGCGAGCTGGCCGTCATCATCGGGCGGCCCGCCTGGCGGGTGAGCGCAGCGGAGGCGATGGACTGCGTCGCCGGTTACAGCTGCTTCGCCGAGAATTCGGTGCGGGATTTCCAGGCCCATGCCCGGCAGGTCACCGCAGGCAAGAATTTCCTGAGCAGCGGCGCCATCGGCCCGTGGCTGACCACGGCGGACGAAGTGGGCGATCCCTCGGCGCTCACGCTCACCACAAGGCTGAACGGACAGGTGGTGCAGCACGACAGGCTGACCTCGCTCGTGTTCAGCGTCGCCGAGCTCATCGTGTACATCAGCCAGTTCACGCGCCTGCTGCCCGGAGACATCATTGCCACGGGCACGCCCGACGGGGTCGGCTTTCTGCGCAAACCGCCGATCTGGCTCGTTCCCGGCGATACGATGGAAATCGACATTCCCGGCGTCGGCCTGCTGCGCAACACGGTGGTTGCCGAACATACGGGTGCGCCGCGATGAGCGAGGCGAAAGCCGGGACGTCCCTGATCTGGCTGACCGAGGAGCAGGTCGCATCGCTTGTCGATATCAACGATGCGATGGCGGCACTCCGCACCGGCTTCATCGAGGAGGCGGAGGGACGCGCCAAGACGATCGACAAGGCGCTGGGACTGTGGCCCGGTGGCGCGATGCACGCGCTCGGATCGATGTCAGCCCGGCAGCATTATGCCGGCTTCAAGACCTGGGTGCATACCGAGCGCGGGGCGACGGCGATTTTCTCGCTGTTCGACATGCGCGCCGGCGGTCTCCTCGCCGTGATCGAGGCGGCGACGCTCGGCCAGATCCGGACTTCGGCCGTGTCCGGGCTTGCGGCGGATGTGTTGTCGAAGCCCGGTGTCGACGAGATGGCGCTTGTGGGCACGGGCGCGCAGGCGCTGACCCAGGTCGCGGCGGTGGCTTCCGTGCGGCCGCTGCGGCGGCTCCGGGTGTACAGCCCGACGGCCGGCAAGAGGGCCGCCTTCGTCGCGCAGGCGCGGGCGCGGTTCGATTTCGACGTCGTCGACTGCACGTCTCTGGCCGAGGCGGTGAACGGCGCGCCGATCGTCACGCTGATCACGCGCGCCTCGACGCCCTTTCTCGATGCCGGGCTTCTCTCGCCGGGCGTGCTGCTGATCGCGGCAGGGGCAATCTTGCCCGCCAATGCCGAATTCATGCCCGACGTGCTCGAACGGAGCACGAGCGTGTATGTCGACAGCCTGCGCAATGCGCAGCTCAATTCCCGCGAATTGCGCGCGCATTTCGGGGACGATCCCGCCGGATGGGGCGCTGTCCGGACGCTCGGGAGTCTGCTCAGCGAAGGTGCGGCGCCGCCGGTCGATTCCGACATCATTTTGTTCAAGCCGATGGGAACGGGATTGTCCGACCTTTCGGTGGCGATCATGGCGTATGAGCGCGCCGTCGCGGAAGGAATCGGCCTTGCCATCGATCAGCCGCGACGCGTGTCGCCGCGCTGGCGGAACGCCGCAACTGTTTGACGTTTGACGCCGGGGAGGGCGGAGTATGGAAAGTCGTGTGAAGCTTGTCGATGAAAGCGGCCGGTTCCCCGAAGCCGTGGAAACCTGGCCCTCGGTTCTCATCACGCGGGAGGAGATCGCCCGCGAGGTGGAGCGGCTGGCCGACGCGCCCGCGCCCGCCAACGGCCGGCGGACGGCGAGCATCGTCCATCCGCTCGCGCAGGCGCCCGGCCTTGGCCTCGCGCCCGGGATCGACGTGCATATCGACGTGCTGAAGCCCGGCGAAAGCGTGCGGGTCAGCCGGTCGAACAGCACGGCGGTGGGCACTTGCATCAGGGGCTATGGCGCGGCGTGCATCGGCCCATCCGGCTTCGGCATTGAAACGCACGACGTGTGGAACGTGCCGTCGATGCACCCGGTCTTCTATGAGAACAGCGGATCGGACCTGCTCGTACGGCTGACCTTTTCCAACCGCCCGATGCTTGAGAAGCTGATGGTCTTCTACGGCGAGGAGGCGGACGACGCCAGGATTTCGGACGCCTGGTTCAAGGCCGTGGGGGACAACGCGCCCGAAGGTCCGCGCGCCAAGGACAATGCCCCGATCGTCGCCATTGGCGGCGGCGCCTTCCTGATGCCGTATGAACATCTGGTCGACCCCGACACCGTTGAGAACCGCGCGCTGCACTGGCCCTGGTCGGTCGTCGAGCCGCAACTTAAGGCGGTCCGCGGCATCGGCGAGGGCTACACTGGCAGGCGCCTCTACATCCTCTACAACCCCGCGACCGAACGCCGGAACGGCACGACGCACAGCTTCTTTGCATCGATCGCGGCCTATCCCGGCGACGTGGTCGACCGCCCGCACCGGCACAGTTCGGCGGCGATCAATTACTGGTTCGGCGGCTCCGGCCGGAGCACGGTCAGCGGGGAAAAGCTGCACTGGAAAGCGGGAGACCTGATGCTGTCGGCGCCCGGCTGGGCGGTCCACAATCACGCTTCGGGATCGGAGGGATTCCATGCGCTAACGATACAGGATCATCCGCTGATGATCGCGGCGGAGTCCCTGATATGGCAGGAAACGATGAAGGATCAGATCCGGAATCTGGGAACACAGATCGGCTTTCAGACCAACATCTCCGAATTGGTCTGACGCCTTTCGAAACGTGCAACCGCGAGCGGCGTCTCGCACAACATTGGGTGCTGCCGTGACCAACATACCGCCCCTCGATTTTCCCGATATCGGCGAAGACCTTCAGAAGCTGTTCCAGCCGACCGTGGACCGGCTCGGCTATTTCGGCGATTTCTTCCGATACGGGAGCCACACGCCGCAAATCCTGTCCGCGTTCATGGGACTCAGCGGGGCTCTGAAGGCGGCCATACCGGACGACGTCAACGAGACGGTCGCGCTCGCCGTGTGCACGGCGATGGACTTTCCCTACGAGCGCATCCAGCACGAGCGCCTGTCCGAAAAGCTGGGGCTCGACCGGGACTGGATCGCGGCCATGGTCGGCAGGCCATCGGCCGCGGAGATCACGCCGTTGCAGCAGGCCGCGCGCGATCTTTCGGTCGCGATGGTCGAGGGACGTCACGACGCCGCGCGGGACGCGGCCGAAGCAGTCGCCGCGCGCGGGTCTCCCTCGCTTGCAGTCGCGCTGCTCTTCCAGGCGACGCGGTTCATGCAGGTCTGCGCGGTCGGACGGACGCTGGGTATGCAGCTTGCACGGCCCTCGATATTCGAGTCTAATGACGGGAGGTAAGCCTTCGTGAACGTGCATCCTTCTGCGGCCTCACTCACGACGGGTGGAGTACGCGCTGCGGAGCAAAGGGTGGATGCCATGAAAGGCGACATCAAGAATGTCTACCGGTCCATGCTCGACAATCTCAGCGCGCTGCGCGCCTTTGTCGCTGTGGTGGAATCCGGCAGCTTCTCGGAGGCCGGCTACCGCCTGAACGTGATGCCCTCCACGATAAGCAAGCATGTGTCTTTCCTCGAGGAAAAGATGCACGGTCAGCTGATCGTCCGTTCCACCAAGCATCTGTCCGTCTCCGAACTCGGCCGCCGCTTTTACGACCGGTGCCTCGTCATCCTGAAGGAGGTCGAGGAAACCGAAGCCGAGATGCTCGAATATCAGATGGAGCCGCAGGGCAAGCTGCGCGTGACGATGGGGCCGTCCTTCGCCGGCTATCACCTGCCGCAGCTCATCCCGAGCTTCCTCGAGCAATATCCGAAAATCAGCGTCGATTTCCGGATTACGCCCGAGGTGATCGATCTCATCGACAATTCGATCGATGTCGGAATCCGGATCAGCAGCAATCTTGAACCCGGCCTTATCGCCGTGAAGCTCGCGCCCAATATCCGCAGCGTGTGCGTCTCTCCCGCCTATGTGGAGAGATTCGGAATGCCGGCCGAGCCGTCGGCTTTGACCCAGCATAACTG
>ERZ761602.5639-NODE-5639-length-14646-cov-48.486464_pt1 | contig 14646 bp, 17 predicted proteins | sample MGYA00512165_ERZ761602 | MGnify/ENA primary metagenome ERZ761602 (study PRJEB28899, sample SAMN02445085) | bioreactor sludge metagenome | biome: EBPR sludge; isolation source: Thorneside wastewater treatment plant | place: Australia: Brisbane, Thorneside...
AGAGTACAAGTTGTTTGTGCGAAAAACCACGAAAAAGTTCAGAATAGGCTCTAAGATCGAACGGGAGTCCGAAATGTGCCGTGCAACCGTTCAACTTGGATCGCAAAATCTGAGATCCATGATGGTCCGTTTATCCGATTCATCCAAAAACGAGAAATCAATAGAATACTCTAAATCTAATACTCCATCAGGTAATTCCTCAGCAAGACGAGGAACCGCTTCTATCGCGAAAAAACGCAGTGATTCCAGCGCGAATGAGCGATCATAACGGAATTCATCCGCTTTTGTGTAATCATCCCCAAAAACCTCCAGCATAATCCGATCAAGACGAATGGAGCCTTCGATCGAAAGGCTTGCTCGTATTTGCTGAGCCAATCCGAACACGGAATCTCCGCTTGCATCAGCAGTAACCAAAAGAGAAGCGATAAACAACCTCTTCCCATGAGGAGGCCAAAGTTGATGATGAGAAAACCGATGGCGACGCAAACTTCGGGAGGCACTTTTCACCTCTATCCTTCCTTCACTAAAGCAGAAATCGTGAAGATCAAACGGGTCGCTATGCCACGCATCCAGCCAAGTTTCAGGAGTATTTGAATTTGCCATCAAAAGCATTTCAGCCCAAAGACCTTGGATTGATTGTCTGTTGGGTTGTCGGAGACATTGTAGCATGTCCACCAATTCTCGAATCCCTTTCGCCACATCCCTTGATGTTGGGAATGACGGCATTTGTTCGCACAAGAAGACGCTGAACCGGAGAAACACCCCGAGAAAGCCAGTTCCTGGGTTGGTAAGCGTGACGACAGAAAGCCGTTGACCATGCGGCAACGATTGACCCGAAACAGTCCCCGTCATCCCATGTTGAACATTCAGATTCTCCAGTTGGATGGGAGTGGGGTAAGAATCGTTAGAATTCGTGGTAGCTATCAGAAGACAGGCGGATTCTCCCTGTATCTTGGCAAGAAAAATGTTTTTCCCATCCCTGATAGGCATTGCTTCGTAGGAACTCACTGTTCCAGCCACTGGCACCGAAACAGGAAGCTGTGCAAACAAAGAAGACAGAGCATTGCAGTCCATAGGCTATCAGCTTGGATCTTGCACAAGCCACTGCTGCGCCATTTTTGCGGGTATCCATATCGCAAGCACTGGCACATCGGAAGCAATTACGGTGCCTGATTCCGTTAACTCAAGACGGCGCAAATGCACTGTAAGCTTGTCCGCGCCATGCAGAGCCCTGTCACCTGGATAGTATTGAGGATCGCCGGGTTGCCTATTTGAACCTTGAAACACGTTCTCAATCTGACTCGTTCCGGGATTGACAGCGCGATGCGAATCTTCTTCAGGGTTCAAGAAATACACATCGCAAACCTCATCGGGATGTGAATCCAGATAGTGTTGGATTTGGAGCATCGCGCCATAGTAGCGTTGTGTGTCCTCTTCCTCGACGACGCTAATCTGAACAAGTAGTTGTTCATAGACCTCCCGGAGCGAAGTGCCGATAAGTCCGTGATGCCTGGTTGCCGCCGCTCCGTATAACGATTCTGACAACGCCTCAAAGAGGTTTTCTTGTATATAGTGGTCGAAGGTAATGCGATTGGCCGCCACGCTTTCTTCAGCTTGATGAGGAGTCCGAACCCAAAACCAATCGTTTGAGAAAGTGTCGCGCATGTGGTCAACGGCCAGCACGTTGCGCCTTGTCGGCTGCATTCCGGCGGGCATCAGGAAGGCGCGTTTCCATTGGCTCATGGGAAGATTGGTTGAGCGGAATTCTTCAAGTTGACGCCTTACGTTTTCCTCATGGATGACGTAATCAGTAAACGCATCAATGGAATCCGATTCGAGGTATATGCGGCAGTAACCAAGGTAACTCCGTTTGTAGCCGAAGAATCGTCCACGTTGTTGCAGCGTGTCTGCATTGCCCATGCCAAGACCACGCGGCATGTATGTAACGGTCAATCCTTCCACGGTGAATCCGCGATCAAGTTTTTGACCGCCGACCAATATCCATGAGTAATTGTCGCGCCAAGGAATATCGGCCACTCCTTGCGGCGTCCTGTTGACAACCTCCACATGAGTGCGCCTTACGGCCCTGCGCAACTGTGACTTAATCGAGTCCCACGACGGCATGGATTCACCCACGGTTCCAGTAATATCCTGATAGGCCGGTTCAAAGTCAGAAAGAAGCTCCTGCTTGTCGGGGTCAGAGTCGTCGAGAGCGAGAATGTTTTCCCAATTCTGAACCAAAGATCGTGCCCAAGATGCGTAATCCGAGTGAGGGTCGGTTTCACGCGACGGATGTATCAGCATCGTGCGATTGCTCCTGTTCGTTTGCTCCAAAGCATAGCCAGCAGCTACACCGATGAAGAACACTCGCATGGCATCTTCCAAGGATTCGGGCAAATTGGTGACCGGATTTCGTCGAGATGGGGCTTGGTTTTCGGGAATGATGCGAATGTGGGGCTGTGCGGAATCTCCGAAAAACTCAATACCTCCCGTATAGTCATCGCCGGGCAGAAGCAGTTCCGCAAAATCAGGCGATAGCACGTCCAAGATGCTGATGAGCAGATTCGCCTGCGGAGTTGCCGTGTATTGCACAAAAGTGTGCTTATGAAACAGGTCTCTCAACTGTTTCAAGCGAGTATAAGTTGTGCTTTCGCTGTTTTGTCTTACCCGCGTGTTCAGGCTCGCCTGATCCGCTTCGTCATCAATGATGAGAACTGAAATCCCTGAGCGATCCAAGGAGTCAAGAAGCGACACCAACTTGCGAAGGACGCTCCAGTTTTTCTTGAGGGTGATCAGCGCAATCTGCCTCTCCGACATCCGGACGGAAGGATCGCGCCAATCCTCGAATATCTGATGGAGACGATTGCGATCTGTTGTGGTCGGTTCTTTGAAATGCTGCCATTTTCTGTCACCCCTGCTGTCCATTCTCAAGTCGTTTTCCAATCTCTGCGAGGATTGATTGAATAGCAGGTCCGTTGTTCCAGTGATTACAATGATGAGGGGAAAACCGTTGTCGGCAGCCATCGCCGCCAGTGTGGTAAAAGACATTGTCTTGCCGCTTTGCACATAACCAACGACCAATCCCGTATTGGTCGCATCCTGACCTGCGGGTGAGACACAACGACCAAGGATATTGGCAGTCGATTCGACTAGTGATTGCCGCGCATCCGCGTCCAGCTTGCCTCCAAAGTGCTGGAGTAAATCAACCGTTTCTTGCCCTTCGACTGGTTGCCAATTCATGCCGTTGGCTGCTGATGGTGAAAGTTGGACCGTAACAGTCGTGTCTGGTGTACTCATAAATTCCCTCCAATTCCCGGCTCGCTCAACGCAGATTTAAGCAGCGCATTGATGTGTCGCCGAATCGTTCCGGCAAGTTTCACTCCCTGATCTCTCGCCACAGTCTCAGCAATCGCAAGAGCTACCGCAAACCTGATGTAAGGCTCCATTTCTTCCGCCGAGACCCCTGCAAATCGCTGCATGAACGGATGGGCAAAATTAACCCTGATGCTCATGGTTCGCTTGTTCTGATTTTTATCTTGCTGCGAGATTTCAAGCCAATCTCCAATCGACGGATCGTTGGCTATCTCTACCGATACGGTCCAACTCTGGTCGTTGAAATCCAATACGAGTTCCTTTGTTGCCGCTGTTTCCTGCGGGCTAACAAGAATCTCCGGTGGCGGGCTTGTGATAGGTTGTTCGCTACGCTGGGCAGCAATGACAGGAGCGGCCTTTTGAAGCACGGCTGCGGTGGAAGTCACTGCTGCTTGGGCTCCGCGCTTGATGTCCACAGTTTTTGCTCTGACGCGGTGCTCGACTGCCATTTTCAGCATCGGCAACGGCTCGCTATTGCATTCAGACTTCAGCTTGGATTGGAACTCCTCCTCCAATTCATCCCATTGGAATCCGTCTTTCGTGTGGCTTACGCCAAAACCTTCCATGTGCAACTCGCCAAAGACACGCTGGTATCGGAAGTCGTTCGATCGCCCGAAAATCGCTTCTGGCCGATAGCCTTCGTCACCGCTTCCAACAATCAAACGATTACGTCTGAACAGAGCCAATCCCGCTTCTGAAAGGCTACCTTCCTCGCGAATGGCGACAAATCCGTGGACACGCTTTGAGTCATTCAATTCAATGTCAATTGACTTGTGCCATTTGACCGCTGGTGATGCAGCATTGCGAGGATGCGGAGCCACAAGAACCGCTGGTTCTTTGAATGCCAATTTCTCCCCTCGGAAATATAGTTCCATCGTCCCATCTCGAAGAAACTGGCGGTAAATTCCGGTCAGATGTTCCTTGATTTTGGCAATCGTCCGACCTGCAGGCATTTTCTGCGGTCGATTCAAGACTAGTTCCGTATAGTGCTCATCCGGCTTTGCCGTCTCGAAAGTGACAGGAAGCTGTTCCAAGGAATCTTCCATAATCTGCGCCAGATCAAACTGAATATGCCCGGCTCGCAATTCACCGAGAGCTTTTGTGCGAACGGACCAATCGGTTGAAAACCAGAAACCGGCGCTTTTCATCCCCATGCCAAACTCCGACAGCCCTTTCTTATTTGGTGGAATCTCGGCCGTGCGAAATGCACGCTGGTAATCCTTTACCGCTATCCCGGCAGCATTATCCCTCACTGTGATCCTTCCATCATCCGCAGGGTCGAGATCGATTCGGACGGCAAGAATATAATTCCCTCCATGCAATGCTTTGAGCGTATTCCAGTTATCCAATGCGCTTTGTAGCGCATTGTCCACAAATTCTCCCAAGGCATACCACGGTTTATAGTTAAGATGGCGCAGAACAGAGAGCACATTGACCCCCGGCCTGATGTTTACTGTATCGGAGGAGGTCTGGCTCATGCTGAAATGAGTTTTCGATCAGTTTGACGTTTTTTGCGAACGACGGAACGATTGTCAGCCTTAGGGGTGTCCTTGCCTTCAATTCGACCGACCAAAGGCTCGGCAATAATCTCAACCATACGAGCATTGACGGCATTCCCTAGAGCTTTGAACGCCGCTGTGTCCGTTGCTGGAAGTTGTTTCAGTTCTTCCAGAGATTGCAATTTCGCACATTCTTTTGGCGTCATGTAACGCTTCTCCCATCCAATGATTGGCACTTGTGTGGTGGTCATCGCGACAAGCGAGGGGCTTGTGCTGGGGCGCTTCACCCGCACACCAGAAGCACGAAACTGAATGACCAAATCCCAAACATTGCGTTTCGCGCCTTGGCAGTTCCATTCGAATTTTTGTAGTGAAGGAGGAAATGCGAGAATTTTAGGCAACCAATCCTTGAGCAGTTTTTTATGCTTCTGGTAGAAGGCGCGATTTGAGCGAATGAAGCTCTTCTTCCATGTTGGAAAGCTCTCCTCTTCGACCCGTGCATAAGATGGCAAGCCATTGAAGGGATCGGGAAAGTATTTTTCTGTCAGTTTCTTGCCGTGGCATCCTTTGAACTCACTCAACTTCTTTTTTCCGAGCTTGAACGGCGTTTCACCCTCGAAGGGATAAGTAGCGCCAAATTCCATCGACCAGATAGGCCACGATGGCAGTGGTTCGTCCTCCGGGATGGCGTCGAGGAATTCTTGCCACACTTCCAAGCAGTCAATCACCTGTTGGCTAAGTGGACGGGCATCGCTTGGATTCTTTTCAAGGCGGTCAGTCAGGTTTGGGACCGGGTTCTCCGGGGGCTTGGGCCAATCGAAAACATGATTTTTTCCTTTCCTGGCCACAATCATCACTCGCTGGCGAATCTGAGGTATCCCGAACTGATGGGGGGAATACAGATTGGCATCAGCCGAGTATCCAAGCTGAACAAGCCTGTCATAAATCAGTTGCCATGTCTTTCCTCCGTTGTGCCTTTTTAGATTTGGCACATTCTCAAGCATCACAAACTCGGGATGATGGTGCGATACGATACGCATCACTTCATCGAAAAGCGTTCCATTTTTCGGGCAATCAAAACCTGATTGAGCGCCGGCTTTCGAGAATGGCTGGCACGGGAATCCCGCGCACAAAATATCGTGCGAGGGAATCTCTTTCGTCTTCACATCACGGATGTCTCCCTCTGGGCGAATCCCAAAATTTTTCTCGTAAACATCGCGCAAACCATTGTCCAACTCACACGCGAACACGCACTCGTGTCCCAGAGCCTCCAGGCCGACATGAAACCCTCCCAAGCCTGCGAAAAGATCTATGAATTTCATCGTAAGCAATGGTTGGAGCGACATCCATGCTCAGCGTGAATGACTGAAAAGCAGATGCGGATGAAGTGAAATCCTTGGTAATAGGGTGTTGTGGGAAGGCAATCCCTGTTGGTTTTGTTTGTGCATGCGAATGAGTTTACGCCGCTGACAGGGTTTTTCGAGCGTTTTCTGATGGCATCTGCCAGCACGCCATCGCCGTCCACCAGCACGAGGGATGGACCGCCACCCACTTCATCGACGACCCTGGTTTCTCCGGCAAGAACCTCGAACGCTCCGGTATGCAGTCCCTCCTTCGGGAAGTCCGCTCCGGCAATGTCGATGTCGTCGTCGCCTACAAGCTCGACCGCATCACCCGCTACCTGCCCGACTTCTACGAGTTTTGGAAGGTGCTGGAACAGCACAAGGTCAACTTCGTCTCCGCCACGCAGAGCTTCGACACCAGCACCCCGATGGGAATGCTCATGCTCAACATGCTCCTTTCCTTCGGCCAGTTCGAGCGCGAGACCATCGCCGAGCGCATTTCCCACAAGATCGCCGAATGCGCCAAGAAAGGCATGTGGAACGGCGGATGGGCACCCTTCGGCTACTCCCACGACCCGGTTTCCAAGAAGATCACGCCCGATCCCGTGGAAGGCCCCATCGCCAAGCGCGTCTTTGAACTGGCCAAGGAGCTTCGCAGCCCTGCCAAAGTCGCCGCTACCTTGAACGTCGAGGGACTGCGGACCAGCGAGCGCCTTGTCCAGACCCGCCGGGGAGGGGAAAAGCTCGTCGGTGGCAAGCGGTTCATCCCCTACAAGATCAAGCGCATCGTTTGCAATCCGCTGTATAAAGGCGTGATCCACCACAAGGGGCAGGACCACCCCGCCGAGCATCCCGCGCTGGTCACGGCAAAACTGTGGCAGGAAGCCAACGACGCCCTCAACGGCAAGGGACGGGTCCGCCGCGCCATTCAGGAGTGTGACGCCCACCAAACCTTGCTCAAGGGGCTGATCCGCTGCGGAATCTGCGGCTATCGCCTCACGCCCAAGCCGGGCGGCAAGAAGGACAAGAACGGCAACCCCTACCTCTATTACACCTGCAACAACGTCAGCAAGGATGGCAGGCACTCGTCTTGCACCGTGCGGAACGTCCCCGCCCGTGCGATGGATGATTTCATCATGCAGATCATCGGCGAACTTGGCCGCCATCCCGAGGTGATCCGCCACGCCATTACCGCCTCCAACGAGGAAAAGCGCAAATCACTCCGCCCGCTAAAAGTCAAGCTCGGCCAATTCCAGCGCCGCCACAAGGAGCTGGGGGAGGAGCTTCAACGCTACCTCGTGCTGGCCCGCCAGCCCGGAGCCGGACATTTCGGGCAGGAAACCCTCGCAGCGGCGGAAGACTTGGCCAAGCAGAAGCACGAACTGGAGCGGGAGATTGAGAAGGTGAAGATCGACATCGCGCACAAAGAGCGTGTCGTGACCGACGAGCAGATCATTTCCGATGCCTTGCTGGCCTTTGAAGGGCGCATGTCCGACCTCCCGTTCGACGACCAGCGCGACCTTTTGCACCTGATGATGCGCCAAATTCGAGTTAACCGCTTGGACCCCGAAAAGGACCGGATTCCGGCTGGTCCCCACGGTTGGGACACGAAAATACGAACTCACTGGTATTCGGTTAACTTGGACTTCTTCGCAACTGACTTATTTTCAGTGATTTACAAGAAGGCTACCGAAGGTTCGCAATTCGATGCAAGTGGCGGAGGGGGTGGGATTCGAACCCAAATCCTATCCCATGTAAATAGGGAGTTGCAGGGTCATTTCCGCCTAAACATACGGTTATCATACGGATTGAAAACGACCGAACGGCTCATCGGGAGTGCTCATCAGCGTTCCGTAGCGATTCGCTCTGAGGATCCGCCCCAAGGCCAATTGACGGGCGAGGCCCCCTCAGTTATACTTAAGCCATGGCTCCTGAGCAACACTCATCCCAAGCCGGCAACCTCGACCGCCGGGCCGTGCAGAAGCGCACCGCCCGACGCGAGGATCGTCGTCGTCTTGAGGCAGGGGAGGCCCCGGCGGATTTGCAGGCCGAGAACTCGGCGATTCCGCCCGGAGCGTTCGTTGGTGCGCGCATCGCCAACCTGTGGCAAGCGATGGGGAAATGAGCGAAGGGTATTCTCCCGGCGACTTCTCTTCCTCGCTCAGGAAAATCGAGTCCAGCCGACTGGACTACTTCGTCGAGGGCGGTCAGGCCGTGAACATTTGGGCCGAGGTCTACTCGGAGGCCGCGCCCGGCGTCACCGACTACGCTCCCTTCACGTCCAAGGACTGCGATCTCTGGGTGGGACCGGAACTCCTTCGCGAGTTCGAACGGATCCTCCCCGACGGGAAGCTGATCAGGGCCTCCGACCCGTCCCAGGGTCAACTCGGCATCTACAGGACCAATGACACCCCGCCTCGAATCATCGACCTGTTCGACGGAGTCTATGGACTGACTTTGAACGAAGTGGTCCGAGCCCGAAAACGGAGTCTTGTCGTCGATGGTATCCGGCTGATCGATCCCGTCTTCCTCTTCAAGGCCAAGTGCCACAATCTGGCGAGTCTCCCCGACCAGGAGGAACGCAACGATGCCAAGCATCTCAGGATTTTGATGAAAATTCTTCCAGCCCACTTCGAGACGCTGCTTGCACAGGCGCTACGCCACGATCCCGCGACCTCGGACCGCAAGCTATTAAGCGAGGTCAAGCTGCTGCTTTCGTTCCAACGGGACCAGTGGGTGCGACGGGCGTTGGAGAAGGAGTCTATGATCATCGACGCGGCTTTGCCGATTGATCGACTTCGCCACTGCGGCCTCCCGAAGACAGAGGCGTTCATGAAGAACCGGTGGCCTCTGGACGATGGCCCATGAGAGGCACCATCGCATGTTGCCTCGTCGATGGCGACGGTGTTATGAGACGGCCTCGCTTCGTACCTCTCCGAGAATGTGATCGGCGGCCTTCTGCGCTTCACTAGCCGCCTGCACCAACCAGCGTTTATTGTCCTTCACGCGGAGCACCTCCAGCCAGCCTTTGAGGTAGGAGGCCGAGTTCTCGAAATCATCCTCAATGATACCCGCATGGGCACCGAGAAACGCGGCTGTCATTTCGGCGACCAGTTCCTCTTCACAGTAGATCTTTCGGGAGTCTCCCGCTGCATACATGCCGCGGTTCTCGACCAGGGAGCGACGGTTGAGGCGGGACGGGTGTCCCGTCGAATGGGCCAATTCATGGAACAGCGTTTTGTAAAACCGCCATTCACCCCGGAAGGTGTTCCGGCTGGGCATTTCCACGGTGTCCGTGGCGGCGATGTAATGAGGGCAGGCTTTCCGGCCTTCCAAGATCGCCGGAGGCTTTGGCATCCCAGCCACGATGAGGCGGGCCGCCTCATTCTTCATGGACTCCGTGTAGACAGGACAGGGTGGAGTTTCCGGGAAAACGATTCCATCGATTTGGCAGGCATTGAAGACCGTGTAGATCCTCAGAAACTTGAGCTTGTGGGGTGCCTCAGCGGAATTGACCGCTTCCTGCCGTTCACCTTTGGAGTCTTTCTCCCAGGTTCCGACTTTGATGATTGGAAGCCCTTTTTCCCCCGCTCGTACTTGTCCCCCCAGCTCTTTTGCCTGGAGGTAGGTTAGAAAATAGGGCGACTCGAATTCAGCGGATCCTAGGATGAAAATATTGATTCCTTGGTAAAATTTCTCGGTGGAAAAATTTCGAGGGAAACCAACCCGCGCTATTGAAGGTGATTGCCATGGGACCACACCGTTTTCGAGAATTTGCAGAATCCGTTCCGTGATACGCTCGTAGACATCGGACGGTTCCTGTTTTGGGACGGCTGGAAGCCTCCCCGAATTAAATGATCTTTTGTTCTTCCGACCTTCCAGTCGATTCTCTAGTTCCCTCACCTTCCTGCCCTTGCAAAAGGTTCTTGAATACCATGGTTTTCAAGGTGAGTGAAATTGGCCAGAGTGAACGTTCGCTCGGCAGTTGTTGGCAGGGCCTGAACGGGAGCGGATCGAATTCACATCAGTTCGCTGAGGTGGATTCCCAGCTGCTCTTCATCAAGGATTGCTCGCAAGAGTTCCGTTCGGGTTTCGATGACGCTTTCGCTGTCGTCGTCATGAAGGCGGCAGATCTCGGCGTCTTTGAGCCAGAGAAGGCAGGCTTTGGCGGGCGTAATCTCAACCATTTCGGTTCGCCTTTGCCGTTGCTCGGACTCTTCCGTGATCTCAAGATCAAATCGTTTTTTCATGGTGTTTCGTGTCAGATGGCTCCTTCGTCGCGATTCCGATCATTCATTTCGATCTCATCTGCCGAGCTTCGTCTCCTTCAAGACCTCCATCTTGTCGAAGCGGTAGCGCCCGCCGATGAGGTGGGCGGGAATCCGCCGGTCGGAAACCATCTGGTCAAGCGTCCGCCGTCCGCAACCGAGCCATGCCGCCGCCTCGTCCATGGTGAGGAGTCGGTCGTTCTTGGCGATCTCCTCTGCCAGCGCCGAAAGCTGAGACGCGGGCTCAGAGAGCCCGGCGTCTTCCAGCCGTCCGGAGAGTTTGAGAAGTTCGATGGAGATCCGATTCATGGCGCGGGGACGCTTTCTGATGAGAAGAGTCCGCGCACGGCGGCTTTAAACCGCGAATCTGCCAAAAATCGCTACATTCCGAGATCGAGGTTGTTTTCCTGCTGGAGACGTTGTTCTTCGAGTGCTTGAGCGCGGATTCGCTCCGCCTCCATCGCCTGAACCTGGGCGAGGGTCTGGTCGACCGCATGGAGCTGCCCTTCGAGCAAGCGATGCTCGGCGAGGGCCTGCTGATAGAGCGCTGCCGTTTCAGGTTCTTTCTCGACCCGGTTCATGACTTCGTCGAACTGCTGCGGATCAGCCTGGCCGGTGATGGCCAGCTCGATCAGAAAGCCGATTTCAAGTTGTTCTGGTTCGTTCATGATATTAGCGGGTGAATAGTTCTTTGGCGAAATCTGGATCGGTCTGCGCCAGTTCCTTTCTCACTTCGTTCGCAAGAACCTGCGAGACGATCTTCTTGATCGTCTTCCAAGCGTTCTGGGCGGTGCAGCCCATCTCGGTTCCAATTTCTTCGTAGGTCCGGTTCTCCACGTAATACTTGTGGAGCAGGTCGGCATCGATCTTGGAAAGTTTCGTGTAGGCGACTTTGAAGGACTCCATCAGCGGCACCTCATCGGAATCGGAATCATTTGCTTCGAGCGCCAGGAGATTCTCGGGCAGCTCCACTTCCTTTCGCCGGGAGCGTTCGCGAAAATGTCGGTTCGCATTGTTGCGGACGACGGTGAACGCGTAGGCCTTCGGGTTCCGGATGGACTCGGGATTCTTGTTTGCCGTCCGTACCAAAGAGATCAACCCATCTTGGACGGCATCCTGGGCGTCGTGAAGATTGAGACCGAGTGAGGCGGCATAGCGGGTCAGCGGGCCTTCCAGCTCGAGGATCCAGTCGTCGCAGTCACTCGGTTTACTCGGATTTTCCATGGAAAGGAGGGTATGCCCCACCGGAGAAGAGTCGGGAATGGGTAGATTTAAACCAGAAATATTGAGATTGACGAAATTTGTCCAAGTGACCACGGAGAATCGCCCGACGATGGCGGTTTTCCGGATTCTTGCTGAAGGAATGGCCCTCGGCTTTTTCCATCGGGAAAAACCCTAGATGCCGATCGGACCGGCGGTGAAGCGGTGGGATCAAGCGGAATAGGGGTCGGCAGTCGAAAAGGTTCCGCTTGAACCCGCCGCGCGCCGGTCCCCACCACTTGTCCGACCGCCGGTCTGCGAAGCAGACGGAAATGCGGTCGCTGACTTTTCCGGGTGGTGCGGAAGGCAAGGGCCGACTGAACGGGGCGCGGCACTTCGAAGAAGTGGGTGGGCCTTGGGCACGCTTCTGAAGGAGACCTTTGCCGGGGGTGCGGAGCATGATCGATCCGCACCCGAGGGAGCGCCTTAGCGGTGCCCCTGGGATTTCAGGTTGGAAAGCCACTGGCCGAGGAACGAATCGAGTTCGCCCTTTGCGCGGGGATTCAGCTTGTGAGCTTCAGGATGGACCCTCCGGTATCCGAAGCAATCCTGATAGCTGAGCGCTTCGACCATTTTTTTCTCAGGATAGACCGCGATTTCCATGTCGGGGTCGGCGATCATGTCTCCGGAGGGGTGTTCGTAGTAATGGCTGAGTGCCATCACCGTTCGGTCCTCCTCCTTGTAGAGCATGTCGATGTTCAGGTCCATGAAGCCGTCGGCTTTGAGTTTCCTCGCCTCGAAACTCGCGGTTGCGAGGTCTGGTATCAGGTGAAGCAGCTTCTTGTAATTGTCTTCGTATATCATGTTTTTCTCCAATATTAGTCGTTTCTCCCGAAGGATTGAGGCCTGTGAAGGCAGGAGGCCAAAAGGCTCGGTCAATGAAGCCACACGGTCAGGCAATCGCCTGAGCCGCCGGTAACGGCGGGACGGTTCGGGCCGCGCAATTGAGGGAGTCGGGACTTCTGCCAAGGTCGCTCCATCCTTCGAAACGGGAGAAGCGACGGATTGGGGAAGTCCGCGAACCATGCTATGCGAAAACAGGGAAGCTGCCCTCAACTAGTCGCCATGACCGGCACCGCAGGCGAGGGAATCTCCCCTAGGCGGTGGGCCATCGGCACGACGAGAAGGTCGAACCGGTGACCCTGCCAGCTATTCGGAAAACTCCTTCGGAATGAGCACCGTCGTGACCATGCGGTCCGGCTGAGTGATGATCAAAAAGCGCGAGCCGGTTTTCGGATCGTCGTAGGCTGAGAGCAACCAGCCCCCGGCATTCAGGACGATTTCGTTGCACGCGCGCTCCTTTGGTTCCATCTGGCCCCAGTCGCCGCACTGGTGACGCCAGAGGGCACGGGTGATTTCCTCGCTGCATATATCCGTCGCCGCTCCAGGAGTGATCATCACCCGTCCAAGTGAGAACTTGGTCCGGTTCGGCATCAATTCCCTGAGGTCTTGAGCGTCTGCCTTTCGGGCGGCCACTCTCAACGCCCTCCCGCTGAAGTGTCCTCCGCCGCGACCTTCATTCCCTGAATGGCGGTATGCGCGTCCGCCGCCAGTTTTGACAAGGTCGGCAGGTCTTGTTCACGGAATGATTCCGTCTGCTTCCAGTCTTCACCCTGACGGAAATGCCGGGTAAAAGTGGTGTTGAGAAAGTCTCCGCTTTCCCCGTGATTTCGCCAGATCGCCGCCTCAACCGATCCGTAACGAAGATTTTGTTCCGGTCGGTTTGGCTGTGCTTGTGGCTGTGCTTGTGGCTGTGCTTGTGGCTGTGCTTGTTGTTTGGCTCCCATGTTCGTTCCTCCAAAAGAGTAAAATGAGGAGCGAGCCTATCATAGAACATCGTTCTAGTCAGCAGAACCGAATGACCGTTCTAATCCGGGAAAAATTGTGAGGGGCGTTGCGGGGCACCCGCCTGAAGGGGTAGGGCCGCACGAAGTAGGCCAGAGGGGAAAGCTTTCCCCGCCAGAATTCCCCGATGACCACAACGCCGAGGAAGGTGGAACTGGCGGAAGTGGCGAGCTTCGACTTTTCGTCACGAAGCCACCGCCTCCCAACGAGAGCCATCATAGCGGAAGGTCGACTCCTTGTCTTCAGCGGTAATGGAAAGCAATTCCGAAGATTGCCGGGTCAGTGAAATTCCATTGATGGAGAATCCGGTGAAGGTCGAGTTGCAGTCAAAAGTGGGACCGCCGGAAATGACCAAACCGCCATCCGGATTCAGGGTGAGCCGACCTCCGAGTACTTCGAGGGGTTCCGGTGCGGCAGATTCCGCATCGCCAGGAGCGCTCCCGGCAAGCTGAACCGAGGGCAGGATGTTCGTGCCTCTGATGTGCTGTCGTCCGTCGCCGCCATCCACCACTTTTTGGAGTCGTCCGGTCCACTCCGTAAATCCCTTCAGCCACCACATATAGTTGAGAAACTCGAAGGCGAAAAAGAGCGACGTGAAACCCCACCAAATCGGCAGGGTGAAAAAGGCGATGATCGCGAAGACCAGGTGGTCGAATCCCTTCGTTCCCTTCGACAATACGCTCATCGGGTATTCCACGAAGTATTTGAGGCGGAAGACGTGGTTCAGATGGAACTTCGCCGAGCTTTGATCATCCGAAACCGTGTAGTCGTAGTTTGGCCGATGCGCTTGATAGGCGAGGCCGAACCCAACGGCCACCACGATGCCAAGCGAGATGACTGAAGGACCAAGGCCAATAAGTGCTGCCAGCCAAAAGATAACGAATGTGGGAACTTGCCAACGGAGGGCGCGATTTCGTCTGGCGCGAAGATCCGCCATGGCCTCATGCCAAAGCACCATCAGCTCGGGCGTAAATTGGTCATCGGCGTCCACCTTTTCGGGGTATTTGTAAGGGTCTTTCCTAGATTATCGCCTAAAACCGGCCTTAACTCTAGGAATAT
>ERZ761602.5640-NODE-5640-length-14646-cov-4.762936_pt1 | contig 14646 bp, 13 predicted proteins | sample MGYA00512165_ERZ761602 | MGnify/ENA primary metagenome ERZ761602 (study PRJEB28899, sample SAMN02445085) | bioreactor sludge metagenome | biome: EBPR sludge; isolation source: Thorneside wastewater treatment plant | place: Australia: Brisbane, Thorneside...
GCGCGGGCCCGCGCGCGAGGCGCGGGCGCGCGTCCTGCCGGGCGGCGGCGCCGCGGTGGCGTTCGAGGGCATCGCGGCGAACGCCGGGCCGGTGCAGATCCTCGACGGGCTCACGCTGGCGGTCGATCATCCCGGCATCACCTGCCTGATCGGCCCCAACGGCGCCGGCAAGACCTCGTGCTTCAACCTGCTCACCGGCGAGCTGCCGGCCGCCGCCGGCAGCGTGCGCTTCGCCGGGCGCGCCATCACCGGCCTGCCGCCGACCGGGGTCACGCGGCTCGGCATCGCGCGCAAATTCCAGATTCCGAACGTGTTCCCAGGCCTGAGCGTCGCCGAGAACCTCAACCTCGCGCTCTGGGGCGCGCGGGCGCGCGCGCGCGATCTGTTGAAGCTGCGCCTGCACCGCTGGTCGAGCCCGCTGCTGCGCGAATTGTCGGAGCGCTATCCGTTCCTCGCCGAAGGCCGCAACCGCGCCGGCGATCTCTCGCATGGCGAGCGGCAGATCCTCGAGCTGGCGATGGCGCTGGCGATGGAGCCGCGCCTCTTGCTGCTCGACGAGCCCTGCGCCGGGCTGTCGCCCGAGGAGACCCACCGGGTCATCGACGTGATTCGGTGGGCGCGCCGGCGCCTCGGCCTCGCGATCGTCATCATCGAGCACGACATGAGCCTCGTGAAGGAGCTCGCCGATCGCGTGCTCGTGCTGCATCAGGGCAAGCTCTTGGCCGCGGGCAGCATCGCCGAGATCCAGGCCGATCCCGCGGTGCGCGCGGTCTATGCGGGCGGCACGAAATGAGCGCGCGGTTCGAATTCCGGGGTCTGGTCGCCGGCTACGGCGGCACGACGATCCTGCGCGGCATCGCGGGCGCGGTGGCGGCGGGCGAGGTGCTGTTCGTGCTCGGCCGCAACGGCGTCGGCAAGTCGACGCTGATGAAGGCGCTGATGGGCTTCCTGCCCTGCCGCGAGGGCGCGGTGCGGCTCGACGGACGCGAGATCGGTGGGCTGGCGCCGCCCGAGCGCCGCCGCGCCGGCATCACCTATTGCCCGCAGGAACGCGCTGTGTTCGACGAGCTGAGCGTCGCCGAAAATCTGTTCCTGATGGCCCCGCCGGGCGCCGCGGCGCGGCTCGCGCCGCTTGCCGAGCGCTTCCCGATCCTCGACCGCCGCCGCGAGCAGCGCGCCGGCACGCTGAGCGGCGGCGAAAAGAAGATCCTGTCTTTCGTGCGCGGCGCGATCGAGGATCATTCGCTCGTGCTGTTCGACGAGCCCACCGAGGGCGTGCAGGCCGAGAACATCGACCGCATGGAATCGGTCGTTCGCGAGCAATGCGCCGCCGGCACCGCCTTCGTCATCGTCGAGCAGAATCTGACGATGGCCGAGCGCCTCGCCGACCGCTGGCTCGTGATGGACAAGGGGCAGGTGGTCGCCGAAGGCCGCGGCCGCCCCGAGCGCGCGGCGATCATCGGGCACATTCAGGTCTAGCGTGATGGCCGCCCCGACGCGGGCGCGGCGGTGCGCCTAAGCCGCCGCCTCGTAGTTCGCGCCGAAATCCTCGGGAGTCTTGGGGCCCCAGACGTAGAGCGAATCCTCGGGCGGCCAGTTCTTCGTCTCCCAGGTGCCGCCGTCGGGGATGAAGTCGATGTCGCAGAAATACTCGACGAGGCTGTTCCACGGATCGCGCACGTAGTGGAAGAAGTTCGAGCCGATCACGTGGCGGCCGAAGCCCCAGCCGTCGCGATAGCCCTTGTCGAGCAGATGGGCGGCGCCCATGCCGATCTCGTCGATGTTGGCCACCTCGAAGCTCGCATGGTGGAAGCCCGGCCGGTCGCTCGCGATGAAGCCGAAGATGTGATGGTCGCTGCCGCCGTGGCCGCGCATGAACGCCACGATATCCTGCGAGCGGTCGGACAGGATGAGGCCGACGATGCGCGTGTAGAAATCGATCATCGTCGCGATCTGCGGCGTGAAGCGCAGCGTGTGGCCGAGCCGCGTCGGCTGCACCTTCATGCCGCGCTGCGGGTGGCCGGGCTTGCCCACCCGGTTGAGGTGGCCGGCGTTGTTGATCTTGAATTCGGGAACGCTGCGCCAGCGCGCCGCTTCGGCCGCGCGCACGTTCACGAGCAGGCCGTCGGGGTCGCGGAACCACAGGCCGTCGCCAGGCGTCTCGTTGGGCGGATCGAGCAGGCGCACGCCGGCGCCCCCGAGCCGCTTTGCGAGCGCCGCCAGCTCTTCGGCGCGGGTGGCGAAGCACACGTGGTGCATCGACTTCTTCCTGCCTTCGACGAGGACGACCTGATCCTGGTCGCGCCCGAGGCAGCGCATGACCAGCGTGTTGCCGCCGCCGCGGCCCTCTTCGAGCCCGAAATCGGCGTAGAAATTCCGCGCCACGGAGAGATCGGGCACGGTCAGCGAGATGTGGTGCAGCGAACGCACGGTCATGGTCGTCTCCTCGAGCGGGGCGGCCGCCGGCGCGGCCCGGGCCGATCATAGGCGGAGCGGGGCGGCTTCGTCATCCGCGGCGCGCCGCGGCCGGGCCGGGCGCGTCAGTGACCGCGCCGGTGCGCCCAGCCGGTGATGCGCATCTCGAGCCAAGCGAACACGACGTACATCAGCATCGCCAGAATGCTGACCACGACGAGGCCGGCGAAGACCAGCGCCATCCGGTTCGACGACGAGGCCGACATCATCAGGTAGCCGATGCCGAGATTGGAGGCGACGGTTTCCGAGATCACCGAGCCCACGAAGGCCAGCGTGATCGAGACCTTGAGCGAGGCGAAGAAGAACGGCATCGAGCGCGGCAGGCCCACCTTCTTCAGGATGTCGAGCCGCGAGGCGCCGAGTGCCCTCAGCACGTCCTCCAATTCCGGCTCCAGCGTGGCCAGGCCGGTCGCGACGTTCACGACGATCGGGAAGAACGAGATCAGGAACGCGGTGAGGATCGCCGGGATCGTGCCGATGCCGAACCACACGATCAGGATCGGCACGAACGCGACCTTGGGAATGCTGTTGAACGCCACCAGCAGCGGATAGGTGGCGGAATAGAGCCACGGGCTCGACCCCACGGCCACGCCGAGCGCGAGCCCGAAAACCACGCCGATGCCGAACCCGGCCACCGTCGTCAGCAAGGTCTGCAGCGAATGCTGGCGGATCGGCCCCGCATACTCGATCAGCGCATGCCAGACCTGGATCGGGCTCGGGAAGATGAACTCGTCGATCGAGAACGCGCTGCACACCGCCTGCCACAGGACGAGCAGGCCGGCCGTCATCAGCCACGGCGCCGCCCTGGTGGACTTGAGCCAGCTCATCGCGCCGGCTCCGCGGGCTTGCGGACCGAACCGTGCGCCTTGCGCACGGTCCCGATCCGCTCGCGCAGGTCGTGGACGAGCTTGATGAAGCCGTCCGAGTACGTCACCTCGAGGTCGCGCGGGCGCGCGAGCTCGATCGGCTTGCGCGCGAGGATGCGGCCGGGCCGCGCGCTCATCACGAACACCGTGTCGGCCAGGAACACGGCCTCGCGCAGGTCGTGCGTGACGAGGATGACCGTGAACGGCTTCGCCGCCCAGAGATCGCGCAGCACGCACCACAATTCCTCGCGCGTGAACGCGTCGAGCGCGGCGAACGGCTCGTCGAGCATCAGCAGCTGCGGCTCGTGGATCAGCGCGCGGCAGATCGAGGCGCGCTGCTGCATGCCGCCCGAAAGCTGCCACGGGAACTTGTCGGCGTGCTCGGCGAGGCCCACGGTCTTGAGGAGCGCCATCGCGCGGTCGGAATACTCGCCGCGCTTCTTCGCGGCGAACGTCCGGCGATAGGGCTCGACGACCTCGAGCGGCAGCAGCACGTTGTCGAGCGTCGTGCGCCAGGGCAGCAGCGTCGGGTTCTGGAACGCCATGCCCACGATCTTGAGCGGCCCGGCCACGGCGCCGCCGGCCACTTCGACGCGGCCGCGCGTGGGCTTACGCAAGCCCGAGCATAGCTTCATCATCGTGGACTTGCCGCAGCCGCTCGGCCCCACGACGGCGACGAACTCGTTCGGCGCGATCGAGAGCGTGACGTCCTCGATCGCGAACTCGCCGTCGTCGCGGTAGCTGAGCGCGACGTCCTCGAAGCGGACGAAGGGTTTCAAGGCCGCCGGGCCGCCGCGCTTCTATTTCGGCAGGAAGCTCGCGTTGAACACCTGGTCCGCCGCGGGCTTGGCCTTCAAGCCGAACGCATCGACGACGTCGGCGATGTTCTTCTCGAGCTGCGCCTTGTCCACCGCGCCGCCGAACTTGCCGCTCTTGTCGAGCTGGTCGGCGATCATGAGCTTCAGGCGTTCGGTTTCGAGCTTCACGTCGATGAGCCCGTCGCGCGCCTTGACGGCGGCGATGCCCTCGTCGGGCTTCGCGACGACGTCGGCGATGCCCTTGCGCAGCGCCCGCAGGAAGCCGGTCACGGCCTTCGGGTTCGCGGCCGCGAACTTCTCGCTGACCATCACCGCGTTGCCGTAGAGCTTCACGCCGTGATCGCCGTATTTGAACGCCACGATCTCGTCGGGCTTGGCGCCGCGCGCGAGCAGGTTGAGATAGCCGGTGAAGTAGAAGCCCGAGATCGCGGGCACCTCGCCGCGCACGAGCAACTGCTCGCGCAGCGCCGGGTCCATGTTCTGCCAGGTCACCGCATCGGTCTTGAGGCCCACGGCCTTGGCGAAGATCGGCCAGGCCTTGCGCGCGGCGTCGAACGGCGGCGCGCCGATGTTCTTGCCGGCGAGATCGGCCGGCTTGGCGATGCCGCTCTTCTTGAGCGTGAAGATCGCGGCCGGCGCGGTCTCGTAGACCATGAACACCGCCTGCGTCTTGTTCGCCGGATTGTTGGCGAGGAACTCGATCAGCGCGGCGAGGTCGGCGAAGCCCATGTCGTAGCCGCCGGTGGCCACGCGGTTCACGGCGCCGGCCGAGCCCGCGCCCGAATCGATCGTCACGTCGAGGCCCTCGGCCTTGAAGTAGCCCTTCGCCGCCGGCAGCAGGAAGAGGGCGCCCGGCCCCTCGAATCGCCAGTCGAGCGTGAATTTCACGGCCTGCTGCGCCGACGCGCCCGGCGCTTGCAGCGCCACGGCGGCGGCGAGCGCGGCGAAAATCGAGCGGAATCCAGTCATCGAGCGTCCTCCCTGAGTTCGAGCCTTCGCGTTTTTCGAAGCAAGCCCCGTGCCAGCGCCGCGGCCGCCCTCTTGCTGGCCACTGTAGCCTGCCCGCGCGCCCGGTAACAGTGGCGCGCGGCCCCGGCGCCGCGGAAACTTGCAACCGTGCGGCGGCCGGTGCCAAGTTGCCCGCTCACACCGCGCAGCGACCATGGACGCCTACATCCTCGAATGGCTGAACCTCGCCGTGCGCTGGCTGCATTTCGTGGCCGGCATCGCCTGGATCGGCTCGTCGTTCTATTTCGTCTGGCTCGACAACAGCCTCGAGCCGCCGGCCGATCCGGCCGTGCAGGGCAAGGGCGTCGCCGGCGAGCTGTGGGCCGTGCACGGCGGCGGCTTCTACAATCCGCAGAAGTACCTCGTCGCCCCGGCGCGCCTGCCCGAACGCCTGCACTGGTTCAAGTGGGAGGCCTACACCACCTGGATCACCGGCTTCGTGCTGCTGGTCGTCGCCTACTATCTCCAGGGCGCCGGCACGCTCTTGAAGCCCGAGCTCGGCTGGCCGGAGTGGGCCGGGCCGGCGCTCGGCATCGGGGCGATGGCCGGAGCGTGGCTCGTCTACGACGCGCTCTGCCGCAGCAGGATCGGGCGCAACGACAAGGCCGTGGGCTACCTCTTCGCCGCGATCTTCGCTGCGGCGGTGTTCCTGCTCTCGTTCGCGATGAGCGGCCGCGCGCTCTATCTCCACGCCGGCGCCATGCTCGGCACGATCATGTCGGCCAACGTCTTCTTCGTAATCATCCCGGGCCAGAAGAAGATGGTGGCGGCGATGGCGGCCGGGCAGGCGCCCGATCCCGAACACGGCCGCCGCGGCAAGCAGCGCTCGGTCCACAACAACTACTTCACGCTGCCGGTGCTGTTCGCGATGATCAGCAACCACTATGCGATGCTCTACGGCGACGCGCTGGCGCCGCTGTGGCTGCTCGCGCTGATGGCCGGCGGCGCCCTGATGCGCCACACGTTTAATCTGCGGCACAAGGGCAAGTCCGGCCTGGCCTGGTTCGCCGGCGGCGCCGCGATCGTGGCCGCCGTGGCGGTGGCGCTGGTGCCGCGCCCGCCGGCGGCGCCGGCCGGGCCGGCCGTGGCCGTCGCCGAGATCATGCCGGTCATGGCCCAGCGCTGCGCGAACTGCCATGCCGCGCGCCCCACCTTCCCGGGCCTCGCGGCGGCGCCCAAGGGCGTCGATCTCACCAAGCCCGAATGGGTGCGCGCCAACGCGGCGCGCATCCATGCGCAGACGGTGACGCTCAAGGCCATGCCGCCCGGCAACGCCACAGAGATGACCGACGAGGAGCGCGCGCTGGTCGACCGCTGGTATCGCGGCGGGTCGCGGTAGCGGAACGGTCTGGAACTGGCCGCGTTCCTGCCAGTATGGTTGCGCGCGCCAACCGCGCGCGAGGGCCGCTGATGGGCGACGGCGATTCCACGGGCAGTGCTGAGCCGATCCGCTTCGTGCATCGCGGCCGCGTGCGCGAGATCCGCGGCGTCGATCCGAACACGACGGTGCTGAACTGGCTGCGCGCGGGCGGGCTCACCGGCACGAAGGAGGGCTGCGCCGAGGGCGATTGCGGCGCGTGCACGGTCGTCGTCGGCGAAGCGGCGGGCGGCCGCCTCTGCTATCGCGCGGTCAACGCCTGCATCCAGTTCGTCCCGGCGCTCGACGGCAAGGCCCTGGTCACGGTCGAGGATCTCGCCGGCGCGGGCGGCGCGTTGCATCCGGTCCAGCGCGCGATGGTCGAGCAGCACGCGTCGCAGTGCGGCTTCTGCACGCCGGGCTTCGTGATGTCGGTGTTCGCGCTCTACCACGCGCCGGGAAGGCCGGACCGCGCGCGGATCAACGACGCGATTGCCGGCAATCTCTGCCGCTGCACCGGCTATCGCCCGATCGTCGATGCCGCGCTGGCCGCCTGCGCGGGCGCGCGCAACGACGAGTTCCTGCGCGCCGAGGCGGGCACGCTCGCGCTGCTGGGCTCGATCCGGCGCGAGCGGGGCCTCGTCTACGAAGCCGCCGGTCGCCGCTTCTACGCGCCCGTCTCCGAGGACGAGCTGGCCGCGGTGCTCCTGCGCGCGCCGGCCGCGCGCATTCTCGCCGGCGGCACCGATCTCGCGCTCGAGGTCACGAAGCAGCACCGCGATCTCGATACGCTGATCCATGTCGGCGGCGTGCGCGGCCTCGCCGATGTCGCCGAAAGCGCGGCGCATCTCGAGATCGGCGCGGCGGCGCCCTACGGCGACGCGATGGCGGCGATCGCCGCCGCCTATCCAGAATTCGGCGAGGTGCTGCGCCGGCTCGGCTCGGAGCAGATCCGCAACGTCGCCACGATGGGCGGCAACATCGCCAACGCATCGCCGATCGGCGACACGCCGCCGCTGCTGCTGGCGCTCGGCGCCAGCGTGGTGCTGCGCAAGGGCGCGGCGCGGCGCGAGCTCGCGCTCGACGATTTCTTCCTCGCCTATCGCAAGACCGCGCTCGCGCCCGGCGAATTCATCGCGCGCATCCGCATCCCGAAGTCGCGCGCCGGCCTGCGCTTCGCGGCCTACAAGGTCTCGAAGCGCTTCGATCAGGACATCTCCGCCGTCTGCGGCGCGTTCGCGATCGAGACCGCCGGCGGCACCGTGCGCGTGGCGCGCGTCGCGTTCGGCGGCATGGCCGCCACGCCGAAGCGCGCCGCCGGCTGCGAAGCGGCGCTCGTCGGCCGCCCGTGGAGCGAGGCGACGGTCGCCGCCGCGGCGGCGGCGCTGGAGCGCGATTTCGCGCCGATCTCCGACATGCGCGCGAGCGCCCGCTATCGCACCGCCGCGGCGCGCAATCTTCTCTGGCGCTTCTTCCGCAGCGAAGCGCTGCCGCCGGGCGCGGCGCACGTGCTGCGTTACGGCACCTGATATGGCGAAGCGGCGCGCCGGAAACGGATCTGCGGCCGGCGTCGTGCATCGCCCGATCGCGCACGACAGCGCGGAGAAGCACGTCACCGGCGCGGCGCTCTATGTCGACGACGTCCCCGAGCCGCCGGGCACGCTGTTCGCCGCGTTCGGACTGAGCGCGCGGCCGCACGCCCGCCTCACGAGCGTCGATCTCGCGCCGGTGCGCGCGGCGCCCGGCGTCGTCGCGGTGATGGCCGCGGCCGACATTCCGGGCCAGAACGACTGCGCGCCGGTCTTCGCCGACGATCCGATCTTCGCCGACGGCGTCGTCGAGCATGTCGGCCAATGCATCTTCGCCGTCGCCGCCGCGACGGTCGAACAGGCGCGCCGCGCCGCACGGCTCGCCCGCATCGAGTACGAGGATCTGCCGGCGCTGCTCACGGTCGAAGACGCCCTCGCGGCGAATTCTCTGCTCGAGCCGCCGCAGGTGATGAAGCGCGGCGACGCCGCCCGCGCGATCGCCCGCGCGAAACATCGCCGCGCGGGCCGGTTCGGGATCGGCGGGCAGGAGCATTTCTATCTCGAAGGCCAGGCGGCCTTCGCGATTCCGGGCGAAGGCCGCGATTTGCTCGTGCTGTCGTCGACGCAGAACCCGACCGAAATCCAGCATGTCTGCGCCGCAGCGCTCGGCATCCCCGACGCGGCGGTGACGGCGGAATGCCGGCGCATGGGCGGCGCGTTCGGCGGCAAGGAAACGCAGGGCGCCTTCTTCGCCGCCGTCGCCGCGCTGCTGGCCTGGAAGACCGGGCGGCCGGTGAAGGTGCGCGCCGACCGCGACGACGACATGGAGATGACCGGCAAGCGCCACGATTTCGTCGTCGGCTACGAGGCGGGCTTCGACGATGCGGGCCGCATCCAGGGCGTCGACTTCATGCTCGCCTCGCGCTGCGGCCGCTCGGCCGATCTCTCGCTCGCGATCAACGATCGCGCGATGATGCATTGCGACAACGCCTATTACCTGCCGAACGTCTCGGTCGCGTCCTATCGCTGCAAGACGCACACCGTGTCGAACACCGCGTTCCGCGGCTTCGGCGGGCCGCAGGGCATGATGGCCATCGAGTACGTGCTCGACGAGATCGCGCGTGCGCTCGGCAAGGACCCGCTCGACGTGCGCCGCGCGAATCTCTACGGCGGCAGGGGGCGCAACGTCACGCCCTACCACATGAGGGTGGACGACAACGCGGCGCCGGCGCTGATGGCCGAGCTCGCGACGAGCGCCGATTACCGCCGCCGCCGCGCCGAGATCGCCGATTTCAACGCGAAAAGCCCGATCCTGAAGCGCGGCCTCGCGCTCACGCCGGTGAAGTTCGGCATCTCGTTCACGACCACGCACCTCAACCAGGCCGGCGCGCTGGTTCACCTCTACACCGACGGCAGCGTGCATCTGAACCACGGCGGCACCGAGATGGGGCAGGGCCTCTTCACCAAGGTGGCGCAGGTGGTGGCCGACGAGTTCGGCGCGAGCCTCGACCGCGTGCAGATCACGGCCACCAACACCGGCAAGGTGCCGAACACGACGCCGACCGCGGCCTCGGCGGGCTCCGACATGAACGGCATGGCGGCGCGCAACGCGGCGCGCACGATCAAGGCGCGGCTTCTGCCGATCGCCGCGGCCGAGCTCGGCTGCGCGCCGGGCGCCGTCGTCTTCGCCGGCAACCGGGTGCGCGGCGGCCGCCGGTCGATGACGCTCGCGGCGCTGGCGAAGAAGGCGTTTCTCGCGCGCGTCTCGCTCTCGGCCGCCGGCTATTACCGCACGCCGAAAATCCATTTCGATCGCGCGCGATGGCGCGGGCGGCCGTTCTATTACTTCGCCTACGGCGCGGCGGCGTCGGAGATCGTGCTCGACACGCTGACCGGCGAACACCGCTTGCTGCGCGTCGATATCCTGCACGATGTCGGCAAGTCGCTGAACCCGGCGATCGATCTCGGTCAGATCGAGGGCGGGTTCGTCCAGGGCGCCGGCTGGCTGACGAGCGAGGAGCTGGTCTGGGATGCGAAGGGCCGCCTCGCGACGCACGCGCCCTCCACCTACAAGATTCCCGCCGCATCCGACTGTCCGGCGGATTTCCGCGTGTCGATCTGGCGGAAGGGCCGCAACCGCGAGGCCGCGATCCACCACTCGAAGGCCGTCGGCGAGCCGCCGCTGATGCTCGCCATCGCGGTGTTCCACGCGATCAAGGACGCCGCCGCGAGCGCCGCCGGCCGCGCGGTGCGGCTCGATGCGCCGGCCACGCCCGAGCGCGTGCTGCTCGCGCTCGAAGACGCGGCGGCACGGAAGCGCGAGGCGGCGGAATGAGCGCCTGGCCCGAAAAACTCGCCTCGCTCGTCGACGCCGGCGTCCCGGCCGCGCTGGTCACGGTCGCCGCCGTCAAGGGCTCGGCGCCGCGCGAGGCCGGCGCTGCGATGATCGTCACAGAGCGCGATCTCTTCGGCACGGTCGGCGGCGGGCGGCTCGAATACCGCGCCGCGCGCCTCGCGCGCACAATGTTGCGCACGGGCGCGGCACCGCGGCTGCGCGAATTCCCGCTTGGTCCCGAACTCGGCCAATGCTGTGGCGGCCATGTCGCGCTGCGCTTCCAGAGGATCACGGCCGAAGACCGCGCGTGGCTCGATCCCCTCGGCAGATGGATCGCCGCGGGCCGCGATGCGGCGCTCGTCTTCGCCGCTGATGCGGATGGCAGAGGCTGCGCTGCGGTTTCGCGCGAGAAGGTCGCCGGCGATCTCGGCCCGCGCACGGCCGCCGCGGTGAGCGCCGCGCGCAAGGTGCTTGCCGGCGCCGCCGCAGCTGACGAAGCTTGGCATGTGGTGCGCGTGAGCCCGCCCGATTGCGTCGTCTATCTCTTCGGCGCCGGCCATGTCGGCCGCGCGCTCGCCTCCATCTTGGGCCAGCTTCCCTGCCGCGCCGTGTGGATCGACGAGCGCAAAGACGCGTTTCCGCCGGCCGTGCCGGCGAATGTCGCGGTCGTCCACACCCCGGAACCCGTGGCCGAAGCGAAGCGCGCAGCGAAAGGAGCCTATGTCTTGGTGATGACGCACAGCCATGCCCGCGATCAGCAGATCGTGGAAGCCGTGTTGCGGCGCGGCGATTTCGCCTATCTCGGCCTGATCGGCTCGGCCACGAAGCGCGCGCGCTTCGCGGCGCGGCTGCGCGCCGCCGGCATCGGCGAGGCGGCGCTGGCGCGGCTCGTCTGCCCGATCGGCGCCGAGGGCATTCCCGGCAAGGAGCCGGGCGTGATCGCGCTCGCCGCCGCCGCCGAGATCATGCGCCGCCACCGTGCGGCGCGCGCCAGCCTCGCGCGGTCCGCATGAGCGCCGCGGAAGAAGGATACATGCGCCGCGCGTTCGCGCTCGCGCGCCAGGGCATGAACGGCAACGCCGGCGGCCCGTTCGGCGCGGTGATCGTCAAGGACGGGCGCATCGTCGGCGAGGGCTGGAACCGCGTCACCTCGACGAACGACCCCACCGCCCACGCCGAGGTCGTCGCGATCCGCCATGCCTGCAAGGCGCTCGGCACGTTCGATCTCGCCGGCGCCGAGATCTATGCGAGCTGCGAGCCCTGCCCGATGTGCCTCGCCGCGATCTACTGGGCGCGCATCGGGCGGATCTATTACGGCAACACGCGCGCGGGCGCCGCGCGCATCGGCTTCGACGACGACCACATCTACCGCGAGTTCGCCCTGCCGATGGAGCGCCGCGCGATCCCGATGCAGCGCCTGCTCGCCGCGGAAGCGGAGGCCGACTTCGCCGCGTGGATGAAGAAAGCGGACAAGGTGCGGTATTAGCGGCGGCGCCCGCACTTTCGTCAGTTCTATTTTTGTTCTTTACGGCGTGGCCGCGGCCGGCTAGACTGCTGCTCCTTCGCGGCGGGTCTGGCGCGGGCGTGCCGGAAAAAGCCCGGAAAAGCCCGGGCAAAAAGCCCGGAAATGCCGGTGTTTTGCGGCGAAACGGGCGCGCAAAAGCCCGGAAAAGCCCGGGTCGGGACGCGGAGAAAGCCCGGATTTCCCCGGGAAAGCCCGGAAATGCCGGTGTGTTCGCGAGCGCCCGGCGTCAGCTGCCGCGATACGTCGTGTAGCTCCACGGCGAGGCCAGCAGCGGCACGTGGTAGTGCGCGCCGGCATCGGCGACCGCGAAGCGGATCGGCACCACGTCGAGGAACGGCGAGTCGCCGCCGGCGCGGCGGAAATAGTCGCCGATGTGGAACAGCAGCTCGTAGCGCCCGGCCTTGAGCGCGCCGCCGGCGAGCAACGGCGCGTCAGTGCGGCCGTCGGCGTTCGTCACCGTGTCCGCGACGCGCTTCGCGGTGACGCCCTCGAGCGCGTAGAGCTCGATGCGGATGCCGGCGCCGGGCTTGCCGCGCATGGTGTCGAGCACATGGGTGGTGAGGCGTCCGCCGGCCATCGTCATTCTCCTTGCGCCGCGAACAGGCGCTCGAGGCGGATGCGCGCGATCGTCTCCACCTCGCCGAGCGCGGTTGCGAACTCCTCCGCCGGCGGGCGGGACAGGCGGCGCGCGAACTCGGCAAGAATCTCGTCCTTCGTCCGCGCGCGCACCGCGATGATGAACGGAAAGCCGAACGTCGCGCGATAGGCGGCGTTGAGCTCGGCGAGGCGCCGCATCTCCTCGGGCGCCAGCCGGTCGAGGCCCGCGCTCTTCTGCTCGCCGGTCGAGGCCGCGGTCAGCCGACCCTCTTTGGCCTCGCGTCCGGCCAGCTCGGGATGCGCGCGCAGCAGCGCCGTCTTCTCGTCCGCGCTGCCGGCCCGCATCGCGCGCACCATCGCGCCGTGCAGCGCTTCGAGGTCGGCGAACGGCCGAGCCGGCCAGGCGCGCTCCGCCACCCAGGGCGAATGCTCGAAGATGCCGCCGAAACGGGCAACGAAGGCGGCGCGGTCGAGCGCGTTCACGTCGGCGGACAGGGCGGTCATGGCGCGGCGACTCTCCGGCGCCGCCGGGCGCGGCGTCAACCGGAATCCTGTTCCCGCGCCGCGGGCGCCGCGCTAGACATGGGCCTCGCCGCGAACGGGGAAGCCTGTGACCTATCCGCGCGACATGGTGGGCTACGGACGCACGCCGCCCGATCCGCGCTGGCCGGGCGGGGCGCGGATCGCGCTGCAATTCGTCGTCAATTACGAAGAGGGCGGCGAGAACTCGGTGCTGCACGGCGACGCGGCCTCCGAAGCGTTCCTCTCCGAGATCGTCGGCGCGCAGCCGATCCCGGGCGCGCGCCACGTCAACATGGAGTCGATCTACGAATACGGCAGCCGCGCCGGCTTCTGGCGCCTGCACCGCCTGTTCGCGGAGCGCGGCGTTCCCGTCACGGTCTACGGCGTGGCGATGGCGCTCGAGCGCAATCCCGAAGCCGTCGCCGCGATGCACGAAGCCGGCTGGGAGATCGCGACGCACGGCTATCGCTGGATCGACTACCAGCACCTGCCGGAAGAGATCGAGCGCGCGCACATGCGGAAGGCGATCGCGATCCACACGCGCGTCTGCGGCAGCCGCCCGCTCGGCTGGTATCTCGGCCGCTGCAGCCCGAACACGCGCCGCCTCGTCGCCGAGGAGGGCGGCTTCCTCTACGACGCCGACAGCTACGCCGACGAGCTGCCCTATTGGGATGCGAGCCACGGCCGGCCGCAGCTCATCGTGCCCTACACGCTCGACGCCAACGACATGCGCTTCGCGACCAGCCAGGGCTTCAACAGCGGCGACCAGTTCTTCTCCTATCTCAAGGACAGCTTCGACGTGCTCTACGCCGAGGGCGAAACCGCGCCGAAGATGCTGTCGATCGGCCTGCATTGCCGCCTCGTCGGGCGGCCGGGCCGCGCGGCGGCGCTGGCGCGCTTCCTCGACTACGTGCGCGGCTTCGGCCGCGTCTGGTGCACGCGGCGCATCGACATCGCGCGGCACTGGATCGCGACGCATCCCTACAAGCCGGGCGCGCGATGATCGCGGGCGGCGACCTCCTCGCCCGCGCCGATGCGCTCGCGGCCGTCACCGAGACGCCGCCGGCGCTGACGCGGAGCTACCTGACGCCCGAGCACAGGCGCGCGAGCGACCTCGTGCTCGGCTGGATGCGCGCGGCCGGCATGAGCGCCGCGCTCGACGCCGCCGGCAATTGCGCGGGCCGCTACGAGGGCAATGCGCCGGGCCTGCCATGCCTGATGCTCGGCTCGCATCTCGACACGGTGCGCGACGCCGGGAAATACGACGGCATCCTGGGGGTGCTCGCGGCCATTGCCTGCGTCGACGCGCTCAACCGCGCCGGCGAGCGGCTGCCCTTCGCGATCGAGGTGCTCGGTTTCGGCGACGAAGAGGGCGTGCGCTTCGGCGGCACGCTGATCGGCAGCCGCGCGGTGGCGGGCGCGTTCGATCCCGCGCTGCTCGATCTGCGCGATGCCGCCGGCACGAACCTCGCCGAGGCGTACCGCGCGTTCGGCCTCGATCCGGCGCGCCTTCCCGCCATCGCGCGGAGGCGCGGCGAAGTCCTCGCCTATGTCGAGCTGCACATCGAGCAGGGCCCGCGCCTCGAAGCCGAGGGCCTGCCGTTGGCCGTCGTC
>ERZ761602.5645-NODE-5645-length-14633-cov-6.281589_pt1 | contig 14633 bp, 11 predicted proteins | sample MGYA00512165_ERZ761602 | MGnify/ENA primary metagenome ERZ761602 (study PRJEB28899, sample SAMN02445085) | bioreactor sludge metagenome | biome: EBPR sludge; isolation source: Thorneside wastewater treatment plant | place: Australia: Brisbane, Thorneside...
GATTACAACAGATAATATTCCTCCTCTCGAAAAAGTGATAATTCCTCGAAATGTAAAAAAACCTAATACCAATAAGTCTGTGAGCCGGAACCCGGTTATATCCATTTTAAGAATAAGGGCTATGAGAATGATGAAAATTCCGCACCCCAATAACGTGGATACCTGATTGGGACCAAAACCACCAGAAGTTTCAAAATTAGATTCTGCATTAAATTTTATAGAAGAGAAGTCCGGGGTATTTAGTTGCAAAACAATGGCCATGCACACTATGGGCATCACAAAATAAACAAGTATAGCATTCAAATCTCTTCGGGGTACTTGTCTATTGTAGAAATAGATACCGGCAACAAGAAGGGTTACCGGGCCGCTTAAATTAAAAAGAACTGCCTTCCGAAACTCATCACCCTGCATTTCGGTAAGAAATACGGACGGAATTAAGAGTAACAACAAAAACATAAATACCAAAGACGATTTTTTGAAACTCCTGTCAACAAGTAGCCCGGTTAACAACAGAATTATTACATAATACTTAACTGCTTCATACGTAACAAATGCCTCCTGCATACGAAGTACCACTTCAGTACCGGTAGAATAAGCCGCCCAACAAGCTGCGCGCTCATGCTTATTTTTATGAATGACTATATCAAATAATCCGTATGTAACCGGAATGAGCCCCCACAAAAAAGCAATGCTACCCGAGGCGGCAATACCCACCCCCAGCACAACATGAAGCAAAAAGAAAATCAAATATTGAAGGTTGCTTTTTGCCATACTACCCAATTGCGTTATACTGTGCTATCAATTGATGCTGTGCACTTTCTTCTGAATACTGGAGCTGAATCTGTTGATGCAACCGGTAAGCATGATCACTGGTCTTTTCCTCGTTTTCAAAAGCTTCTTTAATAGCTACCATCATTGCTTCGGCATCTCCGGGTTGAATTAGCCAACCCGCTTTCCCTCCGTCTAACACATGTTTGCACTCACCCACATTGGTGCAAATAACAGGCAACCCGGCAAGCCCATACTCCAGCAAGGCAATGGGTAAACCTTCCGATACCGAGCTCAACACACCCACCGATGCCATATCTAAAAAACGAGTAACGTTTGTCTGCTCGCCCATAAAAAAAACATCGGTCAGGTTACATTCCTTTACTTGCTCTTTCAGCATTTTACTGTACACATCGTCTAAATCCTTGCCTACCATATACAATGTTGCATCCGGGTATTGCTGCTTTGTCATTCTAAAAGCCTGAAGCAGCGTACCGTGGTCTTTTTGTGGCCGCAAGTTAGCCAAACAAAGGATGATGTGTGATGTAAGCCGGTCGGGTTTCCAGGATGGCTGATACGCTTTTCCAAGGTTGGCATAATTTGCTAAAAAATTAATCCGATCTGCCCGTACAAAAAGGTTTTTAACAGCCCATTCTTTCAAGGTATGGTTCACGGAAAAAACAGCGTCAAAAAAAATTGAAAATACTTTTATTGAAAATGATTTTCTTGAACTTAACTGGTCGCTCAATCCATAATGATCATGCCAAACTACTTTTACTGAACGTGTAACAATTTTTACTATCACAGCCGTAAAAAAAGAAGAACTGTGTGCATGCAGAATGGTAATTTGATTATGCTTGATAAAGCGCACCAGCAACCGCAGCGCCTTCATATCAATCTTTTTCTTCCTGCCTAAAAATAAATAACGATCCGGGTTTTCTATGAAAGTCTTTAGTGGTCCCTCGCTTCGGGTGGCACAAAGCCAGGTTTCAACACCCGCCTGGTTCAGGGTATTCACCATGTTAACCGCTACGCGCTCTGCACCACCGGCCGAAAGCGAATCAATCAAGTGCATTACTCTCATATAAACGCCTGAATGGCTTCCTTGAATTTTTCCAGTGTATACTTTCGCGACCACACAGCAGCCGCTGACGACATTTCATGGTAACAACCTGAATTCCGAATCAGGTTATAAAGATCATCGGCCAGTACTTCTGCATCCATCGTTTTAGCAAGTATGCCCCGATCACCCTCCTGTAACATCCAGGGCACACACGATACGGGCCTGGTCAACGGCACACAACCCCAAAACATAGCTTCCGCTACTGCTTTGGGCCATCCTTCAGAATTCGATAAGAAAACCAAAAAATGAGATTCCTGAAGAACTTGTTTGACTACCTCGCTGGTTACGTTTCCTCGAATAGACACGATTGACTGAAGTGCATTTTCTTCTACATACGTTTGCAGCGCATTACGCTCGGGGCCATCGCCAAGGAGTTGAAGGTGAACCGGCACGCCTTTGCGCCACAAGGCCGCTGCTACCTGAACAGTCGTTAGCGGGTTTTTACTTTTCATTAATGTACCCACAAACACCAGGTAAATAACACCACGCATATCGCGCTGCTTTACCGGTACAATTTCCGCTTCGGAGTAAGAGGCTGTAAAAAAAGGAACAATGTTTTTGGATTGATGAGGCCAATCGCCATACACCAGCACGCGCATATTTCGTGTTAAAAACGTATTACGCAGTATCCACTTTTGAAAACGGTACGACCAGGGCTGGCCAAGGTTCTCGCCCCAATTACCTGCGTACTTTGCTGTTTTCGTTTTGAAAGGAAAAAATATTTGAACGGCAACCCCTACTAGGCCCATATTTCCTGGACATCTCAAGTGAATATGATCAGCCCAGATCATTGCATTTAATGTCCTAAGTAAAATTAAGGGCATCAGCACTATTGCTTTTAATGTGGCTATTGGTTCTGTTATCTTAAACAAAGGAACAGACGTAAAGGAAAGTTTGCTCAAGGCATCATAGGGTAAATCAATTGATTCAAATTCCTCATTCTTAATTGGAGCTACAATCTTTACCTCTGAAACATTAACCGTCCACAAATTCATTTCTCGGATATATGGAGCATATCCACCAACCTCACTTTCAGAGTTTCTTTTGTGAATAAGGTGTGTAACGATAAGAAACCTCACGATTTACTTTTCTTTATGACAAGTTGATAAAACTTAATATTCTGATTGATAAGCATATTACTATCAAAGCGATCATGAATATCAATCAAAGCGTTTTCAGCTAACGTGCTCGCGTAAGCTTTATTGGTAAGAATTGCCAGAATACATTTCGCAATATCATCAGGCAAATACGGATCACAAAGCAGTCCTGTAACACCATCCTGAATCACTTCAGGGCCGGGCCCGGTTCGGCTGGCTACTACCGCTTTGCCCATCGCTAATCCTTCCAGCCAGGCTAACGGCATTGCCTCCATGTGCGATGGATACGCACACACCTGGGCCGACTCAATCAAATGCGGTATTTCCGTATTGGGTATGGCCCCCATAAAGGTAATGCAGTCTTTTACGGAGGGATCGATAAAATCTTGCAGGTATTGTATGTACGAAAGCCCGGAAGGAAAAAACCAATCGCGTCCGGCAATCATAAGATGAGCTTGCGGAACGACTTTTCGAATTTGAGGCATAGCCATAACCAATTGCCGGATGCCTTTCTTTTCGCACACGGTGCCCACAAAAACAATACGCCCGTCTACTATTTTCCTTTCATCGGCTTTGCGGAATTTGGTAAGATCAACCGGGTTAAAAATTACCGGTGTTGCCTTTGCATCAAAATCTAAATAGGTAGCGGTATGATCAACAACATATCGGCTTACCCCTACCAGGGCATCGGCTTTACGGAACGAACGCTTTTCCTGAAAGCCTCGCCAGGCACTTATCTTTCGGTTTTCGGCCTGTGCAAAAAAATGATGACCACCGTGCATCCGGATAACGTACTTCACGTCTTCTATCTTCTTAATAAAGGCAAGTCCTAATTCGGGAGCCTCTACAACATCAATTTTCTGGTTAGCATGAATGGCTCGCAACTTTCTGTTTATCCGGAATGCCTGATCGGCAAAGCGAAAATATTTCCAGCGGCTAACAGGCAACCGGTAAAGATTTACGCCTTCTTCCTGGCTTACATTTCCGGCTTCATCAGCTCCCTGATAAAAGCCAACCACCGAAACGCTAATTCCATGTCGTAGTAATCTTCCGGCAATAAATTTCACAAATGTTCCTACTCCACCATGCGGTTTGCCCGGTGTCGGAAATTCACTTGTAAGGAAAACAATATGCATCGTTAGAATTTGCGTTTAAAAATCATCAAGGCATCAGCGCCATCGTGCGGATATTGTTTGCGCAATTTTTGCAGTCGCTTTCTCCAAAACAAATCGTTATCAGCCAGGCCATCTTTTATGTGCGAATAAGTATACATGCCGGTCATCTCAAAATCGTTACCTAACCAACGCAGGATTTTTGTATCCTGAAATCCTATCTCACCCCAGGGTTGATTAACCGAAATACCAAAAGGCACATGAATGTCCACAAGTTTATGAAGGTAATTTCGAGGAATGGGAGATACAATGAGTTTTCGTTTGATCAATTCCTGATTTGTAAGCGTTACCAGGTCATGAAACGATTTTTGGATACCGGTTTTATGCATCCAATAGCGCCAGGTTAATCGTTGGCGCAATCTTTTGTACTGCTGAAACTTTCGCGTAGCCTCAACGAGTTTTTCATTTACATAAAAATTGTAATTTGGTTCGTGCCCGGCTATGTAATAACCTGAAGGCGCAACCCACTGACGAATATGTTGCACAAAAGATTCTACCTCCAGCAAATGGTGCAGTAGCGCATTGGTCACCACCAGATCAAAAGGTTTTTCTTCCGCCAGTTTGCTTCGTCCTGTTACATCCGATAAAAATGTAAAAGCCACATGCGGAAAGGCTTTCATCTTTTCGCGGCAAATGTCAATCATAGCCGGAGAAAGATCATAACAAACAACCTCTTTCACCAGGGCCCTTAAAGGTGATTGCAGTACCTGTAACGTAGCAAAGCCGGTACCGGCACCATAATCAAGTACCCGGATGGGCTTGATAAGCGATGGTTGAATATCCTTTAATGCCATTTGCCAGGACCAAACGGAATTGCTTAAGGAAATTTGAGAAATATCATAAACCGAAGCCTCATACTGATGATAAATGTTACTTACCACCTCAACAAATTCAGGAACATTTGCGTGGATGTTCTGGTTGTTGAGTGAAACTTTAATTTTTTCCGGTGTGGTAGTCATATCAATTTTGATGCACAAGTATTTCAAGCGTACTCCAAATCCTTTCGCGGGCAAGTTGCAGGGGCGAAGTAACAATTACCTTCTGCCATAGCTGCGCCTGGTCCTTCTTATTACCCGCGTCAGCCATAACCTCCTTCAATTTCGAAACAACTTCTTCTGCAGAATTCAACCAGTATACCGGCTCCAGCCCTTTCATGGTATAAAAGTGAATAAACCGATAGACTTTAAAAATATCCCAGCGCGGGTCATGTACGGCATTGTATTTAAAAAAGGCTGATGGTTTATTCAAAATAGAAAAATCAATAGCCATGGTAGACCCCACATTAAAAACGGCCGTGCAATGATACACAATTGAACATAGTAACGTGTAGTCCTCCGCCAACGGTATAAGCGAAGCCCATTCATTTCCTCTTGCCTCTTTCCATTGAGGCGGGACTTTTTTTATGATAGTCGGGAACTCAGCAATCACTGCATCATATCGCGATGAAACATCTGCCGGTGAAGGCCGAAAAACAATCTGCACCCTACCTCCCTGCCTGTTCAGTGAATCAACTGCCCTGGCAAGATCACGCAGATAAAGGTGATCATGAGGGGATGTCAGTTCATCATCACCAGAAAAACATATCCACGAACACGCGAAATCTAAATCATACTGCTGCGAAAAATTTTCACGGCTTATGTAATTCGAATCTTTAAAGTAAGCCAGAAACTGAGGTGTGCCCGTGATATGTACGGCTTCCGGGCTTACCCACGGATAATATTGCTGCACTTCCTTTTTCATATAATCGCTCCATACGAAATAATGATCTGCTTCTACCATCAATGTTCCTTTAGGAAGGTTGTCCCACGAATAAACAAATGCACCGGTGGCTATTTTTAAATTCCGGGCAGCTCGAATAAGAGCCATCGATTCGGGTGACCGTTGATGCGTGCAAAACACAAAGTCAGGCTTATGGTCGGCTAATACCTGTTGAGCAAGGTCATAATAAGACGTTTGCTGTATTCTGGTATAAATAATTTTTCGCAAGCGCACTACCCCCCAATCAAATCCTAAAATATTTCCGAGCACCCGGGTAAACAACGCTTTAGTCCACAACCTCCACCCTTTGTTCTTCCGTCTGATTATATAAAAAAAATAATCGGGGCTTTTAAACTTACGGGCATTGCGACATATTTCGGCCCGTGTAACTGCGCTCCGTAATAATTCAATAAGCCCGCTGGTTTGATAAGGCGGTAATTCAAGAACTGTATGACCTAAATGATTTACATACGGTATAATCGCTTTACTGCACCATAAAAAAATTTCGTCCTGGTGCCTGTGCGTTAGCACATCGCTGTGTACAAAATTTCGAAGTGCCGCACCATCGGTAAGAATAAAAAATACTTTCAAATTGCTTTTTGAATTAACTGTGTAATGAACCTTCCTGAGTAAGGTCTTTAAAAAAGAGTGGTTTAATTTTTATCAACTCCGCTTCGTCTTTATTCCACCATTCCAGCGCCTCTGCCTCTGCAATACGTTCCTCAGAAAACCGGTACTTAATAACCCTGGCCGGAATGCCTGCAACAATACTGTAAGGTGGAACGTCTGTTGTAACCACCGCTCCGGCAGCAATAATAGCACCATTGCCCACTCTAAAATTCCCCACCAAAATCGCATTGTGGCCAATCCAAACATCATGGCCGATCTCAATCCTACCCGATTTTATCAAAGCTTTTAATTCTCCATTAAACAAATTTCGGTTGATGTAGGTTGATAAATAATGAATGGGATGGTTGGTGGTATGAATTGCCACATACGCACCAACCTGACAATATTTTCCAAACGTAATGTTACCATGAAAAAAATTATGAATACCTAAAGTAGTCCTGGCATCAACAACAATGTTCCCTGAAAAATTGCAGTATTCCGGTACAACATTCTTCCCGCAAAAAGAAACATTCCTGACTCCTTTAGAGGTGATGGATGCTTTGACCGATGCACTCACCCGCAATGGCCTGATGAGTAAGAGGCGATACAAATAGCTGAAAAGTTTATACATCATCGCTTAAAAATAATTTTTTTAACCAATTCACGATCCTTTCCACGGATCGAAAATACGATCCAGAAAAACAGTACAAGAACTAAACTCGTCAACAACGTTAAAGGTGGCGAGAGGTAATCCGTGCTTGAAACTATTATCTCCAAAACGCTCAAAATTACCAATATGAAAATAACATCGGAATTTTTGAGGACAAAAGAAAAGACCGATCCCCCGATTTGTTTTAGCCCTGCATTGGCTTTCAGCAAATCAAACAATACCGAAATCACAGAAAATGCGAAACAATACCAAATAAGATCGTCAACAAAAACGGCAAAGGTAAAGAGCACAGGAATTAACACGATCATTTTAGCAAGGGTAATCTTACTAACGATGTCAGGCCGGCCCAAAGCAGTTAACAATCCATTGAAAGGTGTTAAAAAACTCAGAAAAAAAAAGTAAATAATAAACACCTGAACATAAACGCCTGCCATCAGCCATTTGTCTCCAAACACAAAGGTTACTATGTAATCACAATTAAAATACGCTAGCACATACAAGGGTCCTGTCAACAGAAAAATAATTCTGCTCATATCATAAATCCTTTCAAGCAGTAACGCAGGCTTGTCTTTAAGATTGGCAGAATAGGACAAAATCAGTTGTTGCTGCGGAGAAAATATATACGTGAACGGAATTCCGGCATTGCTATAACCAAAACTATAGAATCCGATTTTAGAAAGATCAAAAAAACTAACCATGATCAACTTATCCATTTGCTGCGAAGCGTAGGAACCTATTGAACCCAGTAATACATGCTTTGAAAAATTATAGACTCTCAGGAAATAAGATTTGTCCCAGAATTTCCAATCCACCTTCATCTTTTTGGCATACCGGATGCACACCGCCTGGCAAAAGCTTCCGATCACAGCGCCAAAGCCAAAACTTAACGGGCCAAATCCCAGGCTGGCAAACAATACTCTTGAGACAACCGAAGCCACATCGCGCGCGGTGTTGGCAATGGCTATTGGTTTAAAGGTTAGTTCCTTTTTGAGTATGGCCCCATTCACAGAACTGAGTATTTCAAAAATATAGGTGAATGAAAAAATAAGTAAGAGTTGCCCCACAATAACCTTCTCAAGAAAAAAATAGAAAACCAGTGCCGTTACTACCTGGATAGCAAAAAGGACAGCATTTGTAAACAGACGCAGTTTAAACACAATCTGTAACACGCCTTCTTCTTCTTCTTTGCTGCTTGTCTTTTCCTGAAGATAGAAAACCTCAATTCCAAAATTTCCGATCTGTTGAAGAAAAACGGTGAACACGGTAGTGAGGGTAAGGTATCCGTAGTCTTCGGGAAACAAGATGCGGGCTAATACCACACTTCCTGCAAAAGTGAATATCTTAGACACCACACTTCCAAGCAGGATAAATTTGGAAGAGGAAATTACTTTGGAAGTCATGGCTGTAGCAATGCAGAATTAATCCATTGCCATATATGAAAACTGCTGTCGTTGTTACCCGCTTTAAAAGCATCCCATTCGCGCATCAACTCCTTTTTATCTACCCAGGGTTGTTTTGCAAAATCGGTTATGCAGTCTTCTGCCCAATCAATCAATTCATGTGAGAGCCATTCCCGTTGTGGTGTTTGAAGGGGCCGTTTGGGCGCGAGCCGAATCGTATCGGGTAATAGTTGATGGGCAATTTTCCGCAGCAAATATTTACCCACCCTGTCTTTAATTTTCCATTCAACCGGTAAGGCAAAAGCCATTTCGACTAACCGGTGATCGAGAAAAGGTTCGCGTAATTCGGTGCTGTAGGTCATGGACACGCGGTCATTGAAGCGAAGGGCACGCGGTATCTTCGTATAAAATAAATCCCGGTATTGAAGGTTGAGAAGGTTTTCCGAAAAGGGTGTAGCATATTTCGGACTATCCGCCATTTTTTTAAAATCCTCAGTTAACACATTGGGACGTAAAGGAGAACTGCTCACACCTTGTACAATTGATCCTGAGTTTGATTGATAATAATCATACCCTGCCCACGCCTCGTCCATTCCCTGTCCATCGAGCAAAACAATTGTATTATGATTCCGAGCCGCTTTGAATAGGGTAGCATACGCCAGGGTAGGCAATCCGCCATAAGGTTCGTCTTGCATGCGCGCCACCGTTTCCGCTAAGGGTGGAACTCCGTTGGCTTTAAGTTGAACAGCATGTAAAGGGTACAAGGTGGTATTCATCAATTCTTTTACCCAAGGCAGTTCATCATACGCAGTATTGCCGGTATAAAAAGTAAAGGCCTGAATGGTTGGATTTTCCGGAAAGGACTTTTTGATTAACGAGAGTAGTAACGAAGAATCAAGGCCACCGCTCACATTAAAACCAACAGGCACATCGGCACGAAACCGGAGGCGAATACTTTCTTGCAGCAATGCAAAGTACTGCTCTGTTATTTGTTCTTCATTCAACAACCTTAAAGCCGGTTGCATGTTTTTAACGGTATCTTCAAAAAAGTACCACCGGTTAACAACCAGTTTATCGGCTTGCCATATCAGGTAGTGCCCTCCGGGTAATTGATGAATATCCTCCCAAAAAGTTTCATGGGGCATGCCATAACTTCCGTAAACAAAAAAAGCAGACCAAGTGGCCAGCTCGGGTTTACGGTGGACCCCGGCATGCCAGAGCGCCTTTATCTCGCTGGAGAACAGCAGTGCATTGCCAGCGGTATGGAAATAAAACGGCTTAACACCAAACCGATCGCGGGCGGCAAATAAAACGTTTTCACGATTATCCCAAATGGCAAATGCAAACATGCCTATGAAACGCTCTACGCAATTTTTACCCCATTTTCGATACGCTGCGAGTAAGACTTCCGTATCCGAGCAAGTGCGAAAGGTAAAGTGCGGTTGAAGAGTGGTCCGCAATTCCACGTAATTGTAAATCTCACCATTAAAAACAATCGTAAACCTGCCATCGTCACTCACAAAGGGTTGATTGGCAACTGCCTGAAGATCAATAATACTTAACCGGTTGTGGCCCAAAAAAACATCATCAGCTACCTTCATTACTTCCGTATGATCCGGCCCACGGTGTTTCATTGAAGCAAGCATGTTTGCAACCAACCGTTCGGCATCTTGCGGGTTACCGCCCGCTATTCCTGCTATTGCACACATAACCTGAGGTACTTTTCAACCTTCCTTTCCGCTTCTTTCCAGTCTTCCGGAGTATCGATATTTACATGCCATGCTGCATCGTTTATTATATAGCCTACTGTATCGCCATAAAGCGAGTGCTTTTCCATCAATACGTTAGTTCGTGTAATATAAATAGAACCATCCCGGAAGTAGGCCGGTGGCAAGTCTTGCCTGCGCGAAATAATAGTCTGTTCTCCGGTAGCAATTTTCAGTAATCCGTTGGTGTCGGGTTCAAAGAGCCAATGCGGGTTATATTCCAACGGTACAGGCAAGACCGATATGAGTGCATCCACTTCCGATTCGACAAATTTCGAAATGGCCTGATCTATAAAACCTGGAAGTCTAAAAGGATTAGTTGTTTGAAGAAGGCATACGGCATCAAATTGTATTTCTTTCTCAAGATAAAATTTAAGGGCATGTTGAATCACTGGCAAGGTAGGCGAATGATCCTGCGCCAGGGAAGCTGGCCTGATATATGGAACTTCTGCACCTAAAGGACGGACACAAGCCGCAATCTCTTCACTATCGGTAGAAACTATGCTTTTAGTAATCAGTTTGGATTGTTGCGCTACCTCCAGTGTATACTGAATTAACGGTTTATCTCCTAAGAGCTTGATATTCTTTCCCGGAACACCCTTCGATCCTCCCCTGGCAGGTATTAAACCTAAGATTTTCATTCTTGTAAAATCGTTATTCAATTTTCATACCTTGAACCATTCAATAGAAAATTGTTTTATGGAATCTTAATGGACAATCCGCAAGCAGAGTCGCAATTTCTTTTCCGGCTTCACCTCCACCATAGACGGATGATCCTTTCGGGCGAGCGGATTTTTGCCAGTACGAAACAGCTTCTCTTATAGCTTCTTCACGATAATCCACATCGATCACATTGTTACCCCGATCGCGTTTGTTTTGTCGAGATCCGATATTAACAACAGGTACTCCTAAATACGCACACTCACGAATACCTACACTGGAATTTCCAATAAGGCAGTTGGCATGAATCAGCAGCGTAAGAAAATCATCGGGCTCCATGTTCTTGAAAAAATGAACATGATCCAACTGATGATTCTCCCGAAAGGCACGAATACCACTCGATGTTCCATCTGCCCCTGCGTCAACGTTTGGCCAGAACCACACGGTAGGTTGGTTAATTGAGGCAATGGCTTTCAATGTTTCTTCGATATGAACCCTTGATTGATTATTCTCATTCGTTACCGGGTGTTGCATCACCACCAAATATCCGTTGGACAAATCAGGTTTTCGTCCAACCCCACCGTACTTTTTATAGGGGTCAAAATCAAAATGTGTATCCTTCAACGATTGAGCGGCCAGATCAATGGAAGGGCACCCTGTATTGAAAACAAAATCTGGGTTTTCACCCAGCTTTAACACACGCTCTCTGGCACTTTCAGAGGCGACAAAATGATAGTCGGCCAGTTTTGTAATAGAATGCCTTACTTTCTCGTCAATATTTCCGGTAACCTCACCTCCCTGGATATGAGCCAGTGGAATATTCATAAAGGAAGCAGCTATGGCTGTAGCCATGGTTTCAAAGCGATCGGCAATAGTGACTACAATATCTGGCGAAAGATTGTCGAATACCGTTGATAACTCAAGTATACCAATACCGGTTGTTTTAGCGGCTGCCGTCAGATTCTCACCTTCCAATACATTAAATACTCTTGCATCGATCTTAAATCCATCCTGCTCAATATAACGGACAGCAGAACCATATCGATCGAGCAAAGCAGATGCAGCAACCACGAGCTGCAGCTCCAGGTTAGGATGATTGTTTATGGCTTCCAGTACGGTCTTTACCCGACTGTAGCTTGGTCGGGCAGTAATCACCACACATATTTTTCGTTTGTTCATTCTAAATCTTTATAATTTAAAAATGAATATGCTGCTAACTCCCGCGTAATTTTTTTTCCAATAACCTTCTGAAATTCCGCTGCGCTTATCCCCTGATCCGCTGGTTTCTTGCTTTCGAGATCTGCCAGTTCAATACGATGTCCTACTTTCAATGCTTTGTTTATTGCCAACGACTTTCCAAACATTTTTTTTAAATCTGCATAACCTGCTGTATCATTTTTACGAACAGGGTTGGATAATGCCGATTCAATTTCACGAACACCTTTAACAAGTGTTCTGGTTTGCTCGATCGTCAACGATGCCTTTGCATCCGGACCAAACATTTGCTGATCAAACACTACATGAAATTCGAGTACGGTTGCACCCAATGCTGCGGCACTCAAACACGCGTAAATTTCACCCGAATGATCTGAGAACCCTACCGGTGTTTGAAATTGATTCCGCAAATCAGCAATTACATTTAATCCCCATTGTTCTGGTTTTGTAGGATAGGCCGTAGTGCATTGCAAAATAGTTATCGGATTCCCAAAGGGACGCAATATTTCCAGGGCGTTTGTTAATTCATCAAATGAACTCATACCGGAAGAAAGTATGACCGGTTTGCCCGTTCGGCCAATCCTTTCCAACAGTAAATGATTGGTTATTTCACCTGACCCTATTTTGTAACGTTTCACCTCTAAACTTTCCAGCAATTCTACAGCAGCAACCGAAAACGGACTGGATAAAAATTCGACTCCTGCTCTTTCACAGTGTTCTTTCAGGCCAGCCCATTGAGTGGATGTAAACTCCATACGTTTCCAATAATCGTAACGGGTTTCATCTTCATAGGAAAATTTGACCCGGAAAGATTCATAAGGGCTACTCTCAGCTTCAGCAATATGCGTTTGAAATTTTACAGCATCTACACCTGTTCCTGAAAGGGCATCAATATAACTATGGGCAATTCCCAGACTTCCTTCGTGCGCCTGAGCAATCTCGGCTATTATAAATACCCTATCTTGTTGGGTGACGCTCATGCTTTTTTACGAAAAAACTTAACAAAACTTTCCTTCTTCTCAGTGTCATCACTATAATATCCTCCAGAACCATAAGCGCCATAACCATAGCCATAGCCATATTGATAGGCATAGCTCTGTCCATAACCATACCCCAATCCTGATTTATAGATATCATTCAATAATATACTGATATCTTTTATTTTCCCTGACCTATAGTATTCATCAATACTATGCACAAATTCTTTTGGTGAATAATTCTGTCGCATTACAAATACTGTATGATCCACAAATTTAGACATCACAAATGCATCTGTTACCAAGGCTAATGGAGGTGTATCAATCAATATAAAATCATATATACCCAAAGCCTTTTTTATGAATTCTTCAAACTTTGTAGTTAGTAATAATTCTGAAGGGTTTGGAGGCACAGGACCACCACTAACTAAAAATAGGTTTTCAATATCCGTTTCCTGTATAATTGAATTGAAGTCGGAAATACCAGAGAGATAGGTACTTAATCCCAAATCATTACTTCTGTTGAAATCCTGAAATATTTTTGGACGTCTCATGTCTGCTCCAACAATTAGAGTCTTCTTTCCAGACAAAGCAAAAACCGTAGCCAGGTTAATCGTAGTAAACGTTTTTCCTTCGCCACTTATACTACTACTAACCATAAACACTTTCTTGGTTTTAGTACCGGTAAAGAAATTTAAGTTAGACCTCAACGCCCTAAAGGATTCTGATAATCCTGACTTGGGCTTATCCTTTACGACTAAATTACCGGCAGAGCTGTTGTGTCCAACTCCTCCTATAAACGGAATGGAAGTAATTTTTTCAATATCTTCCTTTGACTGAATCTTATTGCTTACCATTTCAATGATGATAAAAATAAGAAAAGGAATTACCAACCCAATCAACACACCAAGTAAGTAATTCTGTGTGGGTTTTGGAGAAATTATACCCCCACTCATAGGCGGGTTTACCGTTATGACATCCGAGGTATTGGAAGCCTCTGAAATACTTGCTTCTGACAGTTTTTGCATCAGAAAAACATAGAGGTTTTCAAGCAACGAATAATTTCGCTGCACAGCTATCAACTGACGCTCAGACGCGGGTAACAAAGCTAATTGCTTTTCAATGCTTTGAATCTGCTTTTTCATAAAGTCAGATTTAATTTGATCGGTTGATCTTAACGTTTTGAGTGCTTCATTTACATCTCTTTTAATTTCTGTAATTCGTTCCATTTTGCTCGCAACAAATGGATTTGTTCCCTTTTCAGAATTCAGGTGAAGTTTCATTTCTAATTGCAGATCCATCATGCGCGTTAAAAGAGAGGTGATCACAGGATCTGATAATCCAACGGAAGATGGTAATATAACCTGATCAAGGTTATTTGGATCTCCTTTTAAATATTCCTCTAAATAGTTATAATA
>ERZ761602.5647-NODE-5647-length-14623-cov-3.919001_pt1 | contig 14623 bp, 9 predicted proteins | sample MGYA00512165_ERZ761602 | MGnify/ENA primary metagenome ERZ761602 (study PRJEB28899, sample SAMN02445085) | bioreactor sludge metagenome | biome: EBPR sludge; isolation source: Thorneside wastewater treatment plant | place: Australia: Brisbane, Thorneside...
GTTGGACGCAGCATTGGCATTTATGGAAGAGGCGAACAGAATCTTGCCAAGCAGTTCGTACCTCGGGAACCTGGGCGGGGTACAATTTGAGATGGGGAGGGTGGACGATGCCATTGCAACGTTCACGCGTTCACTGGAATTGAATCCGAAGAACCCAAAGGCCCGCTTTAATCTCGGGATTGCCTATTGCTCGAAGCGACTGCCGGACGACGCGGAGCGGGAGTTTGATCAAGTCGATGGGAAGACGGCGGGCTTCTATGTGGAGACCGCGCAAGTGTTGAACCGGTTCGGCTATCCGCAGCGCGCGCTGGCGAGATTGGAAAAAGCGAAGGAGATCGATCCGGCATATCCTAATCTTGATGCAGCGATTGCGGCTGTGCGCGCAGCCATTTCGAAAGCACAATCTACTCCGGCGAACTGAGCCGCTTCATCTTCGAACGAATTCGCGCCAGGCGATGTTCGAAACTTGCCAGCATGGATTCCGAGACGCCCAGCGCGCGCCCCAACGCAATTCGCGTTTCCAGTTGGCTGATGGCTTCGGAGCAGATTCGCTCCGCTTCTGCAAGATTTCTGGCACGGTGCTCATAATGTTTTGCCAGTTCCCATCGCGCATTCAGGTCGCTTGGGTACTCTGTCACCATCAACGTTAGGATGTCCTGCATGCGCGGGAAGTCATTTAGCCTCTTGCTGGCGATGGCGAGCATTTCCAGGCACTCCCTGCGAAGCCCCGTGTCCCGCTCATCCGCGATAATACGTTCGCCATGGACAATTACGTCCTGATATCGCTTTTGGTTGAAGAAAACTTTCACGAGAGAAAACTTGTCTTCGGTGTGTGTAAAGCCCTCGCCGTTGGGCTGGCACAGGCACTGCGATAGCCATCCAGCCAAGGCCACCAGGGAAAGGATATCCATTTTGTGATGATAGAGGACACCGGTCAGCGGGCGCGCGTCGCGGCTGCGCAGGTAGTCAAACCACAATTGGGGAATCATGTAGCTGGGCACGTCGCCGTGCCGTTCGATGCCTAGTATTTCACGCTCAACGTTTCCAAGGTTGCACGCGCCGAGCCGCCGTTTCCAGAAGCGGCGGGCGGCATGCAGTAGATCGAAATGCATGCCGGAATCGAGTCGAAAAGGAATTCTGTTCTGAATGAATCGCGTGCGGAGCAGGGGAAGGTCAAAGCTTTTGCCATTGTAGCTGACGACGGCTTCCTTGTCCTTGAAGACTTCGGCGAGATACTCGAGCATGGGTTCCTCGTCGTCAAAATCGCGCATGAAGCACTGATCCAGACGAAAGCCGTCCTCGGTAAAATAACCAACGCCGACCAGGAATGCGACGGTGCCAGTGCCCCCGGCGAGCCCGCTTGTTTCCGTATCGATGAACAGGGCCTTTCGAGGGTCGAACGCCTTCAGAGCGTCATCCGAACTCGACAGCGCGATATGATCGCCGCATACGTTCAATACTGCACCGAGATCGATGTTTCCTTGCGCGGTGTCCAACGGAAAGGTTTCGGAAACGAGGAAGAATCCGCGATCTGTTTCTCCGACAATCAGTCCGGGTTGCACCTTGTCGATCTCGAACTCGCCGGATTCGCGTTCCTGACGCAGGGTCTCAAGCTTCTGCTGCCAGTCCGCGCCTTTCATAAGGCCGGGAGTGGACAGGAGCGAGGCCAGTTTGTCGCGTGCGTTTGTCATGCGCCAGGTTGGCCTGGGTTGTCCAGCGCCATCTTAGCGAGGCGAAGCGCGCCACGCTTGCCGTGCGCGCCGACTTCAAGCGAAGGGCCAGTACAACTCGGGCAACCTTCCTTGCAGGAACATCCGCTCACCAAAGAAATGGCTGCTTCAAAAAGTCGATGATGATGCGTGAACAGTTTTTCACTGAAACCTACGCCGCCGGGATAGGTTTCATATAGGTAAATCGCCGGCTTCTCCGAAAATGGCGCGCGAAGCATGCCTTGCGCGCGAATATCGGTGGGGTCGCACATAACCTGTACCGGGGCGACTTGGCGCAGCGTGTTGGCCAGCCCGCTTAAGGCCTCGGAAAGTTCTGTTTGTTTTATTTCAAGTTGATCCGCGGCATTTTCAGGGAACTCAATCCAGTATCCCATGGTGTGCATCGTGCTTTCCGGCAGGTGAATCTCACCCCAGCCCACGTTTTCATGGGTCCCGAACTTTATTTTCTTGTAGATGCTCGGCAGCCAGGTGACGCTCAGTTCACCGGTGCGTTTGATTGCTTCGCCGACATGCTCTTCTCGGAATGCATCAATTACTTTCAGGTCGACCTTGATCTGTGCGTCCGTGTAGTAGTCGACATCAACGGGTCGAGCATAAGCCTTGCGGTCTTCAAGATCGAGGCGATCAATTGTGTACTGCGCGCTTTGATGCAGATAGATGGCATTCTCGAAGACTTCCACCGGCGCCGCGAACAAGTCCACCTCACCGATTACGCGGCCGTTCTGGGAGGTGTCGAGGATGACGACGTTTCCAGGAGCGGCCGTACGCAGGCTGATGTCTTCGGCAGGATAGGTATCCGCGCTCCAATGCCACTTGTCGCGGGACTTCCTTAGGACGCGCTGATCGGCGAGATAATCGAGAATCTCCGAAGTGGAAACCGAATCAATTCCGAAAATTTCGCCTTCCTTGAACGGAATCTCGAAAGCGGCACACTTGATGTGACTGGTCATGATAATCAGGTTGTTGGGATCAACGGTTGCGCTTTCGGGAGATTGGTCAAAAAAGTATTCGGGATGGGAAATGATGTACTGATCCAGCGGAGCGCTCGACGCTATCAGCACGACAAGCGATACGCTTGAGCGTCTACCCGCTCGCCCTGCCTGTTGCCAAGTGCTCGCGATGCTTCCGGAGTATCCGGTCATGATGGACACATCAAGCGAACCAATATCGATTCCCAGCTCAAGCGCATTGGTGCTGACGACTGCCATGATTTCGCCATTACGTAGGCCGCGTTCGATTGCCCGGCGTTCGGTCGGCAGGTAACCGCCCCGGTATCCACATACCAACTTGTCACTTTTGCCCAGCCTGCGAACTTCTTCCTTCAAATAAGTGGTAAGGATCTCCACCCTGAGTCTGCTGCGCGCGAAGATAATCGACTGCACGTTTCGCTGCAGCATCTGCCTTGCTATCCGAGTCGCTTCTTTCACAGAAGATTGCCGAATACCCAATTCTGCGTTTACGACCGGCGGATTATAGAACAGAAAATGGCGCTCGCCCTGCGGCGCGCCGTTGTTGTCGATGAGCCTCATCGGCTTCTCGACGATTCGCTCCGCCATTTCTTTGGGGTTGTTGATTGTCGCGCTGCAACAGATAAACTTTGGATTTGCACCGTAGAAAGCGCAAATGCGTTTCAATCGGCGCAGCACATTCGCGAGATGGCTCCCAAACACCCCGCGATAGTGGTGCAGCTCGTCAATGACAACGTACTCGAGGTTCTCGAACAGTTTCATCCAGATCGTGTGGTGAGGGAGAATGCCGGTATGCAGCATGTCGGGATTGGTCACGACGATATGCCCCGAGTTACGAATCGCTTTTCGGGCGGAAGCGGGCGTGTCGCCGTCAAAGGTGTACGTGCCAATTTTCACGTCAAGCGTGCTGACGGTATTTTGCAGCTCAGCGACCTGATCCTGCGACAAGGCCTTGGTAGGGAAGAGGTATAGCGCGCGGGCGTTGGGATCGCCAACAAGTGTGTGCAAGACGGGTATGTTGTAGCAGAGCGTCTTGCCCGATGCGGTCGGCGTGACGACGCAAACATCGCCGCCTTGCAATACGGCTTCCACCGCGTCGTGCTGGTGTGTATAGAGATCGTTGATGCCGCGCGCCTTCAGCCCCTCCACGAGCTTGGGATGCAGCTCTTTTGGAAAGCCGCCGTAGCGTGCAGGCCGCGCTGGCATGGTTTTCCAGGAGGTCAGATTCTGGCGAAACTGCGGGTCGGCTTTGAGACGGTCAACAATCTGGGAAACATTCATTCCAGCGCATCCAAAGTAGGGGACGATATGCTGAATATACCATCAGTTGTTGGCCGCCGCAATAACAAACTTGCAAATTCCCAGATCTCAGGCGATTTGCCAGCCTCCGCCGTATCTTGTCCAGAGCTTTGGCCGGCGTGATAAAGTATGGGTATGGGAGCGGGGAAGACCGGCGGTCTATCGCAGGTGTGGGAGCCCGGAATCCGCAAGGAGTTTCATGGCACAGTACGAGTTGGTCCTGCAGAAGGACGGGCAGAGCATCAGCACTTACCATATCGGCAACGAGGGACTTGTGCTTGGCCGGGCGTCGGAATGCGACGTCGTTCTGCCGGATTCGCTGGTTTCGCGCCGTCACGCCCGGATCTGGATTGATGGAGATCAGCTCAAAGTCGAAGATCTGGGGTCCCGCAACGGAATCAGCGTAAACGGAGAGCGCGTGGTTCGCCTGCGTGTGGAAGAAGGCGACCAACTCGTCGTTGGCACACATTCCTTCCAAATAACCCGTGCAGCCCGACCGAAGGCCCTTTCGGACACGGGTTCGATGATCAGCTTTGAAAAAGCGGGTGAACTCTTTCAAAAACTGCTTCGGGATTCCAATGCGAACAATCTTCCGATACTTTACAGAGCAACACAACTTCTCGGGACTATTTTCGATCTCGACGACTTGCTGAACCAGTTGCTTGACCTCATCTTCGAGGCCCTGCCAATAAAGCGCGGTTTTATTCTCACACGATTCGAGGGAGATCGAGAGCCGGTGATTCGCGCAAGTCGTCCGCTCACGACCGCGCGTTCTGGTCCACCCCTGAGTCAGACGCTCATTCATCACGTTTTGGAAAATAAGGATGCCGTCCTGACGCACGATGCCCAGAAAGAATTCAAGGGCTCCGACAGCGTTGTAACGCACGGGATTACCGCGGCGATGTGTGTACCGTTGTGTGGGCGGGAGGATGTAGTCGGCGTAGTGTATGTTGATTCCGGCGACGAGGAAATCATTTTCAAGGCGGAACATCTCAAGATGCTCACCGCAATCTGCCGTGTCGCCGGTATCGCTGTTGAAAACGCCCGGCTCCACAAAGACGCCGTTGATCGAGAGCGGCTTGCCGCGATTGGGCAGGCGACCGCCGGCATCGGCCATTGCATCAAGAACATACTTGTCGGGATCAAGGGCGGCGCAGAGTTTGTGGATCTTGCGCTTGAAACTTCGGAAATAAAGTACATTCAGAAGGGCTGGCCACTGATTCGCCGTTCTGCGGACAGAATGGAGGACCTGGTTCTAAACCTCGTAACATTCTCTCGCGAACGCGAGCCCGAACGAACGCCGACCGATGTAAATGCGCTGGTGAAGGAAGTCACCGACACCTTGAAATCGCACGCCGAACGTTCCAAGGTAACGATCGAGTTGGTTCGCAGCGATGTTCCGCGCATTCCGCTAGACAGTTTGGGGATCTATCGAACCATCCTGAACCTTGTAACCAATGCGATCGACGCATGCGAAGAGGCTGGCGGCCGCGTGACGATTCGTACGCACGCAGATGACCGAAGTCTCTATATCGATGTGAAGGACACCGGCGCGGGGATTTCGCCGGAATTCATGCCGCACCTTTTCGAAGCGTTTCACAGCACAAAGGGTTCGCGCGGCACCGGGCTGGGGCTGGCCTGCAGCAAGAAAATAGTCACCGAACATGGCGGCGAAATTACGGTGCAGAGCAAACTGGGCAAGGGATCAAAGTTCTCGATTATTCTGCCTACACGAAATCCCGACCTGGAGAAGACCCAGGGAATAGTCTAGCCGAATCATCGTTACGCTTGCGCGCTACAGCACGCCATACCAACCGTATTGCCGCTTAGGCACCAACACAAAGTTACCGACCGATTCCGGATACCAAGTGTCCTTGTTTTTTCGAATGTGGTCATCAATAGCCGTTACGCCAACGAAATACATCCAATTCTTCTTCGGCGGTGTCCACAGGCTCGAAGTGGCGTCAAGGGTTCGACTCAGTACAACGCGGGTTCGCTCGCGATCTTCGTAAACACGAAGGCGATATCGTATACGGCCGCCGTTTCGTTTGCCGCTGGGTGCCCAACGCAACCGCACGCGGTCATTCCCAACGCGTTCCGGTGGCAATACGGCGGCGAGCATTGGGGGGTAGTCGACAGGCGCTCCCATATACCAGCTGTAATATGGCAAGGACCCCCAGTCGCCGAAGCAATATCCGAGCAGGCGGTATCCATCCCGGGACAGCAGTTCTTCCGGTGTATACGCAAATTGGCGCAGCGGATAACGGTCCGCAAAATACGGGTCGCGCCGCAGGTCAGCTACATTCACCACGGCACCGTCACGCTCCGGCTGGTTAGCGCCGAACATGAGTGCGTCTGCGAGCCTCCATTCTCCGTCGTATTTCACTTCGCAGGTGACGTGATGAAAGACATTCCGCTTGCGGCTCACCATGCCCGCGGCCTGCAGAAGCGCGTGGGTTATCTCGACACCTTGACCGCATCGACCATCGTGAAGTTCGAGCAAGGTAACGGGATCGGTTACGAGCGCGCCTGATTTTGGTTCTACCGGTTGTTGAATAGGGTTGTAATAAATGGCGTCATACACGAATCCGCAAATGCGCGCCACGCGCTCTTTGTCACTGCTCGTGCCGCGGAACAAGCGCGAGACGATATCCCGCAGATAGGTTTTCCTATCAATTCCGCGAATGCGTTTGCGCGTGGCGAGAAGCCGGGAAGTGTCGTAATACGACACGGCGCCTATCATGTTCTTCGTTGGTGGAGTCCACGGTCGCATGTCAAAATAGAGCGATTGACTCATGTCGACGGAGCGGGTGCTATTGCGCACGTGCGAGTGCTTGTCAAATTCCCAGTCATATCCCTTGCGCATAGCCTGGCCTTTCCTGGTTCAAAAAGTGATTACATGCGAGCGCGACGTTTTCGCTTACGCGTTCATTCGGCGGAAAATCCGGAGCGCATTCTCGGAGCAGATCGACGCTTTCTCGGCATCACCGAGATCGCTACGCACGACGCGCCCCGATTCGAATGCGAGGTCGAACATGGGGAAATCAGAGCCGTACAAGACCTTGTCGATCCCAACCAAATCGACCAACGCGCGCATGGCGCCCCGGTGCGCCGGCGATCCGGAAGTGTCAACATAGAGGTTCGGCGTGTGCGCGACGCGGGCATAGAGGTGACGCAATGTTGGGTCCACGCCATCCCAAGCGCAAGCGTGGGCCATGATGAAATTGGCATCGGGATACTGTGCGCAGACATCGTCCCAGCGATCTTCGCCCCCGCCATGGACAAGCACCGGCAGCCTGTGCTCATTTGCATACTCCAGCGCATGCGCGTAACCAGCGTCGTGAAGCTGCGCGCCGTGCAATTGACAATGAAGTTTAAGTCCAACGAAGTTTTGCCGCTCTTCAAAACACCTGGGCAAGTCCGCGCGCGTCTCGGTAGGAAAGTTTGGATTCACCACGCAGTACGCAAACAGGCGCTCAGGGTATTGGGCAGCCCATGTCGCGGCTTCGGTGTTCCCGCGCGAAGTTTCGCCATGAATCGCCGAGAAACTGCTAAACACCATCTTGTCGATATTGCACCGGTCCATGGATAGGAGAAACGCGCTTGGCGTCTTCAATGGGGTGGTCGTCCGTTCCCAGGAACCACAGTGCGCGTGTACGTCGATGACGGGGCCAGAAAACTTAGGCGATGTCCAATCGGCGCTTGCGCGATGCATCGCACTGGGCGCCTTCAGCAATCCGAAAGCGTTTCCGGCCGCAATCGCATTTAACTCAGCCTTGGGCAGATTGCTGCACAACAGTTGTTGCAGTGCGCATTCCGGGGCACGTCGAGGCAATCCCGTGCCGAAAAGCAATCGCGACGCATGACCCGCGTTTGCCAGTTGTGCGTGCGTTTCGGGCATGATGAGTGTGCTGGTATCAAAATGCACATTGGGAACCGATCGCAGGACTGCGAACATGTCGCGCACGTCGCCTACGGTCGTGCCTGCAATTACGATGTTTAGATTTGGATGCTGCTTTGCCAAAGTCACGATTGAGACCCAGGGAATGACTTGTTCCGACCAGTGCCGGGCCGCGAAATCGATTATCAATGGCATATGTGCGCGGGCCAGGACGGCTGCAAGTGGGCCCATGCAATGTTCATCGATGCTGTACAAGTGATAACGTGGGAAAATACGTACTGCGCGAACGTGGGCTTCTCTCGCAACTTCGATCCACCGATCTGCCTCTGGAAGATCGCCAGCGTACGAAGGCGCCACAACCCAGCAAGCATGCAAGCGCGAATGTGACGCCAAGAGTTCAGTGAGCAATTTATTTCCCGCTACCATGTCACCTTCGGCAGCCAGCGCATGGAATACGAGCGCTTCGGAGATGCCTTGGGCATCCAGCGCCAGGGAGAGTTCAGCGGGGGTGTCGAAGCAGCCCAGACCAGGCCGGGCGTAACGCCCTATAGCCACATTGAAATCGAATATCGTCATTGGTCGTTGCCTTCCCTACGCTACATGGGGCGCGATCCTACCACACGACGCTGGAATTCGAACGCCGATTTGCTACGATCTTCCGCAATCTATTAGGCTCACGCTTTCGGAGTAAGTCGCGGTGGTCCACTTATCGGAAGTCGAAGACACTAAAGTGCAAATCAATGCCTAAACGCGCGCCAGGATCGAATGCAACGCCGCGACGGGCGTTCTTGCGGGGCACTGCGGCGGCTGCCGCCGGGATCGCGTTTCCCAACCTCTTTACGCGGCGCGTTTTGGCCGCGGAGGGCGCAACACCCGCCAATGAACGGTTGGGCCTTGGTTTTATCGGTATGGGCAAGCAAATGGGCGGGCACGTCGGGACCTATCTCGGCCGCCATAACTGTCAGGTTCTGGCTGTCTGTGACGTCGAATCGCGCCGCCTTGACCAGTTTCAGCGGCGGGTCAATGAGTTCTATGCGCAGAAGACCGGTAAGGCAGACTATGCCGGATGTGAAGCATACAAAGACTATCGCGAGCTCTTGCTGCGGCCCGATATTGACGCAGTCATCATCGCCTCGCCGGAGCATTGGCACGCGCTGCATGTGATAGATGCAGCCAACGCGGGCAAAGATATCTACTGCGAGAAGCCACTCTCGCACACGATTCAGGAAGCGCGCGCCATGGTCAATGCCGTGCGCCAGAATGCGGTGGTCTTTCAGACCGGTAGCCAACAGCGCTCCGATAGAGAGTTTCGCATTGCGTGCGAGCTTGTTCGGAATGGCCGAATTGGGCAGGTTCACACAGTGCATGTGAATGTGGGAGGCCCTCCCCAGGCGTGCTATCTTCCAGCACAGCCGGTGCCCGACGGGCTTGACTGGGATTTCTGGCTGGGCCCCGCGCCTATGAGGCCATACAACGCCGACATCGCGCCAGATATCGATTACGATGGTTGGCCAAACTGGCGCTCCTACCGCGATTACGCCGGTGGAATGATGACTGATTGGGGTGCGCACCATTTCGATATCGCCCAGTGGGGGTTGGGCATGGATGACACCGGGCCGGTCGAAATTCATCCGCCGGATGAAACCTATGAACGTCTGACATACAAGTACGCGAACGGCGTGGTCATGCAGCACGGCGGCGGTTCCGGCGGTGACGCAGGGGTCGAGTTTGTCGGCGAACTTGGCAGGGTCATGGTGAATCGTGGTTTTCTTGCGACAGACCCGGAGCATCTAATCAACGAGCTTCCGGGGCCGGGCGAAATCAAATTGTATGACAGCGACAACCACCATGACGATTGGCTACGCGCAATTCAGACCCGCAGCCGACCGATCTGTGATGTAGAAATTGGCGCGAGAACCATAACGGTCTGCCACCTTGGCAACATTGCGTACTTCCTCAAGCGCCCGCTCAAGTGGGACCCGGCGAACGAGCGATTTGTTGATGATGACGAAGCAAACAGAATGCTGGCGAAAGCTATGCGGAGCCCTTGGAAATTGAATGTTTAGTCAACCCGGTCTAAGGCCAAGCGCACGTGCCCTTTCGCTCATTTGCTGTTTTGTGTGTGGGTTCTTTTGGTCGGCAAACGCGCAAAATCCCGACGATCTCGCCAAATGCGAGGCTGCGATACCGATGCAGGCCACCATAAAGATTGATACGCCGCGGAAGTTGCTGGTGTTTACGCTGTGTAAGGGATTCGTTCATTCCTCAATTCCGCTGGGCGTCAAGGCGCTTGAAATGATGGGCTCAAGAACCGGCGCGTACACAATTACGCAATCGGACGACCCAGCCGTTTTTCAACCGGAGCGCCTGGCGCAGTTCGACGCGGTGTGCATGTTGAGCACCACCGGCGAACTATTTGAAGATGAAACTTTGAAACAGTCGTTGCTCAACTTTGTAAAGTCAGGCAAAGGGCTCGTCGGCATTCATGCGGCGACCGATTGTTTTTACAACTGGCCGGCGTACGGGGAAATGATGGGCGGTTACTTCGACGGCCATCCTTGGGGTTCCGGCGATACGGTCATATGCAAAGTCGACGATCCCGCCCATCCAATTGCCGCAGCATTCAAAGCAAGAAGCTTTACCATTCAGGATGAAATCTATCAGTTTCAGGCAAAGCCTTACTCGCGTGAGCAACTTCGCGTGCTGCTCAGCCTCGATACCAATCTTACGGACATGAGCAAGGGCGGCATCAAGAGGACCGATAATGATTTTGCAGTGTCGTGGGTGCAGACATACGGTGAGGGTCGCGTTTTTTACTGCTCCTTGGGACACAATGAAAGCGTGTTTTGGAACCCGACTGTATTGCGCCACTACTTGGACGGAATTCAGTTTGCCCTTGGCGACCTTGCTGTCGACACGACGCCAAGTGCAAAGCTAACGCCTGAGCAAGTCGAGGCATCGCTGCTTGCTGGCAATACAATTCGCGTGGAAGAGGCCTTCAAGGATCTTCCAGCATTTCGCCTGGGCGATGATGCTGAATTGCCAAGAATGATCGAGCAGTGGGTTGTTGACGGCAACTATGTTTCAAGTGACAGATCCGCTTTGGAACTTCGCTTGGCCACGGCGTTGCGCTCGAATCCAACGGAGGACGCGCGCCGCATAATCGTTCAACATCTTGCGCGTATCGGCACAAACGCATCGCTGGAGGCGTTGACTGAACTTCTGGTTGTGCCTGCCAGCGCGGATGATGCACGCGTCGCTCTGGAACGACTTGCCACCCCCGAGGCAAGGGCCGTGCTGCGGCACGTCGCGTCGAATGCAACGGGTAACATGCGCATCGGGTGTATCAATTCGCTCGGTAATTTGCGCGATGTCGAGTCTATCCCGATTATTGCGCCAATGGCGCGCGCAGAAGACGCCGATATGGCAACGGCTGCGCAAACAGCATTGGGTAAAATCGGAGGGGCGGAGGCAGAGAAGGCCCTTCTTTCCGCATTGGCCGTGACACCGCCCGAGAGCGCTGGGTCGCTTCTGTCTGCATGTGCCAGCGCGGCGCTGGCGCGAGAAGCGCGCGGCGAGACCGCGTTGGCGGCGGCTTTCTATACGCGCATGATCGAACTGTCACCAACGCCAAGGTGTCGCATTGTCGCGTTGCAGGGCATGGCACGAACGGATCCCGATCACGCGTTGGTAGCGATCATCGAAGCCCTTCAAACCGCCGACACCGCCTTGCATGCCGGGGCGGCAACGGCTGCGCGTGCTTTGCCGAGCACTGTAAAGACCGAATCGCTATCGGCGGCTTTGAGCGAACTTCCAAGCAATGCGCAGGTGCACCTTTTATACGCGCTGGCGGATCGGGGTGATGCAGCAGCTTTACCAGCAGTTACTGGCGCGGTGCAAAGCGCGGATACCGCGGTATCCCTGGCTGCAGTCGCTGCGTTGGGAAAATTGGGAGATGCCTCCAGCGTCGTATTGCTTGCCGGTCTGGCAGCAAAAGCCAGCGAGAACTTACAGGTTACCGCCCGTGCGAGCCTTGCGGCACTGCGCGGTTCCGACACCAACAACGCCATCATCGCGGCTATTGAGCCTGCAGATGGGCTCGTGCGCGCTGAACTTGTCCGTGCGCTTGGCGCGCGAAACGCCCGCGAGTCCATACCTGCTCTTTTGACGTTTGCAACGGACCCTGATGAAACCGTGCGTCAGCAAATCTACGAAACCTTGGCAACACTCGCAGGCACTGACAACCTGCGCGCTGTCGTGGGCCTGCTCGCCAGTGAACAGTCAGATTTGGCACGCGCCGGCGCGGAGAAGGCTGTAGTTGCTGTGTTGGCGCGCGGCGGGAACTCTGCCGAGCAGGCCCAGGTGGTGCTCTCGGTGCTGCCGGAAGTGAAACAAGGCATCGCCGGGTATTGCTCGATGCTTCGTGTACTCGGCAAGATCGACGATCCGCTGACGTTGGAGGCGCTCGTGGCCGCGACCAGTTTCCGGAATACCGAGGTGCGAACAACTGCCGCGCGCGCGCTTGCCGAATGGCCGACGATTGCGCCGATGCAGATTCTCTATGACATGGCTGCAGCGGCGGAAGAGGCACCACTTCGCGACATCCTGCTGCGCGGTTACGTTCGCATGATTGAGAATGCCGCCAACACGGGCGATCGCAAGGAGCAGTACGGAAAAGCGTTTATCGTTGCGCGTACGGCGGACGAGCGAAAAGTTGTCCTGGCGAGTATTGGTAAACAGACTGATCCTCGGCTCGTTGATGTTGTTGCTCCGTACGCGAACGACGCGGACACATCACAAGAAGTCGCGCTTGTAATGGAAAAACTACGGAAGCTGACGTTTTCGTTGAAGGCTTCACATGGAGCGGAGTCGCTGGCACTGGCCCTCGATGGCGACATCGCGACCCGATGGACCACCAATGCGCCTCAGGTCGCGGGGCAATGGCTCGAAATCGATCTCGGATATGTGGGCGAGTTCTCCAAAGTTGTGCTCGATTCGACGCCGTCCCCGGGCGACTATCCGCGCGCGTACTCTGTCTTCATTGCAACTGACACAAGCAACTGGGGCGAGCCGGTGGTGTCTGGAATTGGAACCGCGCCGATCACCGAAATCACAATCGAGCCGCGCCCCGGCCGGTATGTGCGAATCGAACAGACTGGCAAAGACGATGGTCTCTGGTGGTCAATCCACGAACTGCGATTGGAAGCGAAATAGGAGTGGGATTGATATGCGAATGCTTGAGAATCAAACTGCAATCATCACGGGAGCTGGAAGAGGCATTGGCGCGGCCACGGCGCGATTGTTTGCCGAGCATGGCGCCAAGGTAATCGTTTCCGACCTTGATCCCGGGCCATCCGAAGAAACTGCGAAGCTCATACGCGACGCTGGCGGCGAAGCGCTGTCCTTTCCCGGTGATGTCACCGATCCGGCATTTCCAGAGGCGATCATGGCGGCAGCAGTAGCAAAGTTTGGGGTGTTGCATGTGCTCGTAAACAATGCCGGGTACACATGGGACGGCGTTATCCAGAAGACAACGGACGAGCAATGGGCCGCAATTATTGATGTCCATCTCGGCGCGCCGTTTCGCATGATTCGTGCGGCCGTGCCGTATATGCGGGAAGCAGCGAAGGCGGAGATGTCTCGCGGCGATTCGCCCCAACCGCGCAGCATCATCAATATCTCGTCGACTTCCGGTCTGCATGGCAATGCGGGTCAGATTAACTACGCTTCCGCAAAAATGGGCATCGTCGGTATGACCAAGACAGTTGCGAAAGAGTGGGGGCAATTCAATATTCGCTACAACGCGGTTGCCTTCGGAACAATCGAGACGCGCCTCATTCAACCGAAAGAACAGGGTGGTCAGATTGAAATGAAAGGCAAGTCGATTGCGCTGGGAATTCCCCAACACATGCGCGATATGATGACGATGATGATCCCGCTAGGCCGCACGGGCACGCCGGAGGAAGCCGCGGGGGGGATCTTGTTGCTGGCCTCTCCGTTCGCCTCTTATATAACGGGACACACCTTGGAAGTCACGGGGGGTTACGGTATCTAGTTTCGGTCATGCTAGACTGGAACGGGGTGAGGCTTTGTCCAAAGTACCCGGGGGAGGTTGATCGCCATGGACATGGATGAAGTCAGAGCAAAGCTACTGTCGTTGCGCATCATGAAGGGTATGTCGCCTGAGTTGAGCGGAAAGGTGGCTGACCTGCTCCAAAGCATCAGCGTGCCGCGCGTCGTTCCAGCTGGCGGGGTGTTTATTCATCAGGGCGAGCATGTCGATAACAAGGGCTATATCCTGTTGCAGGGGGCGGTACTCGTCCGCAAGGAAGGGTTTCCCGACGTAACGTGCAAGGCACCGGAATTGATTGGGGAAATCATGCAGTTCAATCCCGCGGGAGTACGTACGGCAACCTGTGCGGGGGCTGTCGAGTCCGTAGTTTTGCGGTTCCTCTGGGACGAGTTCTGGCAGAAGTGCGAAGCATCGTTTTCCCCAGAAGACAATGCTCACATTCGCGAAACGCTGGAGAGTCAGGCGTGGGAGCATTTTCTCAGGTGATCGGTACCAGTGTTGCTTGCATGAATTCCAAATTTACAATTCAATTTCGGGCACTGGAGGATCTGGTTAATGGGACCCGATGAAACGCGCGAGGCCATACTTAATGTTCCATGGGTAGCCTCGTTCGAACCGGACGTGCGTGAAACACTTGTGACAATTCTGAAAG
>ERZ761602.5648-NODE-5648-length-14619-cov-5.800330_pt1 | contig 14619 bp, 14 predicted proteins | sample MGYA00512165_ERZ761602 | MGnify/ENA primary metagenome ERZ761602 (study PRJEB28899, sample SAMN02445085) | bioreactor sludge metagenome | biome: EBPR sludge; isolation source: Thorneside wastewater treatment plant | place: Australia: Brisbane, Thorneside...
GTGGATGGCTGTGCATAACTCAATGCGCAAGCGCGAGCGGCTTTATAAAAATTTTTTGAAATAAAAAATCAATAAGCGAGAAAAAGGACTTACGACGACAAGGACTGGCGAATCGAACCTTCGAGTTTGTTCAAGTTGTCTCGAAGCAGGGGATCGGAATTTTGGAGTTTCCCGATTCGACGAACAGCGTGAAGAACTGTCGTGTGATTTTTTCCACCGAAAAGAGTTCCGATATCAGGGAGTGAAAGGTGAGAATATTTTCGACACAAATACATCGCGAGTTGTCGAGGTACTGCGAGCTGACGATTCTTTCGATCCGATCGCAAATCTCCAAGCGTCACCTGAAAATGTCGCGACACTAATTTCAGAATCTCTTCGGGATCTTGCGAAAACTCACTGGTGGATTCGCCTTCTTCTTTCAAAACTTTTTTAGCGAGCTCCATGGAAATCTCAGATCCCGTAAGAGATGCAAACGCGCTCAATTTTAGAAGCGCGCCCTCAAGCTCGCGAATGTTGGAGCGATACATTTTTGCGAGCAAAAATGCGACTTCATGCGAAATCGGAATATTATCCATCTCTGCTTTTTTGAACACAATCGCGACACGCGTTTCCATTTCAGGAGCTTGAATATCGACGGTGAGACCCATCTCAAACCTAGATCGCAAGCGGTCTTCCAGCCCTTGAATTTCTTTTGGATGTCGATCTGAGGAAAGCACAATTTGCTTCTGATGTTCATAAAGAGCATTAAATGTATGGAAAAATTCTTCCTGCGTTCGCTCTTTTCCAGAGATGAATTGAATGTCGTCGATCACAAGAACGTCGCAAGATTTTCGATAACGATCTCGAAACTCTTCCATCTTCTGATAGCGCACTCCCTCGATCATCTGATTCGTAAATTTTTCGAACGTCGTATAGTGGACACGAAGATGCGGAAATTTTTCCTGGATTTTTAAACCGATCGCATTCATCAAATGCGTTTTTCCAAGACCCACACCGCCGTAAATAAAAAGTGGATTGTAATGTTTACCCGGCGCTTCTGCGACGGTGAATGCGGCGGCGTGCGCGAACTGATTACTTCCACCAACAACAAATGTCTCGAAACCATATTTCGTGTTGAAGAGCGAACTCGGCGGTAACGCTTTCGGAATCACTCGACCAAATGACGGAGGTGTCACCGTCTTGGATGCAGTTGGAGTCATGTCCACGAGCGGAGTGGATTTCGTACGATGAGAATTGTCCGTGCCCGAATGAGCGGATTTTGCCTCAACGGTGAACTCGAGCTTAAATTTTACCCCGGCAACTTCATCGAATTTTTCTTGGATCAGACCTGAATAATGGTCATAGACCCAGTCGCGGTAAAAGCGGTCAGGAAAGCCTAAAATCAGGGTATTCTCTTTCGCGTGTAGCAGGCGAATCGTCAAAATGAAGGACTGAAAATACTGGGGGCGGATAAGTTTCTCCACCACCTGTAAGGTCTTATCCCAAGCAGCCCTCATTTCGAGAGGTATTTGAGCTTCGCTTTCTTGATTTTCGCTCGCCTCTGACATAAGAAAATCGATTAATTACTCGCTAAAAATGATGTTTTAACTAACGGCTTCGAGACCCTCTCGGTCAAAGCTTTTTTGGAGACGGTTTTAAAAATGAAACGGACCTATCAACCTAGCAAGATTAAACGAAAGCGTACTCACGGCTTTCTGACCCGCATGGAAACACCCGGTGGCAAGAACGTGATGCGTCGACGCCGCGCAAAAGGTCGGTACCGACTAGCTGTGGGTATCTACGAAAAGTAACCGAAGCCATCGCCTTCATCGGGAGTTCTGATATGCGACTGCGTAAGCAGGATCGCCTCATATCCGAGAAAGATTTTGCAAAGGTCTTTGAAGCGGCGCATTCAAAAGAAAGCGGCCGCATCATTCATCGTCCTCCTTTTATATTGTATCAGCGGAAGACTGACGCAGAGCCTAGAATTGGAGTCAGTATTTCTGGTCGCGTTATGAAACGAGCGCATGAACGCAACCGCGTGCGAAGAATTCTCAAAGAATATTTCCGAAGTGATCGTTCCAAGTTTTCGGGCGATATCGTAATTCGCCTTTCGCATCGGCCGAATGATTTTGCATTCGACTCTGTAACGACACCGCTGGAAGGGCTGAGGCTGCATGAATAGCGCATTGCGTTATATTTCATTGGGATTTTTGCGAGCATATCAATTCGTAAGCCCACTGCTCCATGCGTTTTCCGATCTCGTCGGAATGCCCCTTCGATGTAAGTTTCCGGTTTCCTGTTCGCACTATGCTGTCGAACAGTTTAGATCACATCCTTTTCAAAAAGCCTTAATTTTAACCCTTAGGCGTCTTGCAGCCTGTTCGCCATTTAGGCGAGAAATGAGCTTATAAACCCATGGATACTCGTACACTCATCGCCATCCTTCTTATTTTCGTCATATACATCGTCTTCCTAAGTCCAAAGCCGAAGCCCATTCAAAACGAAGCGGTGGTCACCAACTCTATTTCAGCGCCTGCGACGGACGCCCCCGCTTTAAAATCGACCGGCACGGCCGTTCAACAAGCCAGTGCCGACACTCGGTTACGTCAGGCCGTCGTCATGATGAAGAATAATCTCATTGAGGTTGCTTTGAACGGCCTTGGCCAAGCTCAAAGAGTCCAATTTCTTCAGTACGCGATGACTCCCAAGGCAAAGGAGAGAATGGCGGAGACATTTTCAGGAAATGGCCTCAATTCGTCTCAAGTCGAAATTGCGGGTTCTGTCCTTGAATGGTCCCTGGTGTCTCAAAATGCAACGGAACTGAAGCTGCAAGGGAAAACCAAAGACGGTCTGATTGTTCAGCGAACAATGACTCTTCCAAATGATAGCTATTCGCTTAGGACCTCCGACAAGGTGATCAATAGTTCGGGAAAGACCATTCGAACTTCCTTGGCGGTAGATCTTCATCGTTCAAACCTGGTTCATCAAGAGTCGGGCGGATTTTGGCAACATCTGCTTCACCCGCAGTCGGCGGAGATTCATGAAGCGCTTTATTTCAAAGAGGGAGATGTTACTCGGACTCCGCTCCAGCAGATGGAAAAAACGGAAGCGATCGATCAGAGCGTGATTACAGCCGCGGGCTACTCGGAAAAGTATTTTTTCTTCGGGCTCGTTCCTACTCAGTTTTCTTTACAGAGCTATCGACTAGAAAAGAATGCCGACGGCTCATTCGATATGACACTCGTCTCGCCGGAGAAGCAAATCGCTCCCGGAGCGACGGGAGAGTTTGAGTATGCATTCTACATGGGCCCGAAGAATATTCAGGATTTGCGAAATGCCAACCCAGAGTTGGAGCAAGTGGTGGATTACGGCAGCTGGATTGGTCCAATCTCTCGCTTTTTACTCGGCATCCTCCATTTCTTTTATAAATGGATTCCCAACTACGGGGTGGGAATCATTCTTCTTACGATTCTAGTGAAGCTCGCTCTGTATCCCTTGGCATTTAAATCTGCCGTTTCAATGCGAAGACTCCAACAGGTCCAGCCCAAGATGAAGGCCATTCGAGACCGATACAAAGAAGATAAAACACGCATGAATGCGGAGATGATGAATCTCTATAAGTCAGAGAAAGTAAATCCTGTGGGAGGCTGCCTTCCTCTTCTGCTTCAAATGCCGGTGTTTTTTGCTCTCTATCGAGTATTTTTCTCGTCGATTGAATTCAGGCACGCCCCATTTTTTGGATGGATCAGGGATTTGTCCGCACATGACCCCTATTTTGTAACTCCGATTTTGATGACGGGCCTTATGTGGCTTCAACAGAAGCTGACGCCCATGCCCCCAGCCATGGAAGAGAATGAAGCCGTCCACATCCAACGACAAATGATGAAGTGGATGCCCATTATATTTGGAGCCATCATGATATTCCTGCCCGCGGGCTTAACCCTATACTTCTTGGTCAATGCCATGATTTCGATCGCTCAGCAGGTCTATTTGAATAAACATCTCAATTTGAGATACCCCCTCGAGCACAAAATCGCGGTATAAGACCCAGCATGATTGAGACAATCTGTGCCTTGGCGACGCCGCCAGCGAGGGCGGCGTTAGCGCTTATTCGTATTTCGGGTCCAAGTGCACGCTTCGTTATTGAGGCTATGTCTGGTCAGCGCATGTCTCATCGCCATCCTTTGCTCAGTATTTTGAAAAGACCCGACGGCGCCATTGTCGACGAGGCAGTCGCGACCTTTTTTCAGGGGCCCAACTCATATACAGGAGAGGATTTGGTGGAAATCACCTGCCACGGAAACCCCATCATCGTGGAAGAAATCATCCGCGAAATTGTTTCACGTGAAACAGTCCGTCCTGCGGAGGCGGGAGAGTTCACAAGAAGGGCTCTGGCGAATGGAAAGCTCGCCCTTGATCAGGTGGAGGCCCTGGATTTGGTTCTCAATGGGACTTCGAGACGAACCATAGAGTTTGGACTAAAGGCAAAAATGGAGGGATTGGCGGGCTCGGTTGCAGATGTAAGCGAAAGACTGCTGGACCTCCTCACGCAAGTGGAGTCCCAGCTGGATTTTTCAGACGAGGAAGTGGGGACGCGGGATTCCAAGGCCCTCGCGGCGAGGGCGAGAGCCCTATCTGAAGAGCTCGCTCGATGGGCCGGGGCATTTTCAGCTTATAAGCACCTATTTCAGTCGTGGACCGTATGCCTAGCCGGGCCCGCGAATGTTGGAAAATCGACCCTCTTCAATAAAATTACTCAGACTTCAAAAGCAATCGTCTATGAGACCCCCGGCACAACTCGAGACCCCATTGAACATGTGGTGGATTGGAATGGCTTTCCCATTCTCTTTATAGATACAGCCGGCGTTAGGGTTAGCGACGACCCTGTAGAGAATTTAGGCGTCGAAAGAGCCATGCTGGCAATTAAAAGAGCGGACATCGTCTTATGGATAGATGACCGGGGCAATCCGCCCCCACCCGTAGTCAAAGAGGTGCTAGCAAAAAAGCGGTGGCTGCCTGTTAGATCCAAGGCAGACCTGAATATTGCCGGCGATTTGGGGGATTGTTTGGCGGTTTCAGCCCACTCGGGCGCGGGACTTGAGCGTCTTCACCGGGCCGTGTTGCCAGAAGAGGCCCCCCTTGATGGCATTCCGCATCGTCCACTCTTCTCCGAGCGCCAATACCAACTTATTTCATTGGCAGCGGACGACCTTAAGAAGGCGGCTGATCTGATGGACGGCGGCGAGTATTTGGATCTCTGCGGTGAACATATCCGCTCGGCCGCCAGCCGGGCGCAAGAGCTCACCGGACCGCTTCCAACAGACCGCATTTTGAAAGAAATATTCGCCAGATTTTGCATCGGAAAGTAAAAATTGGAATGTTTCACGTGAAACACTTAGGTGGGTCCAATGTTTCACGTGAAACGCATTTATGAGTGCCGACGTTTACCAAGTGATTGTAGTGGGAGCTGGCCATGCGGGCATTGAAGCAGCGGCTGCCTGCAGTCGAATGGGGGTAAAGACCCTTTTGCTGACGATGAACGTGGATCAGATAGGGGCAATGTCCTGCAACCCCGCTGTTGGAGGCCTTGGAAAGAGCCAGTTGGCCAGAGAGGTTGATGCTCTTGGCGGACATATGTGTCGAGTGGCCGATAAAAGCGCCATGCAATACAGGCTTTTGAACGAAAGCAAGGGCCCGGCCGTCCGAGCAACCCGAGTTCAAGTAGATCGGCATGAATATCGGGCCATCATGAAGAATCTGGTGGAATCGCTCGACCATTTGTCGGTCAAGCAGGGGCAGGTTTCGAAGCTTTTGATTGAAAATGGCAAGCTACTGGGCTGTGCCACCACACTTGGGCAGATTTTCTATGCTCCGAATGTAGTGATTACGACCGGGACCTTCATGAATGGGAAGGCTCACATCGGAAAGATGAATTTTGCCTCGGGGCGCGCGGGCGAACCGCCGTCGGTGGGTCTGTCGGATTACCTTTCGAGCATCGGAATACGGGTCGGGCGGTTAAAGACGGGGACCGTTCCTCGAGTTGATCGCCGAACCATTGATTTTTCTAAGACCGAAGAGCAAATTTCCCAAGAATCCTGTCCCCCAATTTCGATTTTTTCAGAAAAGAAGCGCTCGGATTTGGTGAGTGCCCATATCGCGCACACGAATGCCATGACCCATGAGATCATTCGAAGCTCTTTGGAGGAATCCCCTCTCTATGCGGGAATTATTCAGAGCCGTGGCCCACGTTACTGCCCGTCCGTAGAAGATAAGATAGTTCGATTCGCTGATAAAACGAGACACCAAGTATTCTTGGAGCGGGAAGGGCGGCTTACAAACGAGGTGTATGCCGGCGGGCTCTCTACGAGTCTGCCTTATGACTGCCAACTCGCCTTTCTTCGATCGATTCCTGGGCTTGAGAGAGTTGAAATCATTCGTCCGGGCTACGCGATTGAATACGACTATATAGATGCGACCCAACTCTCTCTCACTTTAGAGACCAAAGAACTCCCGGGCTTGTTCTTCGCGGGCCAGGTCAATGGAACTTCGGGATATGAGGAAGCCGCCTCCCAAGGAATTTACGCTGGGATCAATGCCGCTAGGCGAGCCCAAGAGAAGGAGCCATTCGTATTGTCACGAAGTGAATCCTATATAGGAGTGATGGTCGACGACTTGGTTACCAAGGGAACGACGGAACCCTATCGAATGTTTACTTCGCGGGCGGAATGGCGACTTCTTCTGCGACAAGACAATGCCGACACTAGGTTGCTGCCGAAGGCGCAGGGGGTCGGGCTGATCTCCTCCAAAGATTTTGAAAAGTTTGAGGCCCGTCAGCGACAGCGGGCAAATTTGCGCTCACTCATGAACGAAGTGCGACTCACTCCTACGCCTGAAACAAATGCCAAGCTTGAAGCCATGAATCAGGCTCCGATCAAAACGCTTACCCTCGGCTCTGAGATTTTGCGTAGGCCGGGAATTACTTACTCCGATCTCCATCGATTTATGGAAGCATCGCTTGAGACCTTTTCGCCTGACGACCTCTCATTTGTGGAAACGGAAATAAAGTACGAAGGCTACATTCGTCAGTCAGAAGCGCAGCTCAATCAAATTGGAAGAATGGAGAATTTAAAAATTCCAACGGATTTTCTTTATGAATCTTTAAGCGGCCTGCCGAGGGAATCTGTGGAGAAGCTTTCTCGAGTGAGACCGATCAACCTAGGACAGGCGTCTCGCATTTCCGGAATCACACCGGCGACCATTTCAGTCCTGGCCATTCACCTCTCTCGAAAATTGCGAATGAAGCAATCGAGTGCGAAAGGAACTTGCGCAGCAGAAAGAGAATTTGATGTAATTGAGGAAGAGAACATTACGTTGGAAAATCGAATCGGGGGAAACAACTAGATGCAGACCTCTACCGGGACCAAAAGCCCTAGAGTTGTAGCAGTCGCAAACCAGAAGGGGGGCGTCGGCAAGACAACTACGGCCGTAAATCTGGCTGCGTGTTTAGCTGCGGGAAAGCGCAAGACGCTGTTGATTGATCTGGATCCGCAAGGCAACGCGAGTGGGGGGCTTGGACTAGATCGCCACACCTCCTCGACTATTTATGATGTTCTTATTGGCCGTCGCGAATTGAACGAATGCATTCAATCCACGGAAATTCCCGATTTGTTTGTCATTCCATCCAATCAGAATTTGATCGGTGCGGAAGTCGAATTAATTAACGCAATAAGTCGAGAAAAGAAGCTCAAGATTGCGCTCAAAAAACTTCCAGAAGATTTCGAAGTTGTGATTTTTGACTGTGCCCCGAGTTTAGGACTGTTGACTATCAACGCGTTCACCGCGAGCGATTCCATTTTGATTCCGACGCAGTGTGAGTACTATGCGATGGAGGGTCTCGGCCAACTCTTAAGCACATTTCAAATCGTAAAAGATGATATTAATGAGCAGCTTGAAATCGAGGGCGTGCTTTTGACCATGTTTGACCCGCGAAATAAGCTGACGCATGAGGTCGTCAAAGAGATGAAATCTCACTTCCCGGAAAAACTTTATGAAACGTTCATTCCGCGAAACGTGAAACTTTCGGAAAGTCCGAGTTTCGGAAAACCGATTGTGACTTACGATCCGGAGTCGAAGGGATGTCAGGCCTACATCGCTCTTGCGGAGGAGTTTCTACGTCGAAACAATATGGGCACGCTAGACATGTCCGCTATTGCGGCGCTGCGTCCTAAAGAAGAGGCCGCCGAACCTGTTGTGGAAGCTCAAGAGACCAGGGTCGAGGCCATCGTGCCGGTCGAAGTGACGCCTGTTGAGGAAGTCGTTGCGGTCGCTGAAGAAGCCGCTGTGCCCCGTGAAACCACGGAAGAACCGGTGGTTCAGGCCGAACAAGTTTTAGATTCAGTCATAGCGGAAACCGGTGTAGACGCATCAGCCGAAACCGATGCTCGAGGGGGAGTGTAGTTTTATATGGAAATAACCACTGAAAAATCAGACCAATCCAGATCTGTCTTGGGACGGGGCATCAGCAGTATTTTGCCAGAGACCAACAAGCGCGGCTATTTCATGTGCCCAGTGAGCGAGCTGTTTCCGAACCATGCGCAACCCCGAAAACATTTTGATCCCGCAAAGCTGGAGGAGTTGGCGCAAAGTATTCGCGAAAAGGGAGTCCTTCAGCCGATTCTCGCGAAGAAAACCGACAAAGGTTATGTGATTATTGCCGGAGAGCGCCGATGGAGAGCCTCTCAAATAGCGGGCAAAAAAGAAGTGCCCGTTATCCTCAAAGATCTCACCGATAATGAGATCCTCGAGACGGCACTCATTGAGAATGTTCAGAGACAAGATCTAAACCCGATTGAAGAAGCGGAAAGTTATCAGCGCCTCATTCTGGATTTGGGTCTTACTCAAGATGAAATTTCGAAGCGGGTCGGAAAAGACCGTACGACGATTGCCAACGCGCTTCGGCTCCTGAAGCTCACGAAGGAGGTTCGTGAGAGAATTACTTCAGGAGAATTGAGCGTCGGTCACGCTCGCTGCCTCATTTCGGTGGAAGACAAGGGGCTACAAAATCAACTGCTGACGGAGATCCTTCAAAAAGGTCTGTCGGTGAGACAAATTGAAGCGCTTGTTAAAAAAATTCGAGAGGCGAGTCCGGAAGCTAAGGCCTCCGTGGCCGGGGAAGACCTGGCTGAAATTGCTGCTTATAAGCAAGTTGCCGAAAACTTGCGGGCCCATTTCAACGCAAAGGTTGAGATTCGCGCGGGGGCGGGGCATAAGGGTCAGATAATCATTAGCTTTTCCAGCCGAGATGAATTTGACCAAATTCTTGATAAGATGAAGACATGAGCAACCCAGCAAATCGAAGAAACATTCCCGGAACCATTACCCTCCTCGATAAGGGTTGTGAATTCAGCGGAAAGCTAAGCTTCGAAGGGGTTGTGCGCATCGATGGTATATTTCAGGGCGAAATTTTTTCTCAGGATCATTTGATCATAGGCGAAGGCGCCGTGGTTGAGGCATCCATTCAGGTCGGACACCTGGAGGTGGGGGGCAATTTTAAGGGCACCATTATTGCTCGTGAAAAGCTCACCGTTCATCCCTCGGGAAGGGTGCAGGGCAACGTTCAAGCCCGAGAGCTTGAAGTTCATCGGGGCGCCCTCGTGGACGGCTCCATCGACATGAGCTCGCTCCGAGAAGCTGTGATAGCTCCCGAAGAAAAGATCGTGCATTTCGGCGTCACCACGAAAACACAGTTTAACGCTTAAACCATCCCTATTCATCCTTAGTTCCGGGTCTAAGTTTTTGACTCACGGTTGGGTATTCGTTAGAAATTGACGGAAATCCGGAGCCGGAAATGGAACTAAATTTTTTCACATTATCAGTCCAGTTTGCGATTTATCTCTTCATCATTTTTATTTTGAAGGTTCTTTATTTTGATCCAGTCATGGCGCTTCTTCGCCGCCGAGACGCCCTTACAGTTGGTCGAAACAAAGAATCAGAGGACTTGGCCGCACAGATTGAAGAATTGCAGTTTGCTTACGAGGAGCGCATTGAGTCTCTTCGAAAGGAATTAGATGTTCAGCGAGTGGGGGCGATTCAAAAGAGTCGCGATTTAGCAGAAAAGAAAATTCAGACCGCGAAATCCTCGGTCGAACAAAAACTAAACAGAGCAATGCAGGAGTTAAATCTGGAAGTGGGAAGCGTTCACGCGCGACTGCCGCAAGCTTCCGCGGATGTAGCACAAGAAATTGTGAGCGCAGTCATGGGCGCGCGGGTGGTGAGGCTTTGAATCCCTATTTTTTTGCACTTTTTAATTTTATCGTTTTGGCAGTTTTTTTAATCGTCGTTTTGCGAAAAGGCCTCACTACCTTTTTCAAGCGTCAACGCGAAGAGCTTGAACAAAAAATGAATGAAGCATCTGTTCAGCATGAAAAAATGCGCGCCGAGTTTGAAGTTGCAAAAACTCAAATGAAAGATGTGGAGTCAAAGATCCATGACATGCGCTTAGCCGCGAAACGCGAAATCGAATTTGAATCTAAGCGAATTGAGGTTGAGGCCGACGGAATGGCCACAAAGCTTCTAAGAGATTGCGAAGTGAAGATTAAGGCAGAGACAGATCGCGCTCGCTCGACACTTCAAAAAGAACTTTTAGAAATGTCCCTGAAGACGGCTCGTGCTGAGCTTGCCAAGGAACTGAAAAATAAAGATGAGTCATGGACGAATCAAATGCTTCAGACGGAATCGCAATCATTGCGAGCGGCGGGGAGTAAATAATGGCCAAGCGAAATCCGGTGGCGGCGCGGCGATATGCTGAAGCGCTCTTTCAGGTTTGCGATGGAGCGGAGAATCGGGTGCGAGCTCTTGCCGAATTGAAGGCATTTCTTGGAAGCCTTGAGGGGGCTAAAGAGCTTTCTGCGTTCTTTTTTAATCCCGTCGTTCCCGTGAGTGAAAAGCGAAGCGCCCTGGACGCGCTGAAGGAAAAGCTTCCTCTCACCTACAGATTTTTAATCACGACCACTGAGGCGGGGCGCTTGGAGTTGCTCGCGGAGATCGCGACCGCACTTGAACAGATGAATGAAGAAGTTTCGGGCGAGCTCAGCGTTCGCTTGCGAAGCGCGCACGCACTTTCATCGAGTGCGCTCGATGAAATTCGACAGCTGCTACAAGAGAAATGGAAGCGAAAATTAAAAATTCAATCCGAAATCGACCCCGGACTGATTGGCGGATTTGTAGCACAGGCTCCGGGAAAATTGCTCGATGCAAGCGTGGCCAGTCAGTTGGAAGGACTAGAACAGCAAATTCTTGCGGGTTGAAAATAAATTTGAGGTGAGAAATGGCAATTCGTGTTGATGAAGTAAGTGAAATTTTAAAATCGAAGATTCGAAAGTTTGAGCGAGTCTTAGAGGCCAAAGATACGGGAACCGTTCTTTCGGCCGGTGACGGGATCGCGCGCGTTTACGGCCTCGAGGCTGCAGAAGCTGGTGAGCTCGTGGAATTTCCTGGCGGCGTGAAGGGTTTGGTTTTGAACCTTGAGTCCTCCAACGTCGGGGTCGCGCTTCTCGGTGATTACGAAGATATCAAAGAAGGCGATACCGTTAAGCGAACGGGTGAAATTGCCTCCGTTCCTGTGGGCGAAGCTCTGTTGGGTCGCGTCGTCGATGCGATTGGAAATCCAATTGATGGCAAGGGGCCTATTCAAACCAAAGAGCGCCGACTGATTGAGCAGAAGGCTCCGGGTATTGTGCCGCGACAGTCTGTGAAGGAGCCGCTGCAAACAGGTATTAAGGCGATCGACGGAATGATTCCGATCGGTCGTGGGCAACGAGAGCTTATCATTGGGGATCGACAGACGGGAAAGACTGCTGTGGCGATCGATACGATCATCAATCAAAAAGGTTTGGGCGTTTATTGTTTCTATGTCGCTATCGGACAAAAGCAATCCTCCGTTGCTCAAGTGGTTTCGAAGCTCGAGCGGCACGGCGCCATGGAATATACGACGGTCATCTCGGCTCCCGCGGCAACGGCGGCGCCGCTGCAATTTCTCGCGCCATATTCGGGCTGCGCGATGGCGGAATACTTTAGAGATTCGGGCCGTCATGCTTTGATAATTTACGATGATCTTTCCAAGCAAGCGGTCGCTTACCGACAGCTCTCACTTTTGCTTCGAAGACCGCCGGGACGTGAAGCCTATCCTGGGGATGTTTTTTTCCTCCACTCTCGATTACTGGAGAGGGCTTGCAAGCTTTCCGACGCTCGAGGCGGCGGATCTCTGACGGCGCTTCCCATTATTGAAACTCAGGCGGGTGACGTGTCTGCCTACATTCCCACCAACGTAATTTCGATCACGGATGGTCAGATCTTTTTGGAAACTGATCTTTTCTATTCCGGGGTTCGTCCCGCGATTAACGTGGGTATTTCCGTTTCACGCGTTGGCGGCTCGGCGCAGATTAAAGCGATGCGGTCCGTCGCGGGAACGTTGCGATTGAGCTTAGCTCAATTTCGAGAATTGGAATCTTTTGCTCAGTTCGGTTCGGATTTGGACGCAGCAACTCAGCAACAATTAAAGCGAGGAGCTCGCTTGGTCGAGGTTTTGAAACAGGGACAATACGCTCCCGTTTCTGTTCAGAAACAAGTCGCAATTCTGTATGCGGCGACCCAAGGCCACATCGATGATGTTCCTTTGGAGAAAGTTCGCGCTTGGGAAGAGGGATTCCTGACATTTATGGAATCGAGTCAGGCGGGAATCTTGGCGGATATTGGAACAAAGAAAGTTCTGAGCGAAGAGCTGAAGACCCAATTGAACACGGCAATTGCGACGTTCAAAAATTCGTTTTCTAAATAGGAGCGAAAAGAGTGGCGACGCTAAAAGTAATTAAGAAGCGAATTTCGAGTGTAAAGAGTACGCAAAAAATCACGCGTGCGATGAAACTCGTCTCCGCCGCGAAGCTTCGTCGAGCGACTGAAAAGGCGCACAACTCTCGTCCTTATGAAGCGGAGTTGGTTTCAATGGTATCGGCAATCTTGCGAGATACGGATTGGAGCTCGCCGCTGGTAGAGCAGAGAGACGTGAAGCGAGTGGCGATGGTGGTCATCTCAACGGACCGCGGACTCGCCGGAAGTTTAAACACGAATCTGTTCAAGTTGGCGGCAAAGCGTCTTGGTGAGCTCGCGGGAGTAGATGTCGATGGTTTTGCGCTCGGAAAAAAGTCGAATGATTTTTTCAAGAAGCGCGGCGTTACGATTGTGAGCACGCAGACGGAACTCGCTCGTAGTGGTGACTATGCTCGCGTGAGTGAAATTACTTCAGGGCTTCGAAAGGCTTTCATCGAAAAGAAATATGATCGAGTGGAAGTGTTCTATTCCGGGTTTCAATCGGCATTGGTACAAAAGCCCACCCGACTGGACTTGCTTCCCTTTGTTCCTGAAACTTCAGAAGAACAAAAATCATTTATTTATGAACCGGCAGCGGCGGAACTACTCTCAAGTTTAGTTCCAATGCTCATTGATTTCAGATTGTTTCGGGTGGTGTTGGAATCCGTGGCTTCGGAGCATGGCGCGCGTATGACGGCCATGGAATCTGCAACAAAGAATGCGAAGGAAATGATCGAGCGCCTTACGCTGCAACGAAATCGAGCGCGACAGGCTGCGATCACCAAGGAATTGATGGAAATTATCGGCGGCGCCGAAGCTCTTGCTGGATAGGAATTTGATTTGGAAAAGAAAGGACTGAAACTTATGGACTCGAAGTCGACTGGAAAGGTCTCGATGGATGGCGCGGTGGAGCAGGTCATTGGCCCCGTGGTGGATATTCGGTTTGAGGGCAATCAGCTGCCTCCGATTTATGGCGCCGTGACTGTGACGAATCCTCAAATTAATAAAGAAGAGGACAACCTCATTTTGGAAGTCGCCCAGCATCTTGGTGAAAACACGGTGCGATGTATTTCGATGGATGAAACCAACGGCTTAAGCCGGGGCATTAAAGCGAAATATCGCGGCGAACAAATCACCGTTCCGGTGGGCAAAGAGGCCTTGGGAAGAATTTTGAATGTGGTCGGCGAGCCCGTCGATGAAATGGGTCCCGTCACTGCGAAAGCGCGATGGCCGATCCACCGACCTGCGCCGAGCTACGAAGACCAAGTCACTGAAGTAAAAATGTTTGAGACCGGCATCAAAGTTATCGATCTTCTCGCTCCCTATTCAAAGGGTGGAAAGATCGGGCTCTTCGGGGGAGCCGGTGTAGGAAAAACTGTTTTGATCATGGAATTGATCAATAACGTCGCGATGAAACACGGGGGATTTTCCGTGTTCGGCGGTGTCGGGGAAAGAACGCGGGAAGGAAACGATCTTTGGATGGAAATGAAAGAATCCGGAGTGTTGGACAAGACCTCGCTTGTCTACGGCCAGATGAATGAGCCCCCGGGAGCTCGTGCGCGAGTGGCGCTTACAGCGCTTACTGTGGCAGAATATTTCCGCGATGAAGAAAACCAGGATGTACTCTTATTCATCGACAACATCTTCCGCTTCACCCAGGCGGGTTCGGAAGTGTCTGCTCTCTTGGGCCGGATGCCGTCGGCCGTCGGTTATCAACCCACGCTCGCATCTGAAATGGGCGAGCTTCAAGAGCGAATCACAACGACTAAAAAA
>ERZ761602.5649-NODE-5649-length-14611-cov-5.989764_pt1 | contig 14611 bp, 13 predicted proteins | sample MGYA00512165_ERZ761602 | MGnify/ENA primary metagenome ERZ761602 (study PRJEB28899, sample SAMN02445085) | bioreactor sludge metagenome | biome: EBPR sludge; isolation source: Thorneside wastewater treatment plant | place: Australia: Brisbane, Thorneside...
GTACAAGACGCGACGCACGGCACCCTGAGGGGGTCAAAGCCCGAACCGAGAACTCTGGTTTCGGGCTACGCCCTCACCGAGTTCGGGAGGAGAAGGACCCAACCCGACGAGCACGCCCGGCGAACAGCCCGGTCGTGTATCTTAGGGCCATGTGTGGGATCGCCGGGTACGTGGGACCGAGGAACTCGGTCGAGGTCGTCTTCGACCAACTCAAGCGCCTCGAATACCGCGGCTACGACAGCGCCGGCATCGCTTACCTCAACGGTCAGGACATCAAGGTCCTCAAACGGGCGGGCAAGCTCTCCGTGCTCGGCGCGCTGCTCGAAGAGGCTCCGCCGGAATCGCATCTCGCGATTGCGCACTCCCGATGGGCGACTCATGGCCCGCCGACCGATATCAACGCTCACCCCCACTTCGACCAGTTCGAGCAGATTTCGATCATCCACAACGGGATCATCGAGAACTACCTGGACCTGAAGGAGGAGCTCGTTCGAGACGGCCACGTCTTCCACTCGGAGACCGATACCGAGGTCGCGGCCCACGTCATCGGCCAGGAGTACGCCCGCGGCGTCCCACTCGAGGAGGCCGTTCGCGTCGGGGTGAAGCGGCTCCGAGGCGCCTACGCGCTGGTCGTGATCTCGAAGAACGAGCGCGAGAAGATCGTCGCGACCCGCAACGCGAGCCCGCTCGTCATCGGGCTCGGCGAAGCCGAGAACTATCTCGCGAGCGACATCCCCGCGCTACTGCCCTACACACGCCAAGTCGTCGTGCTGGAGGAGGACCTCATCGCGGTCTTGACCCAGGACGGTATCCGAATCTTCGACGGGCAGGGCAACGACCAATCGATCGAGCCGATCCACATCGAGTGGGACATCGCCGCGGCCCAAAAGGGAGGCTACGAGCACTTCATGCTCAAGGAGATCCACGAGCAGCCTGAGGTGATCGCGCAGTGCCTTGCCGGGCGGATCGACGAGAAGCAGCGCATCCGGTTCGAGCAGATCTTCTCGGAGCACGTGTGGCACGAGGTCGACCGCGTGAACATCATCGCCTGTGGCACCGCCTACCACGCAGGGCTGATGGGCAAGTACCTGTTCGAGAAGCTCCTTCGGTTGCCGACCGACGTCTTCCACAGCAGCGAGTTCCGCTACGGCGACCCGGTGCTCTCGCCGAAGTCGCTCGCGATCTTCATCAGCCAATCGGGCGAGACCGCGGATTCGCTCGCCGCGCTCCGAGTCTGCAAGGAGCGTCGGATTCGCACGCTCGGGATCGTCAACGTCATCGGATCGAGCATCGCCCGGGAGTGCGACCGCACGATCTTCACCCAGGCGGGACCGGAAATCTCGGTCGCAAGCACGAAGGCGTACGTCGCCCAAGTCTTGGTGCTGACGATGCTGGCGCTGAGTGTCGCCCAGGTCAAGGAGATGCCGGGGGTGAGGGTGACCGAGTGCGTCCACGCCCTCCGCAGTCTGCGCGAGCGCGCCCAAGAGGCGCTGACGCTCGAACCGCAGGTGATCGAGCTCGCGAAGCAGTTCTTCGACGCGCCCCTGTTCTTCTTCTTGGGGCGAGGAGTCGATGCCCATGTCGCCCTCGAGGCCGCGCTCAAGATGAAGGAGATCGCGTACATCCCGACCCAAGAGTCGCCGGCCGGAGAGATGAAGCATGGACCCCTCGCGCTTGTGGAACCGGGCGTGGTCGCCGTCTTCGGCGCAGCCGAAGCGTCTGTACGAGAGAAGCTGGTGAGCAACATCCGCGAAGTCCAGGCACGGGGTGGGACGGTGCTCGCGGTGACCACGCGGGACGACGCGATCGTGCCCCAAGCCACGGATGCGTGCCTCGCCGTGCCCGGAACCGGTTTCGAAGTCCTCGACGCGCTCCTGACGGTGATCCCGCTCCAGTTGCTCGCCTATCACGTCGCCCGGCTCAAGGGATGTGACATCGACATGCCGCGTAACCTCGCGAAGTCGGTTACGGTCGAGTGATTTGCTGCTGTTCGAGCTCCTGAACGCGCCGTTCGAGGGTCTCGACGCGCTGGCGGAGGATCGTCACGTTCTGCTCGATCGAAAGGGCGAAGTCGGTGCTGTCCTGTTTGAGGCCTTCGAGTCGCCGACTCAGATCGCTGTCGCCGGCGATCGAGGGTGGTGCCATCGGCCCGCGATCTCTTCGTCCGCCCCCTCCATGCGTCAAAGTACTCGCACTTTAGACCGCTTGACCCTCCGCTTGCATTGCATCTGGTCTGCCCTCTCTCGGATCTTGAGAGCACGTGGCTCCACTAACCCGCTCTTGACTTGAGCACGCACCGCCCGGGTCTGAGGGGGGGCGACTAACCAAGGCCAAACTCGAACACAATTCGCTGGCTGGCTAGTTCGCCCTCTTCCTTGCCAAGATAAGTGCCCCAATCACCAAAGCTGCCAGTGATGCGGGCTCGGGAACCGCAGCGGCGTTATGTTCAAAGGTCTGCCAGATCCCGAGACCGCCGGCATATTGTGTTCCGTCACCCCACCAGATACTAGGCGGTGAGTTCCCATAGCCCGGGGTAATGCCACTAAGGACTTGAATTCCATCCTGATGAAACGTGAACTGACGGGTGGGTGTGTGGATTACTAAAAGGTAATCATGAAAAGCCCTGCCAGTGTCTACGAATGCAGTCCCGCCTCGCATGGTGTTCTCGGTGTTGAGAAAGTAGATCTCATCATTTGCTATGCCGAACGTGATTCCGACGTTATCGCCAAGATTGGCGTTGAACATGGTTCCGGAGCGAATCTCCGGATATCCGGAGTAGTCGTAGGGCACCCTCAAGCGAAAGCTCAAGACAAAGTTTTCGGGTCGGACTATGTTTGCGCCTGATTGCTCGTAGTAGCTCATGAACAAGTGTGGCGAGGTTGAAATGTGGAGACCATCCGGATTCAAGACCCCTGGTTGGAACATAGGGGCCATGGTTGGGTCAACTTCGTTGGGAAGGAGCCCGCTTCCAAAATTCCACGAATACTGAGCCGCCCACGTCGAGGCGGACAGACCAACCAAGGCCAAGACTGTTGTGCTTGCACGTGAGAAACAGAAGGTGTGCCCCATGCACGAGATGTTACAGCCAACTTCGGCGAATTATCCTAGCAATGTTCCCGTGGGACGTATCAAAGCGGACACATTTTGAGGCAGAGCGATCACCCGAAGTAACATAATGACGGAGTGTCCCGAGAACTAGGCAGCTTTCTCCGCGACCTTCGAATCGCGAGGAAGAGAACAATACGGGAGGTTGCCGCCCAACACGGCCTCTCTCGGTCATCTGTGAGCTCGTGGGAGGCGGGCACGAGCAAACCAGAAGCTGGGAACCTGAAGAAGTTCCTCTCAGCCGTCAAGGCGACAGGACCAGAGCAACACCAAGCGTGGCTTCTCTTGCGGGCAACTCCGGGCCAAGAAATGCTCGGAACTGCCATTCCAGCGTACACCACTAGCTCAAGTCTTGTCCTTGCAGGTTTGCGCCTCGGTCGTCGGATGTCCCAGGGTGAGTTGGCAGACTTGCTTGGAGTCAGTCGAAAGACGGTAGGTCGCTGGGAGTCGGGCGAACACGGGATTTCGTCGGAGCATCTCCAAGAGCTAGCCAGAGTCCTCCGACTTGAAGAGTATGAGCATGATATGCTCGCGAGCGGATCTTGTGTACAACCTGTCGACTTGAGAAGTCTTGCCGCGTCAAGGACAACGCCTGACATTGAGCACTTGTTCGGTAAGCCGCTTACTGAAACGGCCTACTTTGAGTTACTCCCCGTCTGGGAAGTTGCGTCGGTACGGGCCGTTATGGAAGAAACCTGGAGGCCAGTCGCGAGCACTATTGCGGTTCGAGCAATGCAGTCCATCCTGTATTCGCCAATGGTAGGACACATGAAGGCCTGGAGCAGTGTGTTGAGATCCTACTGGGGCTGGCTCGACCCGAATGACGTCGCTTACGGTTGCGGGGTTGGGCTCGCTGACTATGCTTTCTGCCATGAGCTTGGGCACGATGACCCAATCAGGACGGCGCGCTTGGCGGCAAAGAGACAAGTCCCTTTTGTCAAGATGAACTACAATCTACACGTGGACGGGATCGGGTGGCTCATGATGAGAACCGCTGTGCATTTGGCCGTTCTCGGCGAAGAGTCGGACGCATGGAGCTTGTTTCGCGAGAACCTACGAAGACAAGAACCTGAGTACAACGAGGACTTCGAGAGTCATATGTGGAAAGCGGTAATCCATAGCTCATTGGGACAGCACGGGGCGGTGCTAGACATGGCTGAAGGCGATCTCCTCTTCCGAGTGGATGGCCTTGACGATGCGATCAGGCTGCCAGTATTGGCCGCGAGAAGTGCAATGAACCTGGGGCTGCATTCCCAATACGAGGATTGGATCAAGTTCGGCCAAGAGCGACTTTCGGAGATTGAGATGGCCACCGTACCAGAACCCTTTCGGGAATGGGCTCGAACACAAATCGAATCGATACGGCGCGGGGTTCAGACGTTCGAACAGTAGTCCGTTCTTGCCGCCTCAACCCATCGTTAGACTCCCGAAGGTTCGTTGGACGTACGGTCTCGATTCCCCCAGGGATGCTCTTCCGGTCAGATGTAATCGTTAGATTGCGTTCGGTCGCGCCTGGATATCGGTCCCGTGGAGCTTCGCCATCTCGCGCCGATGGCGGAGGATCTTCTCCGTGATCGACGAGAGTCCGATCACGCTGATCAGAAGGATCAGGACTTCCATGGAGCCGTGAGTTTACCGATGCCGGACGACATCGCCCAGGACCCCGAGTGTTTGCTGGGCCACGCGGGGCCAGGTGTAGAACTCGGCTTGCTTCAGGCCGAGAGCGACGCGGGCCTCGCGACCGGACCGGTCTTCGAGCGTCTCCGCGAGCACGCGGGCCATATCGCCGGGGTCGAGGGGGTCGAAAAAGACGCCGGCCTCGTCGGCAACTTCGGTAAGGGCGGCCTGGCGGCTGGCCACGATCGGCGCTCCGCAGATCATCGCCTCGACAAGGGGCGCGCCAAACCCTTCGTAGAGCGACGGAAACACGAAAGCCTCGCAGCGCGCATAGAGCTTGGGCAGGCCGGCATCGTCGACGTAGCCGAGGAAGTGGACCCGATCCCCGATCTCGAGCTCGGCGAGCCGATCGTAGATCGGCGAGTCCTTCCAGCCCTTGCCGCCCCCGACGACGAGCCCAAGGTCACCGAGGAGCCCGTTTCGCTTGAGTTGGGCAAGGGCCTCGAACAGCCGGGGGAGGTTCTTGCGGGGCTCGACGGTCCCGATCGCGAGGAGATAGCGAGGGAACGGGATGCCGAGAGCGCGCAGCGCGTCGTCGCCGACCGCTTCGGGCAGCACGCGGGTCAGGCGATTGCCGGCCGCGTGGGGCACGACTCGAATGCGATCGGGATCGACGGCGAACGTGGCGACGATGTCGGCCTTGGTCGCCTCGCTGTTCACGAGGACGGCGTCAGCCTTGCGGCAGGCGTACGACAGCGCGAAGCGCATGTAGCGCGCCATCTTTGGCGGGAACAGCTCGGGGAACTTGAGCGCGATGATGTCATGAACGGTGGGGACACGGGGAATCCGCCGCGAAAACGGGCACAGGTGCGACGTGGAGAACCACACCTTGGCCCCCGCCTTCGCCGCCCGACCCGCGCCGACGAAGTGCTCGAACAGCGCCCTGCCCCCGGTCTTGTCCGGGACTTCGGGACGAATGTGGACGGCGGGAATCGCGCGCCACCGGTCGGGGGCTTCGAAGTTCGTGTTGACGAAGACCTCATACGCGTGGTCGGGATGGTGCGTGAAGAGGGCGTCGAGGAGGTTGAGGGAGTAGCGGGAGATGCCGGCGTGGCGGAACGACTGCTCGGAGCGCATGTAGCCCGCCCCGATTCCGATCCCGAATCCGCTCATCGTGCGAACAGTATGGCCGAGGTCCCAGGACGGGGGAATCCTGACGCGGGCGCGCGAAGTAGTACGGTCCATGGTGACTTCTGCTCTCTTGGGGTTGGTTCTCGTTTCCTCGCCCGCAGCTGACGACTTCGGCAAGCTATGGGAGCAATGCGCGCAGTCGATCCGAGGCCAGTACTGGGCCCGGAAGACCCGCGGTCCGGAGATGGAGGCCCTGCTCAAGAAGTACGCAGACCGCGCGAAGGGGGCCAAGAGCCGCGCGGAGTTCAGTGCCGCCGTCAACGCGATGATCGACGAGTTCAAGGACTCCCACTTCGAGTTCCTCGGTGACGATCGGCAGGGTTACTATCTGTTCGATGGGCTGGCCCGCAAGGAAGCGACACCCATGCCGCACATTGGCGCCTGGTTCAAACCGGCGAGCGACGGCTACACCGTGACGATGGTCCTCGATGGATTCGAAGCAGAGCGCGCCGGCCTGCGCAAGGGCGATGTCATCGTCTCGATCGACGGAGAGGAGTTCACCCCCGTGACGTCGCTCAAACCCCGGGTCGACAAGCAGGCGACGCTCAAGGTACGCCGCGGGAGCCAGACCTTGGACGCCAAGGTCGAGGTCGGCAGCAAGCCTGCGATGGACCTGTTCCTCGAGGCGACCCGAAACAGCGCCCGCGTCATCGAAGACGACGGCAAGAAGATCGGCTACGTCCACCTGTGGACGCAGGCCAACGAACGGTTTATCAACGCGCTCCATGGCCTCGTGTATGGCAAGTTCCGCGACACCGATGCGATGATCCTGGATCTTCGGGATGGGTTCGGCGGACGTCCCGAAGCCTATGCCGACCCGTTCTTCCGCCCCGACGTCAAGCTCGAATGGAACTTCGGCGAGCGCACGACGATGCGCCAAGACTTCGGCTACGGCCGGCCGCTCATCGTGCTGATCAACGAGGGTTCGCGCAGCGCGAAAGAAGTCCTGAGCTTCATCCTCAAGAAGTCGGGCCGCGCGACGCTGGTCGGATCCACCACAGCAGGCGATGTACTCGGCACCGGCCCCTTCCGTGTCGCGGATTGGGCCTACCTCGAGATCCCCATGGTCGACCTCAAGGTCGATGGCGAGCGCATCGAGCGTGCCGGCGTCACTCCCCACTTCCCCGTTCCCCAAGAGCACGATGACGCGGGCAACGACCTCCATCTCGCGAAGGCGCTCGAGGTGCTGCGAGGCAAGCTCAAGTAGCCGAACTCAAGCCCGAAGCTTCGGATACAGACGGCGGAACCGGTCCAGAGCCTCGGCGTAGTCCACGCCGGACGGCCACGTCTCGCCGCTGACCCGGACGGTGTCTCGGGTTGCGGCGGACACATCCGGCCAGATTCCGGCCCCGACCCCGGCCAGGAGAGCGGCACCGAACGCCGGCCCTTCGTCGACCTCGAGTGTCTGGATCGGGTGCTGCAGGACGTCGGCCAGGATCTGTCGCCAAAGCGAACTCCGGGCACCGCCGCCGTTGACGCGGATCGCTTGGGTTTGGGCGCCGAGCGCAAGCAGCCGGTCGTAGCAGTCGCGGAGCCCAAACGTAGCGCCTTCCAGCACGGCCCGGGCCAGATGACCCCGACCGTGGGCGAGGGTCATCCCGACCCACGCTGCACGGGCGTCCGGGTCAAGGTGGGGACATCGCTCCCCTGTGAGATAGGGCAAGAAGGTCAGCCCCGCGCATCCCGCAGGCGTCGCGGCAGCCTCGGCATCGGCGACCCCGTATCCTTCGTTCGGATACAGAGTGTCGCGCAGCCAGGCCACGGCTCCGCCGCACGAGAGCATCACCCCCATCGCGAAGTACGCGCGATTGGCGTGCCCAAACACGTGGACGGCACCGGTCGGGTCGGGTCTCGGCTCAGGAATCGCGGCTGCGACGACCCCGCTCGTGCCGAGACTGATCGTCACGATGCCAGGCTCGACGACCCCGGTGCCGATCGCGGCGGCGGCCTGGTCCCCCGCCCCGGCGACGACCGGTCGCCCCTCCGGCGTCCACGCGGTGACTTCGTCGGACTCGAAAATCGGCGGCAGGTGCGAAGATGGCACCCCAACCGCATCGAGAATCTCCCGGGACCACTGGCGAGACCCGAGATCGAGGGCGCCGACGCCGGAGGCGTCGGCGACGTCGGTGGCGAGGACGCCGGTGAGCCGCTCGCGGACGAAGTCCTTCGGCAGGAGCACGTGGCGGACGCGCGCGAACGACTCGGGTTCATGACGCCGGAGCCAAAGGATCTTCGGGAGCTGAAACCCCGTCAGCGGCGGGTTGCCGGTGATCGCACGGACCCGCTCGGGGCCGACGAGCCGGTCGATTTCCGCGCACTCGGCGGCGGTGCGCTGGTCGTTCCATAGCATGGCGGGGCGGATGACTTGACGAGCCTCGTCGAGGAAGGCGGCCCCGTGCATCTGGCCGGTCAGGCCGATCGCATCGATCGGGCCGTCAGGAAGGGCCGACAGGCAACTTTGGACGGCGGTCCACCAGTCTTCCGGATCCTGCTCGGACCAGAGCGGCTGAGGCACCGAGAGCGCAAGCGGCACCGCCGTTTGCGCGAGGATATGACCATGTTCGTCGATCAGGAGGGCTTTGACACCCGACGTACCGACATCGATGCCGAGAAGGCGTGACATTTAGATCCGAAGCCGCCGGAAAATCGGTGAGGGAATCCGCTTGATGATCGCGAACATCAGCCAGTGCGAGAACTTCAGGTAGTGCTCCCCGGTGAACCGGCTCTTTCTCAGGATCATTTCGGCGGCGGTGTCGGCGTTCATCGCGTTGCGGAGGTGGAGGTGGGCGGTCATCTCGGTTTGGATCGGCCCCGGTTTGATCGTCACGACCCGCACCCCGTAGCGGGACAGTCGATTCCGGAGCGCCTCCAGATACGTCGCGAGTGCGGCTTTGGTCGTGTTGTAGACGGGTTGGCCACAGCGCCCACGGTCCCCAGCGACGCTTCCGATGCCGACGATCGCGCCGTGCTTGGTGTTCTGGAAGCGGATCGCCGCTTGATCGAGCCACGCGATCGCTCCGAGAAGATTCACCTGAACCATCGCTCGATCTTTGGCGAAGTCGTACTCGGTCAACCCGACCTCGGGCATGATGCCGCTGGCGTAGATGACGAGATCGAGGCCACCGAGATCCCCGGTGACCCGCTGAAAGAGATCGGGGACCGTCTCGACGTCGGCGACATCGTGGACATACGGGAGGACCTGGTTAGGAAAGCGAGTCGCAAGTGCCTCAAGCCGGTCCCCACGTCGAGCGATCGCCGCGACCTTACAGCCGTCCATCGCCAGGCGCTCGACGAGCGCCTGGCCGACCCCGGATGAGGCTCCGACGACGATGGCATGGCGGTACTGCACGGACGTATGAGGATAGACGATCCCGACCGGCGCAGAGTCTTACGCCAGCAACTCGCCTCGCAGCACGGTGGTCGCTTCCCCGATCAACTCGACCCGAGCACCGAGGACGGCGACCCCAACGAATCCTCCCCTCAGCGATGCTTGGAAGCCGCGAAGGCGCGGCCGACCCAGGCGTTCCGCCCAATAGGGGCCAAGGCAGCAATGGGCCGACCCAGTCACCGAGTCTTCTTCGACCCCGCTCTGGGGGGCAAAGAATCGCGAGACGAAGTCGACGCCTTCCGAGTCGGCGGCGGCCGTGACGATCACGCCGCGGACGGGGTAGCCGCTGAGCTTGGCGATGTTCGGCCGGAGCCCGCGAACGGCGGCCTCGCTTTCGAGGACGACGAGGTAGTCGAACCGATTGCGACCAAAGGCCGCGATCGTAACGCCGAGCGCGTTCGCAAGATCGGGAGGAGCGGATGAGGGTTCCCACGGATCGCTCGGGAAGTTCAAGACGATACCGCCCGCGTCCTGGCGGGCGGTCAACAGCCCGCTCTTGGTGTGGAATCGGGCCACCTCGCCCGCCGCGAGGCGCCCTTGCTCCCAGAGGATGTGGGCGCTCGCAAGGGTCGCATGGCCACATAAGTCGACCTCCACGGTCGGAGTGAACCAGCGGAGGTCGTAGCCGTCCTCACGGCGGACGAGAAAAGCCGTTTCAGCATGTTTCATCTCCGCGGCCACCGACTGCATCCACCCCTCATCCACCTGTCCGTCGAGAAGACAGACGGCAGCGGGGTTTCCGGCAAACGGTTTGTCGGTGAACGCGTCGACGACGTAGATCGGGACCGGCATGCCCTCAGGCTACCGGTTCTTGCGCCTCCGCATGAGGAGAAGACCTAGGCCGCCGCCGAGCGCGATCATCGTGCCGGGTTCGGGAACGACGTTGTAGAGGGTGACGCCGCCGATGAACGAGCGCTGGAGGCCGTTTGTGCCCTTGTCGGTGACGACCATGAAATCCAGCGTTTCGGTGAGGAACGCACTCGGCAGGTTGATGCGCTGCATATCGAGGCGGCGCGGGGTGCTCTGCGCGGTCCACATGAACGCCGACATGGTCGTCGTCTGGTTGATGACGTTCGTGTTCGGGCCCTGGGTGTAGTCCCGGATGTCGAAGTCAGGCTGAAGACTCTTCTTGTAATAAGCCCCGTTCGAACCGAAGAACTCCACCGTCGGTCGGCTGATGAGGAGCGAAGAACCCCAGAACGTGTTCATCAGGGTGAACACCCGCGACACTCCGAACTTGCCGACCGGGATCGTGACGCTCTTCGTGCCGCCGATTCCGACCTTGCTGCTCCAGTAATTGTCGCCCGCCGACGGGATGTAGAACGGCACGCCATTGCGTGTCACGTTGCCGGTGAAGATGTTCGGAAACCAGATCCCATCGCTGGTCCCGGCGTTTTGGAGCCGAGCATTCGCGACCGGTGCCAGGTTGATTTTGGTGTATTCGAAAACGAGCGCCTCAGCGCTGGTCGTCAAACCGAGCGTCCCGAGAGACGCACTGATCCCACAAAGAACTAAGAGCCGCATGGCCGATCCTCTCTTATTGATGCTGAAATACAAACACGCGGCGAGCATGTACTCGCCAACAAACAGAGATTACCACGGTTTTCCACTGAAACGGACGTACCCCGCGATTTTCGGCAGAATTGCCTGGCCGCACACGCCACGGACACGCACCGCCCCGATGCGCCATACTCGGAAGGCAAGATGTCATTTCGTGAAGGACTGAGTTTCGACGATGTCTTGCTGATCCCCCGCCAGACCCAAATCCTTCCCAGCGAAGTCGATACTTCGGCCGCCTTCCTGCCCGGGATTTCGCTCCGATCGCCGATCGTCTCGGCTCCGATGGATACCGTGACCGAGGCGCGCCTCGCGATCGCGATCGCCCGCGAGGGTGGGGTCGGGGTCATCCACCGGAACATGTCGATCGAACGCCAGGCCGAGGAGGTCGATCGGGTCAAGCGCAGTGAGCACGGCGTCATCACGAACCCGATCAAGCTCACTGCGGAGAAGTCGCTCCAGGACGCCGTCTCCCTCATGGAGCGGTTCCACATCAGCGGCGTCCCGATAATCGACGACGCGGGCCACCTCGTCGGCATCCTCACCAATAGGGACATTCGGTTCGAAACCGACTTCACCAAGCCGATCTCCGACCGGATGACGAGCAAGAACCTCGTCACCACCCACGTCGGCACGACGCTGGAGCAAGCCGAGGCGATCCTCGCCGAACACCGCATCGAAAAGCTGCCGATCGTCGACTCGGAGGGCCGACTTCAGGGCCTGATCACGATCAAGGACATCCAAAAGGTGAAGCGCCACCCTTACTCGACCAAGGACGGCAAAGGCCGGCTCGTCGTCGGGGCCGCCATCGGCGCCCTGCGCGAGCCCTACGAACGGGCCAAAGCGCTCTTCGATGCCGGAGTCGACTTCATCGTGATCGATGCCGCCCACGGGCACAGCGAAGGGGTGATGGGCTGCGTGCGGATGCTCAAGGCGAAGTTGCCCGACCTGAAGGTGATCGCCGGCAACGTGGCGACCCGAGAAGGTGTGCGCGATCTCCATGCTCTCGGGGCCGACGGCCTCCGGGTCGGGATCGGGGCGGGCTCGATCTGCACGACCCGCATCGTCGCCGGCGTCGGCGTCCCCCAATTCACGGCGGTGATGGACTGCTGCGAAGAGGCGAACGTCCTCGGGATTCCGACCATCGCCGACGGCGGTATCCGCAGTTCGGGCGACGTGGTGAAGAGCCTCGCCGCCGGCTCGACCTGCGTAATGATGGGCAACATGTTCGCGGGCTGCGAAGAGAGCCCCGGCGAAACCGAGATCTACCGAAACCGAGCGTACAAGGTCTATCGCGGCATGGGCAGCATCGGAGCGATGCGCCAAGGCTCTTCGGACCGATACTTCCAGGTCAAAGAGACCGGCGGAACGATCGTCCCCGAAGGCGTCGAAGGGCGAGTCCCCTTCAAGGGCGCCCTCGCCGAGACGATGGCCCAGATCATGGGCGGCCTTCGGTCGGGCATGGGCTATCTCGGAGCCGGCTCGCTCACCGAGCTTCGCGCCCGGGCCGAGTTCATCAAGATCACGGGTGCGGGCCTCCGGGAAAGCCATCCCCACGACGTGTGGATTACGAAGGAGCCGCCGAACTACTCCTCGCCTTGGGCCACCGGCGAGGCCGAATAGCTTCGGGGACAAATGGCGTGGCACGATGGGCCCAACACTTCAAGAACTTTGCGCCAGAGTCGTAAAGTTGCAGAACCTCCGCCAGGGGGCGGTGCGTATAACTGGGTGATGCGCACCGGACGTCTCCTGACCGCCCTCCTTCTTTGCGTCGCCTCGATGGCCTTCGGCCAGGAGTCTTGGCTCGGCGTCTACCTCCAAGGCCAAAAGGTCGGCTACTCCTCGTACAAGGCGACGCCCGACACCCTGGAGGGTGCGGCCGTGACTCGGACCGAGTCCCTTACGGTGTTCGCCTCGAAGATGCTCGGCTCGGCCCTCGATCTGCGCATCGTGTCCACATCGTGGCTCGACGCGAAGGGCCGCCCCGTCCAGATGCGATTCGTGACGACGAGCTCGGGTCGCACCCAAACCGTGGACGCCAAGTTCGGGCCCCAATCGATCGCGGTTGCCATCGATAACTCCGGGAACCGATCGACCAAGACCCTTCCGATCCCGCCAGGAGCGGAAATCGTCGACGATGCGACGGCTGCGTTCCTCGCCGGGGATCGCCCAGCGGTGGGGACCAAGCGCACGTTCTACGTCCTCGATCCGACCACGGTCTCGCTGATCAAGAATGAGGCGGTTTATCGCGGGCCGGCCCGGGTGAAGGTGAGATCGAACCAAGTCGAGGCCATTCAAGTCGACCTGATTGACCCGCGTGCGTCCACGAAGCTGTTCGTCAGCGACAAGGGCGACGTCGTCAAAATCGAGGGCCCGCTCGGTCTTGAGATGTACCCCGAGACGAAGGAGGTCGCGATGGCGGAGGCACCGGCCGACGGTCCCCGACCCGATCTCGCTTTCGCGACCGCGATCCCAACGGAACCACCCCTCGGAGACCCCAATCGAATCACGAAGCTCGACCTGGAGATCGCCGGCATCGATCTGGGACGGATGCCCTCCGATCGCCACCAAACGGTCCGACGCACGGGGGACGTATGGCAGGTCAAGATCCACCCCGTGATCGGGAATCCGAAGACGTCGAAGACGATCGACGCCGCCGCGAAAGATCAGCCGAACTGGATCAAACCGAGCATGCACATGCCGAGCGACAAGACGGTCTTCAAAAAGCTCGCCGCGACCCTGATCGGCAAGGAGAAGAACACGCTCCGGGCCGCCCGAAAGATCAAGGAGCATGTCGAGTCCATCATGCGGCCCAATGCTGGGATCGGTGTGTTGCGCGACGCCCAAGAGGTGCTCAAGACCAAGGAGGGCGTCTGCCGCGACTATGCTATTCTCACCGGGACGCTCCTCCGAGCCGCCCGGATTCCGACGCGACTCGTCAGCGGCCTGGTAAGCCAGGACGGAAAGTTCTACTATCATGCATGGGTGGAGGTTTACACCGGAGCGCAGTGGGTGGGCTTGGACAGCACAAGGCCGGCCAACGACCTTACCGCGACCCACATCAAACTGGCGGAGGGAAGCGTCGAGGAGGCGTTCCAGTTCTTCGTTCTCGATGGCGCGAAGATCAGGGTCCTTGGATCGTCTTGACGTTGAGATGCCAGTGAGTTCGCTTGCGGAGGCCCACGATGCCTAGGGTCCGAACTTTCATCGTGCTCCTGGTGGGTGCGGGCGGTGCCGTGCTTGGGATGATCTTCTCCCGAGACGTCCTGCTGACCGTGTATCAGTTCATCCAGCGGGTCACGAACCAACCTGAGTTGCCTCAGAGCGGCTTCAACCCCGCGACGACGTTCGCGGTCGTGCTGACCGGCTTCCTCGTCGGCGGCGGCATCGGCAATCTCGCGAGTCGCTTGCTTGAGCGCACCGGCGACCGATGGGAGAAGATGGAGAGCGGGGATAAGGTCACCCTTTTCCTCGGGGTCTTCGCCGGCATCATCGCCTCGGTTCCGTTCCTGTTTCTGTTCTCCGGCCTCGGCAATGTCATCGCTCCACTCGCGACCTTCGGGCTGACGCTCGGGTTCTCAGCCTTGGCGGTCTACATGCTGCGGTCGATGGAGGACATCCTCCCGTGGCAGCGCGGCCGGGGTAAACGCCGCCGCTCGGGGATCAAGATCCTCGACACGAACGTGATCATCGATGGACGGATCTATGACGTCGTCCGGACGGGGTTCATCGAAGGGCAGATGTACGTCCCGA
>ERZ761602.5650-NODE-5650-length-14610-cov-4.302783_pt1 | contig 14610 bp, 10 predicted proteins | sample MGYA00512165_ERZ761602 | MGnify/ENA primary metagenome ERZ761602 (study PRJEB28899, sample SAMN02445085) | bioreactor sludge metagenome | biome: EBPR sludge; isolation source: Thorneside wastewater treatment plant | place: Australia: Brisbane, Thorneside...
TGGAAAAAGCATCGACATTGTTCCTACAATTGCTCACATCCTTGGTTTCTGGCCCGATATTCAGGGAATGGTTCCCGGCTCGCCACTTTATGAAGCATTTTAAACTATGAATTCAATAAAAATTTATTCCATATTTATCGCACTTGTGATCGTGACCTGGGCTTGCAACAAAACAGTGGAAGACCCCACCCCCAATCCCTATCTCGGACTCAATAACGGCAACACCAATCCGTTGCCGGATACCACAAGCCCGCAAAGCTTACGAAGCCTGCATAAAAATATTTTTGTTGTGAAATGTGCTAATCCCACTTGCCATGACGGGAGCTTTGAGCCCGATTTTCGCACTCCCGAAAGCACTTATCTTACATTGGTTTATCATCCGGTAGTTAAAAACGATACGGCCGGAAGCTTTATGTTTCGGGTAGTGCCTAAAAATGTACCCAAATCCTGGCTTCATTATCGCCTGATTACAGATGATAATGACATTGGACGTATGCCTTTATATAACGAACCCCTGAACAACGAAGAGCTTGGAAATATTATCGGCTGGATAAACAAAGGCTGTCCTGACGCCTCGGGGGTGGTGAGAAACTATCCAAACATGAATCCCTACATTGGCTATTATGTGGCTTATAACCAAAACGGACAACGAATAGACCAGAGCCGCACCGACGGATGGGCCTCGCCATTCATCATTAATGCGGGAAGTAATGTGGAATTGCGGGTTTTAATGTCAGACGACAGCACCCTTACATCCGGCTTACAGGTGAAGCAAATCAAAGTTTCACAAGACAGAGAAAACTTTAGTGCCGCACAAACCTTCGATTTAAGTTTTTATTACAGCACCTTTTGCCGTTTATTCTTCACATCAAGCAGTTTCACCAATAATCAAAAATGGTATTTCCGTTTTTACGCCAAAGATGCTACCAACCCCACAATTGTGGAATATCCGAAAAATTCAAGCTATTCGTGGATAAAAGAACATCATTCCTTTATTATTCAATGAGAAAAATTGTTTCTTCCCCGGGATTTTTGTTTTTATTGGTGTTATTCTCTTGCAAATCAGATAAACCTGAATTTTCGCCGATACCGAAAATAGAATTGCTTTCGTTTGGTCCACAAGTGGCAAAAGAATTTACGGATTCCATATATTTCAGCATCAGCTATGAGGATGGCGACGGCGATTTGGGAGAGAATAGTGCTGAGGCAAAAAACCTCACCCTGATTGATAATCGAGCTGATATAAAATACCAGTTTCGTATTAAGGAGTTGGTGCCAAACGGGGCTGCTGTTCCCATTAAAGGCTCACTTTCTTTTTCACTTTCAGGAACTCCCATTTTGAATGGAAATAATGAAGAAACCTTTGATTATTCGATATACATTACCGACCGAGCAAACAATAAGAGCAATACAATCACTACCCCAAAAATAAAAGTGGTAATTTAATACTCCACGAAATACATTTTCAGCATTCCTTTGTTTTTTGCTTCGATTTCGCCACGGAAATGGCATTCTGCCTGCTCTCCTACAAGCTCATATACAGATTGAGAGATGTTAATCCTGCCTGTTTCACTTCCTTGCTCCATTCGGGCTGCGGTGTTCACCGTGTCGCCCCAAATGTCATAAGCAAACTTTGAGCTGCCCACCACTCCTGCCACCACGGGCCCGGAATGTATTCCAATTCTGAGTTTGAAAAAATCCTTTCCTTCAGCATGTCGTTTTTCGGCTGTAGTTTGCATCCAGCGTTGAATTTCAATGGCAGCGTTCACGGTGTTCAAAGCATGGTTGGAATCATAGGTGGGAATTCCACCAACACACAAATAGGCGTCGCCAATGGTTTTAATTTTCTCGATTTTGTGTTTGGCAATGATTTCATCGAAAGCCTTGAAACACATATCCAACTCTTCAATCAATTCCACCGCAGAAAGGGTTTCTGCTCTCTTGGTGAAATCTTTTATGTCGCAAAACATAACTGTAGCATTATCATAGTACCTTGGCGTTGCCTTGCCGCTTTCTTTTAGTTCTGTGGCAACTTCACGTGGCAGAATATTCAATAATAAGGAATCGGTTTTCTCCATCTCGAGGGCAAGCTGTTCCGTGCGCTTTTCAACCAATTTTTCCATGTTTTCATACAAAATCGCATTTTGAAGGCTCACGCCCATTTGCCCGGCCAGCATTTTAAGCAAGCCGACACGTTCGTCGGTAAACACAGCCGAAGAAAGTTGATTGGCAAGATACAACACACCGATGCATTCATTCTGGTGAATGATGGGAATACACATCACCGATTTTTCGTTGAGTGCTAAAATTTTAGGGTCATTGTTGTAGGGCGATGTTTCTATCGCGGAGTCAAGAATTAAGGAATCCTTTGTTCGTATTACATAATTGAACACACTTTGTGGAATCCCACCATTGCTGCTTCTATTTTGCTCGTTATCATCGGCATAACGCTCTGCTGTCATTTCATATTTTCCGTCTTTCCGCACCATAAAAGCACCGTAACGCGCCCCTGCATTCTCCATGGCAAATTGCATCATTTTGCCGATTAATTTATCAAGTACGATTTCCCCACTTAGAATTTCGGTTGTCTTGATAATCGTTTTTATATCGAATTGCTCTGCTGTGAATTCTCCTCGATTTTGTGATATTTTCACGTTCATTGCCTTGTAGGTTTTCAAATCCGGGTAATCGCTTTCCCACGCAAAAGATACGCTGTATATTTCCAGGTTCTCAAACTTTTGCTTCACATCCTCCCATAATTCTTTGCAGCCATCCTGGTGCAAATACTTCATTTTTTGTAAGCGCATTTGTTCAATTAAGGCAACCGGCATTGCAAATCTGTTCTTTTCGGCTTTTTGCTTTGCACTGTCATACAGTGAATGCTGCACGGTTTGTGTTTCGAATGTTTTCATTTCGGCTTGCATAAGATCAACAATCCAGCCGAGGTTTCCATCAAAAAACGCATTGGCTTTTTCGAGGCTTTTGAGTTCGGCTTTGATTTGTTTTTGTATTTTTTTGTAGGCTATATTTCCTTCAAAAGCATTATTCACATACAAACTTGTTTTTATGGCTTTGTACAGTGGCAGCCAGTAATTCCCGACAGATGTGCTCATGAGTGGGTCTCCCTTCTCAACAAACTCAATGACTTCGGCATATTTGCGATTCAGCAATCCCAAATACACTTTCATCAAATAATACACAAAAAGAAACACGGTGTTGTTGGCTTCTTTCTGTTTTGTCGCCAATCGAAATTCTTCTTCGTTGTCAATCAATGAAATTGGCGCCTTTTGGTTTAATTTCATCATCGAATTTCGAATAATCGGCGAAGCTTGGTAAACATTCATTTGCTTGTGACGCAAATAGAACTTTTCATAGTTTGTTAATGTTTCTATCAATTCAGACAATGCAATTCCGCGGAAGAACAACAGATTTGAATGGGTGTATATATTCCATGCTGCATATTCCAGGTTTCCTGTATTCAGACCCTTTTCAAAATATTTCAAACATTTATCCTCAAACGTGTAGATAGATTCTTTCCAATGAGCAATAAACATGGTATCCACAAATCCGGCTGTGGCTTCAAGTTGAGGAGCATCAAATTTGCTGAAAAGTTTCATAGCTTCTTTGCCGGTTTGATATCCTGCCTCGGGATTATTCATGACCCCGGCAAGCACCATTCCATAAGAGCCATAACCAATAATTGATTCGTCGGTATTTCCAAATTTTTTGCTCATTCGCACCATTTTAAAAATAATGAGCGGATATGAATCTCTTTCAACAAAGAAAAATCCGGCGAGCGAAATATACATGAGCCTCATCAGGGCTTTTGCATCGGGGTCGGTCATTTCCGGAAACTCGCCTATTTTGCTCAGTTGCTTGGTGGGCAAAGCTATTTGAGTGGCAATGGCTGCTGTGATGGTTTGAAATTTTGTAGCCACACCTTTGGGCATTTTAAACCCAAGTTCTGCAAACACTTTTTTAGCAAGTGAAACTGCTTCATTGAGTTTATTTATAGCAATTTTCCCTTTTAGCATCGATTCATAAACTTTGACTTTCTCATCTTTTGTCTTAATCACAGAAAATGCCTTGGTCTCATAAGCTGCCGCTTTTTCCTCCTCAAAATTCATATAGGCAGATTGAATCAACAAACCCCAGGTTTCGGCCTCAATTGCGCTTTTATCCGATTTAAGTTCTTCTTTAAGACTTAAAAAGATTAATGCCGATTCATAAGCTGCGGATGCAAAAGCTTTTTTCCCGGCTTCAAGCAACAATGCCGCGGCTTTTTCTTTTATGGTGCTTTTTTGAAGTAAATCGCCCGATGAAACAAGATGGTTGGCTGTGATAAACAAATTGTCTATTTCATCCTGATTATGAATGTCATATTCCGATGCCTTGAAATGATAGTTTTTGCGGGCATCGGGTTCTGTAAGGTTATAGAGTGCCTGCTGTATCCGATCGTGAGAAAATTTAAATTTAAGATTCAGATTGTTTTCCTCATAATACTCCGGAACATATTTATAATCAGCATCCAACGGCTGAATGATATTTTCTTTTACGGCTTCCCAAAGCAGTTGATGCAGGTCCTTTTCCTTTAATCCGGTAACATGCTCCAGAGATGAAAGGCTGAAAATGTTTCCAAGACAGGATGCAATGGTAAGGATTTCAAGACTTTGCGGCGAAATGTCGTTGATTTTATTGATGATAACGGCAGCAATATTTTCTGTTACTGCCAATTCCTTTATGGCCGACAAATTCCATTTCCACGCATAGGTAGTTCCATCCAGCCAGATATGTTTTTTTGTATATAAAAAATCTAGTAACTGGTTTATAAAGAATGGGTTTCCTTGTGTTTTTGAATAGATTAATTCTCCAAACTCATTTACTTCTAATCCTTTTTGTGTGAAGGTTTCTGACAGAATTTCTATAACGTTTTCTCTCGTCAGGGGATTCAATTCAATGCTGTCTAAAAGCAGATTGGAGTCGGTTTGGCTTCCTCTTTGCTCTTCATAAATAAAGTCAAGGGCCATTTGAAATGGGTGAGTATTGTCCACTTCATTATTCCTGTAGGCGATTGCAAGATAGAGGCTTTTTAAATCGGAATCGGAACTCAGGCTTTTCAGCAGTTCTATGGATGCCTCGTCGGCCCATTGCCAGTCATCCACAAAAAATAATAAAGGCTTGGTTACCTTTAAAACACTTTTAAGGAACTGCGAAATTGCAAATTGAATTCTGTTTTGTTGTTCTTTTGGAGCAAGCAATGGCAGTGGCTTTACTTCGCCCATCACCTTTTTCCACCTTGGCGCTATGGCAATGATGTCGGCTTCCAATCCTTGTAAATTTTCTTCTAAAAATTTTCGGGCATTTTCAACTGTTTCATCATTTTCTGTGAGCAATAAATCGGCGAGTTGGTTCAACGCCTGTGCCCAGGCATAGTAAGGCACATTTCGTTGCAAGGAATCAAATTTTCCGGAGATGTAAGTGCCTTTGTGGGCTGTTAAAGGGCGGGCGGTTTCTTTGATTAGCATGGTTTTTCCCACGCCGCTCATCCCCTTCACCTCTAATAATACTTTTTTGCCTTGGGCTGATTGTTCGAATAATTCAAATATTTTGTCGATTTCTGCTTTTCTTCCTACCAGTTTTTGTGAAACATTTAATCGAACAGGCATATCGCCTTTGCCTAGTTCAAAAGGTTCAATTTTCCTGTTTTTTTGCCATTCGGCGTGGCAATGCTCTAGGTCTATTCGCAAGCCCACCAAAGACTGATAGCGGTCTTCGGCATTTTTTGCCATTAGTTTTTCCACAATCCTTGATAAAATTTCCGGTATTTGCGGATTGTGGCTCGATAAGGGTTTGGGCAACAATGCAATATGGCAATGAATCAGTTCCAGGGCGTCCTCATTGTCAAAAGGCTTGGTTCCTGATAACATTTCATAAAAAATCACTCCAAGTGAATAAATATCAGCACGGTAATCAATTACCCGATTCATTCGCCCGGTTTGTTCCGGCGATATATAATGAAGCGTTCCTTCGATAACGGATGCGCCTTTATAATTCGTTTGCTGGTATTGCTGCTGGGTACCCAATTCAAAATCGATAATATGAACCTTGTTTTCCTCCGGATCGAGCAAAATATTATCAGGGCTGATGTCTTTGTGGATTATCCCGTTTTTGTGGATTTTTTTTAATTCATCGATGATGAGAAAGCAATACCTGAAAAAGAAATCTACACCAAAACTATTCAAGTTATCAATCACAAATCGCAGGCTTGTTCCGGTAAAATACTGTCGAACTAAAGCGGGCAATTGCGAATATTCGGTAAGTTCCACATCTGTGAAATCACCGGATTGTTCCAAATAGAGTTTATATTCATTGTAAAGGCCTGCATTGGCAGCTCCTTTTCCTTGTTTTAAAACAACTTCTTTCCCAGATTTTTTTTCCCTAGCCTTATAAATCGTGGAATTATCGCTTTCGTATATGGTTTCGGTTATCTCGAAATGATTTTGAGAAAGCATTGGTTTTTAAATTTTGTATATACAATTAAATGATGCCACGAATTTAGTTTAATCTTTTGAGTTCCAACTCGGATATACATAATTATCAAAAAATTCCTGAATAATTTCTTTGTCTATCAAGTTATTAATTAAGCTGTTATAGTCGTCTTCAACATTGATGTAATAATCTGTATTCAGCGGTAGTGCTTCCTCGAGCCAAGCCGAATGAAGCGTAAAGCAAAACTGCAATCCGTCATATTTAAATTTACAGAGCGGCCCCCGGCTTAGGTTTGCTGCGTCAAATGCCCAATATTGCGATTCGTAATTTTTAGGATTGGCTTGCGGAATTCCGGCCTGCACTGTGCAAAAAATATAACCATCTAATTCATAGGGCACTCCTTCTGTTTGTGTTTTGCGCGGAATAAAGTGCACGCTTCTGATAAAAATATTTTTCAGGCATTGATAATGGTCCTCGGGTTGCATTGTTTCAGTATTCATTCGAATTAAACTGAATGGCAGGCCTTGCTTGGTGAGGTTAATAATGTCATCGGTGGGCACAATTCTATTTTGGTAATTTTCATATAAATTAAAAATGAAATTCGTCAGTAATCGTGCGTCCAGGCCATTGGTAACATACCACAGATATTTTATTTTAGGAACCACTTTTGTGGGCGAAATCATGTCTCTGAAAGTATAAAGTCCGATTCCCCAGGTATTCGGTCCGATATCAGCATCGGTCACATTGCCCTGTGCATAATATTCGGTGGATTGGTTATCGTCAATGGCCATCGTGGTGGTGTCAATGACCCATTTTCCCAAACGGCTCAGGTCCATACTGCCGATTGCAAATAGCGATATTACTTCGTTTTTTACGTCATCATTTGTAATTTTAGCAATGTCATAGGTTCTAACCCATTCTGCCACACAAACAGCAGCATTATGAATTCCGTAAAGGGTAATTTGTCCGTTTGGATTTTCGTAATCGCAAGAATAGTGTATGGTTTCTACCGGAATCGGGCTTTGCAACTTATAGGCTGTGATTGTGCCGCCTCCCGGTTGCAATTCCGAACGTTTCACGATGTAGGTTTCGGTGTACGGCAGCATGGTGGTGGCCAGGTGTTTTCTGATAAAACTGTCAATCATGGGCATTTCGGGGAATGGATTGTTCACAAGCAAATCCAGCGAAAATTTAAATGCCGTGTCGGTGAGTATGATGTAATCACGTGTAATTGAGGTTTGGTGCATACACTCTTCAATTTGCAGCAATTCACCATCCTGGTCGAGCAAGCTCCATTTTTCGATGAGTTGGTCGCCCTTCCAGCGCATCAGCCACACACTTGTACCTTCTGTTTCGGTGGTGGTTTCTTCTTTCGGTGCGCCATCAATGTGGTGGTCGAGGTGGGTGAAAAATTCTTTGATTCGGGCTCTCACTTTGTGGCTATCGTTTTCATCTACCAGGTCTTTGCCTAAGTCTGCAAGGCGTTCCTTGAATTTTTCACGATTATTTTTTAAGTGGTGAACTGTTCTGGATGTAATTGTATAGGCCGAAGAATGAGAAGAACGTGTATAATTTACCGTAAATAATTCCTGCGTGATGGGGTCGAATGTGGGGTGGGCTGTGGTTTGCACCAATGGAAAAGCCCAAGGCAAAAACGGTGGAGTGCCCGGAACCCACTCAGAATTAGCTCCAACAGGTGTGGTAAGCACCAAATTCACAGGGTCGATGATAAAAGGCCTTCCCACATCGTAGGTGGCCAGCATAAAAGGATTGGCATTTCCGAATTTAACCGGTATGGCAGCTGTGTTGGCCTCGTCGCGTGCTCCCAGCGTAAGGCTCATTCGGGATATTCCAAAATTACTAAAGCCAAAAAACTCGTGCTGATCGGTTCCGACTCTGGAGTTATAATCGGCATAAAAACACGGGGTTTTCATGAGCCTGCTTTTGATTTGCGGCAAATTACTTCCATTGAAGTTTATTGCCAACAGCATGCCATCGCCATTCATGATTGGAGTTCCGTACTCCCGGTTATAACTTCCATCGGCATATTTTTCCGGAAATGGCAAGCCTCCGCTATTTACACTTCCTACCGGATACATCACATAAAAAGTTCCATTGAGTTCGTCGGGGACAGTTCCTTCGATGAGTTCAAGCGTTCCATCCACTTCGTTTCGGGTGGTGAGCAGGAGTGCTTTGTCTGCCTGTGTTTGCGGCCTGCGTTTGTGGAAACCGAGTAGGCGTAAAATAAGGTGTCCTATAAACTTGAAAAAATCAAGAATTTTCTTTAGTAATGTCAGCATTTTTAATTTAGTAATAAAAAGTCAGGTGCAAAGTAGGAAATAAATTAATACAATTGATTTTGTGCATTTTAAAATCCTCTTTCTCTTTTTTTTTGAAAATAATTTATCTCTTTTCTTTTTCTGCTTTTTTCTGCTTTTACTTTGTGCGATGTTCGATTTTGAAAATATTTTGAAAACAGGATTTCTTTCAAAGGAGGAAATTCTTGATTTTCAATTTCAAAAAATTCAGAAATCTATTCAATATGCCGCTTCAAAATCGCCATTTTACCGAAAGCATTTTGAAAAATATGGAATTAATCCATTTGATGTAAATTCATTCGAAAATTTCCGGCTCATACCCACAATATCAAAAGATGATTTACAAATTGAAAATTCGAGTTTTTGGAGTGTCGGCCCCGGCAAAATCATCGATTATGTTACCACAAGCGGCACTCTGGGCAATCCGGTAACTGTGGTGTTGAGTGAAAACGATTTGCAGCGACTTGCTGCAAACGAAGCTGCCTCCTATGTGTTGGCCGGTTGCAGTTCTGCCGATATTTTTCAGCTCACCACCACCATCGACAAGCGATTTATGGCCGGATTGGCCTATTTCGAAGGTGCGCGCTTCCTGAAGTCGGGAATCGTGAGGGTGGGACCGGGAGCTCCGGCTTTGCAATGGGAAACAATTCTGCGAGTTCGCCCTACTGTGCTCATTGCAGTGCCCTCTTTTTTACTGAAAATGATCGATTTTGCTCATCAAAATGGAATTGACCCTTCAAAAAGTTCAGTAAAAAAAGCCATTTGCATTGGCGAAAGCATCAGAAACATAAACCATTCGCTGAATATTCTGGGAAAACAAATTACAGAAAAATGGAATATTGAGCTGTTTTCGACCTATGCCTCCACCGAAATGGCCACAGCCTTTACAGAATGCTCTCACCACATGGGTTTACACGAGAACCCTGCCTTGGTTTACACAGAAATACTGGATGAAAATCAACAGCCGGTAACACCGGGTGAGCCGGGTGAGCTTACTTTTACAAATTTTGATGTAGAAGCCATGCCATTTGTTCGATTTCGTAGCGGAGACATTGTGCGTGCTTATACCGAAACTTGTTCTTGCGGAAGGAACTCCTTGAGAATTGGCCCTGTGGAAGGACGATTGAATCAAATGATTAAGCTCAAGGGAACCACCCTTTTTCCACCGTCCATTTTGGAAGTGCTCAATCAGGTGAAATCTATCGATGATTATCGCATCGAAATTTATAAAACAAGCATTGGCACCGATGCTGTGAGTGTTTACTTTGCTACTGCAAACGCCCAAATCACCGATGTAAAATCAGAACTGGAATCAAAATTTCAATCCAAACTGCGTGTGGTTCCTAAAATCATTGCTGAAAATATAGAACAATTAAAACAAAAGAAATACCCTGAAGCTTCCCGAAAACCACTAACAATCATTGACAGGCGCTAACGAAAAGATCTAAAGATTAAAATACCGTTTCCCAAACCAAAAACCCAAAATAGGCCCGATAATTACGGCTGGAATTATTACCTTAAACTGTGGGAAAAACACAATAAATAGAATAAATGGCCACACATTGAGCCAAACCAGCAATTTATCGCGGTTTTTTTGAAATGTTATTCCTTTAAAAAAATAGGCCGTAACAACTCCCGAAACCACAATTAAATTAATAATCACCAGCATCAGCCATGCATTAGACTCATCCTCGGCATGAAGTTGATCAAAAAATGATTTGAAAATAAAGTACAAAACAAAAAGTGCCATTGATGGCAAAAACAATCCGGCTGCAATTCTCAGTTTTTCGTTTTTCATGCGTAAGGAAAAAATATAAATGATTGATTTTGAGCCGAAAATATGGCTAAAATACAGGCATGGGTTTTGAAATCCTTGTAACCTGCCACAAAAATTTTTGCCTTTTCGGGTTCTATCACTCCGATTTTCAACAACTCTTCGGCGGTGGTAGCGCGCAATTTCCAGTCTGAAATTTTCTCGATCCCTGTTGACAAAGGCTCACCAAGCAGAACCGGTTCTTTATGAGCAATAAAAACAGGAAAATTACTGATTTCGTCGTCTGCAATTCCCTGCGCGGCCTCTTTCATTGCCTCCGAAGCGGCATTGAGCGCATCCTGCAATTGCTGCAATTCTTCCGGATTGTTTTGTGTGCTGTTCATCAGGCCGCAAAGTTAGAGATATCCTAACACATTAGAAATAATTATCAAAAGGGCGAAATTGTTTATTCTCAACCAAATTCAACCTTTTGCGTTACTTTTGCGGCAAATATTGAATTCGAAATTTATATTGTATGGAACGCACATTGAGTGAACTGGAATTGCAAAGAAGGCAAAAATTAGACGAAATCCGCAGCATGGGCATCGACCCCTATCCGGCGGCATTGTACCCTGTGAGTCATTTTGCCAAATACATTAAAGAAAAATTTGTGGCCGGAGCTACGGGTTTTGAAAATGTGGTTTTAAGCGGCAGAATCATGAGTGTGCGCGACATGGGTAAGGCTTGTTTTGCTGAATTGAAAGACAGCAGCGGCAGGATTCAAATCTATGTGCGTCGCGATGATATTTGCCCCGGTGAAGACAAGTCTCTGTACGACCAATTATTTAAAAAACTCCTTGATATTGGTGACTTTATCGGTGTGAAAGGCTATGTGTTTGTTACAAAAGTGGGCGAAACCTCAATACATGTTACCGAGCTTACTTTACTTTCGAAAACCCTGCGCCCGCTGCCGATTGTGAAAAAAGACGAGGAAGGTAACATTTACGACGCCTTCACCGACCCCGAAAAGCGCCACCGCATGCGCTATGTGGACCTGGTGGTGAACGAACATGTGAAAGAAACATTCATCAAACGCTCCAGAATCATGCAATCTATGCGGAATTATTTCAATGATTTCGGATTTCTGGAAGTGGAAACGCCCATTTTGCAACCCATTCCGGGTGGTGCAGCTGCCCGGCCATTCATAACACACCATAACGCACTCGACATTCCGCTTTACTTGCGAATTGCCAATGAATTATACCTTAAAAGATTGATTGTTGGTGGATTTGATGGTGTGTATGAATTTGCTAAAGATTTCCGCAACGAAGGAATGGATCGCACACACAATCCGGAGTTTACAGTAATGGAAATATATGTGGCCTACAAAGATTATTTCTGGATGATGGAATTCACCGAAAAAATGCTGGAACGCATCGCCCTGGATTTGTATGGCACTACAGAAGTGAAATTCGGAGAACACTCCCTCAACTTCAAAGCGCCTTTTAAAAGGGTTACAATGTACGAGGCTATCCTTGAGCATACAGGTTTTGATATTTCCACAATGAATGAAGATGAGCTCCGCGATGTTTGCAAAAAATTACACATAGAAACCACTGCTGCTATGGGTAAAGGCAAACTCATAGACGAAATATTTGGTGAAAAATGCGAAGGAAATTATATTCAGCCCACCTTCATTACCGATTATCCGATTGAAATGTCGCCGCTTTGCAAAAAACACCGTTCGAAAGAAGGCTTAGTGGAGCGATTTGAGCTCATGATTAACGGAAAAGAAATTGCCAATGCCTACTCCGAACTCAACGACCCGATTGACCAATACGAGCGCTTCCTGGATCAAATGACCCTTTCGGAAAAAGGCGATGATGAAGCCATGCTCATCGACCACGACTTCCTTCGTGCACTGGAATTCGGCATGCCACCCACATCGGGCATGGGAATCGGCATAGACAGGCTTACGATGTTACTGACAAATCAGAGTAGCATCCAGGAAGTTTTACTATTTCCACAAATGAGGCCGGAGTAGTTTCATTTCTTTTCTTTACTCTTCAAAGAAATAACGAAATCTTAAAAACGCTCAAGCGCAATTTCTTTACTTTTGACACACTTTAATTCCAAATTATGATTCGAATTTATCTAAGCATTTCTATTCTGTTTTTGTCTATTTCGGGAGTAGCAATTGCACAGAAAAACCGCAAAACATCAGATGCACCATCGCAACCGGCTCAGCAAGAAACAAAGGTTTCGCGCCCCAAAAACATCATCCTAATGATTGGCGATGGAATGGGATTAACACAAATCACTGCCGGTATGTATGCCAATGGTGGCAACACAGCATTGAGCCGCTTTAGTAGCATTGGATTGGTGAAAACACACTCCGCCGATAACCTCATTACCGACTCTGCTGCCGGAGCCACAGCCATGAGCACCGGCGTGAAAACCTATAACAAAGCCATTGCTGTGGATGTGAATAAAAAGCCGGTAATTACTCTGGCTGAAATGGCCGAAGAAAAAGGGATGAAAACCGCACTGATTGCCACATCAGAAATTACCGATGCCACACCGGCTTGCTTTTATGCTCATCAGGAAAGCAGAAAAATGGAATATGAAATTGCCGCAGATGCTTTGAAACTCGATGTGGACATTTATGCCGGTGGTGGTGCAAAATTTTTTGATAATCGCCCTGATGGCCGCAATATTTTCAGCGAATTGGCCGAAAAAGGTTATACGGTGGCCAACAGTATGGATGAAGTGGAAAGGGCAAAAGACAAATTTGTTTATTTACCTGCTCAGGAAGGAATGCCCAAAATGAGTGAAGGACGCGGCGAATTTTTAATCATGATGGCAAAAAAAATGATCCGTCAGTTCAGTGGCAGTCCGAAAGGATTTTTTGCCTTGATTGAAGGTTCACAAATCGATTGGGGAGGCCACGCCAACGATTCGCAATACATCATCAACGAAATGATTGATTTTAACAATGTGATTGACATGGTTTTGAACTTTGCTCAGCAAGATGGCAACACGCTTGTGGTTGTCACTGCCGACCACGAAACGGGTGGCTATGGTTTAATCGAAGGTGATTTGAAAGGAAATAATGTGGGCGGAAAATTTATTTGGGGCAATCACACTGCCACGATGGTACCCGTATTTGCCTACGGGCCGGGCGAAGAGAATTTCAGAGGAATCATTGACAATACCGATATTTTTAAAAACATCTTGAAATCTATCGGCTGGTAAAATTCTATTTGTAATAGTAGTCGGTAGCTTTTTTAGCGAAGATCGGAAACATCCAGCCGGCCTTAAACCCAACAAGACCGTCCAATCTGCCTTTATCATCCACCTCGCCGGTGTCGTAATTTAGCCCGCGGAAGCTTTTTGTAAATGTCTGGTGAAACTCAAATCCAACATAAAAATTTATCCTCCGATTATTACTCACTTGCATGTAGCCTATAAACTGCGAAATCGCCAAGCCGCCCGTTAAGCGGTCGTAGCCCTTCACATAATCTCCAAAAAGCTGTTGGGCGTTGTTTCCCCGCACTTCAAGTCTGATTTTATGTTGCAAATATCCCATTCCAAGCATCAGTACCAATCCGCTGTTTTTATTGGGACCAAAAAGGGGCAAAAGTTTCCCGAAATGTGCCATCGCATTCCAACCCCTGTAATAAACATTCAAATCGGCAAAACCACCGTCTTGGGCAATCACACCACCACCCGTGGGCGCTATCATGTTTTGCAGCAATCCTGGCTCCTTTACATTATCGCCTGTCATAAAATTGCCCTCAGCGCCAAAAAGCCAATTTTTTTTCGACTTTAAGGTAAAGCCACCGCCAACAGAATAACCAAGCCCAAAGCGCTTTGCCATATCTGCCACAGGCAACTGAACCACGCCCCCGGCCCTTATCAGCGCAATAAACACCGAAGAATCACGAACATTGTTTTGCGACCAAACAGGCTGAAAAATAAAATGAAAAAAAAGAAGTAAAATTAAGGATAAATATCTCATTCACTTTGAATTATATCATGGCTAACTTC
>ERZ761602.5652-NODE-5652-length-14604-cov-6.895869_pt1 | contig 14604 bp, 13 predicted proteins | sample MGYA00512165_ERZ761602 | MGnify/ENA primary metagenome ERZ761602 (study PRJEB28899, sample SAMN02445085) | bioreactor sludge metagenome | biome: EBPR sludge; isolation source: Thorneside wastewater treatment plant | place: Australia: Brisbane, Thorneside...
GACGCCGACCGCAAGAAGCAGCGTTATACGCTTGCCGGAATGACGCACGACCTCAGGGATCAGCTCGACGGCGTGCTCGAGCCGATGCGTGACTGGTTCCCGCTTTCATCATATTCGGCGTTCACATCGGTGATGGATATGCTTCAGGGAGCCGATGCTCCGTGGGGATGGTCATCGTGTAATTGCCACCCGAACTGCGGCATCTTTACGCTGATGGTCGTCAACAAGCGGACCAACGAGATGCGGTCGCTCTTTGAGTTCTTTAATTATGAGCAGTTCATGCAGGACGTCGCCAAGATCACCGACACGGCCCGCGGCAAGAAGCTGACGATGGCGCAGCTCGGGATGGCGATAATGCGTAATTACGACGCCTCGCGTGCTCCCGAGGGCTTTCCGATCTCGCAGATCATCAACCTGTTCAAGCCATCCTCGACAACATCAAACAGCGACCGCAACGACCGGATGAAGGCCGAGAAAAAGGACGACGACGTTTGGCGGGTGCTGTGTGTTGAGGGAATGTGGTTCCAGGACCTTTTCACCTACGATTTTCGCCGAACGGAGATGTGCGTCATTCCCTACGGAACGCAGGAAGGCGAGATATCGTTCTGTGCTTACAACACCGGTGTCGGCTGGCGGCAGATCATCGAAGAGATGCACAAGACTGCTTCCTTGAGCGAATGGTACCAGGAGCACGGTCGCCACGCTGTATATGCAAAGGGGAAGGCCGTTCCGGGAATCGGAAAGACTCGTTCGCTCTCGCTGCCGGTGATCGCAAAGGTCTTGGAAGAGGACATCGACAAACCGGCCGTAACGCCCTACCTCGTCGAAGAGGACGAGCACGAAGCCGCAGTCGTTTAGAAAATGACGACGCTCCCGGAGGATGTGTTGTCGGAACTCTTTGTTCCGTTGTGGCATGAAAAGGAGGAGTCCTTTTCATGCCATAACAGACAGTGAATTCAAAAATGGCACGATCGAACCTCAAAAGAGGAAAAGAAGAAATCGGAAAATTCCGCATTTAGATGCGTCCTTGCTGACGCGTAGGATCTCGGATAAGAGTGGGAAGAAAGTTGTTGCCAAGTTGGCGGGCGAGCCGATACAATTAAAGATGGACGCAGGTTTTAGCCTGCGGCCGCATTTCCCGTCATCCCCATAGTTCTTCAAAAGCTGAAATGTCGATCAATCAACGAAGGCACATGCGTTTCTCGCTGGACATTCCGGCGGTGCTTGTTTCCAAGCACGGCGAGCGGCGCCAGACCTATTTGCAGCAGATAAGCATAGGTGGGTGCTTTACGGACTGGGAAGAGTATCTTTATCCCGGCGACGAGTTTCGGCTTGAGATACAATTGCCGAACCGCAACAAGCTGCCGCTTAAGTGCAAGGCGATCTACCGGTTCGAGAATACGGGCATCGGGGTTAGGTTCATCGAGGCGACCGACTTCGAACAGGAACTGATCTCGGCGATCATCGAGAACCAGATGATGCTTGAAGGGTTGCCGGAGTTTCCCGATCCATTTGCGGAGCCGCCGGAATTCATCAAGGACGACCCAAGCCCGCGTATCACCGACCGCCGCGAACGCCGCGAGGCAATGCTCGACGACGCGATGACGCTCGAGGTAGGCTAATCTGTGTTCACACGGCCGAGTGCCGAAACATCAAGCGAGCGGATCACCGCCGCCGAAACTCCGGTCGCTGCTTCGGCTTCGGCCTCGCTAAATGCCCCGCAAGAAATTCCCCGCGAAAAGAAGTTCAAAAGCCCGCGCACCGAAGCTGCGTCGTCAAAGGCGTTTCCGGTGAGGGTTGCTCGCGTTGAGCGTTCAACAAAACCGCGAAGACGTGCGGCGTTCTCGGCAAACGATCCCAGATAAAAGTGATATACGGCAGCGTAGCGGGACGGCAGTTGATTTGGATGCAGGTCCCAGCTTTGGAAAAAGCCTTGCGACATCGAGCGGCGGACGTTCTTGAAATGCCGCCGCCACGCACCGAAGACCGATTTTCGATTTTCACTTTCCATTAGCGGGTCGAGCGGAGCCTGGCGATGCGGCGGAATCGGCATTTCCGTCGTGACCGAATCAGAAAGCCGAATGCCTAGCGGTGCGAGCGAGATGAGCATCATCTGCCGGGCCATGTCGCATGCCGGATGGGCGATGTCCTGATCGGCGGCCGCGATGCCGAGAGCTGATGTGTAGTCATAGGCGCCGAAATGGACCGAGGTGCAGCGGCCCTTTGCCGCCTCGACAAAGCCGCGAATGGCGACCGAACCTTTCTTGTCGATCACGGCCTCCGGGGTTTCGATAAGCAACTCAAGGCCGATGGAACCGGGAGCAATGTTGTGCTTCCTTTCGAATTTCTTGAGCCGCGAGCAAATCTCCTTTACCTCGGAGCGGTCGGCGACCTTCGGCAGAGTGACGACAAAGCCCGGCGGGATGCGGCCGTTTGTCTCGGCGATAAAAGCGGAAAGGAAGAGGTCGAGTGTTCTTACGGCTCGCCGGTGAGTCGCGGGGCCGAACGACTTAACACGAAAGCCGCAACCGGCAGTTGCCTTTTTCTTAAGAAAGGCAGCGGCGAGTTCGCGGGCGGCCCGCTCTGCATCGGCGTTTTCATCATCGTCCGGACGGAAGCCATAGCCATCCTCAAAATCGATCCGAAAATCTTCGATCGGTTCGCTCTTAAGCTTTGCCCGGACCTTCTGAAAGACACTGAAGGCGAGCCACGCCGCCGGGTCTTCCGTTCTTGCACGCTCAGGTTCGTTCCTGATTGAGCGGGCAAGTTTTGTTGCGGCACCGGTGAGCGTCGGCAGCGAGCCCGAGCCCGGAAGCTGCATTGCATCGGCAAATTCGGCGAAGTTGCGGCAATAGGTGTCGAGCGTCGCAAGAGCGATCTTGCCGAGCTTTGCCGGGGTTTCGGCGGTAAAGCGATCCGCTCCGCCGTAAAGTACGTGAACAGGTTCGCGTAACGGAGCGGCTGGCTGAGCGGGCAAATCTTTTCCGCGTCGCTTTACGATCAGCCGGACGCCCTCGTCGCCATCTTCGTAAACACTCTTTTTCATAACGCTAAAATAGATTCTCGATCGCGTCCTCAAGCGTGCGAACGCCAACGACGCGAATGCCGAGAAGCTTCTCGAGGCCCTTTTTGTTCGATTCCGGAAGTACGAGCTTTTTAAACCCGAGCGTTTGGGCCTCGCGCGCTCGGGCCTGAGCCTGGAGAACGCCGCGAATTTCGCCGGTCAGCCCGACCTCACCGAAAACGGCCGTTTCGGGCGGTACCTCAAGGTTGCGAAAACTCGACGCGATCGCGGCGATTACGCCAAGGTCGGCCGCTGGCTCGTCGATCTCGATCCCGCCGGCGATGTTGATGAACACGTCGTCACCCGAGATCTGCATCCCGAGCCGCTTTTCCATTACGGCGATAAGCAGCGACGCTCGATTCTGGTCAAAGCCTTGCGTCATCCGCCGGGCCGTGCCGAACTTCGTCCCGCTGACAAGCGATTGTATCTCGACCAGCATTGGCCGAGTGCCTTCCATCGCCACGGTGACGACCGAGCCGCTCGCACCGGCGGGCCGCTCCTGCAGAAAGAGCTCCGAGGGATTGGCAACAGCAACCAGCCCGGTTCCGGTCATCTCGAAAACGCCGATCTCATTTGCCGCCCCGAAGCGGTTCTTCGTCGCCCGGATGATGCGGTGATTATGGTGGCGGTCGCCTTCGAAATAGAGCACCGTGTCAACGATGTGTTCGAGCGTCTTCGGGCCGGCGATCGATCCGTCCTTAGTTACATGACCGGTGATGAACATCGGCGTCCCGCTGCTTTTGGCAAAGAGCATTAGTTGGCCGGCGACCTCGCGAACCTGCGAAACGCTGCCCGGTGCCGATTCGACACGTTCGCTGAAGATGGTCTGGATCGAATCGATGATGACAAGTGCGGGCCGGAGATTGGCCGTTTGGGCCAGAAGTGCTTCGAGGTTGGTCTCGGGAAGAACGTAAAGATCCTCGGCCGAGATGCCGAGCCGTTCGCCGCGGAGCTTGATCTGCCGCTCGCTTTCCTCGCCGGAAACGTAAAGAACCCGTTCGCCAGCGGCGGTCATCCGGTCGGCGATCTGAAGCGCGATCGTCGATTTTCCGATGCCCGGTGTTCCGCCGATCAGGACAAGCGAGCCGGCGACTATGCCGCCTCCAAGGACTCGGTCGAATTCAGCAATGCCGGAGGTAGTGCGCGCATCATCCTGCGACTCGATGCTCGGGTAGGCGACAGGAGCGGAGCCGGCGGCGCGGCCCGTAAAGCTCCGGCCGGCGACAACGGCGGTCCTCACCCGTTCTTCGACCAGAGTATTCCACTCGCGGCAGCCGGGGCACTGCCCGAGCCACTTGCGAGCGGTCTCACCGCAATTCTGACAGACGAAAATAGTTGAAGGGGACTTTGCCATTATCCTTGCGGTCGAGCAGCCGAGGGGTTTCGAAAGTGTATTCGGCCTCGCGGAAAAAATAACGCCCCTCGATCTTTTCGAGCCGGATGGTCGCGGTGCCGCTGCCGCGGGTCCGAAGAGCGAGCGGATAGGCGCCGTAAGCCCGCGTGATGCCGGACATCGTAAAAGGCGAGGTCAGCTCAATTACTGCCGGCGACGTTTGGGTCGCTTCGGGCGTTACGGCCGATGCACGGATGGTCCAGACACTTTCGTTGAACCAAACCGGGTAACGGGGCTCGCCATTGATGCGTAACTGGTTCGGATTGTAAGGCATCACGACCGTGTAAACGAAATCGCCCTGCGGCTGGACGGGATGGTCGAGGTAAACGCTGAACGGCAGGTTTGCCGAAAAGGTCAATTGACGGCTTGGGTTTAGGCTCCTGCCCGAGATGTCGAAGTCGATGTATGTCTGATAGTCCGGAGTGCCGTAGGCCGAACCGCCCAGAAGTATCCTGCCAGAATCCAGCGTGAAGTACGAAGCGGAGAATGCCGATGCGGATAGAACGACGACGCAGATCGCGGCCCGGAGAAGCCTCGATGGGAGGAATGTGCGGCCTTTGTTCTTCACGCAGAAGGAATCGTATCAGAACCCGGAACGGATTCATAGATCCGCTTGTTCTGAGACCCGATGAATATCGGCTATTCTGTAAAAGTGAATGTCACCTCGATCCATGCCTTCGCCGAAAAGGTCTCGCTTATTAACAACGGGAATGATCCGGTTGGACGTGCTGCGGCTCTTCAACTTGCTCTTCAGGGAAGCTATGTAATTGTCGGCGACCCGGATGGAAGCGGCTCCGGCGGCCTTGAGGACCTGCTCGAACTTGGCACCCTCGCGGCCGCGGTGAATGCGGACGCCGCGGCTCCGGCGGGTGCGGCAGCTCTTTCAGCCGGAGTTCAAGGTAAATTTGAGAGATTGGACCTTTTGGTGAACACATTTGTGTCCGACGGGGACAGTATTGCCGCTGCGAAAACAATGATCGATTCGGTGGCGGAGCTAATGACGCCGAGGCCGAAGCCGCGGATCGTCAATGTTTTTCGGCTTGCGGAGCAAGGGGGCATTGAGGCCGTAGAGGCCGCGACCATGCGGCTTCGCGGCGAACTTCCCGGCCATTTTCAAGTAAATTCGATAGCGGTCGCGGACGAAACCGCCGCTGCCGATGACATCGCCAGGGTGGTTCTCTTTCTGCTTTCCGGCGAATCGAAGGCTATCCGGGGCGAAACCATCAAAATTTGGTGATCTACCACTTAAGAGTTCTTTAACATTGTTTCCTTATTCGTGATAGACTTTTAGCGATGAAACTGGATGTTTTGATCATTAGACTCGCCTTCATCGGCCTGCTTGCGGTAGTCGGTTTCCTCCTGAACCCGCTAGCTTTTACTACTTGGTTAGGAGATCTCGATTTCACCACCCGGAAGATAGCCTCGGCAGTTCTTGGAGCTCTGATCGGGTTGCTTATCATCGCCTTCGAGATCCGTGTTCGACGGGCATCGCTTAAGACGCTGATCGGAGCCGCGATCGGTTCTATTCTCGGCATCATTGGAGCCTTTCTCATCGGCATTCTGATCGCTTTTCAAAAGGTCGAAGCGGTTCCTGCGGAAATGCAGACATTCCTGACGATCTCGCTTGCATTTTTTATGGGCTACGTCGGGTTGATGGTCGGTGCGGCAAAGGGCGATTTCATCGATCTTTCGGCGCTCGGCGGCATTTTTGCCGATAAGACTCCGCAACACGACTTTCGTGTCCTTGACACATCGGTGATCATTGATGGGCGCATCGCCGATATCGCCGAGACCGGCTTTCTTGGCGGCAGCCTTGTGATCCCGAATTTCATTCTTACCGAGCTTCAGCAGGTGGCAGATTCTGCCGATTCTTCAAAGCGGCAACGCGGCCGCCGGGGGCTTGATATGCTCCAGCGGCTGCGGAGCAATACGAAGCTCGACGTTCAGATCATCGAGACCGATTTTCCGTCGGTCAAAGAGGTCGATCTCAAACTTATCGAACTCGCCAAGAGCCTTGATGCGATCATCGTTACCAACGACTTTAATTTGAACAAGGTCGCACAACTTCGCGGTGTTGCGGTGCTGAACATTAACGAACTTGCGAACGCACTGAAACCGGTAGTTCTGCCGGGCGAGGCAATGCGGGTCTTTGTGCTCAAGGAGGGCAAGGAATATAACCAGGGTGTCGCATATCTCGACGACGGCACGATGGTCGTTATCGACAATGCCCGCAAGCTGATCGGAAAGACGGCGGATATCGCGGTGACGAGTGTGCTCCAAACCACCGCGGGCAAGATGATCTTCGGCAGGCTTTGGGAAGAGAAGGAAGAGCAGGGCGGCGACAGCGTGGCGATCCACGATTCGCGTTCGCTCGGCTTCAAGCGGGCGACCCGCGACCTGCGTCAATCGACAATAATCGAGCAAGTTAAATAGCAGCGAAACTCTCCTCGAATGAACACAGCCATCATAGTTGCGGCCGGTTCGGGTTCCCGTTTTGGGGCCGACCGGCCGAAACAGTTTTTGGAGCTTGCCGGCAAGCCGATCATCGCCCGGACCGTGCTTAGATTTGAAGCCTCGCCCGTAATCGATGCGATCGTCGTCCTTTCTGGGGCTGAGTTTCTTGACGAGACCAAAGCCATCCTCGGCCGTGAACGCGTTACAAAGCTCCGGGCGGTCGTCGCCGGCGGTGAGACGCGGTCCGAATCGGTGCATGCGGGGCTTAATGCCGTACCTGAGGGGACCGAGATCGTCGCAGTTCACGACGGCGTGCGGCCGCTTGTTTCCGAGGACGAGATCGAACGCACCATCCGAGCCGCTGCGGAATATGGAGCGGCGTGCCTCACCGCTCAAATGACCGATACGGTGAAGGTGGTTGACGGTGCCTACGTGGTCGGGACGCTCGATCGGCGGGAACTCCGGCGAGCACTTACGCCGCAGGCTTTTCGCTACGAAGTCTTGAAAGAAGCATACGACAACGCCAAGCTCGGCGAGGCCGTAACGGACGAATGTTTCCTTGTTGAAGAGTCGGGAACGAAGGTTCTCTCGGTCGCCGGCAGTCAGCGAAATATAAAGATCACAACACCGGACGACCTCCTGATCGCCGAGGCATTATTCCGGGCGGGCAAGGACGAATGAGATACCGGATAGGACAGGGAAGCGATGTTCACAGGCTCATTGAGGGCCGGCCTTTGATCATAGGCGGCGTGGAGATCGAATCGGACCTCGGCGCCGATGGGCACAGCGATGCCGATGTTCTGCTCCATGCGGTCACGGATGCAGTGCTCGGTGCTCTTGCTCTCGGCGATATCGGGTCGCACTTTCCTAACTCCGACCCGCGGTGGAAAGATGCCTCAAGCTCGGCATTTCTCTCGCACGCAGTCTCGCTAGCCCAAGAGAAAGGCTATACGGCCGCGAACCTTGATTGTACGGTTCATCTTGAGTCGCCGAAACTGCGGCCGCACATTGATGCGATGCGGGCAAATCTCGCACGGATTCTGAAAATCGATATCGCGGCCATCAGCGTAAAGGCTAAAACGGGCGAAGCGGTCGATGCGGTCGGGACGAGCAAGGCGCTTCGGGCCGATGCAGTGATACTTCTCGAAAAGGCCCCGTGATCCAAACCCAAATAGACTTGCGGGCTGCCCTTGTGCGAAACTTGGGCAGCTTTCTTTTTGCGTAAACGATGCGGCCACAGGAGATAATCGCGGTCAAAAGGGATGGTGGAGAGCTTTCCCGCGAGCACATCGATGCCTTTATTGCTGGCGTCTGCGACGGCTCGTGGGCGGACTATCAGATCTCGGCGATGGTGATGGCGATGTTCACCCGCGGGCTGAACCCGGACGAGCAAAACGCACTTACCTTCGCGATGCTTCATTCCGGCGAGGTGCTTGAACTCTCCGACATCCCGCTGCCTAAGGCCGATAAGCACTCGACCGGCGGCGTCGGCGATAAGACCTCGCTGATAATTGCTCCGATACTCGCCGCGTGCGGCATCGCAGTCCCGATGATCTCGGGCCGCGGGCTTGGCCATACGGGAGGCACGCTCGACAAGCTCGAATCGATCGCGGGCTACAACGTAAATCTGACGACCGATCGCTTTCGCCGGATAATCGAGACGTGTGGATTTGCGATGTCGGGACAGACGGCGGATATCGCGCCCGCCGACAAGAAGCTCTATGCACTTCGCGACGCGACCGCGACGGTGCCTTATATTCCGCTTATCGTTGCCTCGATAATGTCGAAGAAATTGGCCGAGGGGCTCGATGCTCTCGTACTCGACGTAAAAACGGGCAGCGGAGCCTTCATGCCGAACATTGAAGATTCGATTCGGCTTGCGGAAGCGATGGTGCAAACGGGGCGCAATTTCGGCGTCCGGACCGAGGCCGTCGTTTCCGAGATGGGACGCCCGCTCGGCCGCTATGCAGGCAATATCTGCGAGGTTTATGAGTTCGTTAAGATCTTGCGGAACGAACCGCTTGAGCTTGCCGAGCCGACACGCGAGCTTTCGATCGAACTTGCGGCACGGGCTATCGTGCTCGCGGGAATCGAAAATGACTTGGTTTCGGCACGATCACTTGCTGAAGCGAAGCTCGGGAGCGGTGCGGCATACGAGCGGTTTGCGGAGAACTGCCGGCTGCAGGGCGGGAATATCGATTCGATACCAACGTCCGATCCGTTTGCCGGCAAAGGTCTTTCGACGCTTGATATAAAAGCCGAGCGTTCCGGCTGGGTTGAAAGGGCCGATGCCTTGGCGATCGGCGAGGCTGTGGTTGCGATCGGCGGCGGACGTATCCACGCCGAAGACGGCATCGATTTCGAGGTCGGGTTCGAGTGTTTTGCCGAGGTTGGAAGCGAGGTCCGTGAGGGAGATCTGCTCGGAGTGCTCTTTTCCCGCACGGTGGAGGACGCCGAATGCGTTAGCGAGAAGCTCAGGGGTGCGTATAAAATATCGGAAACGCCGGTCACACCTTCGCCGCTTGTCCGGGGAATTGTTTAAGAAAATGAAACGCCAAGTATTAAGTTTTTCGCTCCTTTTTGTCGCAGTCGCGATGCTCGCGTCCTCTTGCGCACTCCGCAACGAGGCGGCCCGCGAAGGCTGCCGAGGGAAGATCGGCATTGTCTTTGATATTGGAGGGAAGAACGACCGCTCGTTCAACGCCGCCGCCTGGGAAGGCGTTCAGCGTGCGGAGCGTGAACTCGGCGTTTGCCTTTACGACGTTGAGCCGGGAAACCCGACATCGATCGAGCCGGCGATGCGGTCGTTTGCGGAGAAGGATTTTGACCTCGTGATCGGCGTCGGCTTTGCACAGGGGCCGATAATGCAGAAAGTGGCGTTCGATTATCCGAACGTGAAGTTCGCGATAGTTGACGGCGTTATCTTTGAGGCCGATGGCAAGACGCCGCGGAGCAACGTAGCTTCGCTTGTCTTTCGCGAGCACGAGGGTTCGTATCTGGTCGGGATGATCGCGGCGGCAAAGTCGCGGACCGGCGTGCTCGGCTTTCTGGGCGGAATGGACATCCCGCTAATTCATCGTTTCAACAAAGGCTATGAAGAAGGTGCGAAGGCCGTTAACCCGAATATTCGCGTTGTGACTAACTACGTCGGCGTGACCGATCATGCCTGGAACAACCCCGGCAAGGGTCGCGAACTTGCCCTCTCGCAGATAGAAAAGGGAGCCGATGTGATCTTTACGGCGGCAGGAAATTCCGGGCTCGGGGCGTTCGATGCGGTCGAGCAGTTCGGGATGAATGCCGACGGCGAGGCGAACCGGTTCGTCATCGGTGTCGATTCGAACCAGAATATGGTCAAGCCGGGATTCGTGCTTACATCGATGGTCAAGCGGGTCGATAACGCGGTTTACGACGCGGTTCAGGAGGTCCTCGAAGGCAGGTTTCAGGGCGGGTTTCATGTTTTTGGCCTTGATAAAGATGGCGTTGCCTATTCGCTCGATGATTTTAACCGTGCCCTCGTTTCCCCCGAGGTCCTCGAACGCGTAGAAGCGGCAAAAGCGAAGATAATCGCCGGCGATATCAAGGTGACGGACGCAATGGCGAAATGATTTTGATGAACAGGATCGCCAGACTTGGTATAGAATTCCAAAAGGTTTGCCAATGCGACGAACCGGAAAGTTAGTAGGTGTGCGACTTACATGGAAACGACCGCAGAGATAAAAGCAGGGGGGAAATCTTGGGTCCTGGATCTTCCGTCAGACTTTCTTAAGGAAACGAATATGGCTGAGGGCACCAAGGTGATCCTAACCTTTAACGATAACAATATTGATGCAGAGATCCTTTCGCCGCTGTCATCCGAAAAGGAAGCGATTGCGAGTTGAGTATTAAAGAAACGCCGAGGCCTTTACGAGGAGTTGAAGCGGGTTGGAGATTGAAGGCCTTGCGTATGTAACGGTTGAAGAAGCTATCGTCCTCCACGTGCTCTTGATGCGTGAATTGAAGGAGGAACGATTCGGCGTTGACAGAAGAGACCTTCTTGAGTCGGCGTTAAACCGGCCAATAAATGCCGCAAATTTTGAAGGTGGAGATATTGCCCGACAAGGCGCGACGCTATGTTTCGGGTTGGTCAAAAATCATCCTTGGCTGGGCGGGAACAAACGTACTGCCTCATTTGTAACAGAGTTTTTTCTCGAAATGAACGGATACGCAGTGGATGCATCCGATGCTGAGTTTTATGATCTCGTTTTGAAGATCGAGTCGGAGGTTTGGGAGACCTCCGAGATCGAGGATTGTTGCGAAGCCGTATTGTTCCGATCGAAAGTGGTCAAGACCCTCACGGAGAGATCTGAGCGGGATAGAAAACATGCTCGAAGTCACACACATCAAAAAAGCGTTTGGCGATTGTGTTGCCAATGCGGACGTTTCGTTTTCGGTCAAGAAAGGCACGATACATGCGATCGTTGGCGAGAACGGTGCCGGCAAATCGACGATCATGAAGGTCGTTTACGGGCTTTACCGGCCCGATGCCGGCGAGGTCCGCTTTGACGGCAAACCGGTCACCATCCGCACTCCGCACGACGCGATCGCTCTCGGTATCGGGATGGTGCATCAGCACTTTATGCTGGTCGATACGATGACCGTTGCCGAAAATATCATACTCGGGGCCGAGACTGGCTCGGCGGTTTCGCTTGACCTTGAGGATGCACGAGAACTCGTCAGCACGCTTTCGGCCGAGCTGAAGCTCAATGTCGATCCGGACGCGGTTATCGAGGACCTCTCGGTCGGCGCTCAGCAACGGGTCGAGCTTCTAAAGGCTCTTTTCCGCAATGCGAATTTCCTGATACTTGACGAGCCGACCGCGGTGCTTACACCGCAGGAGGTTGCCGAGTTTTTTGCCATTCTTCGCCGGATGAAGGGGCAGGGAAAGACCATCGTTATCATCACGCATAAGCTTGAGGAAGTGCTGGCGATCTCCGATGAGGTCACCGTAATGCGCGATGGTACGGTCGTCGGAACGGTCGAGACCGCAAAGACAAATAGCGCCGAGCTCGCCCGGATGATCGTCGGCCGCGATGTGCTTCTCCGCGTTGAAAAGGGCGAGGCGAAACCGTCGGATGTTGTGCTCGAGGTTGCCGGCCTTCGCATCGAGCGAAAGCATGGCCCGCCGGTCGAGGATGTGACCTTCAGCGTCCGCAGTGGCGAGATCGTCGGCATCGCCGGAGTCGAGGGCAATGGGCAGACAGAGCTCATCGAATGTCTTGCCGGGCTGATCCGGCCGAATGCCGGCTCGATCAAGTTCTCCGGCCGCGACATTTCGAACGCCTCTGCCCGCGAGGTCAAGGAACTCGGCATCGGCCACATCCCGGAGGATCGTCTCAAGCGCGGCTTGCTCAAAAACTCGGACCTTGCGGAAAACTCGATCCTCGGCACGCACTACAAGCCGCCGATAGCCGCCGCAACTGGGATGATCGATTCCGCCGCGGTGGCAGCCCGAGTCTCGGGAATAATCGACCGGTTCGATGTCCGGCCGCCCGACCCGAGCCTCGTGGCCCGCTCGCTTTCGGGTGGTAACCAACAGAAGCTGATCATTGGCCGCGAATTCGAGCTCGAGCCCAAGCTGCTGCTCGTCTCGCAGCCGACCCGCGGCGTTGATATCGGTGCGATCGAGTTCATTCATCGCAAGCTGGTCGAGCTTCGCGATCGCGGTGCTGCCGTGCTTCTCGTTTCGGCCGAACTGGAAGAGGTGACGGCTCTCGCCGACCGGCTGCTTGTTATTCGCGACGGCAAGATCGTTGGTGAGGTCGATCCCCGAACGACGTCGGTCGAGGAGATCGGGCTGATGATGACCGGAGGTTAAAGATGCATAGTGCAAAGCAAAGTAACGTTCGGTTCGTAAAGATCGCAACGCAGTTTGCAGTCGATGACGTTGTCGCAACAGCCGAATACTATCGCGATATATTTGGGTTTGAGATCCTTGGTTACTTTGCCGAACCGCCTGTTTACGCGATGGTCGAACGCGGCGGAGTAGAGATGCACTTTGGAGAGGCAGATCGCACGGATCGGGATGCCTCAGAATCAGAGTTTCGCCGTGTTGGATTTGATGCATACATTTGGGTCGATGATATCGAGGGCCTAAACGCTGAGATGGCCGATTCAGGTGCCGACATCATCGAGGGACCGGTGAAGCGGGTTTACGGAAGTACCGAGGTCGTTGTTCGCGACCCCAACGGATTCATTTTGGTCTTCGGAGATTGAAGTTCGGCCTTACGGGCCATATTTGTCCCATTAGTTTTTTGATCACACACTCTCGACCACCTTTTTTATATTTGCGACTGCCCGCTCTAGGTTCTCGAGCGAGGTCGCGTAGGAGATGCGAAGGAAGCCATCGGCCCCAAAGCCTGCTCCGTCCGTCACGACCGTGTGAGCATCCTTCAGCAGCGACTCGGCAAATTTCTCCGACGACGCCCATTTCTTACCAACTAAAGCCCGCACATCCACGAACGCATAGAACGCGCCCTCGGGCACCGAGACCTTGAACCCCGCAATCTCGTTCAAGGCCGGTATGAGATACGCCCGCCGCCTCTCATACTCGGCAAGCATCGTCTCGACCGCCGTCCGCGAACGCTCGGCATCATCGAGGGCCTTGCCGCAGGCGTATTGAACGAACGACGTCGGGTGCGTTGCCGAGTGGCTCTGCAGCTTGACCATCGCCCGCGTCCACTCCGGGTTTGCGATGGTGTAGCCGCTCCGCCAGCCGGTCATCGCGTAGGTCTTCGAAAAGCTTCCCGCAACGCAGACGTGCTTCCTCGCTTCGGCATCAAGCGAGGCGAGCGAGTAAGCCTCCGCCGGCGGATAAACGAAGAGCAGATAGCATTCATCGGTCAGGACGTAAACGCCGCGTTCGGCACAAACCTCGACGATACGCCGCATCTCGTCCGGCGGGATGACGCGGCCGGTCGGGTTGTTCGGGGAGTTGATGATGAGCAGCTTCGAGCGTATCGAGATGGCGTCGCGGACCTGGTCGGCCGTCAGGATAAAGTCCGTATCTTCGGTATCGATGAAGACGTTGCGGGCTCGGCAGAAGGTTCCGATCTCCGGAAACGTCACCCAATAGGGCCGCGGGATCAGCAATTCGTCACCGGGGTTTAGAATACAGGCCGCTGCATTGAAAAGGGCCTGTTTGCCGCCGCATGCGGCCGCGATCTCGGCGGGGTCGATGCTCGCACCGAACCGCCTTGCGTAAAAGCCCGCGACCGCCTCACGAAAACTCGCCAGCCCGGCACTCGCCGTATATTTCGTCATGCCCTTGCCGAGGGCTTCGATGGCGTAATCCTTAATGAACTGCGGCGTGTCGAAATCGGGCTCGCCGACCGTCAGGTCGATGACATCAACGCCCTTTGCCCGGAGTTCGGCGGCGGCCTGGGCAGCCTTGAGCGTCGAAGAAGCCTGCATCCGTGCTACGTTTTCGGAGACGGGGAAACCTGCCATTCGGCTATTTTGCCACAACCCGCCGGTCTTCGGTAATTTCGATCGCTTGTTTCCCGAAGCCAATATTTGGAACCGGGAACTTGTGAGCCCTTCTTGTTTCGATCGCAATGCCCGCATTTCTATCCCAAACGTACCGAAACGTGGGCGACCGCTCGATGTCAGAACCGCCTGCGTAAGCGGGCGGCCAGTTCGTTTCATCCACGCTCTC
>ERZ761602.5653-NODE-5653-length-14604-cov-5.087772_pt1 | contig 14604 bp, 15 predicted proteins | sample MGYA00512165_ERZ761602 | MGnify/ENA primary metagenome ERZ761602 (study PRJEB28899, sample SAMN02445085) | bioreactor sludge metagenome | biome: EBPR sludge; isolation source: Thorneside wastewater treatment plant | place: Australia: Brisbane, Thorneside...
CCATCACAGCCTGACGATGCTGGCGGTTGGGCGTGAAGTTTTGCGCGATGCCGCCCGGCATCTCGCTGATCGCCGAGGCGCCGACGCCGATCAGCAGATCGTTGGGCAGCGTCGTGTAGCCTTGGAAGTTCCGCCGGAGCGTGCGGGTCGCGAGGCTGCGCGCCATGTCGTCGCGAGGCCGTGCGAAATGGTCCATGCCGACGGCGCCGTAGCCGAGCGTCGCAAGACCCGATGCGATCTGGAGGAAGGCCGCCGCCTTCGCCGCGCCGTCCGGGATTGCCGCACCGTCGATCAGCGTCTGGTGCTTCTTCACCCATGGAATGTGCGCATAGGAGAAGCAGGCGACGCGATCCGGTCCGATATCCGCGACGTCGCGCAGCGTCCGGTCGATGGTCTGCGGCGTCTGCAGCGGCAGGCCGTACATGATGTCGATCGAGAGGCCGGAAATGCCCTCGCCGCGCAGGAGGTCTGCGGCGGCGCGCACGGTCTCGACCGGCTGCTGGCGGTTGATTGCCGCCATGACCCGCGGGTCGGTGTCCTGGACGCCGAGGCTCGCCCGATTGAAGCCGAGCGCGGCGTAGGTCCACGCTTTTTCGACCGTGAGGCGGCGCGGGTCGATCTCGATCGCAATCTCGGTGGCGCGGTCGCGCTGAAAGGCAGCGTCGATTGCCTCGAACACGCGCTTCATCTCGTCGCAGCTGAGGATGGTCGGCGAGCCGCCGCCGAAGTGAATCGAGTGCAGCCGCTGGCGGCCTGGCAGCCGCGCTGCCACCAGCGCAATCTCGGCGATCAGCGCATCGACATAGGCCTCGACCGGGCCATGGCGGTGGGTCGCCTTGGTGTTGCAGCCGCAGAACCAGCACATCTCCTCGCAGAACGGCACGTGGAGATAGAGCCCGACCCGCTCGCCAACGGGAAGGCGTGACAGCCATGCGCCATGCGTTTCCGGTCCCAGGTCACGGAAGTGGTGGGCGGAGGGGTAACTGGTGTAGCGCGGCGCTTCCCGTTCCAGCAGGGGCATCAGCGCAGCGATATCGGTGGGGCTCAAGCGGTCCATGGGGGAATTGGACCGGGGACGGAACCGGCGGCCATGACATGTGTCAATTGGCCGGCCGCCTTGAAGACTTGGGCGCGGCGGGCTACTCCCTCGCCCGTCACAACGCCCATTTTCGGAGAGGCCCATGTCCCGCAAGAAAATCGCCCTGATCGGCGCCGGCATGATCGGCGGCACGCTGGCCCATATCGCGGCGCGCGAGGAACTGGGCGACATTGTCCTGTTCGATATCGCCGAGGGCGTTCCCCAGGGCAAGGCGCTGGATATCGACGAGGCCTCGCCGATCTTCGGCAAGGACATCACCATCACCGGCGCGAACGACTATGCCGCCATCAAGGATGCGGATGTCTGCATCGTCACCGCGGGCGTTCCCCGCAAGCCCAGCATGAGCCGCGACGACCTGATCGGCATCAACCTGAAGGTGATGAAAGCGGTCGGCGAAGGCATCAAGACGCATGCCCCGAACGCCTTCGTCATCTGCATCACCAATCCGCTCGACGCGATGGTCTGGGCGCTGCAGAAATTCTCCGGCCTCCCCAAGAACAAGGTCGTCGGCATGGCCGGCGTTCTCGACTCGGCGCGCTTCCGCTGGTTCCTTGCCGAGAAGTTCAACATCGCGGTGGAGGACATCCACGCCTGGACGCTGGGCGGTCACGGCGACGATATGGTGCCCATGGTCCGATACTCGACGGTCGGCGGCCTGCCGCTGCCGACGCTTGTCGAGCAGGGCCGCATCAGCCAGGACGAGCTGGACGCCATCGTCAAGCGCACCCGCGGCGGCGGCGGCGAGATCGTCGCCCTGCTCAAGACCGGCAGCGCCTACTACGCGCCGGCCGAGAGCGCGATCCTGATGGCACTGTCGTATCTCCACGACAAGAAGCGCGTCCTCGCCTGCGCGTCCTATCTCGATGGCCAGTACGGCCAGAAGGACATTTACTGCGGCGTGCCGGTGGTGATCGGCGAAGGCGGTGTCGAAGCGATCATCGAATTCCCGATGGATGCTGCTGAGAAGGCGATGTTCGAGAAGTCGATCGCCGCCGTGCGTACGCTGATCGACGCCTGCATTGCCATCGAGCCGAGCCTCGGCGCCTGAGAGGATGGCGGTCCCGGTCGATCTTGGGGCCGAATTGCTGCGCCGCGCCGGAGAGGACACGAGCCTGCGCAGCGTGCTTGCACGCAAGGGGCGCCTCGCGCGCGATTACCATCCCAGGCTGCGCGCCCTGCACGAGGCGAACGCGGACTGGCTGAACGCCCGGCTGGACGAAGGCTTCTGGCCTGTCGACGGCGTGATTTCACCCGCTGCGATCGGTGCCTTCTGGCAAATCGTCCAGCACGCGATTTCGCGCCCCGGCCTGATGCGGCGCGTGCGCGACCTTGCCGGCGCGGTCGCCGACGCCCCCACCCGCCTGCGCCTCGCGCTTCTCGTCGACAGGATCGCCGTGCTGGAGGGCCGACTGCAGACCTACGGCAGCCAACTGCACTGGGACGAAGCGGGCAACCTGTCACCCGCTCCGATCGGCGACGCCGCCCATGTCGACGAGCGCCGCCGGTCAGCCGGGCTGATGCCGCTGGCCGAGGAACTGGTGCGCCAGCGCGTGCGCGCCGCCGCCGACGGCGACAGGCCGCCTCGCCGCTATGACGAGTACATTGCGGCGCGCGAGGCCTTCGCCCGTGAGGCGGGCTGGCGCGGCTGATCAGCCGTCGTCAGCCGCCAGTTGCGCCTCAGCCTGCTTGCGCGTGGCGCGATAGAGGAAGAACAACGCTCCGGTGAAGGCGATCAGGAACAAACCGAAGATCGGTATCCTGTCATCCAGCATGGCCATTGCGCCGACCCAGACGACATTGATCGCGACCAGTACTGCCATCAGCGTCTCGTTCGTGGACGGAAAGCGGGCGACCAATGCGCCGCCCGCCGGGCGGATGGCGTGAAGGCCCTTGTGATCGATCGCCTGGTAGAAAAAGAAACGCCCCGTCAGACCGGGCGCCAGCGCCGCCCCGACCTCCGGCGTCACCACCGCCGCGGGGATCGTCGTCTCCTTGCCATCGGCGCGACGAAATCTCAGATCCGCCAGCCGCCAGTTCGACGCCGAGCGGCGCTTGACCGCCAGGTCGAGAAGTGTCGCATCGAACTTCGATACCGCCATCGCAGCCTCCCGAGCGTCGAGCATCGCCCGCACCGCCTCCGACCGCAATTGACCCGTCGTCGCAGCGTCACAGGCACGTCGTATGGGCGAACAGGGGTTTAACAGGAGGAAGCAAGATGACCGGAATCGACCGCCGCAGCCTTCTGGCCGGGCTCGCAGGGGCCGGCGCGCTGGCGCTCACCGGGTGCACCACGACAGCCGGGCGGCCAATAGGGGGCGCGGCGGCAGGAATTTTTCCCACGGCCGCCGGGCCGATGCCCCTGCCCGCCGCGCCGATCCTCGACCCCGAGCTTCGGCTCGGCCGCATCGGCATCGGCTCGTGCTTCAACCAGAACCGGCACGGCAGACTTCTCGGCACCGCAGTCCGTTCGCGCCCCGACCTCTTCCTGATGATGGGCGACAACGTCTATGGCGACACCGAAAGCCCGAACGTCGACGAGCTGGTCGCCGCCTATGCCGGGGCGCTGGCGCGGCCCGACTACCGCACCTTCCGCGCCGCCATGCCGATCGCCGCGACCTGGGACGATCACGATTACGGGCTGAACGATTCCGGCGCCGAGTACGCCTACAAGGCGGCGACGATGCCGCTGTTCTTCGACTTCTGGGGCGTGCCGGCGGACAGCCCGCGGAGGCGGACGGGCGGCATCTACGACGCCTTCATCACCGGCCCCGAGGGCGCGCGGGTGCAGATCATCCTGCTCGACACGCGCAGCTTCCGTAGTCCCTTCAAGGCGACCGACGAGAAGGGCGCGCCGTGGAAGGAGCGCTACGTCGCCGACCCCGACCCGCAGAAGACGGTTCTCGGCGAGGCGCAGTGGGCCTGGCTTGAGGAGCAGCTCGCCAAGCCCGCCGACCTGCGCATTCTCGTCTCGTCCTATCAAATGGTGGCCGAAGGCCATGGCTGGGAGAAATGGGGCAATTTCCCGCTGGAGCGGCAGCGCTTCTATGACCTCGTCGCCCGGACCCGCGCCGCCGGCCTCATCGCCGTCTCCGGCGACCGCCACCGGGCCGGGATCTATCGCGAGGCGAAGGGAACGCCCTTTCCCATCTACGAACTGACCTCGTCCGCCATCAACATGTCGTCCGGCCGGTCCGACCCCGGCGAGGAGCCGGGGCCGAACCGCATCGGTCCCACCTATCGGGCCGACAATGTCGGCATGGTCACCCTCGACTGGGACAAGCGCCGCGTTGGCTTCTATATTCTGGACGAGGATGACCGCACCGTGCTGAGCCACGGCTTCTCGATGGACGAACTGAAGGCATGACGGACGGATTGCGGCGCGCCTGCGCGCCGCTCGATATCCCGATTCTGGAGACCGAGCGCCTGATCCTGCGCGGCTATCGAGCGGAAGACGCCCCCGCCGTCGCGGCGCTGCAGGGCGACGCCGAGGTGCAGCGTCACATGGGAGGACGCCTCGACGCGACGCTGAAGGGCGCCTACGCCAAGATGCTGAACCACACGGCGCTCTGGCATTTTCGCGGCTTCGGCAAATGGGGCGTCGAGGAGAAGGCGAGCGCACGGCTCATCGGGCGGGTCGGCTTTCTCGATTATCCCTATGAGTGGCCAGGGCTGGAGCTGGGCTGGACGCTGATGCCCGAATTCTGGGGCAAGGGATACGCCAGCGAAGCCGGGCGCGCGGCGCTCGACTGGGGCTTCGAGACGCTGGGCGCGGCGCGCGTCCTCAGCATGATCCAGCCCGCCAATGACGCCTCGATCAACGTGGCGCGCAAGCTCGGCATGACCTACTGGCGGCTGTGGGACGACGAGGACGGGCCTCAGCAATTGTGGTCCGTCACGCGTGACGACTGGGCCGCGCGAGTGCGCTAGGCGCGGCGCGGCATTGCCGCCCAGTAGTCGAGGTCGAGGATGATTTCGGGCGGGTACTCGCCCTTCTCATTGCGGTCGGGGAAGTCCGCGCAGGGATGATCCTTGGCCGCCACAAGCCGAAGCCGCAGCGCCCCGACATCGTCGCGACCGGGCAGTTCCGCCTTCTCCAAGACCTCGGACCAGGCATAAACGGTGAGACCGGCGAAGAGCGGGTTCACGTGACGTCCGGCATTGATCGCCAAAATCTGCACGGCGTTGGCGAGGCCGTTGAACGAGAGCGCGCGGGCGAGGCTGATGACGTGGCCGCCATAGATGAGGCGGCGGCCGAAACGGCCCTGGCCCTCGGCGTGCTGGTTGAAGTGCACCTTGGCGGTGTTCTGATAGAGCCGGGTGGCGAGCATGTGATCGCTCTCCTCCACCGTCACGCCGTCGACATGGTCGATCTTCTCGCCCGGCGCGTAGTCGTCCCACAGGAAGGGCGAACCGGCGAGCATCGCGTCATAGCGCTCGAACGTGACGCCGGCCGGCAGGACCAGTCCCTCGGGCGCCACCGCCGCGGGGAGCTTCGGGACGCTCTGGCCCGCCACGTCGGCGTCGGGGTGGCGCTTGCGCACCATTACCCAGCGCACATAGGAGAGCACCGTGTCGCCAGCCTGGTTGAGGCCGGTGGTGCGGACATAGACGACGCCGGTCTGGCGGTTGGAATTCTCCTTCAGTCCGATCACTTCGCTGACCGCGGTGATCGTGTCGCGCGGGAAGACGGGCTTGAGGAAGCGGCAATCCGCATAGCCGAGATTGGCGACCGCGTTCAGAGAAATGTCGGGCACGGTCTTGCCGAAGACCATGTGGAAGGCGAGCAACTCGTCCACCGGCGAGCGCGGGTAGCCGAGCACGCGCGCCACTTCATCCGACGAGGAGACGGCGAAGCGGCCGCCATAGACCGCGTTGTAGAGCGCTACGTCCCCGCCGGTCAGCGTGCGCGGGGTCGCGTGGCGCAGCATCTGGCCGACCGAGAAATCCTCGAAGAAATTGCCGCCGAACGACTTCGCCATAGGGGCCTCCAAAAGCAAACGGCGCGAGCCTTACCAGCCCGCGCCGCCCCGTCAAAGACCGTGAATCGAGGTCAGCCGCCGCCGGCCGCGATCGCCTTGCGCTTCTCGGCGATGTAGTCGAGGCCTTCCTTCGCGCCCTTGTGCTTGGGCTCCAGCTCGAGGACCTTCTTGTAGCACTCCTCGGCCTTGTCGAGTTGGCCGAGATCCTCGTGCGCGCGGCCAAGCGTCTGCCAGGCATCGACATAGTCCGGCTTCAGAGTCACGGCCTTGCGGCAGTCCTCGCGCGCGCCGGCATTGTCGCCGGCCCACGACTTCGAGACGCAGCGCGAATAGACGTATTCGGCGTTGTCGGGGACGAGCTTGACCGCCTTGTCGTAGGACTTGATGGCCTGCTTGTACTTTTCCTGCGCCTGATAGGCCATGCCGCCCTCGAAGAAAGCGGGGGCGAGATCGGGCTTGAGTTCTGTCGCCTTGTCGAAGTCCGCCAGCGCCTCGACGAACTGCTCGAGGCGCCGATAGGCCTGGCCGCGGTAGAAGTAAGGATAGGGCTGCCAGTCCTTGGGCAGCTTCCCGGCCTCGATCACGCCGCTCATGATCTTGATCGTCTCTTCGTTCTTCTTCTCGTTGGCGGCCGCCTGGCCGCGCTTGAACTCTTCGATCGCGGCCGCCTCGGACGCCGTCTGGGCGACAGCCGGAGCGGCGAAGGCGGTAAACGCGGCCAACGCCGCGACGAACAGGGCAAGACGCATCGTCAAAAGGTTCCTTCAGGCTAACTCTAGGGAAACTTGGTGCGGCAACATGGCGGCAATACGGCGCGAACTCTACGGGCCGTTCACCTTGAGTCAACGGATCGTGATCGTCACTTGGTCCGTTCGATGCCCTGCTTGGCGGCCTCGGAGGCCGGATCGAGGGCCAGCAACTTCTTCCACATCCGGTTGGCGCTCGCCTTGTCGCCTGCCGCCTCATAGGACTGGGCGGAGGCCTGGGTCAGCTCGGCATCGGTCGGAGCGAACTTCTCCACCGCCGCCTCGCAGGCGGGGCCGGCTTCGGCGTGGACCTTGCCGTTGAAGGCGACCGCGCACAGGAAAGTCGCATAGGAGGCGTCCGTGGGCGCCAGCGCCACAGCCTGCTTCACGTCGGCGATGGCGAGCTCGTATTGCTGGCCTTCGGCATAGCAATTGCCCCGCTGGGCATAGACCTGCGGGTCGTCCTGCTTGATCTCGATCGCCTTGGTGAAGTCGGGGATCGCGTTCGGGCACTGCTTGAGCATGCCGTAGGCGGCGCCGCGCGAGAAGTAGCCGATATAGATGTTGTCGCCCTTCAGCTTGCCGGACTCGACCGCCTGGGTGAGCAGTGGCAGCGCTGCGGCGGCGTCGCCGCCCTGCAGCGTCGTGATGCCGGCGTTGAGAAGCTCAACCGCCTCGCGCTCGCTGATCGCCGCGGCGGGCGCCGTCAGCATCAGCGCCACGGTAAGGGCTGTCAGGGTCCTGCGCATGTTCCTCGTCCTTTTTCTTGGATGGTCTTCTGGTTGAAGGTGGGCGACGCGGTCTCAGGCGGCGCGCGCGGCGATAGCCTCGCTCATCGCGACCACCCTGGCCGCGATCTCGGCATGAAGGCGTTCGACCATGCGCCCGTCCAGCGAGATCGCGCCCTTGGCGCGGTTCTCGGGCTGGTCGAAGGCGGCGATGATCTTGCGGGCGTCGGCGACTTCGGTCTCGGACGGCGCGAAGGCGGCGTTGCACGGATCGACCTGGCTGGGGTGGATCAGCGTCTTGCCGTCGAAGCCGAGCGCGCGGCCCTGGGCGCAGGCGGCGGCGAAGCCCTCGGCGTTCTGGATATCGTTGTAGACGCCGTCGAGCGCCGCAAGGCCGTTGGCGCGGGCGGCGGCGAGCAGCAGCGCCAGATAGGGCAGCAGGCCCTCGCGGCCGGGCGTGTGCAGGCCGCCGAACTCCTTCACCAGATCGTTGGTGCCGGCGACGATGCAGGCCAGCCGACCGCCCGCCCCGCCGATGGTCGCGGCGTTGAGCACCGCACGCGGGGTCTCGAACATGATCCAGAGCGCCACCTCCGGCGACGCCCCGGCCTCGTCGAGGGCGGCGCTGAGCGCGCGCGCCTCCTCGGCGCTGTCGACCTTGGGCACCAGCACCGCATCCGGCCTCACGGCGGCCATGGCCTTGAGGTCGTCGCGGCCCCAGGGCGTCGCGAGACCGTTGATCCGCACCACCACCTCGCGATGGCCGAAGAACCGTCCATCGACCGCCTCGGCCACCTGCCGGCGGGCGATCTCCTTGGCATCGGGCGCGACCGCGTCCTCGAGGTCGAGGATCAGGGTGTCGGCCGGGATACTCCTGGCCTTGTCGAGGGCGCGGGCGTTGGAGCCCGGCATGTAGAGGGCGCTGCGGCGCGGCTTCAAAGTCGCAGACATTGTCGGTTCCGTGAATGGCGGCGGCGGACCCTACAAAAGGGCAGGGCCGCGTGCAAATGTCCGGCGATGTCCGTGCCCCGCCCCCCTCGCGTCCTGTCCATCCAGTCGGAGGTCGCCGCCGGCCATGTCGGCAACGGCGCGGCGCGCTTCGCCCTGCAGCGCCTCGGGGTCGACGTCCTGGCGCTGCCGACCGTGCTCTTCTCCAACCACCCCGGCCACGGCGGCTTTGCGGGCCGGGCGATCCCGGCACAGGACCTCAAGGACATGCTCGATGGCCTCGCCGCGGGCGGTTTCCTCGACGGCGTCGATGCCGTCCTCTCCGGCTATCTCGGCGCGCCCGAGCAGGCGGAAATCGTGCGCGAGGCGGTGCGGGCGGCGAAGCGGCGCAACCCCGGGGCGCTCTATCTGCTCGATCCGGTGTTCGGCGACGAGGGCGGCGCCTATGCCCGGCCGGGCGTCGCCGAGGCGATGGCCCGCCATCTGCTGCCGCTCGCCGACATCGTCGCCCCCAACCGCTTCGAGCTGGCGAGCCTCGCCAGCCGCCGCATCGAGAACGCGGCGGACGCGGTCGCGGCGGCGCGGTCGCTCGGCCGCCCGCTGGTGCTGGCGACCTCGGTGCCGTGCGCCGGCGGGGCGATCGGCACGGCGGCAGTGACGGCCGCCGGGGCCTTCCTCGCCAGCGCGCCGCGCGCGCCGCACGCACCCTCCGGGACCGGGGACCTGCTGGCGGCGCTCTTCCTCGGCTGGAGGCTGAAGGGCGAGCCTGTGGAGGCCGCGCTCGGCCGCGCCTCCGGCGCCGTCGCGGCGCTCATCGCGCTCAGCGGGAACTCGAAGGACCTCGCCCTCGTCGCCGGACAGGCGCGGCTGACGGACGCCAGGCTGGAGACCGCGGCGATCTAGGGCTCGTAGCGCGCCCGTGCCGCGGCGACATAGGCCTGCACGTCGGGGCGCTCGCGCAGCTCGCCGGCCCAGCGCGCGAAGACCTTGGCGCTGCGTGCCGGCTCGACGCCGAGCTGCACATGGCCGACGCCCGCGTTCACACTTTCCCAGTATTCGGCGATCAGACCGTCCTTCAGGCGGAAGCGGCTGATGCCGTCGATCACCACCTCGCGGCCCTCGAACTGGGGCATAGTGGAGACGAAGCGCGAGAGCGAGCGGGCATAGCCCGTCTCGCCGCGCGCCACCGGATCGAAGAAGCGCCAGTCATAGTCGCGGGCATGGGCGTGGAAATGATCGGCGAGCATGTGGGCGATCGCCTCGCGCCCGGTGAAGGCGCCGTAGATGTAGTCGTGATAGACGCCGTCCGGCGTGAAGCAGGCGGCGAAGCCGGGCGCGTCGCCCCGGCTGGCGGCCTCGCCCATGCGGGCCACAAGCTGTTCGAACGCCGCCTGCTCCATGTCACGCGATCCTTTTCTTCAGGTGTCCGGCGATCAGCGCCTCGGCGATCTGCACCGCGTTCAGCGCCGCGCCCTTGCGCAGATTGTCGGAGGCGATCCACAGCGACAAGCCGTTGGCGACGGTCGGGTCGTTCCGCACCCGCCCGACATAGACCTCGTCGTCGCCGACGCTTTCCAGCGGCGTGATGTAACCGCCGTCCTCGTGGCGGTCGACCAGCATGACGCCGGGCGCGTTGCGCAGGAGGCTCTTGGCCCGCTGCGCCGCGATCGGGCGTTCGAACTCGACGGTGCAGGCCTCGCCGTGGCCGCGGAAGACGGGGACGCGCACGCAGGTCGCGCTGACCTTGATGTCGGGGCCGAGGATCTTGCGCGTCTCGGTCGCCTGCTTCTCCTCCTCCTTCGTCGAGCCGTCGTCGAGGAAGGCGTCGATCTGGGGCAGGACGTTGAAGGCGATCTGCTTGGGAAACTTGAAGCGCTCGACCGGATCGCCGACGAAGATGGCGCGCGACTGCTTGAAGAGCTCGTCCATCGCATCCTTGCCCGCACCCGAGACCGACTGGAAGGTCGTGGTCACGATGCGGGTGATCGCCGCCTCGTCGTGGAGGCATTTCAGCGCCACGACGCGGTGGATGGTCGAGCAGTTCGGGTTGGCGACGATGTTCTTCTTAGCGAAGCGCTCCAGCGTGTGGGCGTTCACCTCCGGCACGACCAGCGGCACCGCCGGATCCATGCGCCAGGCGGAGGAATTGTCGATGACGACGGCGCCGGCCCTGGCGATTTTCGGCGACCACTCCTTCGAGACCGCGCTCCCGGCGCTCATCAGCACGATGTCGGTGCCCTTGAAGTCGTGCTGCGCGAGGTCCTGGCAGCGCAGCGTCCGCTCGCCGAAGGAGACCTGCACGCCCATCGACTTGCGCGAGGCGAGCGCCGCGACTTCGGCACCGGGCAGGCGCTCGGCGAGGATGTTCAGCATCTCGCGGCCGACATTGCCGGTGGCCCCCACGACGGCGATCTTCCAGCTCATCCCAGCTCCATCGTCCTGAGGCCGCAATTTCGTTTCGCCCCGGCGGCATAAAGCATCTTCGTTCCTCGCCCGCCCCGGGGAGGGGGGAGGGGGTACGACGCCGCCGCCCGCGCCCGCGGCGGCCAACGTCCCGATATAGGAATATCGTCCGAGACCGTCAAGGGCCGCCGGTCAGCCGCGCTTGCCGACGAAGGACGACGACCGGGCGGGGCCGCCGGACCCGCCGGCCTTCAGTTCGGTCAGCAGCGCGATGATCGTCGCATACTGATCCTCGATCGCATGGGTGCGCAGGGCGAGCGCGGCGATATCGGCGCGCAGGACGGCGATCTCGGGGTCAGCGATGTGGGTCATGGTGCGAGGCTAGCACGGCCGGGCGGGCATCCCAAGCGAAGCACGGCGCGCTCAGAACAGCACGGTCAGCCTGAGCGCGCCCCAGACGATGTGCCACAGCAGATAGTAGGCGAGGCGGAGTGCCATCATGGCGGCGAAACCGCAGCGCCGGAACACCGCGAGCTGAACGGCATTGATGACGAAGACGTTGAGGCCGACGGCCGCCGGAACCCACAAGGGCGCGCCCTCCGCCGCGCTGGCGATCTGGAAGAGGGGTTCGAGGAGCGCGACGCCGAGCACGCATGGCCAGACCAGCCGCTCCCGTGCCGCCGGGCCGAGGAGCGCGTTGGTCGCGCTCCAGACGAGGGCCAGCGGCACCAGATGAAAGACGATCTCGACCAGGAAGGCGATCGCCGGATAGAACAGCAGCCCCTGGGGCGACGGCACGTTCATGTCGCGCGGGAACGGCGCGGCCAGGTCGATGGCGATGGCGGCGGCGGCGCAGAGCGCGACGATCGCCGTGGCCGCCGGGAGGCCGCGCAAGCGCGAGGCCGCGGCGCGCGGGGGCGTCCAGCCCTGGGCCGTCAGCGCGGCGAGCGCCAGCGCGCCGGCGAGGGCGGCGGCGGCGAGCACCGGCAGGTGCGGCAAGGCCCCGAGGAAGCGCGCGAACGGCGCGGGCGGCAGCGCGAAGGCGGCGGCGAGCGCGAGCGCGGCGATAACCGCATAGCCCGCGAGGGGCCGCCCGAGCCGCGCCATGGAGCCTGCCTGCATCATGCCCCCCTTGGGACGGCCGCATGGCCGCCGATGGAAATGGGCGGTCTAGCGCGGCGCCTTGTCCAGCGCCTTGAGGATCGCGTCGCCCATGCCGGCGGTCGAGACCTGGGTCTTGCCGGCCTGCATGATGTCGCCGGTGCGGATGCCCGCATCCAGCACCGCGGCGACCGCGTCCTCGATCAGCTTCGCGTCCGCCTCGCGCTCCAGCGAATAGCGCAGGCACATGGCGAGCGAGAGGATCGCGGCGATCGGGTTGGCGAGGTTCTTGCCCGCGATGTCGGGCGCGCTGCCGTGGATCGGCTCGTAGAGCGCCTTCGCCTTGCCGGTCGCCGCGTCCTTCGCGCCGAGCGAGGCGGAGGGCAGCATGCCGAGCGAGCCGGTCAGCATCGAGGCCTCGTCCGACAGGATGTCGCCGAAGAGGTTGCCGGTGACGATGACGTCGAACTGCTTGGGGTTGGGCACCAGCTGCATCGCGGCGTTGTCGGCGAGGATGTGGACGAGCTTCACGTCCGGGTACTCGCTTCTGTGGACGTGGGTCACTTCCTCGCGCCAGAGGACGCCGGTGTGCATGACGTTCGACTTTTCGGCCGAGTGGACGAGACCGGAGCGCTTCCTCGCCAGATCGAAGGCGACGCGGGCGATGCGGCGCACCTCGCCGGTCGTGTAGAGCTGGGTATCGACCGCCTTGCGGCTGCCGTCGGCGAGCGTCTCGATGCCGCGCGGCTCGCCGAAATAGACCCCGCCGGTCAGCTCGCGCACGATCATGATGTCGAGGCCGGAGACCAGCTCCGGCTTGAGGCTGGAGGCCTCGGTCAGCGCCGCGAAGCAGAGCGCCGGGCGCAGATTGGCGAAGAGCTCCAGCTCCTTGCGCAGGCGCAGCAAGCCCTGCTCGGGCTTCTTGTGGAAGGGGTTGGCGTCCCATTGCGGGCCGCCGACCGCGCCGAACAGCACGGCGTCGGCGGCCTTCGCCTTGGCCATCGCCGCGTCGGTGATGGGAACCCCGTGGGTTTCGAGCGAGATGCCGCCGACCAGATCCTCGTCGATCTCGAAGACCGCGCCGCGGGTCTTGGTCAGCCAGTCGAGGACGCGGCGGACTTCGCGGCTGACTTCCGGGCCGATGCCGTCGCCGGGGAGGAGGAGGAGTTTGGCGGTCATGGGATTTTCCGTCGTGTCGTCGCGGGCCTGAGGGGTCTTGGTTCGCGCAAGGCCGTCCGGGTCCTTGCGCCGCGCCGGCCCCCGAGAAGGCGTGGATGGTCCGCCTGCGCGGGCCATGACAGTACAGCTCTCAGAGCCAGGGCTTCGTCAGCTTCGCCTTTTCCTCGTAGGCGCCGATCGAGGGTTCGTCGCGCAGCGTCAGCGCGATGTCGTCCCAGCCGTTCATGAGGATCTGCTTGCGGAAGGGGTCGATCTCGAAGGGAATGACGCCGCCGTCGGGGCCGCGGATTTCCTGTTTCTCCAGGTCGATGCTGAGGACCGCATTGGCGCCGCGCCCGGCGTCGTCCAGCAGCTTGTCGATCTCCGACTGCGGCAGGACGATCGGCAGGATGCCGTTCTTGAAGCAGTTGCCGTAGAAGATGTCGGCGAAGCTGGGCGCCACGATGCAGCGGAAGCCGTAGTCGAGCAGCGCCCAGGGCGCATGCTCGCGGCTGGAGCCGCAGCCGAAATTGGCCCCCGCGACGAGGATTTTCGCGTCCTTGTAGGCCGGCTTGTTCAGCACGAAATCGGGCACGTCCTTGCCGTCCGGCGTGCGGCGCATCTCGTCGAACAGCGCCTTGCCGAGGCCCGATCTCTGGATCGTCTTCAGGAACTGCTTGGGGATGATCATGTCGGTGTCGACATTGACCAGCGGAAGGGGGGCCGCGACCGCGGTGAGGGTGGTGAACTTGTCCATGGCGGGGCGAGGGTTAGAGCGTTTGGCGGCGGAAGGAAACTCTCCGCGAAGGGAAAGGCGCGCGATTTTTGATCCCGCCGCCCGGTCGGAGGCGCTGGCGCGGCGCCGCGTCTTGCGACAGTTTGGCGGCTGCGCCGGGCCGCCGGCGCGCCCTTTCCTTGCGTCACTCATGGCCCTCCCGATTCGCCTTCTCGCCTGCGCGATGCTGATCGCTCTGGCGCTGCCCGGCCCGGCCCGGGCGGCGGCGCCGGCCTGCGGCCTGGTCTCGGACGGCGAGGCGGCGGCGGCGCTGGAAGCGCCGGCCCGGGTGCTCGACGGCGGCGCGGAGAAGAAGGGCTATTCCGACTGCGCCTGGACGGTCCCTGGCGGCAAGGTGATCAGCCTCATCCTGTGGTCGGCCGCGCGCTTCGACGGCGTGCCCGGCGGCGCGGAGGAGAAGTACGAGGCCCAGGCCGCCGATCTGCGCCGCCGCGGCGCCGCCCGCCCGGTGCTGGAGGATCTCGCCGACAAGGCCCTGGTGGTCGACGAGAGCTCGCCCGGCTTCCAGGCGGCCGGGATCGTCTTCCTGAAAGGCGGCGCGGTCGTCCAGATCAGCGCCCGCGGCGTTTCGGTCGCCACCGCGATCGCCGTGGCGGAAGCCGCCGCCGGCCGCCTGAAGGCCGAGGCGGGCGAAGAGCGGGCGCCG
>ERZ761602.5655-NODE-5655-length-14601-cov-49.625670_pt1 | contig 14601 bp, 9 predicted proteins | sample MGYA00512165_ERZ761602 | MGnify/ENA primary metagenome ERZ761602 (study PRJEB28899, sample SAMN02445085) | bioreactor sludge metagenome | biome: EBPR sludge; isolation source: Thorneside wastewater treatment plant | place: Australia: Brisbane, Thorneside...
AAAATCATTTATCGCATAAATTGTCCTTTTGAATATAATTATGTTAATCCTATTTTTGTCTGAATCAGGATTTTCAGGATTTAAAGATTTTCAGGATGTCATTACATTTTTATTAGATTGTTGTCCTCAAAATGATATTTAATGTAAAAAAATCTTGAATTTCATCTTTGTGTTCTGATTAATTCTCTCCTTCACCACTTATGATCAAATCATATAATGGATTTACTGTCAGGTTTTTACCCTCATTGATAATTACTTCGATGACTTCCTTATTCTCTTCTAAAGTGATATCGGAGTTAATTTTCACACGCGACCAGGCGTGAACAGGATATCCTTGTCCGTTCTGCCAGTTGGCTGTATTTATCCAGTTGCCATCACTTATGGAAATAAATGGTACAGGTGCTGTGGATGCCTTGAAGGCATCACTGTCCAGATTGACCAAGGTACCGTTGTTGAGAGAAATATTGTCATTGGTTTTGGTATCGGAAGCAACATTGAACTGATAGTAAGAAACCAGGCCGGTCTCATTTCCGTTTAGAGTCCGGTACATATTCTGCCGTATTTGTTGTTGTGTCAGAGCCACATTCCAGATGCGTACTTCATCCATCACTCCCTTGAAAAACTGGTCGCCGGAGGTTCCGGATCCGATTACTTTATTGCTGGAATTGTCGATAAATTCATAGGGTGAATCGGAAATCAATGCCTGAGGAATACCATTGACATAAATCGTGTGGGTACCGGCCCCTGAACCTGTCCGTACATAAGCAATGTGCGTCCATTGATCGTTGATATATGAATTATCCCCGGTTTGAGCAACCCATGTATTGATACCGTAAACAGCAACTCGTTTTGTACCGCCATTTGCTGAACCGATCTCCAGCCGGAATGCGCCAGCTGAATTGGTGAAAGAAGTAGAGAAAATCCCTTGTCTGGTTGATTTGTCCCCGGGTTTGATCCAGGCTTCAATGGTCAGCACGTTCCCAACATCAAAGCTTTCATTATTCCCTACATTTACATATTCGTCTATACCGTTAAATTCCAGTGCGTTGCCTGCAATGCTATCTGTCGGAGGATAAAACTGCCACGCTAAAACAGGATACCCATCATTTAAATACGAGGCAATATTCCAGTAGTCATTATTGCCATTGGTTGATTCGCCAGCAAAATCCCAGCCAGCATCGGTAAAGGTGCTTTGAGTTTTCATAAAAGTTGTAGTTTCACCGGAACCTCCTGAACTTGTAGTTTTACCCGATGTCTCTGTATCCCAAAATGAATTGGATATAGTACCTGAAGAATTATTTCCAATCAGACCACCGTTGAAGGAACCTGAAGCATTGACCTGGCCTGTCGAAAATGAATTTGTCACCACACCAGAATTTGAGTTTTCTCCCACCAACCCGCCTATTCTTTCAACACCTGTTGCATTTCCTCTTGCATAGCAATTGGCAATTGTACCTACATTATTATCTCCTGTCAGACCACCGATGTACGAGATTCCGCCAGTATTACCCAAAGCAAATGACCGCTCTAAGGTTCCTCCGTCATTGGACCCGAGAAGCCCACCAACATAGGTTTCCCCATTTACCTGAGCTGAAGAAGCACATTGTCTGATCATTATTGTAGGCCCCGTGATACTTCCTATCAATCCACCAACAAAGTTAATGCCATTCACTGTACCTGCACATTGAATTGAATCGATCAGCGGATTTACCCCATCTATCCTTCCGGCAAGACTTCCGACGTATTGATCCCCTGCTATGGAACAGTTTTCCAGCAATAAATTGTGTACCTCAGCGCCATTTCCAATATTTCCAAAAAGTCCTAAGTAATTATTGGTTCCGCCGTTTATATTCATGTTAATGATTTTAAATCCATCTCCGTCCAGAGTTCCGGTAAATTTTGTCCCTTCAAAACCGGCACCTGTACCTGTACTGAAGGCAATCAACGCTTTATCATAAATTATATCGGTCAGATCAATATCATTGACAATCTTGAAATGAGATGATAAATTGTTGTTTACATTTTCGAGCTGTGTACGGTTTGAAATAAGGAAAGGATAATAGACAGAACCATCTCCGGCAAATTCATAAGCACCCATATCAATGGTTTCTCCGCTGCTGATACTTCCTTTGACAATACGTTTATTGCCCAACAGATCGGTAGTAATACCTGACGGTAAATGACTGTTTAAGCCGGCATCAATGGCAGGGGATGAGGTTTGTAACTGATAATTGCCAATTGTGTTGGGTGTATTTCCCGATGTCGGGGTTACAGGACTGACAAAATTAGGATTTAGAGTAATGCTGTTCGTGGCATTTACAGCACCCCCGCTGGTTATGAATACCTCCCCTGCACCATTATTATATAAAGAATGATCAATGTCTGCAATACAATTGGAACACAACCAAAGCTGGTTGCCTTCCGGGCCTGTATTTCCCCAAAGGACTGAGTTTTTAATCCCAATTTTTGAACCATTGATCATACTTACTCCTCCTCCGCGTTCACCCGCAAAATTACCACTTATGGTAGTATTTATTATCCCGGTAGAATCACTGTTAAAATAAGCACCTCCTCCGTGTAATGCCGATCTGTTGCCACTGATCAAAGTATTTATAATTTTCGATTCAGAAGAAGCATACCGGCTATAATAACCTCCTGATTGCTGCGTGGAACCATTGCCTCGTATAATACAGTTTGTCAGTAAAGTATTATGCCCGTCATTGAAAACAGCTCCGCCATATAATGCATCATTTTGTTCAAAACTTGAATTGGAAATGATAATATCTGAGGACAATCTATTTGTATAATTGCCGCAATTCTGATAAACTGCGCCACCATATTCCGCTTCATTTTCAGAAAAAACAGAACCAGTAATGGTTAAAAATCCGGGATTAACTGAGGCATGTATGGCACCTCCCCTTGCACCAGAGGATGATTTATTTACCGTATTCCCTAAAAAGGTACAGTTTGTAAACGTCGCACCTTCAGTATTGACTGAGGTTCCTATATAAACAGCGCCACCACCCTTTGCTGATCCTGAGGCTTGTGCAATATTGTTTTGGAATGTGCAGCCATAAAAACTGGCATTGTTCCTGATCAGAAAAACTGCCCCTCCAATATCTGACGCAGTACTGTTCACAAACATTGTATTGTTGGTTATCGGATTACAGTAGCGACTGTTGTATATGGCTCCTCCCTGAGCTGCCTGATTGTTCTTGAAGACACAATTACGAATGGTAGGGCTGCTGCCGTTTGCAGAGGATGTCCCTGAATTTAACATACCACCTCCCTTGTTATTTGGATCTGTGCCTGTGGCTTTTCCTCCGCTGATGGTGAATCCGTCCAGAACTGCGGTATTATTCAGACTAATACTCACATGCCGGAAAACATGGTATACATTATTGCCTCCTCCCAGATCTCCGCTCAGAATGGTTTCATTCGCAGAAAAATCACGATCTGCCAGATCAAATGTCAATAGATCTTCAGTTCCTGCAAAGCCCCCGTAAATAGAAACTCCATTTTTCAACTGGAAACATTTAAATAAATTACCTGTACCCCCTACTTCATTATCCGGCACATAGGTTCCTTTGGCAACATAAATGCGGTCTCCCGAAATTGCTGCACTTAGAGCAGATTGGAGTGTTATGTAAGCATCTGTCCAACTACTGCCGTTATTACTTCCCGAAGCATCATGTCTTACATAAATACTGGTTTGGGCATCCATGCCAAAGCTTATTATCATCAGCACAATAAATAGCGATATCCTTTTCATATGGAAGCATTTTTTAGTTTTTCAGGTTATATTATGTCCCAAATTGTATGGGATGAAATCAAATTTCTTTTGATAGTTCTTTTGTCCGGGTTGTTGAGATGTTGAATTATTGAGTTGCTGAATTGTTGATTTGTTTGAATGTTCTATAGAATCTCTCATCTTTTAGATCCCGATATTCATCGTCGGGGTTCGAATCTTCATAATTTCGAGCTGAGCATGAAGACTAAGTATAAGATCGCATTATTTGCTGAATATCAGTATAATTAAACATGAATACACTATCAAATAACATATTTTAGCATGATCACCCGCCAATATACGACAAAGTCAAAAAATGTTTTGATTTACCTTGTAACAAAATAATGTTTTATCAGAAAATAGCGGCTTATTTTGATTGCTTCCAAAATGAGCAGGAAACCATTCATTTGTATGAAGATAGCAGCTGAATATATTGAAGCTGGTTCGGCAATTTATCTGGGGCACATAATCAATAATCTGTCTGAATCAGGATTTGCAGGATTATGGGATTTGCAGGATTATGTTAAAATTATTGCAATCCAGGATGACAAATACTAGAGTTCAGAAAATTGGCCTGTTAATCCTTCTTCGTCTGAATCAGGATTTGCAGGATTTATGGATTTTCAGGATGTGGGAATATTTTTTTATTTTGAATATCGAAAGAGTTAAGTACCATGAAAAAAATCAATTTGATCTCGATAACAATGATCAATTTTCCGGTTCGCCGCTTATAATCAAATCAATGCCAGGATTAATGATCAGGTTTTTGCCCTCATTCACAGTCATTTGGATCACTTCCTTACTCAAATCCAAAGTGATATCAGAATCAATTTTCACCCTTGACCAAGGATGAACAGGAAAGCCTTGTCCGCTTTGCCAGTTAGATTCGTTCAACCAGTTGCCGTTTGCGACAGAAATGAAGGGAATCGGAGCAGTAGAATCCCTGAATTCATCACCACTCATTTGTACCATCATACCATTATTTAGAGAAACATTGTCATAGGTGGTGGTACCGGATCCTTCATTGAACTGATAATAAGAAACCAGACCTGTTTCATAACCCGTCAGAGTCCGATACATATCATTTCGTATCTGTTCTTCTGAACGTGCAATATTCCAGATACGGATTTCATCCGCCATTCCTTTATAAAACTGAGCGCCTGAGGTGCCCGACCCTAGCACCTTATGAGCAGTATTATCCACAAAATCATAAGGATTATCAGAAATCAAGGTTTGTAAAACACCATTCACATAGATTTTATGAGTTCCAGATCCTATACCTGCCCGCACATAAGCAATATGTGTCCAATTATCAATATTGTAAACATTATCACCTGTTTGCGCAACCCAGGTATTGACACCTGACACAACTATACGTTTAGTGCCTCCGCTACCTGTTCCGATCTCTAATTGAAATGAACCTGAGGAATTTGCATACCGGGATGAAAAAATTCCCTGCCTTCCAGCTTGTTCCTGTGGCTTCAGCCATGCTTCAATCGTCATCACATTGCCAAGATCAAAACTCACATCATTACCAACATCAATATACTCATTTATACCATTAATTTCCAATGAATTACCTGCAATATCCTCAACAAATACTTCATCTGCAGCTTCCGATCTGGTAAGCATAAATTGGCCTGTATTTGATATATTCAAAAAACTTGCATGTCCCTCAGCTTTTGATACAGAATTTGCACGAGTGACAAAACTCCAACCTCCATCAGAATTGCTGTTTCTCCTATAAAGCCGAATTCTCCTTGGATTGTTTTCATCATTTATGCTAAATCCTTCACTTATACTCAGGGTTAATTCTGCATCAAAAGATCCGTTTCCGAACCTGTCGATGATCCAGTATTGGTTGTTGAAAGATTCCGTATTATCAGGATTCCTGTTTGGCGCCAGGTGAAGTTTCGAAACAGTTACAGTAGCTGCGTTATGTGTATCGTATTCTGCAGCTGCTCCTGTTCCGCTAAATTCCACATTACCATACTTTTCAGTTGCCGAATAACTTACGCCGATACCAGCAGGTATGGTTGAATATACCCAGGTTCCCTGTGTCATATTATTCAAAAAACCAGTACATCCTCCTGCATTGTCACTTGCCGTTGTACCTGATCCCTCATTGAATTGCCAGTAATTTATTAATCCGTTTTCAATCCCGGATAGTGTAAGATGCATACACTCCCTGATTTGTTGTTGGGTTCTGACTATATTCCAGACCCTGATTTCATCCAATTTCCCATCCAGATTTTCAGAAGCAGACGAAAATCCAAAAGTACCATTTGGAGCAAACAGGCTGCTCTCAGGTGTTGCTGAAGATATTAATTCCCCATTCAGATAAAGTTTCATTTGGTTACCATCGCAGGTACCTGCAATATGCAGCCATTCACCGGTGGTCAATACATTATTCACACGCACTCCGACCAAACTTCCATTTGCTTTTTTAATATAAAAATGGAGCTGAGCCGGACCGCCAAATTGTGATCCGTCATACCTCAAAACGGCTACTTCAGGATCAATGGTAATAAAGCGTGAAATTGCATTTTCCGGTAATGAATTGATATTCACCCATGTTTCAACCGTAATGGCAGTGATGGTAGTATTGAAACCAGAACCTGAAACATAATCATTTTCCTCATTGAAATTCAGACAATAATTATCCTGGGCCACCGGATTTGTTTGGAATGTAACCTCATTTCCGTATGAAGTCCCCTGTTCATTTGTAGCATAAGCACGCACAAAGTATTCAGTATTTGGTGTCAGCCCCGTAATTTCGCAGGAAAACCCTCCATTGCCTGAGACCGTTCCTTCCTCTGTCCTGCTGTCCGAAATAACGGGTGAACCACTCGTATTCCAACAGACTCCGTGTTGAGTCAGCACAGGAACACCCAAATTTTCGATGTTCCCGTGTCCGGTTGCTGCTCCAGTCGTAACACTGGAAACTGCTTCTGTGGTTACGATTGGCAGGTAAATCTGCCAGTTCAGATATGGGTATCCATCATTCACATAGGACAGCATATTCCAGTAATCATTTTCACCGTTTGCTGTTTCTCCGACAAAATCCCAGTCTCCATCTGTAAATGTCGATATGGTTTTCATTTCTGAAGTAGCTTTCCCTGTTCCGCCATTTGAAGTAGATATGCCACTGCTTTCCATATCCCAGAAACAATTATTTATTTCGGAATAGTTTTCAGTATCATTATACCCTGCCAAACCTCCTTTAAAACTGCCACTTGCTGTCACAGTACCTGTTGAATAACTATTAGCTACCATTACCCAATTTGCACCGATCAATCCTCCTACATAATCAGTTCCGGTGATATTTCCGGTTGCATAACAATTATTGACTAAACTACCTTCCTGCGATCCCACCAGACCGCCCACATAAGTACCCCCAATGACATCGCCGGTAGCATAACTATTATTGATAGAATTGCCACTGTTCATTCCCAACAAGCCCCCTGCCATGCCATATCCCACACCATATACATTGCCTGTAGCATAACAATTGTTTATGTTGCTGTCCCCACTTGCAAGCCTGCCGATCAGTCCACCACAAAGTTCTGCCCCAACCATACCCGTTGCGAAGCAATTACTTGCCGTAGCGTTATCCAATTTGCCAACAATCCCTCCGGCGATTCCTTCATTACAGCTAATTTTTGCATCAGAATGACAATTGGCAATACTTCCGGAACTTTTAATTCCGAAAAGACCACCAGCATTTGCAGCATAATCTGTTCCTGTACAGATTACAATACCTGTTGAGTAGCAATTGCTTACCTGACCGGAACCTGAACAATACCCTATCATGCTTCCAACCTGACCATTGCCTGTAATGTGTACATTGATCAAACCCAGGTCTTTAAAGTCTCCCTGAGGACTATACGTATTTCCAAAAAGACCAATATGGTCAGTCTGGGGACGATCAATAAACAAATTGCGGATGATATGATTTTGTCCGTGATATAGTCCGGTAAAATTAATAACATCATTTCCTATCGGAGTCCACCCCTGGTTGCCATCCCAACCCGGAGTTGTCCAGGTTACAATATCTTGCGTTTGGGTGTATAAATTTGTCCATCTTGAATCTGCAGTCGGTGCAATGGACATAGCTTCTGCAATCCATACCAGGTTCATCAGGCTCGAAATCTGGTTGCCTGAAGGAGCAACGGAATAGGCTCCTGTCCATTGCAGGACAGGATATCCTGCAAAACAAATTATTGAAGACATTACCCAGTTATTATTTCCTGCGGCAAAATTCCAACCACTAAAAGTTCCGGAGGATTTCATCTGGCTTGTTGATTTTGCTGTGGCTCCGATGCCCGTTGTCTGACCACTTGTGTTCTGATCAAAAAAGTTTGCAGTATTGGTTCCACCTTCATTATTCCCGATAAATCCTTTATCAGTGCCAAAATTCACTGACCCTGTTGAATAACAATTCATTATCGTTCCCTGGTTATTATCACCGCAAAAACCTCCGAATGCTATATTTGTTCCGGAATATCTGTTAATATTCCCCAAACTGAAACAATCGGATATTGTATTATTAATATTATATCCTGCAAAGCCACCGACATTATTGCCACTTGCGTCCACATCACCCGTTGAAAAACTATATTTGATTGTGCCAGATCGGCTGTATCCGACCAATCCACCTACATACCAATTGCCTGTAATGTCTGCCAATGAAAAACAATTGCTGATCGTACCATCATCATTGTATCCGGCCAAACCTCCGATATATCCTGGTCCGCTGGCATTTCCCGCGGAAAAACAATTCAATACCGTTGCGTTCTGGACGTATCCTGCAAGCATGCCGATATACCAGTTGCCGGTCACATCTGCATCAGTTATTCCCAGATTTCTCACGTTTTCTCCATTTCCGAGAATATACCCAAACAAACCAACATAATTGGTTGAACTCCGGTTGATGTAGAGATAAGATATGGTGTGCAGTTGTCCATCATAAAAGCCGGAAAACATGGTCGTATTGTTTCCTATTGGAAGGAAACCTTCAGAAGGTCCGGCTGAACCATTGTTGTCCCAATCCTGCTCTGAAGGATCAATGTTAAAAAAAATGTCCTCTGTCTGAATAAAATACCTGGTCCAATCGTCCGAAGTCAGCGAAAGTTCAATCAAATCGTTGGCTGTTGCAATTTTATAAGGATTGGATGATGAACCCGTACCGCCAGAGTACACTCCGGCTGTTGATTGAATGCTCCAGATCATGATTATTATCACCAAAGTGATCAAGCTTGTTTTTTTCTGTTTTGACAATTTCATAATTCCTCAGTTATTTTATTCAATTACTTAGTTTATTGCACCATGCTGATCACCTTCCCCGCTATCATCTGCAACATCAAAGCCGGAAAACTCCTGATGATCTGCAGTTTCAGAAATTTCCATTTGCAGTATTCTGAAAAAAGGATTGGTAATATTGCAGAATTCCAGGAACGTTTTGAGTGTTTCAGGTTTGCAAGAAATGATTACACGGACAGATGCATCTTTTTGATAATAAACCCTGCCTGTTGTTATACCGCACATCTCTGATCTGGCTTTCAGATAGTATCTGAAACCTGTTTTATAAACATCCCCGGTGATATGAATATCATAGCATGGCATGGCACAAAAGTAACTGGCTGGCTGTTATGCCGGAATGCTTATGCGTACATTGAATTGTCTGTGGATAAATTACTTGAAAAACCTGTGGAAACTCAATATATTTACCATGAGTGATAAAATCCAAAAAGGTCTGAGCATGAATTACTTATCAGGAATATTTACAGTTGGATCTCCCGGTTCCATAATGTTTCAAAACCACAAGTCATGCAGCATGTCATTCTTAAACCGGATTTGTCTGAATATCCAGATTTTTAGCCTGCTCCCTGAACTGCATAGGAGTCATACCAATAGATTTTTTAAACCTTTTATAAAAATTTGAATTGGATTTGAATCCGGCCATTTCCCCGATACCTTCCACTGAAATATGATTCAATTGCGTGTTATTCAGGAACTCAACGGCTGTCCTGATGCGATACTCGAACAACAAATCGTAAAAACCCATCTGGTAATGATCATTAATCAGTTTGGAAAGATAAGTCCGGTTGGTATTCAGTTTTTTACAAAATATTTCCAGACTGACATCACTCCACAAATAAGGTTTCTCTTCAATCATAAATTTCTTTAAATTCATTGCCAGAACATCCGGTTGATTATCTCCATTGGATTTAATGCCTGATCCTGTCAGCTTACTGAAATAGTGTTCAGCCTGTTTTTCCAGCTTCAGAGCCTTCAGATTCTGCTCTGCCAGTTTTTTATAGGTTCTGTTTTTGAATCGGTACAGAAAGATCAGGGTCATCAATAATCCTGTCGTGATCAGGAAAATAACAAATAGAAAATTCAACTGTAACCAGTATGTTCTACTCTTTTGTGCTTCTTCCTTGATTTTTGCTTCTTTTTCCTTCAGATCATATTGTGCAGACATCTGATTGATTTGCAACTCGATGCGGTCATTGTAAAACTGGATCATCAGATCATAGGCCACCATAAGATATTCAAAGGCTGCATCAGGATCACCCAAATGATAACTTACGTTAGCCAGATGGTAGTAAGCATACCTGAACAAATTGCGGTTTTCTTCAACATTTCCAATATCCAGGGCTTTTAGCAGGATGTTTCTGGACTCAGGATATTTTCCCATTTTACCATAAATATAGGACAAGTTGAGGTAAGCGTTGATCGTATTCGGAATTTTATGTAGCTTTTGGAAGATCCGGGCAGCATCGAAGATCAGTACCAATGCCGAATCATACATATTATGGTTAAAATAATTATAACCGAGCTCATTTTCAGACAATGCAAGGTATAGCGCGAGATCATTTTTTTCCGAAATCTGAATACAACGTCTTGAATATTTCCTGATTGAATCCGTTTTATTACCTTCAAAAGGTTCTTTTTCACTCTGAAGAGCCGCCATTCTGTTATAGGCAAATGCTTTGTTTCGAACACTTATCCCGCTATTCCCAAGGACTTTATAGAGCATGGAAATTCCTTTTTCATACTCACGCTTTTGCCTGTAGGCATCTGCCAGGTAAATGGCAGCATAAACAGATGAATCACTTCCTTCATTTACCTGACTCATAAACTTAAGAATCAGAGGGATCGCTTCATCAGGCCTTGACTGGCTTATCAGCTCTTCTACTGAACCCATAATGTTCCCGTTTTCGACACCGGCATCTAAATCCATTTGTTGGATTGAACCCAGAATTCCGTTTATCTCATTCAAAACATTCACTTTGGAACGGATACGATCCAGTTTAGCCTGCTGTTTTTGGGTCAATCCTGCACTCTTTTTCATTTTTGAGACCAAAAGATTTAAAGAATCAAGACTCTCACCCAATAATTTCCCGGCAAATTCATATTGCCTGTTAAAATCCGTAGATTTTGATGCCTGCCCTGTTGCCCTGACATTGATCAAAACAAGGAAAATCAGACAAACAGCAAATTTATACTTCATGCTCATTACCAAAGATTTCAATTTATTCACAAACTCCGCTGCCATGGTAAAATGCTCTCTCTTTTATTTGAATTTCATAACTGGTGTTAAATCTGTGACTGATCCGATAAATCCCGGACAGGAACGATGATTAGGCAAAGGATCTTTCTCCCCCGGAACTATTCCTTTGCCTGACAGGAATCTATATTTGATCCGGATTGTTTTTCCGAAAAGCTACTGCTGTTTTGATGATTTTATGTAATGACTGTATTTTGTTGTTCTGACTGTATCAATTCAAAGTTTATTTCAGATCAGATTTTTCTTTTTTTGGGGTTAATATTAAGTGATGAAACGTTGCACATTTGCGATAAAAAACTCAGTAGTACCGGGAAAAAATCAGCTACATCTTTTTACTGAAGTTATCTGGCAAATTTAAGGAATTATTGTCGTTTCCAAAATACTGGTTTACTTTTACTTTAAACTGTCTGAATCAGGATTTGCAGGATTTGTGGATTTTCAGGATGATCCAGTATCGTCCGAAGTCTGTCTATTTCATTTGTTGGTAAGGGTTGGCGGTATACTTGTTTAGTTCATCTTATATCAACGATAGGTTCAGCAGCCAAACTTATTTCCTGTTCTTATAGTTTTACCGTTTTATCTTCTCCCTAAACCTTTGCAATCCTGTCCTTTATTTTTTGCTCGGGATTTATTTATTAAACCAGGTCATATCTCTCATTTGAAATGGTTCATTTTGCTCCGGAATCAGTGGTACAATTTGGCCGGTATATTCAATAAAGTTTGTCCAATTTTCTCTTTCGTGTATGTACATAATTACCACCGCAAAATATGCGGCACAAATACAAATTTTTCACAGCAAAACAATCCTTTGCATCTAAAATCTTTATTTGTTGTCTATTGACTAAGAATTGACCCCCTGGTTGACGGAATAAGTGGTTCAAATTGCTCCGGAATATTCATTGGATAATACTGAGTTTCTCCATCTTCGTGAATTTACTCGTGCCTTTTTCTGTCTTTTTCATATACATAATTACAAAAATTTTTTTGTAATCATGTCCGAATATTTAGGGGTTCGGAACACTAATTTGAACAAAGCCACGTACTCTTGTCAGTTGTTTTTTGTGACACGCTTGGTATCACAAGCCTCATTCATTTGTTTCAAAATACTTAGAGGTGTGAAAACCTCTGCCTTATCACGGGTTCTGTAGAGTTGCTCTGTTTTACTTTTTAATGCCCTTGGTTGTATTAAACTAACTAAAGCTCCTGTTATTAGATCAGTGGTAATATGTTCGGTCGGAGCAAACAATTGCCCATTAGAATCATACGAATCGGTTGCCCACAAAATATTTTTACCAGTGGTTTTATCTTGCAATAGAATATTCAGCAAATCATCTTTTTCAATAGATAATCTTCACGGATGTCTATGTTTACTGTATGTTTTTCTTGATCCGGCATGTATTCTATTTACCCTATGGGTTTTATTTCACTTATTATAAAAGCAATTTTTATTTACTCTTTTTCTATTTAGGTTTCAAAAAATTTTCTCCGGTAACTACATTTTTTCCAGTTTTAGATTCTAATTCTTTTCGGGCATTTTTGGCAATGGCACCTCCTTTTTTGCTGGCTTTGGCGTTTTGGGCTACGCCTTTCGCTTGTTAAACCTCTGCAATTTGACGGGTAGAAAGCTCGGCAAGTGCCGTAAAAAGGAGTTCTGCCTCACTCATGTGATCTCTTAAATTTTGTGATTTTAAACCCTTAATTTCTTTGTGCTTTTTTACAGAAATACCAGTCCATTCCTGATGAATAATATTGGTCAAAAAAGCAAATTCATCTTGTTTGGTAACGCCACTTCCTTTCCAATAATCGGTGAGTTTGTTTCGGGTTTCTTGCCCGGTCATGCGTTGCTGAATCCATTTTTCGGAGCGACCCATTTTTTGCCAATTTTCTCTGGCTCTGTCCATGCTTAAGCTTGGGTCTTGAATTTCTTGTAAGCGTTCGTATCCTACTTTGGCCAACCATTGTTTAAAAGGTTCGGCTTTGGGAGAAGGAATGGATTGTATAAGTCGGAAAATTTGTTCTACATCTCCTACATCAGTTTTATAATATTTTCCATCCTCTGATTCTAATTTCAGTTGGTTACAATTTGTAACCGACTCATTTCCCTCTTTTTTAAGTCTGCTTTTCAGTACTTTCCAATAGTTTCTTGCTCGTTCCACAGTAGGTTAATCTGTAAGAATACCCACAATATCTACAATACTGAAATACCAAATTTCCTTTTCAGCATTATATTGGCTACGAACTTTTTTGTTTTCAAATAATTTTATGTTGCTCATTATTTATTTTTTTGCCTTGTTTTTTTTTACTCCATTGATTAATTTTGTTTTCTATAAAGGCAATTTCTTCTTCACTCAAACCATATTTTTATATAACGGTCGCGCATAGCCTCCGACCGCAGCGATAGCAAGGATGTAGTGCTATGCGATGTTATATGCTTTTTTTTATTTTAATATTTCAAATGAATCCAAAAATTGGTTAAATCTTTCAATATTATAATCATAAGTATCAGGAGTTGAACCGTATTGTATCCATAAATACGCAGTTGGTGTTTCAACTAATGCAAATTCATAATTAAATATTTTATTATTTGAAATAGTGAATAACCTTTTTCTGACTCCTAATTTAAAAGGTCTATCATTAGTACTGAATCCATACAGGATATGTTCTGGACTGAACAATGTTGGGTGACCTGGCTTATTTCCTGTTATGAGCACTTCGACAAATCGATCCCATGACGAAAATTCATTTTTGAAAAATGAAGTTATTGAAATGGAGTTTTCTTCATTATTAGGTGTTGGTAGGATTCCTGCAAATATCCTATCAGATCCTGCATCAATTAATTCTATGCTATCTGGAATTGATACTGAATACTTGAAGGTTGAATCAACTAACTTATATAAAGTTATTTCCAAATCTTCAATATCCCTTATTAGTTTATTAGTTGTTGTGAACTCCATATGAATCGTATCATTGCTTTGGGATTTAAGGGTCCAAGCTAAAGCCGAAATCAAGAATAGCATTAGTATTTTCTTCATAATAAAATTTTTTACTTCGAATTGGATATAACGGATGGGTATATGAAACGTTTGGCATTTCAAAGCGATTTCCTATCAAACCGTTGCAATGTTTATTAAGTGTACCGCCCTTAAAATTAGCACTTTCCGCCAAATGTTTTATATACCGTGTTGAACTAAATCCCGCTTCAGCGGGATATGCTTTCAAAAATACCCGATTCTTT
>ERZ761602.5656-NODE-5656-length-14601-cov-6.535542_pt1 | contig 14601 bp, 7 predicted proteins | sample MGYA00512165_ERZ761602 | MGnify/ENA primary metagenome ERZ761602 (study PRJEB28899, sample SAMN02445085) | bioreactor sludge metagenome | biome: EBPR sludge; isolation source: Thorneside wastewater treatment plant | place: Australia: Brisbane, Thorneside...
GTACTAACCGGGTATCTAAAATATTTTGTAATAATGAAGTTGATCGTCTTACTGGTATTTTTTTCTTCTTTTAACGCGCTTGCTTTAACAGGGTTGTCCCAGCAACGGATTGATTTAAATCTGAGAAATATGTTAATAACAGATGTCCTTAAAGACATTGAACAGAGGTACAGCTACCGGTTCATGTACGATGAGGAGGTAAGAGTAAGTGCTGTAAAAGTAGATGTGTTTGCAAAGAAAGCCACGATAGATTACGTGATGCAAAGCCTGCTGAAGGAAACGCTTTTTTCCTACAAGAAGATAAATAGCGGACTGGTAGTGGTAATAGGAAAGCCGGGCGTAAACGTTCTGCTCACGATTTCGGGCCGGATTACTGACAATAAGGGGAGCGCGTTGGAAGGCGTAAGCATAGTAGAAAAGGGCACAAGCAACGGCGTTACAAGTGGCGCAGACGGAAGTTATAGCATTACGGTAAGAAATGAAAACTCGGTATTGGTTATTTCTATGGTAGGATATACTCAGCAGGAGTTATCGGTAAAATCTGATAATTACTCGGATATTGTGCTGCAGCCTGTTGATAGTAAGCTCGAAGAAATAGTGGTGGTGGGATACGGTACCCAAAAACGAAAAGACCTCACCGGGGCCATTACTTCCGTAAATCTCGAAACATCGCCGGTAGCAAACCTTCCAAACGTAAACCTGCTGGATGCTCTAAAAGGAACCATGCCGGGTTTAAATATAGGCGCGCCAACTACAGCCGGCAGCAATCCCAGTTATAATATACGCGGGCAAAACTCAATAACTGCCTCCAACACGCCACTTGTTATTTTAGACGGGGCTGTGTTTTTGGGCAGTTTTAACGAACTGAACCCGGCAGATATTGCTACTGTGGACGTTTTAAAAGATGCAAGCGCTGCTGCCATCTATGGTTCCCGTGCAACAAACGGCGTTATACTGGTTACCACCAAACGGGGAAAAACTGAAAAGCCCACTATCCAGGTAGCAGCTACTGCAGGTACACAAACTTTTACCAACCGCCCCGAAATGCTAAGCACCGAAGGGTATTTACAATTACGAAAAGACCGATTTTCTGCCGACAACCCTTCAGGAACCTACGATATCAACACCAATCTTTGGCCGTATGAACTGGATGCGTATAAAAATAATATTACCGTGGACTGGTTCAAAGAAGTAACCCGCGTTGCTCCTTTTCAAAATTATACAGCATCAGTTTCAGGCGCTACTAACCGGTTTAATTATTATGTATCAGGAAACTATATGAACCAGAAGGGTATTGTGGTGGGCGACCAGTTTCACAAATATTCGGCCTTAGCAAAAGTCGAAATGCGTATCACAGACTGGTTAAGGGCCGGGTTCGACTTTGGGTTTACCGATAAGAATGCAGACGGAGTATCAGCTGATTTTGAAAAAGGTACCATCTCCAGTCCTTATGGGTATAAATACGTTCACGACAGGGGAAGCATTGCTCCGGGATTTGGAGATTTTCCTAACCAGATAGAGCGCTACCCGCAGGGGCAAACCACTACCTTTAACCCTTTATGGGTCACCCAACAGGATAACGAAGATCGCAATCAGAACTATCGTAGCATTTCCTTCGCCCGCATTGATGTGCCCTGGGTAAAAGGCCTCTCTTACACCTTCAACTATTCAATAAATAAATGGGAAGGACACGCCGCTAATTTTCAGCACGAGAATATGTTTATCAATACCATGTTGTTAAGCGAACTTTCCGACCATACATCACACCTTGTTGATGCCAACGGGTCAAAATCCAATTCAACACGGACTGACTGGTATTTGAATCATTTGATAAATTATAAAAGAATTTTTGGCGATCACTCCTTCGACCTTACTTTACTTGAAGAAGAGCAAAGCCAGAGAAACAACTTTTTATCCGTTTCTGCCAGGGACTTTGCCGGGGCCGGAACTTCGGTGTTAGGCTTCAATGCCCTGGAGCTGGGCAACTCAGCAAATTATACTATTAATACAGATTATTCCAAGCTCAATCAAATGGCTTCGCTTGCCAGGCTCAATTATATATTTAAAAACAGGTACCATGCAAGTTTTTCCATCAGGCAGGACGGGTACTCCGGTTACGCCGAAGGACATAAGTATGGTGTGTTCCGGGCTGGTGCCGTAGCCTGGACGGCAAGTGAAGAGCCTTTTATTAAAGACAATACTGACTTTTTTGATAATCTAAAGTTTAGGCTCTCCTATGGCGAAAACGGCAATCCTTCGGTAGGAGCCTATTCCACTTTTCCACGAATTAATTCAAACAACACCATTTTGCTGGGAGGCACTACACAAAGAATAGTGTTTGTAAATAACCTTGCCAATAAAAATCTGGATTGGGAAAAAACAACCGCTTTCAATATCGGACTGGATTTTAGTGTACTCCGGTCAAGATTGAGCGGAACTATTAACTTATATAAATCCAACACTACCAATCTTCTCTTAACCCGGTCAATTCCAATCTTCAATGGTTTCACAAGCGTGTTAGACAATATTGGTAAAGTGAAGAACAAAGGTCTCGAAATTCAGTTGAACTCTCAAAACATACGTAACAATGATTTCTTGTGGGGTACAGGGTTTAATTTCTGGATCAACCGAAACAAAATTGCAAGTTTGTATGGATTAGATGGCAACAAGGATGGGGTAGAGGATGATGATATTGCAACCGGTCGCTTTATAGGTAAATCTCTCGGTGCAAATTATACATACGTGATGGATGGTATCATACAAAAAACTGATGCAGAATACATTGCTATTTATGGCGGTAGGCCCGGCGACATAAAATTTAAAGACCTGAACGATGATGGAAAAATTGATGCCAAGGATCGTACCATTGTAGGTTATGACAAGCCCAATTTTACCATGACGTTATCCAATACCGTAGGTTACAAAAACCTCGAACTCTATGTTCTGGTTAATTTTATTGCAGGTGGCGGCAAAGACAATTGGTATGTGAGCAACAACCCCTATCCTTATTTCCCCAATGCATTGTATGGAGGTACTGCTGCAAACTGGTTAGATAAAGAGTATTGGACACCCGACAACCCCTCAAATTCAGTAACGTCGGTCAACTATAATAATTCAGCCTTTGGCTATCAGTTTCCAAAATCAAGAGAATTTGTAAGGTTGCAGGATGTGGCGTTGTCCTACATTTTGCCGGCAACAATTTTGTCGCGTGCACACATCTCTTCTGCCAAGGTATTTCTTTCAGGTAAAAACCTGTTAACCTTTAGCAAATGGGAAGGGCTCGATCCTGAATCGGGAACCACATTTGCAACACTAAATAATTACCCCGTGTTTAAGATAATCACTTTTGGAGTGAATGTGAGTTTTTAACGTTTGGAAGTAACAAAAAATTACAGCAATGAAAAAAATACTATTAATAATAGCTTTAGTAAGCGGTTTTATCTTTATCGGATGCAGAAAAGATGCCTTTCTCAGGGAAACGCCAGGCGACTTTTTAACGGTTGACAACGCATTCCTCAATGCTGCGCAGTTTCGCACCGGTTTAAGTTATTTATATTTCCTGTTGCGCGAAAACTACATATCGGATGATGGTGATGTACGTTCGGTACATTTTGGTAGCGGTGCCGATATTAATTTCAGCCAGACGGAGGCAAATGTATGGACCAATTATTCTAACCTGAACGCCAATGCCAATTGGTTAAGGGATCTTTTTGACCGCCAGTACCGAATGATTAATAGCGCAAATAATATTTTAAAACAATCCGAAAACCCAGATGTAAAATGGGTGAATGATACCGAAAAAGCCAACATACAAGCCGAAGCGCGTTTTTTCAGAGCTTGGGCCTATCGCTTTTTATCGCAAATGTGGGGAGATATGCCGCTTATTACCGAGCCGGTTACTACGCCAAGCCTCGGCTATAGCCGCGATAAACGCGAAAAAATATATGAGCAATGTGTAGAGGACTTCAAGTTTGCTGCCGCTAATTTACCACGCACAACCAACCAGGTAGGAAAGCTGGTGAGTGGCGCCGCCTGGCACTATTTAAGTGAAATGTATATAGCACTTGCAGACGAGCGCGGTGGCACAGATAGAACATTGTATCAAAATGCAGTAGTTGCGGCAGATAGCGTAATTAAGAGCGGGCTTTACAATCTAATGACCACCCGGTTTGGTTACCGGGCATCCGTAGCCGGTAAAGATGCATTTTGGGATTTGTTTCAAATGACAAAAGATGATGGCACTACCAACTTCAGTTACCAGGGTGGCAACAGAGAGTCATTACTCATAATCCATCTTGATAAATTTAAAACAGGCGGATTACCGCCAAGTGGGTTAACCACCCGCTCAAACCAGGAAAGATTGTTTTGGCCGGCATTTTGGGGTTATTCCAAGTTCGGTTTCACAGGAGTAGCTTACGATTGGATGGGGCGCGGGGTAGCCTGGGTTAGACCCACCAGTTATTTTATTTACGATCTGTGGGCGAAATCAGGGCCGGAAGATACTCGTAATGCAGAATGGAACATTAACCGTGTATTAAAAGTGCCTAACCCTAACGGAACTTATCAGGACTTGCCCGATCCCACCAGAAACTGGCCAACAGCGCCTCAGACTATCACGCTTGCAAACGGCAGCACTATCGTGGTGCAACTGCATCCGGGCGATACCATAAGAAAAGAATGGCTCATTACGCGCGAAGACACCATGTCAAGATGGTATCCCCGGGTAATGAAAATGGGTTCTGACTGGCATTATACCACCGACCCCAGCAACTCTTTTGTGCAGGACTACTATGTGGCACGACTGGCAGAAACCTATTTGCTTAGAGCCGAAGCTTATCTGAAATCGGGCGATGCCGCTTCGGCCGCAGCAGATATTAACGTGGTAAGAGCAAGGTCAAAAGCCGCGCCTGTATCGGCCGGTAGTGTAGATATTGATTATATATTGGATGAAAGAGGCAGGGAACTTTATGGCGAAGAACTAAGAACACTAACGCTGTGCCGGCTTAAATTGTATAACAGCCGCACAAAGCGTTTCGGTTATCCTTTGTGTGCAAGCACTATTGATAACAGTACACTTAGAAATAATTTGTTCCCGATACCGCAATCGGCCATTGATGCCAACAGCAATGTGATTATTCCACAAAACTAATGTGTTTAAAAAGTATGACACATTCATCAATTGTTCCGATATGAAAAGGAGCATCAATATGTCGGGCGAACAGATACCCGTCAGCAATGAACCGACGTTTGACGAAGTCAATATTTTATGCGGAATGACATATGACCATTAAAAACATAAAAATTACACAGATGAAAAAATATAATTACTGTTTATTAATAATATCCGTCATCACTCTTTCTTTACTGGCGTCCTGCAAAAAATTTTCAGCAGATGTATTGCCTATGACGCCGATTGACGTAGGAAGCCAGGATACCTACGAAATTTTAGACGAGTATTCAACGCTAACAATCCCGGTTAAGTACACCAGCCTGTGCGACTCTGGTATAGCAAGCGCGGGCTATAAAGTGGTGAACAATCGCAACCGCCCGATTATACTGGTGCAAAGCCCCGTTGTTCCAATAGCTTTTAGCGGTAAAACGGTTGATGCCACCATCAGCGTTCCGGTACGAACCGGATTGTTATCGGTCGTTATCATCATTTATGACAAAGACGGGAGAATGAGCTCGAAAAGTGTTAATATAAAGAATGTGACTCCTTCAGGCGCACCTGTAAGATCATTAACAAATGTGGAGATGTCAACAGACCCGGCAGACAATAAGAATTTCTTTTCGATGTACGAAACAGTTCCGGTGTTCGGGAGCGACGAGGCCAAAACAAAACAGGATCGCATAGACTTTATCGCCGTAAGTATGGGAGGCGGAAGAGTGATATCGCCAATGGCCTATGGCGCAAGCAACGACTATTACAATGCTTCAAAAACGGCGCTCGCTGGTTTTTCCACTATCAGCTACTTGTTTTTGTCATCTTCCCGCACATATGTAAATCAGGCAAACCTCAATTCTATTAATACCGATGCCGATCTTACAAAATTCTACAACGATTCCGTTATGGCCAATCCGCCTGCTGGCAATTACAATGTAATCAACGCAGACCGGCGGGTAAGTGACACATACGGCGCAGGTACCACCGCGCGGGGATTTTTGATTGGCTGGGGATATCGCTCACATCCTGTTGGCACCGGCGTTGTGTTGAATGAAGCATTTGCATTAGTGTTCGTAAAATCGGTAACTCAAAAGGCCAACGGGCATTATGTGCTGACTTTTGACATAAAGGGGCCCTCGAAGGATCAAAGGGCAGATTACAGCAAAACAGCAATACAGCCATACTCGCCGTATCCGCTTTAGGTAACGATTTCCGTTAGTACCGTAGGGTTTATAAAATCTGAAGATATTCGTTCAATTCAGAACAGAAAGTTATTACATACCTAAAATGAAAAATGGTTTTTAATTTGAAAGTGAATTATGGTTTTTTATTTGTGTTACTATGCAGTACACAAATATCATCAGCACAGCTACAAACAAATATTGAAACAATTGCACCCGGCGTTATTAAACTAAGCATGGGGGTTCCCGATAAGTTTGCCCCGTACAATTTTTGTATAGGGCAACCCAGGGTAAACGAAATGAACAGGCTCAACACTAAAGACCTGCCGTTTTCGTTATCTGACGTAAAGATTGTTGTAAACGACCGGGGAGTACAGGTTCGTGTCCCGCTCAATAATAGCGAACAACTATATGGTTTTGGTTTGCAGGTAGGAAGTTTTGAACAACGCGGGTTGCGAAAACGACCAATTGTAAACGACCGGCCAACACTTAGTGTTGGGTACACGCATGCCCCACAGCCATTTTATGTTTCTACGGCGGGCTATGGCGTTTTAGTAAACACTTCCAGGTATACAACGTTTCTCTGTGGCTCTAATCAGGAATTACTGCAGCAAACTGCAGAACTGCCCACAGGGACTGATCTGAAATTTACGGTAGAAGAGTTGTACGCGCAGCAATCTCCAAAACATGGCGCCGTGTGGGTAGATATTCCCAATGCGAAAGGTATTGAGGTTTTTTTCTTTCAGGGCCCCACATTAAAGGAGAGTGTACAACGCTATAATCTTTTTTCAGGCGGAGGAGTATTGCCGCCGCTATGGGGATTGGGATTGAAATACAGAGTAAAAGGCGATTATAACCAGAACCAGGTGATGAAGATGGCGTCCTATTTTCGCGAAAGCAAAATTCCCTGTGATGTGCTGGGTTTAGAACCCGGATGGCACAGCAATGCTTACTCCTGCTCTTACGTTTGGTCTAACAAATTTCCTGCACCCCAAAATATGATTGACAGCCTGCGGGGTATGAATTTCCGGCTTAACCTATGGGAACACGCATACGTAAATCCACAAGCGCCGTTTTATAGTGATTTGAAAAAATTCTCCGGCGATTTCCTTGTATGGCGCGGACTCGTACCTGATTTTGCAGATGCACGTGCTACAAAAATTTTTGCGGACTATCATGAAAAGCACTTCATTAACAAAGGCGTATCGGGATTTAAATTAGACGAATGTGACAACTCAGACCTACTGGATGGTAAAGCAACTTGGGGATTTCCTGATATGACGCGTTTCCCGTCAGGAATTGATGGCGAGCAGATGCACCAGCTATTCGGTTCCCTGTATGCTGCTACCCTGTTCAACGTTTATAAAAAGAAAAATCTGCGTACCTATTTTGACTATCGTGCCTCCAATGTTTTTACATCAGCCTTACCGGCTGTCTTATATAGCGATGCTTACAATCACAGCGATTATATCAGTATGATTTCCACCTCCTCCTTCGGTGGTTTACTCTGGTCGCCTGAACTGCGCGATTCAAAGTCTGAAACCGATTTCATACGCAGGTTGCAAACCGCTTTAATCGCTCCGCAATCAGTTGTAGATGCATGGTTTCTAAAAAACACCCCCTGGTTTCAGTTAAACAGGCAACTGAATAACGAAGATGTAAAATATGAAAAGGCAGACGAACTGGAGGCATTGGTGAGAAAACTGTTCAGGGAACGCATGTCTTTAATACCTTACCTGTATGCTTCGTTCGCAGACTATTACAATATGGGCGTACCGCCGTTTCGGGCATTGGTGATGGATTACACATCTGATAAAAAGGTACACGGGATCTCCAATCAGTTTATGATCGGTTCGGCAATAATGGCAGCACCCACAACCATGGATAGCGCTTCCAGAACAATATATTTCCCCGAAGGTGTGTGGTATGATTATTATTCAAAAAAACAATACATCGGCGGAACGTATTATTTTGTAGATGTTGCCACTGACAGGCTGCCTCTTTTCGTAAAAAGTGGCTCAATTATTCCCGTTGCGGCGCCTGCAGAATACATTGATGCCAACACCGTTTTTGATATAACCTGTAAAGTCTTTGGAAACAACCCCTTGCCCTTTACACTTTTTGAAGATGATGGACTTACATACGACTATGAAAAAGGTGTTTCAAATTCCGTGCTTCTAAGCGTTGTAAATAAAAAGGGAACGGCACAGCGCAAGGGTAATTTTAAGGGAACGAAATATATGATCAAAAACTGGGAATTTATAAAATAGTAAAAAGACATTAATAATGACAGCGAGGATATTTTTGTATTTTTTAGTATTCGTGAGTGTTGTGGCAGCCAATGTTAAACCTGCTGAAGAGGAAAAAATTTGGCTGTCTGAACTGGATCTTACAAAAATGAGTTGCGCCATGTGTATGCCCAAAATTGATCAGTCTTTTACGGGTACTACCATGCAGATGGCTGGCGAAAAGTTTACCAAAGGAGTGGGTACGCTTGCATACAGCCGCATGTTGATTGATTTACACGGCAAGGGTAAAAAGTTTTCAGCAAAAGTGGGGCTTGATGATACCGGCTATATAGAAGCGTCTATTTCGTTTTTTGTGCTGGGCGATGAGAAAGTGCTGTGGCAAAGCGGGCCAGTAAAAAAAGGAGGCAAAGCAAAACCCGTTGACGTGGATCTTACGGGGGTGAAAAAATTAGGATTGCTGGTTACGGTGAACAATGAGCATATTTCAGAAAATTATGCCAACTGGGCAGAGGCCGAAATAGTGTATGTGAACGAAAAGCCTGTTGCAATGGAAAACGCTTTTCAGGCAGAGCAATATGGAATTCTGACCCCCGCAGCGCCGAACGAGCCACGCATCAATACTCCCGGGGTATATGGCGTTAGCCCTGATGCTCCCATTCTGTATCGTGTGCCTGTTACGGGCAGTCGGCCGGTTAGCTTTGCCGCAAGGGGTTTGCCCACCGGGCTGAAGATGGATGGCAATTCTGGCTTTATCACAGGAAAAATTTCGAAGCCCGGCAAATACACCATAGTGATAAAAGCCAAAAATATATTTGGAACCACAAAAAAGAAGTTTACAATAATTGCCGGCGATAAATTGGCTTTAACACCACCCATGGGCTGGAACAGTTGGTATGTTTATTATCACAATGTAAGCGATTCTTTTATGCGCCAGGCCGCTGACGCCATGGTTTCTTCGGGCATGGCCAATTACGGGTATCAGTATGTAAATATTGATGACTGCTGGATGAATAAGCCTGGAACCTCCAACGCAGAGGAAAATGGCCCGTTGCGCGATGCTGATGGCAGATTGCTCGGTAACAAACGCTTCCCTGATATGAAAGGGTTGACGGCTTACATACACGGTAAAGGTTTAAAGGCGGGAATTTACTCTTCACCCGGCCCCACCACCTGTGCCAGGTATGCCGGAAGCTATGAGCATGAAGTGTTGGATGCGAAAACTTTTGCAGAATGGGGTTTTGATTTTTTAAAATACGACTGGTGTTCTTATGGCAGCATTGCAAAAGGCAACTCGGTAGAGGTTTATAAAGCTCCCTATGTTTTAATGGGCAATGCACTAAAGCAAACCGGCAGGGATATCATTCATAACCTCTGCCAGTACGGCATGGGAGAAGTATGGAAGTGGGGTCGCGAAATGGGGCACTCCTGGAGAACAGGCCCCGATCTGGGAACGGCTACCGGTAGTTTTGTTCCGGGCTTTTACAATACGGGGTTGAACAATTCGCAACACTGGGAGTACGCCGGGCCGGGCGCATGGAACGATCCAGACTACATCAACATAGGATGGGTAGGCAGTTCAAGAGATAAAAACAGGCGAAAAACCGCTTTTACTAATAACGAGCAATATGCCTATATGACCATGTGGTCACTCATGGCAGCCCCGCTTTTCTTTAGCGGTGACATGAGCCGCCTAGACAGTTTTTTGCTCAATGTGCTATGCAATCATGAGGTAATAGGCGTAAACCAGGATGTTTTAGGAAAACAGGCGAAAATTATTCGTAATGATGATGATGGCATGTTGATGGTGAAAGAACTTGCAGATGGTTCAAAGGCCATCGGCCTATTCAACTATCCCGGCAGTAAAAAAAATCCGTCCGATTATTTTGTGTGGAATAACAAAAAAACAGGTACCCGCAAATTAAAGTTTACAGCTAAAGAGTTGGGAATCAACGGAAAATTTAAGGTAAGGGATATTTGGCAGCAAAAAAATCTCGGTGTATTTGAAACAGTCATGGAGCTGAATATTCCGTACCACGCAGTTGCCTTCTTAAAAATCAGCCGGTAATGCTTTTTAATCGGGTTATAATATTATCAGCTATATGGGCGATGGTTGCCACCCATAGCCAGGCACAGGTAAAAACAATACAGAACAGCACCGGAAAAACTATTGGCTGGAACGTTCTTACAGGCTCAAGCGTGTACCAGATGATGCTAAACGATCGGGGAGAGGTGATTCCCGTTTTTTTTGGTTCCCGCCAACGGGCAGAGCAGTTGCTTAGGCAGGATCGTGCCCGGGGCAATGGCCCGTTTCAATTAAATGAAGTACCGGTTCGTGGTGGATTTGCCGATAAAATTCCGATCGTGGAAGTAAGTTTTGCCGATAATATCAGGGATTGTGAACTGGTTTTTGACAAAGCAGATATGATACGCATAGATGACCGGGATGTATTGCGCATTGTGCAAAAAGACAGCCATTATCCTTTTAGCGTTACCTCGTATATACGCACCCTGCCCGAGTTGGATATGATTGAAAAATGGATTGAGGTGAAGAATACCTCCCCAAAGGAATCTATACAGATAGAGAACCTGCTGTCCGCTTCCGTGTTGCTGCCTGCCAATACTTATTACCTCGATCACCATGGGGGACGATGGCTAAACGAATTTCAGCTACAGAAGACGCGACTCACAACCGGCGTTCGCACCTTACAGGCAAGAGATTTCTCTGCATTTGCAAACTCGCCCTGGTTTGCAGTATCCGATCAGGAAGATGCCGATCATGGCGCTGCAAATGTTTGGTTCGGCCAGGTGCATTATAGCGGTAACTGGCGTATTGATCTGGAGGCTACGGTAGCAGGTCATTTGCAAATAGCCGGGGGTATTAATTTTTGGGATACACAATGGAAACTTGACGCTGGCCAATCATTCATTACACCAAAAATGAGTTTTGGCTTTACCGAAAAGGGAACGGATGAAGCCGCAAGATTGTATGCCCGGTATACCCGAAACGAAATTTTACGACCCGCAACTAAAGATAAAATGCGCCCTGTTATTTACAATAGTTGGTACGCAACCGGCTTTGACGTAAATGAAGAAGGACAGCTAAAGCTGGCAAAACTGGCAAAAGAAATTGGGGTTGAGTTGTTTGTGATTGATGACGGATGGTTTGCAGGGCGCAAGGACGACCGTGCAGGTTTGGGCGATTGGTGGGCTGATGCCGCCAAGTTCCCTAACGGCTTAAACTCATTAATTAAAAAGATCAATGACCTGGGAATGGATTTTGGCATTTGGGTGGAGCCCGAAATGGTAAACCCCAACAGCGAGTTATACAAAAAGCACCCTGACTGGGTGTTTCATTTTCCCAACCGCAAGCTCAACGAATGGCGTCATCAGCTCACGCTCAATCTTGCAAGGGAGGATGTGTACCAATATTTATTGCAAATGATGACCCGCTTATTGAAAAATCACAATATAAAGTTTGTTAAATGGGATCGAAACCGGGGCTTGTCCGAGCCGGGTTGGCCCGCTGCACCCCAGCACATGCAAAAGGAAGTGCGAATAAGGTATATGAACAATCTTTACAGGCTTATTGATGAATTGAAAAGCCGGTTCCCGGATGTGTTGTTTGAATCATGTTCCAGCGGCGGCGGAAGGCCCGACCTGGGGATGCTTTCCAGAATGGATCAAACCTGGACAAGCGACAATACCAATCCGCTGGATCGTCTTTTTATACAATATGGCTATTTGGCGGCCTACCCGGCAAATACAATGGTTTGCTGGACAACCGGGTATGATCCCTCTACCATTAATTTGCCGTTGGACTATATTTTCGATGTAGCCATGCAGGGAGTGCTTGGCGTGGGCGACAATATTCTGCAGTGGAATGATTCAAAGAAAGAAACAGCCATTCGAAAAATTTCAGCGTATAAGGCGGTGCGGCACTTGGTGCAGCATGGCGATGCATACCGCCTGCGATCTCCTTTTAAAGAAAACAAAACGGCCATACAATATGTGTCAGCCGATAAAAATGAAGCAGTGGTGTTTTGCTACAATATGGAAAAAACTATGGAAGGCGCAAGGGACGCGAATCACACCGCGCGCAACTTATTATTGCAGGGACTGAACCCCGAGGCCCTGTACCAACTGGATGATAAAAGCAAAACCACGGTAACCGGCGCTTACCTTATGAAAGCAGGCATTGCCTGGCCGGTTACAGGTGCATACAGAAGCATCGTTATCAGGCTCATCGCGCAAAAAGCTGTTAAGGACAATCGGAACTAAGTCCGCTTTAACACTTTGAAATTTCCCGAATATGCTGAAAGAAGTCTTTGCAACTCCCTGATGTCTACGATTAATGGCAGACATTGTCCATTAAGCAGGGAGGAGCAAGTTTTGACCTTCTATTCGTTACCTTCGCATCTCTAATGAGAGTTACTTCAATCATAACCGTGAACTACAACCAACCAGCGGTAACGATTGATTTCCTGTGTTCGATAACGCAGTACGCACCGTCGGAGGGTATTGAGGTAATTCTTGTTGACAATGCCCCTGTCGAAAATCACGAACCAGAATTTAGCAGCGCCTATAACGGCCTCATTTATTTGAAAAGTGAAAAAAACCTGGGGTTTGCAGGCGGCAACAATATCGGTATTAAAACCGCAACGGGCAGCTATATTCTACTGCTCAACAACGACACGGAAATTACCAGTAGGTTCATTGAGGCCATGGTGAAAGAGATGGAAGAGAATCCCCAAATCGGATTACTTTCCCCTTTAATAAAGTACTGGGATGATAAAAGTATTATTCAATACGCCGGATTTACCAAGATGAACTATTTTACTGCCAGTAACCGTGGTATCGGGTATTTGGAAAGCGACAGAGGACAGTTTACAAATACAAGTTGCGAAACGGGATTTTGTCACGGGGCGGCAATGATGTGCCGCAAAGCCGATCTTGAAAAGGCGGGCCTGATGGATGAAAGCTACTTTTTATATTACGAAGAATTGGATTGGTGTGAAAAGTTCAAGGCTATTGGTAAAAAGATATGGTTCACTGGTAAAACCTATATTTATCACAAAGAGTCTATGAGTGTGGGGCAGGAAAGTCCGCTCAAAACTTATTATATGACGCGTAACCGTATGTTGTACATCCGGAAAAACACAAATCGTTTTACCGGAACTTTTTTTAATTTGTATTATGTGGCCTTTGCAATACCAGGGCAGTTGGTTAAGTGCCTGGCAAAGGGAAGAGCAGATCTTGCGAAGCAATCTTTAAAAGGTCTTTGGTGGAACCTGGTTCACAACAAAAATTCACAAGCGACAGGATATAAAGCAAAATGAAAATAGCGTTCTGGATATCATTGTTTATCATTTTCTACACTTTTATTGGTTACGGACTCCTGTTGTTTTTGCTGGTGCGAATCAAAAGATTCATCAAAGGCAGAAACGACGTAGTTGGCGAAGACGATTTTACCCCTACAGTAACCCTGCTGATTGCGGCTTATAACGAAGAAAGCTATATTGCCAAAAAAGTAAAAAACTGCTTTGAATTAAATTATCCTTCAAATAAGCTCCAAATTGTTTTCGTTACTGACGGCTCCACGGATGCGACGCCGGAAAAGATAAAGCAATTCAGCAATGTAAAACTGCTGCACAAACCCGAGCGCAGAGGAAAGATGGCCGCCATAAAGAGAGTGATGCCGCTGGTAGAAAGCGAAATTGTGGTGTTTACCGATGCCAATACATTCCTCAATCCGGATGCGATAAAAAAACTTGTGTGGCATTATCAAAAACCAAAAGTAGGAGCTGTGGCCGGGGAAAAGAAAATACTTGTTGAAAAACTTGCTGATGCCAGTTCTGCCGGGGAAGGTTTTTACTGGAAATACGAGTCGGCGCTCAAAAAGTGGGACTACGAGTTATATTCGAATGTTGGTGCAGCGGGAGAACTGTTTAGCATTAGGAGGGAATTATACCAACCTGTTGAGACCGACACTATCATAGATGACCACATG
>ERZ761602.5658-NODE-5658-length-14600-cov-256.184325_pt1 | contig 14600 bp, 7 predicted proteins | sample MGYA00512165_ERZ761602 | MGnify/ENA primary metagenome ERZ761602 (study PRJEB28899, sample SAMN02445085) | bioreactor sludge metagenome | biome: EBPR sludge; isolation source: Thorneside wastewater treatment plant | place: Australia: Brisbane, Thorneside...
ACACGCCTCCTAAGCGTGGGATACAGGTTCGATTCCTGTCGAGGGGACTTGCCGGACGTCCGGCGGAGTCCGCCGAAGAAAGCCGGTTTCGCCGGCTGAGCACCCACAGCAAGCAATTGCCCGACACGCTCAAGATCATCGCCTAGCGTGCCGAAACGGCGATGGCCAACGTCCTGGCGCCGCTTCTTGCCCGCCCGGACGAGGCCCGGAGCTTGCTACGCGCGATCTACACGACCGAAGCCGACTTGCTGCCCGACCCGCAGGCCGGCACCCTGACCGTTCGCCTCCACCATCTGGCCAATGGCGTCTCGGACCGCGCCGTCCGCACACTCTGTGACGAGTTGAACGCGACCGAGACCGCCTTCCCACGCACCAACCTCCGCTTGATCCTGCAACTCGGTCCTTCGAAAAATCCGTGAGATCAGGTGGTCTGAACCTGCGGGCTCCTCGATGCCACGCGGTTCGCGACCAGGCATTTTTTTTCAGAGTGCCAGTGCGACAGAGTTGACAGAGACCAGAGATCCAGTGGTCAGCGCTTCAGGATGGGGGAGACACACACCAACCGCAACCCCAGGTCGTTGCTGCGGTTGCCCGGGTCGCCGTCGAGGCGGTCGGCGCAGCGCGCGAAGTCGCGGTCGTAGCCCCAGGAGCCGCCGCCCACCACGCGCCGGGCATCGCCGCTGGTCGTGACCGCTCCCGGTTTTTCGAACTCGTTGAAGCACCACTGCCAGGCGTTCCCGCCGAGGTCCAGCGCGCCCTGCGCCGAGGCACCGGGCGGGTAGACCCCGACCGCGATCATCCGACCCAGCTCGCTCTCGATCGTGTTCGCCCGACCGTCGTGCCAGTCGCCCCACGGGTACTCGCGGCGCGGATCGCCGCCGGTCGCCGCCTGCTGCCACTCCCACTCGGTCGGCAGCCGGACCTCATGACCCAGCGCGGCGCTGAGCCACTGGCAGTAGGCGATCGCTTCCCACCAGCTCAGGCTCACCGCCGGCTGGTTGGCACGCCCGCGCTGTACTGCCGCCGGAACATCGTAGCGTTTGCCGACGAGCGCTTCATAGCCATCAGCCGCCGCGAGAAACACCCGCCACTGCGCCACCGTCACCGGATGGCGTGCGATGTGGAACGGTTCAACGGCAAAACGCGGGCGACCGCGCCAGCGACGCAGCAGGCCGCTCGCCGCGGCGTCGAGTTCGACCTCGCCGCCGGGTACCTCGTGCCAGACGATGTCCGGCAGCCCGTCGGCACGCAGGCCGACGCCCGGTCGCGGGTCGCCGCCGGGAAGCAGCGCCAGCCGGTCGCCGATCGTCGCCCGCAGCGCGTGCGTCGTCTCCGGATCGGCGAGCAGCGCCAGCATCTCGTCGACCGCCAGCGGGCCGAGAAAGCGCTGCTCGCTGTCGCGCAGCGGAAAACGCACGCCGAGCCGCTGCAGCATCGGCGCCGTCTCGAGCATGACGCGCTCGTCGGGCCAGCGGTGGCTGTCGCCGTGCGCTGCCCAGGCGACGGTCGCGCGCTCGATCTCGCGCCGTTGATGCAGGTCGTCGCGGTCCTCCTGCAGCCAGTCGCGCAGCCGCGGCCAGTTGCGGATCAGTGCTTCGTGCGCGACCTCGACCGTCTCCTGCCCGCTGCCGGGGTCGCGGCTGGTGACCAGCAGGCGCTCGCTCGCCAGCTCGCCGATCAGCGCCCGCGCAGCGTCGGCGAAATCGCCGAGCGGCGCGCGCCGGCGGGTGTCTTCACTGCCGTCGCCGAGCTGGACGAGCTGCAGGAAGACGTCGCGGGCGATCGCTTCGCTGCCGGGGGAGCGCGCCGACAGTTCGTCGATGACGCTGTCGGCGCGCTCGACGATGGCGCCGCGAACGCCGCCGATCGCGTCGTAGCCCGCCTGGCAGAGGGCGCCATCCTGGCGCCGCGCGTGGAGCTGCGTCAGGCAGAACTCGAGCAGCGGCAGGTTGCCCGGTTCGTCGCCGACATCGTCGAGGAGGCGCGCGACGAGACCCGCCTCGAAGCGGAGATCCGCCTTCTCCGCCGGGCCGCAGATCGCCTGCCGGCGCTCGTCGCGGGTCATGCCGCCGAGCAGGACCGTCGCCCGCTGCAAGTGGTCGCGCAGCGGCCGGTGGTCGAGCGCACGGCCGAAGAAGTCGGCGCGCAGCGTCAGCACGACCTTCAGCGGCGCGCTGGCGGCCGCCGCCAGCAGGCAGTCGGCGAAAGCGGCGGCAGTGGTGGCAGTGGTGGCGTCGGTCGAGCGGTAGGTGTACAGCTCCTCCCATTGATCGACCAGCAGCAACAACTGGCGGCAGCCCGGCTGCACGGCCAGCACGTCCGCGACCAGGTGCGGCAGGCCGATGCGGGCGCCGCCGGCGACGCCGCGCGCCAGTTCGGCGGCGAGTTCGCCAACCGCCAACTGCCGCTGCACGCGCTGGCCGGCGGCCGGCTCGCCTTCGATCAGCTCGAGCAGGCAGCCGGCGAGGCTGCGCCACGGCTCCGGACCCGGTCGCACGATCGCCGCCGACCAGCCGCCGCGCCGGCGCAGCACCGGCAGCAGCCCGGCCTGCACGACCGAAGACTTGCCGCTGCCCGAGGCACCGACGACGGCGACCAGCGGCTGCCGGTCGACCGCCGCGACGATTTCGTCGGTGAAGGCATCGCGACCGAAGAAGAACGGTTCGTCTTCCTCGCGAAAGGCGCGCAGGTCGCGGTACGGGCAATCGGCCGCCGGCGCCCGCGCGCAGCTCGCGTCGAGTTCGCCGATCAGCGCCGCAAAGTCGCCGGCCTTCTCGTCGCCCGCCGCGCATTGTGAACCCAGGCGTGCGGCCTGCCAACAGGGTAACGGCCGTCTTCCCGGTGGTGCTCTGCAACGGGTGCCAGCGCTGGACGGCGGCACGTGACGTCGGCGAACGCATCGCAGCGCTGCCGGCCAGCCTCCGGCGTTATCATCCGGCGCAACGCACCTTCCTGCTCGAGCAGCGCGCGGTCGATGCAGCCCGCTTGGCCGACACGCAGAACACGGTCGCCGACATCATCCGTCTCGAAACCAGCAGCGTGCCGGCCGACGTGCAGCGCGCCGTGGCGCGCCTGGCGGCGCACCTGCAGGGCGCAGAATGCGCGAGCCTGCGGCGCGCTTTCGTCGTCTGGATCAACCGGGTGGTCCCGCTGTGCCTGATGCCCGGACAGGAAATACCCGAAGTCAAGGAACTACAGGAGACCGACACCATACTTGCCGAAACCGTCGCGGAATGCACCAGACAGTGGAAAGAGGATGGCCTCCGCCATCGCCAGGGCGGGTCGCTTGGGTAGCGCGCGTAGGTTGGGCTGAGGAACGAAGCCCAACAGATCCGCGACCGTGCCCTGCCATCCGGGCGTGTTGGGCTGCGCAGGCTCAGCCCAACCTGCGGCGCCGCGGATCTTCCGCTGCCCGCACGCTTCGCCGCCAGCCTGCCGATCCAGGTGGCTGCTGCTGCAACCACTGATTGTCGCTGCACCGCCAACAGGGGCATACTGGCACACCTGACGGCGCTGCACCGCAACCACCAACGGCACCACCGATGAGCATCCTCGACGACACCACCCGGCACGAATTCATCACGCTGCTCTCGCCGATCTTCGCGCGCGCGGATCGACGCCGCGAGTTGCTCGCGCTGGCGCTCGGCGCCGACGGCCCGGCGCTGCGGCAGTTCGGCGAGGACGAGTGGCGGGGCCCGCCAGAGGCCTTCGTCCTGCGGCTGGTCGACGCGCTCGCGCGCAGCGACGAGGCCGGTCGACCGGCGTTCGCCGGACTGCTCGATTTCGCGCGCGAGCGGGTGCGCGACGACCAGCGGCCGCGGGTCGCTGCGCTCACGGCGATGATCGCCGCGACGACCTCGACCACCGCCACCGCCGCAACGCCGCTGCACCTGTCCGTCTTTCTCGCTTCGCCGGGCGACGTCAGCGAGGAGCGTCGCCTGGCGCTGCAGGTGCTCGAACAGATCCCTTACGACCCGCTGCTGCGTGGCCAGGTGACGATCGAGACCGTCGCCTGGGACCAGCCCGGCGGCGGAACGCCGATGCTGGCGACGATGACGCCGCAGGCGGCGATCGCCGCCGGACTGCCGCAGCCTGCGCAATGCGACATCGTCGTCGTCATCGTCTGGGCACGGATGGGAACGCCTCTGCCGGTCGACGAGTACCGCAAGCCTGACGGCAGCCCGTACCTCTCGGGCACCGAATGGGAGTACTTCGACGCGCTGGCGGCTGCCGACCGCTGCGGGCGGCCGAGGATTCTCGTCTATCGCCGCACCGGGAAATGCCTGCTCGACCCCGACGACGACGCCTTCGACGACAGGAAGCGCCAGTACGACCAGGTCAAGGCGTTCTTCGCCACGTTCCGCAACCCCGACGGGTCGATCCGCCGCGGCGTGAACGACTATGCCGCTCCTGCCGACTTCGGCCGCGACCTCGCCCTGCACCTGCGGTCGCTGATCCGCGTGCTGCTGCACGAGCGTGCCGCCGCAGCGACCCGCTCGTCGCCCATCCCACCGCCCGCAGCGACCCCGGCAGCGCCGCTCTGGCCGGGATCGCCCTTCCCCGGCCTGCGCGCCTTCACGCCGGCTGACGCGCCGATCTTCTGCGGCCGCGGCCGCGAGACCGACCAGCTCGTTCGCCGGTTCGCCGAAGGCGGTCGCTTCATCGCCGTCGTCGGCGCATCGGGATCGGGCAAGTCGTCGCTGGTCGCCGCCGGACTGCTGCCGCGACTGGCCGGCAACGCCATCGAGGGCAGCAAGGACTGGCTGCTGCCGCAGGTGGTGCCGGCCGGCGCGGTAGGCCGCTGGCAGTGGTCGGGGCTGCGCTTAACCCCCGGCGAACTCGGCGACGACCCGTTTCTCGCGCTCGCCGCCCGGCTGGCGCCGCTGCTGCCCGAGGAGACTACGCCCGGCAGGCTGGCCAGGCAGCTCGCGCAGGAACCGGCCAGTTTCGCGGCCGCGGCCGCGAGCCTCCTCGCCACGCGACCGGAGTGGGCCGAGATCCTGATCTTCATCGACCAGTTCGAGGAACTGCTCACCGTCGTCGCCGAAAGCCGCCGCGCACCTTTCGTCGAGCTGCTCGCGGCGGCGGCAGCAACACCACGCTTGCGGCTGGTGGTCACCATGCGTGCCGATTTCCAGCCACGCTGGCTCGACTGGCCGCGGCTGCCGCAAGCGCTCTGCAGCGAGGCGTTCTCGGTTCGCGCCCCGGGCCTCGCGGCGCTGTTCGAGATGATCACCACGCCGGCGGCGCGCGCCGGGCTCGAACTCGAAGAGGGGCTGGCGGCGCGCATCCTCGAGGAGACCGGCAGCGATGCCGGCGCACTGGCGCTGCTCGCCTTCGCGCTGCACGAACTGCATGAGGCGAGGGACGCCGCCGGCCGCCTGACGCATGCCGCCTACGACGGCTTCGGCGGCGTCCGCGGCGCGATCAGCCGCCGCGCCGAAAAGACCTGGCAGGCGCTCCCCGACGCTGCACGGGGACTGCTGCAGCCAGTTTTCGGCGAACTCGTCGAGGTCGACGAGCGCGGTGTCGCCACCCGCCGCCGGCTGCCGCGTTCGCGCCTCGCCGTCTCGCTCGCCGCCAGCGAAGCCGTCGAGACGCTGCTCGCTGCCTTCGTCGATGCGCGGCTGCTGGTCAGCAGCCAGGGCGCTACCGGTGCCGTCATCGAAGTCGCGCACGAGGCGCTGTTCCGCGAATGGCCGCGGCTGCGCGACTGGATCGGCGAGCGCGCCGACGACCTGCGCACGCTGCGCCAGGCCGAGACGGCGGCCGCCGAATGGCAGCGCAGCGGTGGCCAGGCCAGCCACCTCTGGCCGCACGAGCGCCTGCAGCCCGTGTTCGAAGCGCTGGCTCGGCTGGGCAAGGGCCGGGCGGACCTCGCCGATCCGGCACGCTCTTTCCTGCGGCCGGAAGCCGAGCGCCTGCTGGCTGACATCGCCGGTCCGGCGACGACGCACGACCGCCGCGCGTGGATCGGCGACCGGCTGGCGAGCATCGGCGATCCCCGAGCCGGCGTCGGCGTGCTGCCAGACGGCGCACCCGACATCGACTGGTGCGAGATCCCGGCGGGGACGGTGGAACTCGAGGACGGTCACGGCGAGTTCGACGTCGTGCGCTTCTTCATCGCCCGCTATCCGCTGACCTGGTGGCAATACCAGGCTTTCGTCGTCGACCCGCATGGCTATGCCGACCGCCGGCGCTGGTGGCAAGGGCTGCAGCGCAAGGACTTGCCGGGCGAACAGTTTCGGAGGCTAGGCAACTGCCCGGCCGAGAACATTTCATGGTACGACGCCGTCGCCTATTGCCGCTGGGCGAGCGCGCGGCTCGGTTACGCAGTGCGGCTGCCAAGCGACGCCGAGTGGCAGCAGGCGGCTACCGGCGGTCGGCCCGGAAAGGCTTATCCGTGGGGGTCGCGATGGAGGGAAGGATGTGCGAACACTAGGGAAAGCCGGCTCAACCGAACGACGACCGTCGGCATGTATCCGGCGGGTGCTTCGGTCCACGGGGTCTTCGACCTCGCCGGGAACGTCTGGCAGTGGTGCTTTAACGAATACGATCATCCCCGCCAAGCCCAACTCAGCAGCAGTACCCGACGCATGGTGCGCGGCGGCTCCTGGATCCACGAACCCGGCAACGCCCGTTGCGGCTTCCGCTTCGGCAGCGATCCGAGCCTCCGCAACTCCTACTTGGGCTTGCGGTTGGTGTGCGTCTCCCCCATCCTGAAGCGCTGACCACTGGATCTCTGGTCTCTATCATCTCTGCTTCACTGGCCCGAAAACGACCGCGGGTGGCTGCCGGGCGGCCGGCCCAATCCGGGTGGCCTGGCCGCCTGACGCCTTTGCATTGCAGCCGACACCGCTGGCGAGCAGCGAACGGTCGGAACTGTTTGCCGGCACGTCGGTTGGGCTGAGGAACGAAGCCCAACATCGGCAAGCCATCACTGACAGCCGGCAGCCGCTCCACGCGCACGGGCTCCAGCCTCTGGCGGCGCTGCTGGCCTGGGGCGTTGGGCTTCGCAGGCTCAGCCCAACCTACGGGTCTACCGGTCAGGCACCGCGCGCCGGCACCGTCGGCGTGCGCTGGCTGCACTTGCCCGGCCGCCCGCCATCGCCGGTCGCCGCCCACTCGGGCAGCGCCTTTGGCGACGGCGGCCGCATCGTGAATCGCAGGCCGCGGAAGACTTGCTTGCGCAATCCCCACGAATCGGCGTAGCGGATGTGGTTCACCCAGCCGCTGACGCTGGCGTCGAACTCGCCGAAACTGATCCGTCCGCCGAGGTAGTCGTCGAGGCGTTCGCCGAGGTGAGCGACCGTGGCGCGGATCTTGCGCGCCTTGACCAGCCGGTGCGTCGGATGGACGACGAAGCCCAGCCAGGGAATGCCGCAGTGCGTCGGCAGCACCTGCGCCTCGCGCGCATGGATGGTCAAACGCAGCTGCGCCAGCCGGTCGACGAGCGCGCGCTTCCAGGCCCACAGTTCGCGCTTGCTGTCGCTGAACAGCGCAAAGTCGTCCACGTAGCGCAGGTACGCCGGGCATGACAGCTCGCGGGTGACGAACTGGTCGAACGGGTGCAGATGGCAGTTCGACCAGAACTGCGAAGTCAGATTGCCGATCGGCAAGCCGCGCGGGCGGCAGGCGGCGAGGAGATCGTCGCCCGCGAAGTAGACCATCGCGTATTCTTCGTCGAGGACGCCGGCGCCGCTCGCCAGAATGCAGTCGACCAGCGCCAGCACGTCGTCCTCGGGGATCGTCCGGGCCAGCGTCTGGCGCAGGATCGCATGGTCGATCGAAGGAAAGTGCCTGACGATGTCGGCGCGCAGCACGTAGGCGTAGCGCTGCGCGAACTGCTGCAGGCGGTCCACCGCCCGGTGCGTTCCCTTGCCGGCGCGATTGGCGTAGCTGTCGGCGATGAACAACCGCTCGAAGCGGGGCTCGATGACGCGGCACAGCGCGTGATGAACGACCCGGTCGCGGAATGGCGCGGCGCTGATCTTGCGCCGCTTCGGTTCAGCTATATGGAAATGGACGTACGGCCCGGGGCGATAGCTGCCTTCTCCGAGTTCCCGCCAGAGCGCCAGCAGACGATCGGCGAGTTGGTACTCAGCTGGTACTCGAAGGTCGCCGCCGCGTCCCAGCCGCGCTTGCCCTGCGCCGCGCGCGCGCCGCCAACCGGTGCTCACGTGCCCACCCCACAGCCCGGCGACATGGCGATCCTGGTTGGAGAAGCCGATCCCCGAAGGCGTATCAGACTGCCTCACCGGCTTGCACCGGCCAGCCGAGTATCGCGCTTGGCGCCTTCTCTGCCTAGGGCGAGCGGGGCCGAGTGAGAGCGGCTGGGGCTGCGCGCGGGGTGCAACGCAGCGCTTGAGCCTGCCAGCGAGGCATGGACGGCAAACCTCAGCGATGCAGTGATCAGTGCCTCAGGATCCTGGAGGCGCACACCAGCCGCAACCCGAGGGCGTAGTCGCGGTGACCCGGATCGAGACCGTTGCGAAAGGCGCAGCGTGCGAGGGCACTATGGGTCGAACAAGATCCACCTCTGATCACGCGCCTTACGTCCGCATTGGCACCCTCGCGCCGATCGTCTGGAGCGTAGGGGTAAGGATGAAAGGCGCTGCTCGTCCATTCAAAGACGTTTCCGCTGACGTCGGCTAGCCCTTCGGGTGTATCGCCAGCCGGAAACACACCGATTGGCGTCGTGGCGCGAACATGAGTCTCGAAGCTGTTGCAACGACCGACCTCGAACTCGTCGCCCCAGGCATAGCGCCGACGTTCGCGGCCACGCGCCGCCGCCTCCCATTCAGCTTCGCTGGGTAACCGCCAGATCTGCCGGCTCTGCGCCGACAACCAAGTGCAGTATGCTCGGGCCTCGTGCCAGCAGATGCCGACCACCGGCTGCAAAGCACTGTTGTACTGTGGATCGTTCCAGATGTCTGGCTGTGTTTTCTTTCCCGCGGGGTACCGCTGGTTCAACGTGCTCTCGAACTCGCGATCAGTCATCCGCCTCATCACCTCAAAACCTTCGGCCTGCTGCCAAGTCATGTGCCCGTTCCGGAGCAGCTCGTCGATTCGCTCCGAATTGTCGCACGCCCACTGCCGTCCTGCCCGCCATGCGTGTTTCGGGCCTTCGGCAGTCCTCTCGCCGCGCCGCCAGCGCTGCGCCGCGTCGTCCTGCCACCATCGCTCGTCCTCATAGCCGCCCGCGGCGATGAACAGCCGCCACTCGGCATTGGTCACCGGGAAGCGAGCGATGGCGAAGCTCGCGAGCCTAACCCTGTGCGCCGGTGATTCGCCCGCGTACAGCCGGTCGTCACTCCCTACGCGGTAGCGGCCCGCGTCGACCACCAGCAGCGGCGGCAGCAGGAAGTCGTCACCATCGGGGCCGCGGCCTTGCGCGAAGCGCGGATCGCCGAGTTCGCCGAGCGCGCGCGCGGCGGCGATGCGCGCGCGCAGGTCGGCCTGCGGATCGCGGCTGCGCTCGACCAGCGCCTGCTGCAGACGACGGCGCAACGCAGCGGAAACCGGCACGTCGGGCGGCGCGGCGCAGCGGCCGGCGAGCGGCAGGTTGCGGTCGATCAGCGCGCTGACGAAAGCATCGGCATCGCGCGCGATCGCCGCGGCGAGGACGAAGCTCTCCTCCCAGCCGGTCGCCGGCGCTTCGGGCAGCGGATCGGCGTCGGCGAGGCCGGCCAGCACCTCCGGCAGGCGCGGCAGCATCGCGTCGGCGCGCCAGGCGCTGGCGGCGAGTTCGGGATGTGGATCGGCGGCAAGCGCACGTGCGGCGAAATACTCCTGCAGCAACTGATGGACGTAATAGACGTCGTCCCACTGTTCGTCGAGCACCTGCAGCGCGACGCCGGCGTGCAGCAGATCGTCGCCGTGCTGCGTCCCGCGTTCGCCGCCGAGCAGTTCGCGCGCGTCGTCCCACGGCACGCGCAGGCGCGACGCTTCGCCGGGCGCGCGGCGCGACTGCAGGTCGTAGGCGAAGCGGCCGAGCGCCGGCAGCAGCGGGCCGCCCTGCGGCAGGTCGGTGGCGTTGCGCCAGGCGCGGGCGCTCTGCGCCAGCCGCTCGTGGTCGCGCCGGTCGAGCAGCGCGCCGGGGCGGAACAAAGGATTGTCGGCCGTGATCTCGCGCTGCAGCGCCTGGCGGACGAAGGCGGTGAACAGCGCCGCCCGGCCGTTGAGCAGCGGACCGCCGGCGCCGGCCTGGGCGAGCAGCAGCCGGAGGTAGAACGGCGAGCGGAAGAGGTCGAGCTGCGGCGTTCCGCGCAGTTGCTGCCACAGCGCCGGGCCGTGCTCGGCGTCGTAGGCGCCGAGGAACTCTTCGACCTGGCGGTCGCCGAGTTGCTCGATGCGCACGTGCGGCACCGGCGCTTCGGGCGTCGACAGGCTCGCGCTGTAGTCGAGGCTGCGGCACGAGAACAGCACGCGCGTGCCCGCCGGCAGTTCGCCGACGAAACCGCGCCAGAGCGCGATGCGCTCGCGGTAGTCGGCCTCGTCGCTGTGCGGCAGCTCGTTGACGGCGTCGAGCAGCAGGACGAGCGGCCCGCTCGCCAGCAGTTCGCCGAATGCCGGCAGTTGCGGGTAGCGCCGGCTCCATTCCTGCGCCAGCCAGTCGCCCGGCAACGGCGGTGCTTCGCCGGGGCGGGCCGGTCGGTAGCGGTTGAGCGGAACGAGGAAGCTCAGCGGCGACGCCTCGCCAGCCGCTGCCCGCAGGGCGTCCGCGGCGAGGTCGAGTTCGAGCCGGCGCAGCAGCGTGCTCTTGCCGCAGCCGGGCGGACCGAGCAGCACCAGCGCCCGCTCGCCGGCCTGCACCAGCACTTCGCGCAGGTCGTCGAAAGTCTGCTGCAGCGGCTGCCAGCGCGTTCCCTGCGCCTCCGGGCCCTGGTCGAGCAGCAGCGTCAGCCGCGTGAAGCGCTTGTCGAGCGCATGGCGCGGCTGCGACCATTCGGCGATCCGCGCCAGGCGGTATTCGGCGAGCGTTCGCGGCGCGTGGCCGACGATCTCCTGCAGCGCGCCAGCCGGCAGTTCGGGCAGCGGCTGGCCGGCGAGCAGCGCCTGCCGCACCGCCAGCATTCCGGCCGGCAGTCCGCCCTCCTGACGCTGCTGCGGAAACGCCGGTGGCGCAGCCCGACCCGGAAAACCCGGCGAACGCGACGGCTTGCGGCGACCGCCGCCGATGCCGGCGAGCAGCGTGTCTCGTGCCGCCGGCTCGTCGAGTCCGAGCAGATCGACGTAGACGATGGCGCGCAGCATCCCGGCGGGGTCGCAGTCGCGAACCCGCACCGGCAGCAGGACGCCGCCGCTGCCGGTCGGATCGCGGGCGAAGGCCTCGGCCCACTCGGCGGCGGTGAAGCGCGCCGCCAGGTAGTCGGGCGAGAGGACGGCGATCGTCCGCCGGCTGGTGCGCGCCGCACGGTCCATTTCGAGGACGAAGTTGCCACCGGCCTGGAAGTCCCAGGCCTGAATGATCGTGCTGTAACCGGCGTCTTCGAGCTGCCAGGCGATCCATTCGGCCCAGTCGCGGTCGTTGCCGTTGTAGCTGACGAAGAAGTCGCGCGGCGCCGTTGCTGCGCCGGCTGCCGGCGCTGCCGGCATGGGTGGCGCGTGGGGGGCGGCGTCGCTGCCGGCGGCCGCCGGCGGCGCGCCGGATGGCTCCGGCGACAGGCTGCCGGTGTCGGCGCCGCCGGCCGTCGGGACCGCGGTGCAACGATGGTCGAGTTCGTCGATCAGCGTCCGGAAGCTCGCCTGCAGTTCGTCACCGGCCTCGCCGCGAACGACTTCGAGCAGCAGCGACAGCGCGTGCCGCGCGCCGACGCAACCGCGGTCGAGCAGCTGACTGACGCAACGCACCGTGAAGTCGCTGCTGCTGCCGCGCTGCGATATGCCGTCGAGGATCGCCCGCTTGCTGCCGTGGAAGGCGAGCGCCAGCAGGGCGGCGCGGCGCTCCTCGCCGAGATGGGGTTGCAGCAGTCGCGCTGCACGCGGCAGGAAGTCGTCCATGGCTCGGGTGCCGGCAGGTGCGGGGTGGGCAGTTTGGGGGGTTGGGGCGGTCGATGCAGTGCAGCGGCGATGCTAACCGAAAACGCCGGCCAGCGGGGCAGCCCGGCCAGGCCTCGCCGGCCGAGGAGTATGCGGAGACGGCAAAGGCCACGGCCTGACAACCTCAGTAAACCCGCAATCCCTTTTTCAGAAGATCGAAGACCCGCCCCGGCTGGTCTTCTCGCTTTCTGAGCCTTCAACCCTCCAACACAACTACGTTGCACCCGGCGCCAGGCGCGCCATCCAGGCGCACGCTTGAGCAGGCCCACCGGTCACTTCGACCAGCGCGCCAAAAACGTAGTCGCTCACGCTGCCCACATGCGCACGTTCTGCAGCATCCAGTGCCGACCGCAGCGCTTCGTCCCGCAAGCCTTCTTTGCGCAGCGCATGCAGGCAGCGCGCCAACTCCGCAAAGGTGTACGCAGTTCCTATGGGCTCTTGCTCCTTTGCGTACAAAGCCAAAGCGCGCTGATAGGTCTTGACAGCCTGGGCATGGTTAGCGCCAGCACGCTGCAAATCGCCCAGCGCCTGAAGCGTGTTCGCCTGCCCCAGGCCGGCTTGCTCCTTCTCATAAAGCACCAGCGCCCTGTCGTACAGCCCCCGCGCCTCGTCCGGCCGCCCCAGCCGGCTTTCCAGATCGCCCAGCGCCTGAAGCGTGTTCGCCTGCCCCAGGCCGGCTTGCTCCTTCTCATAAAGCACCAGCGCCCTGTCGTACAGCCCCCGCGCCTCGTCCGGCCGCCCCAGCCGGCTTTCCAGATCGCCCAGCGCCTGAAGCGCGCTTGCAGGCCTGGCCAAGTGCGTGTGCAGACGCGCCAGCACGTCGCGCGATAGCGCTGCGCGAAACTGGTACTGGTTGATCAAGGCGTCGTGGGTCTTCTGCAACCAGTCCAGGCGGGGTGAAGCATGGTCCAAGTCGTGCTGAAACAGCCGCGCCAAGGTCGCAAACTCGTCCATCAGCCATGCACGCGCGCCAAGGGCCTGAGAGGTCGATGCGATGCTGGAAGCCGCGTTCGCAACTTCACCGAACAGGGTTTGGGGCGCCTCCCGGCATGTGGCCCAATCAAAGCAAGCGGTGCCGGCCAGTGAGGCGTCCAAAGCGTAGCGGGCCAAGGGCGGCAGCATGTGCCAGCGCTCACCCCGCCGGGTCAACACATGGTGCCGAACCAACCAGGGCCGGGCCCGGGCCCAGCCGCCCAATGCTTCCAGTTGCTGCAACACCGAGTCAGAAACACCGGTGGCAAACAGCGCCGCTACGGTCCATAGGGCCAAGCTGCCTTCGTGCCGCGCCAAAGCATCCGTTGTCAGCCGAAGGCTGACGGGCAGGCTGCCCAACCGGCTTTGGGCATCTTGCGGGTCTTGCGCTATTTCAGCGCCTGCGGCTTGCCAGCGCCGCTGCAATTCGGCAAAGGTGTAGCAGTCACCCAGGCGCGCGGCCAGGGTCACGGTCAACGCGTGGGCACCGAGTTGCTGCACCACGAAGGGCCGCAGCATGGGGTCGGCGGGCAAAGCGTCGTTGCCCGCCCAGAGGTCACGAAACAATTGCAGCGCCTCGTCGGCAGGCAATACATCCACCACGATGGGCTTGCCCAGCACCCCAGGTAGGCTGACACGCGACGAAGCCAGCAGGCGCACCCCCGGCTGGTCCTTCAATGCACGCAGCACCTGTTGACCTTCGGGGGACTCAGCCACGCTTTCCAGGTTGTCCAGGTAGTAAAGCGCCGGCGGCAACGCTGGCAGCAACTGCTGAAGGGTGTCCGCGCTTTGCAAACCCACCGCGCGGGCCATGCGGTCCACCAGTTCAACGGCGTTGGCGCTATCGGGCAGGTCAACGTAGTAGGCCACTGCATCAGGGTGGCTTTCCAACCAGCGTTTCAGCGCGGCCTTGCAAACTTCGGTCTTGCCGATACCGCCCACGCCAGCCACCAGCGCAGTGACCAGTGCAGCATCGCGGCCACCGCGCAAAAACTCAAGCACCTGCGACACCTCGGCATGGCGGCCGTACAGGCGCGCTTCGCGGGGCTGCAGGCGCTTGTCGTCCGCGCCGGACAGGCGGCCGGGTTCTGCGGACGGTGCGAGCCGTGGCATGACCACTTCAAGCTGCGGCGTTGCCGGCACCGACACCGCTGCAACGGCCATGGGCACGTTGCCAAGGGCAGGCGACTGCGACTCGGCGACAATCACGGGCAAGTTGGCAATGAAGTCGCACAGCGACTTGTGGATTTGCTGGTTTCGATCGACGGGTTTGCAGATACTGAAGTGGTCGCCGGCCAGGGGCACCGTGGTCATCTGGGGCAAGCCGGGGTCGGCGCTGCTGGCGTCCACGACTTGCCTGCGCATCCCAGTGGGAATGCGCAACCCTGCCCACGTGACGCCCACGGGAACCCCCTGCCTCTCTGCGTAAGCCCGCACTGCAATACCCTGCTTCTGCACTGCGCTGCGAAACTGCTGGTTCAACCCCCGCAAATGGGCGTCGTGCGCGCGCATGTTGCCTACCTGTTCGTTGGTGCGAAGCACCCACCGCACGGCGCTGGCCAAGCTGGCCAGGTTCGAACCGTTAT